>Ga0316218_1000759_pt1 | contig 41161 bp, 36 predicted proteins | sample TBH18003metaG_FD_203634 | JGI IMG/M metagenome (GOLD analysis project Ga0316218, IMG submission 203634) | Freshwater microbial communities from Trout Bog Lake, Wisconsin, USA - TBH18003 | ecosystem: Environmental > Aquatic > Freshwater > Lake > Hypolimnion/Profundal zone | place: USA: Wisconsin...
CCGGCTTTTAGGGGTCAGTTTGAAATGGCGACAGGGGGTCAATATGCTCTGGCGAGTGGGGGTCAGTTTGCGCTGGTATTAGGGGGTCAATTTGAGTGGTTTTTCCAATAATACGGGTAGAAATGAATAAACAGCGTAAATGCAAACTGAGAGTTGGTATATACCAGAACTCTTTATTTTCTGATAGACTATCAATCGAAAATCAAAAAAATTATATAACTGCTAAAGATGAAAAAAGTGGTCATGAAATATTCTGTAGCAATGAATGCTAATTAGAAAAGTTTATCAAAAAAATTGCTGCCCGCTAAATTTTCTATTTAGTTAACAGCATTTTATTGAATATTCAACATAAACATCTACTCCTTAAAAACCAGCTGAAAAATAAAAGGCGGTTCTCAAGAAAGAGAAAATAAAATGACTTATTGGAAATTATGGGGTCAATGGATTTCTTCTGGAAGGAATAACCGTTTCCTCATCATCACTTAGATACACCCAAAAATCATACAACGCAAAGATATCACCCGGTACTTTTGGGCCATTGTGCTCGCCGTTACGTTCGTAAGAACCCAGGAATTCAGCATGATACTTGATCTCGGTCAGTTTCTGCTCTAATGTTAATGTCTTAAAATTTTCAATTGTCATAACCCAAAATAATTTTGTTACCGTCTCTCAAATAATCCGCAATCTAGCAAGAAAAAAACAAGATATTTTGAAACATTGTAAAAAGAAGGAGAATAAACCCATTTTTTCCATTTTTCTAACTTTTTTCCGCATTTATCCTTTCTGATATCCCTATCCTATTTTTATTAAAAATAGGGCTTTATAAACTCATTTGATTTCAACTCATCGAGATTCTCGATACTCAATGGCTTACTGATAAATTGAATGACAACAGGGTATTGTTTGGCGAGGGCAAAATCCTCAGGGTCAATAGTAGAAGATAAAATAACAATTTTGGTGGCTGGTAAACGCGATGCATATAAAGGCATATATTCCTGTAAAAAATCCCAGCCATTCATTACCGGCATATTAATATCCAGTAAAATCAATTCAGGCGCCGCTTCTTCAGGTAAAGAATTTGTCGCAAATAATTTCTCAAAATAATCCAGGGCATCGCTTCCATCAATCGCTGTGCTAACCTCAGCGGCAAAACCCGTCCGCTTCAATAAAAGCTGAGATATAGTAAGCGAAATACTATCATCATCAACACAAAGTACTTTTCTGATCATTTGCTATATTTTCTCTCTATTGAATATCCTTTTATCTCAGCCAATTATTACATATTAGCTTTTTATTTATATAAAATGTACTTGCAATCGTAAAGTACTTATTTTTAATTAACTCTCACAGTTTACCCGCTATAAATACAATTTTACAACAAGCTCAGAGACTAAGCGCCTAAAATTATACCAGTAAGCCCATTTATTTGATAGCTGGTTAACAATAGGCTTTCACAGGTTAAAACAGCAACCTTACAATACAAAGCCTACTTATTTCCCTCTTGCAAGGTAGCATTGCCATGGTTTCTGAAACACAAGGTATCTTCATAGAATCATTGTAAATTCAATACCGAAAAGCAAATCACCTAAAACTATTATCTAATAAACAATTTTTTTCAGCATATAGACCTAATAGTACTTTAAAAATCCATCTATTTAAATACATCCTTATGGCAAGATTTACAAATATGAAACATCTTAGGTTTCTCCTATTTACGGTTCATCATTTAGAAGAGCTTTTCCAGTATCCCAGGTTTGCACACCTGGATACGGAGCAGGCATGGATGATCATTGAATCGGCAGAACTTTTTGCCGAACAGGACTTGTTCCCCTTTTTCAAAGAGATGGATGAAACACCCGCAAAATATGACGGAAAAGGCAGCGTTACTACACATCCTCAACTTAAAAAAATAATCCAATTTGCAGCTGAACAACATTGGATTGGCGGCTCAGCTTCCTTTGAAAATGGAGGCCTCCAGCTTCCTGAAATGATATTCAATACAGGTCATCATCTTTTTCAGGCAGCTAATAACGGGGTGCAAGGATATTTGGGTCTTTCATCAGGCGCTGCAGGTCTTATTACCAGTTTTGGCAGCAAAGAACAAATTACAACCTATGTTCCGAAAATATTTTCTGGAGAATGGCAAGGCACTATGGCCCTTACCGAACCACAGGCTGGCAGCTCTCTTACGGACATCATAACCACTGCAACCCCAACCAATAATGGATATTATTTAGTTAAAGGACAGAAAATCTTCATTTCAGGGGGACAACATGATGCCTGTGATAATTTTGTTCACCTTACACTTGCCCGAATAGAAGGTGCTCCGGCTGGTATCAAAGGGATTTCCCTTTTTATTATTCCCAAATTCAGACACGAAACGAATGGAAATCTTGTTTATAACGATGTGTATTGTGTAGGTGATTTCCAGAAAATGGGACAACGTGGATATTCCACCACGCATTTATCGTTTGGAGACAATAACGACTGTCATGGGTTTTTATTGGGAGAACCGCATAAGGGATTGGGTTATATGTTTCAAATGATGAATGGTGCGAGAATCAGTGTTGGACAATGCGCTGCATCGGTTGCAATGGCAGCATATCAGGCTTCCCTACAATATGCAATGGAAAGACCCCAGGGAAGATTACCCAATGAGAAAGACCCCTCCCAACCGCCTACATTGATCATTAACCATGCGGATGTGCAAAGAATGCTATTTACCCAAAAAGCGATTGTTGAAGGATCGCTATCCCTTGCTATGGAATGCAATCGTTTATATGATTTGACAAATGCTTGTGAAACCGAAGAAAGAGATACCTACTTCCAATTACTTGAAATATTAACTCCTATTGTAAAAACTTACGCATCTGAACAAGGAACCCGTTCAGCTGCCCTGGCCATCCAAACCCTGGGCGGTTATGGCTTTACAACCGACTTCCCCGTACAACAACATTATCGAGATCTTAAAATCATGTCTTTATACGAAGGCACTACAGGTATACAATCCATTGATCTGCTAGGAAGAAAAGTGACAATGCATAATGGAAAAGCTTTGCAGGTATTAGGAAAAACCATCCAGGAAACATTGCAAAAAGCGTCGGATCATCCCATTTTACAGCCCTATTCTCTTATGCTTGACGCAGAATGGAAGAGGCTGGAAAACGTTCTATCTCATCTTCAAAAATATCTAGTGAATGGTGATACAGGCAGGTATCTTGCAGATGCTTGCATTTTCATGGAAATGGCAGGGTACACCGTAATAGGATGGCAATGGCTTAAACAGGCTTCAGCGGCAGCTGATATACTGGCAAACAAGGATTTCAGCACTTTCCCGGCAGCATTTTTACAAGGGAAAATCCATACCATGGAATTCTTTTTTACCTATGAATTACCGCATGCTGCAGCTTGCGAAACAATATTATTGCAAAATAAATCCTTAACCCAGGTGCAAACCCCGGATATCTTCGCTTACTGAAAACAAAGAATATCCACATATTCCTCCGGTATTCCTTTTTACTTCAATGAATAATTATATTTACCATTTATTATAAAAGCCATTCTTATGTTGAAAGTAGGCGTCTTCGGAGCAGGTCACCTGGGTAAATTCCATATCAATAACTGGAAAGAAATTGAAGGAATTAAACTCGTAGGATTCTTTGACCCGAATAATGATATCGCAAAAGCAGTTACCGAAGAATATGGACTAAAAAGGTATATGGATGAAGACAAATTAATGGATGCCTGCGATATTATCGACGTAATAACACCAACCGACCTTCATTTTGCTATTTGCATGCAAGCCATCCGTAAAGGCAAACATGTTTTTGTTGAAAAACCACTTGCTTTTACTATCCAGGAAGGTCGTGATCTGGTTAGCATGGTAAGGGAAGCGAATATTAAAATGCAGGTAGGACATGTAGAAAGATTCAATCCCGCTTATCTCGCTATCAAAGACATGAACCTGAACCCTATGTTCATCGAAGTGCACAGATTGGCACAATTCAACCCCAGAGGAACGGAAGTTAGTGTGATCCTTGATCTGATGATTCATGACATTGATATCATCCTCAGCCTTGTAAAAAGTGATGTGAAAAATATTTCAGCAAGTGGGGTAGCGGTTATGACAGAAACACCAGATATCGCCAATGTCAGAATCGAATTTAATAATGGTTGTGTTGCTAACCTTACCAGTAGCCGTATCAGCATGAAAAAAATGCGAAAAATGCGCCTTTTTCAAAAAGATGCATATCTCGGAATTGATTTTCTGGAAAAGAAAACAGAAATCATTAAGCTAAAACAGCCAGATGATACCAATGTCTTTTCTTTTGATATCGAAACACAACACGGTAAAAAAACAATCGCAATAGCCAACCCGGTAATTAAACCCTTAAATGCGATAAAACTAGAACTGGAAGCATTTGTTGAAGCCATTATCAACAATAAACCAACCATAGTAAGCGAAATAGATGGCTTTCTTGCCATGGAAGTAGCACACCAGATTCTTGATAAAATAAACAATACCAGTATCCTTGTTTAAATTATGCCTAACAGAAAAAAAAGAATAGCTCAATACCTGATAAGCGATTATTTTTTTTCTGCTTTTGCATGGCTAATTTTTTCTTCTCCCACCCATTTTTCCGCTTCCTATATTGCTGTTTTTACAGCTTTCGGCATTGTACCTGCAGTCTGGTTATCCATTTATGTGTTTGCAGGTAATTATCATAATTCTTTATACGAAAAATCAAGACTAAATGAACTCACTTCTACACTTATGTCTTCGTTTTTCGGATGCCTCCTTTTGTGTAGCCTCCCTTTTCTCGAAATAAAATACAGCTTTAATAAATTCGTTATTTATTTCCTGCTTCAATTTCTTTTTATTTTTAGCGGCCGGATTCTTCTGCTCTTTAATGCAAAAAAATCATTATTAAAAGGAGAAGTATTTTTTAATACATTAATTATAGGGAATAACGAACATGCACTTAAACTCATCAAAGAATTAAACAGGAATTTTAATTACCTCGGCTTCAAAACTATTGGGTTTATTGGACTTGACTTTGAAAAAGGGATTAGCCTGAATGAATGGATTCCCTGTTTGGGATCCTTAAAAGACTTATCCAAAATCATGACTACTTATCAGATTGAAAAATTGATCATTGCACTGGGTAAAGACCACAAGGAAATAAGGGAATCTATCATTCATGAGCAAATAGATAAGGAAGTGTCCATATTACTGATACCCGATACAATGGATATTCTTTCAGGCTCGGTAAAAACAAGCAATGTTTTTGGCGCGGCTTTAATCGATATACAAAGTAGCCCTTTATCTGCTTTTCAGTTACATATAAAAAGATTGCTGGATATCCTTTTTTCCTTATCAGGTATTCTATTATTCAGTCCTCTTTTAGTATACCTCGCAATCCGAACTACATTTTCTTCTAAAGGGGGAATCATTTATCAACAGGAAAGAGTGGGTTATAAAGGGAACTCCTTCACAATCTATAAATTCAGAAGCATGATCGCCAATGCGGAAAAAAACGGTCCTGCCCTATCAAGTGAAAATGATACCCGAATCACACAATGGGGCAGGTTTATGCGAAAATGGCGGCTGGATGAGCTTCCGCAACTATGGAATATCCTGAAAGGTGATATGAGTGTAGTAGGCCCCAGACCAGAAAGAAAAATATTTATCGATACTATTATAACAACAGATCCTGCCTACAGATACCTTTTAAAAGTGAAACCCGGATTAACCTCCTGGGGTATGGTTCAATTTGGATATGCTTCCAATATTGAAGAAATGATAAAAAGAATGAAGTTCGACCTGATATATATTGAAAATGCTTCCTTATTACTCGATTTTAAGATCTTGATGCATACTTTACGCCTTATATTGTCTGGCCAAGGGAAATAATTTTTTGGTATACCAGAGATCCTGATCAATGACAGAAATCATTACTATATTGCCTTCTTCACAAATTGATTTTGAAAAATGGGATTTTTGTGTTCATCAAGATACTAATGGACTGATCTATTCTACCTCAGATTATTTGTCAGCAGTTGCTGAAAACTGGCACGGGATAATTATTAATGATTACGAAGCAGTAATGCCAATTCCCTGGAAAAAGAAATTCGGTATCCGATATGCATATACCCCTCCTTTTATTCAGCAATTAGGCATTACGGGTTCTTATTCAAAAGAAGTTCTCCCTAAGGTTATTTTGGCAATAAGCTCATTTTTATCCTATGGGGATTTTCGTTTTAATTTTTCCGATATAGATATGGTAGATATAGTTCCCGTTACTTATGGTACCAATTTATTACTTGCTCTTTCCCAGGAATACAAAACAATTTGTTCCAAATATAAACCGGATGTACTGGCTAATATCCGAAAATCCAAGAATGAGGATTTAGTATATATTACTGAATTCAACTTAAGTGGAATTCATTTGTACCAAGCATTATATGGAGAACGAACTCCAAAAATAACCCAGCAACATTACTCGGATTTCAAGCGACTCTGTGATTTTTTTCAGCAGAAAAATCAATGTATCACAAGAATCGTAACAGATAATAAAGGGGAAATATTGGCATCGGCCATTTTATTAAAGGATAATACTAGACTGTACAATTTACTGAATGCAACCACAATCCAGGGGAGGACTAAAAATGCCAATTACTTTTTATTAGATACGATTTTTAAGGAATTTGCTGGAAGTTTAGACTGGTTTGATTTTGAAGGATCTGATCTTCCCGGAGTAAAAGAATTCTATGAGAAATTTGGCGCAGTTAATCAGCCCTATTTTCACTATCACCTGAATCAATTACCCAAATTATTTAGGTTCATCAAGCATTGATCTTTCAGCAATCATTTTTTCTGCAATCAAAAGATCAGCAGGTCGTGTGATCTTTATATTTTCATATTCACCTTCTATCAATTCAATATTTTTGCCCAGTGCTTCTACTACTGTGGCTTCATCTGTAAACTCTTCCCGGTAATTCATTTCAAATGCAGGAAGTAGTAAAGTGCTCAAAAAAGTTTGAGGTGTTTGAATAATACGGATCAAATTTCTATCTGCAACATGATGGGTATTTCCCTCAATAATCCGGATACTATCTGTTGCAGCAATCGCAGGAACAGCACTCCCTTTTTCGAGTGTCTGTTCATAACATTTTTGAATCAATTGGGTGGATACAAGACATCTTACGGCATCATGCACAAAAATAACTGCAGGTTCTTTTACCAATTGCAACCCATTTTTCACTGATGCAAAACGTGTTTTTCCCCCTATGGTTAGCTGTATAGGATGTAGCGGTGATAAATCAGCAACGCTATCTTTTCCCTTTTGAATATATTCTTCAGGCAATACCAAAATAATATGCATATCCGGATAAGTGCTGAGGAATGCTTTCACTGAATACCATAAAATAGTCTTATGCTGTATTTGCAGAAATTGCTTGGGTATAGCGGACCCCATCCGCTCACCACTACCCCCGGCAACAATTACAGCATACTTTTCCATCATGATATGAATATAGGAAGAATAAAACACAGTCCTCACAAACAGGATAGCCAACCGCTTACGAACATCTGCTTATTTATAAATAGCTACCTGATCTATCCCTTTACTATTTTTTATGCCTCGGTACATCCCGGCACTATTAAAAATCAAGCCTGCATTACCTTCTCCATCAACGCCAATCATTCCTCCCTCCCCATTTATTGCAATCAGTTTTTCGTTTACAACTACCTTCATAGCCTCCTGTAAACTCAGCCCCTTGTATTCCATTAAACAACTTACATCATATGCAGCCACGGCCCTGATAAACATTTCTCCATGCCCGGTACAACTGATGGCACAGGTGTTGTTATTTGCATAAGTACCTGCACCAATCATAGGACTATCCCCAATTCTCCCATATTTTTTATTCGTCATGCCACCAGTAGAAGTGGCGGCGGCCAGATTCCCAAACCTATCACAGGCCACAGCGCCTACCGTACCAAATTTTTTATCCCTTAATAATTCTTCGAGATGATGGTGGGTGTGATCAAGCGAATAGTTATCGGAATCACGTATCCCTTTCCACTGATCATACCGAAATTGAGAAAAAAAGTATTCATCGGGTTCCAGTTTTACTCCTTGTTTAATCGCAAAATCATTTGCACCCTTTCCACTTAAAAAAACATGGTTACTGTTTCGCATAACTTCCATCGCCAGTTCTATTGGGTTACGAACATTTCGAACACCGGCAACAGCCCCTGCAGACAAATCGATACCGTCCATTATCGCAGCATCCATTTCCTGCACACCTTTTTTTGTAAAGACCGATCCTTTACCGGCATTGAACAACACATTATCTTCCAACAAAACAATGGCTGCTTTTACTGCATTAACTGCCGTTCCACCTTCTTCCAAAACGGCATAGCTTACTTGTAAAGTTTGCTGTAAGCCCGACAAATATGCAAGCTCCAGCTCTGGGGTCATATCTTCTTTCAAAATAGTACCAGCACCTCCATGAATCACAATGGTAAAATCAGACATAATTATGTTTTAGATAATCCAAAATTACTTGTTTGTCAGAGAGAAAAAATCAAATAAATACAGTCAATCTTTCGAGAAGATTTAAATAGCACTCTGATTCATTGCAATAAGGCTAATTCGCAAGGTTTTGGGTGCTTATCATTTTAGAGATCCATGGGCAAGAATTACTTCTCCTTGTTACAAAATATCATAGCAAAACCTCACACTCTGCCAGTAGTTTTTCTTTATTGATGGCAGCAGTGCCTACTTCTTCACAAACAAGGCCACCGGCAATATTGGCAATTTCAGCTGCCATTCGCATTTCTTTGGTAGCAGCGTATACAAGAGAAGCTACTGCAATCACGGTATCGCCGGCACCACTTACGTCCGCAATATTCCTGATATGCGTAGGAATCAACTTACTATCGGTTCCCTGTTGAAAAAATACGCCATTCTCAGAAAGGGTAATAAATGAAATCTCGTGTTGTAAATGCTGCTGCAATACCGAATGCATATTTTGTAAAGAAGAAAGATCAACATTGTTGGTTAGCAGACTCAATCCTTCTCTTACTTCTTTCAGGTTGGGTTTAAAAATGGTAACTCCTTTAAAGGACAAGAAATTTTTTCTTTTAGGATCAACAGTTGTAACCACGCCTAAATCGGAGCAAAGACTGATCAATTCTTTGATAACCCTCTCTGTGAGTACCCCTTTATTATAATCTTCAAAGATCAAAACATCAGGTACTGAAACAGAAAAATAGGATTTGATTCTCCCGATCAATTCATTTTCTAAATCGGTATCAATATCAGTAGTCAGTTCCGCGTCTAACCGCATCATCTGCTGGTTTCGGCCCATGATGCGGGTTTTATGGGTCGTAATTCTTTTATGTGTCGAAATTATTTGCGATGCATCAATCTTATTTTCCTGCATTAGTTGCAATAAGTCTTTCGCTTCAGTATCATCACCAATCACCGAAAAGATGACCGTTTCCGCACCCATTGAAACGGAATTAATTGCCACATTTGCAGCGCCCCCCATTCTATACTCCAGATATTTCAATGAAACCACCGGCACCGGTGCTTCTGGAGAAATTCTGTCCACACTACCCCACCAATATCTATCAAGCATTACATCCCCTACAATCACCACTTTCATCTTACTGATGTCTGCAAACAGCTTCGTGAAATTCATCAGGATTCTTTTTTAGCGTTTCGAACTGCAAGATAATACAAAGGAAGCCCAAATAAAGTAATCGCGAGTCCCCATAATGAGTAGGTGGGCGAGGCCCAAACCAATCCACAACAGAATAATAAGGCCAGAATAATATATATAGCCGGCAAAATTGGATACCCAAACGCCTTATAAGGCCTTTCTGCTTCGGGCATTTTTTTACGAAGAATGAAAATGCCTACAATCGTAAGTATATAAAATATCACTACAATAAAAGAAACCATGGTTAACAGATCCCCATATTTTCCACTCAAACAAAGTATAGATGCAACAATACACTGTATCCATAAAGCGTATCCGGGTACTGCATTTTTATTTAACTCCCCGGTTTTCCTAAAGAATAAACCATCTTTTGCCATGGTATAATAAACCCTTGCACCTGCCAGTATTAATCCGTTGTTACAACCAAATGTAGATACCATGATCATTACTGCAATCACAATGGTTCCGGCATTACCAAAAATAGCATTGGCAGCGGATACGGCTACCCTGTCGTGTTCTGCATATGCGATAGATTGTAATGGCAACACATTCAGGTACATCAAATTAGCCGTGATATAGATCAGGGTAACAATCCCTGTTCCAAAGAAAAGGCTAAGCCCTATATTCCTTTGCGGGTTCTTGATTTCACCGGCAATAAAAGTTACATTATTCCATGAATCACTACTAAAAATAGATCCAACCATGGAAGCAGCAATAGCCCCTATCAAAGCAGCCCCTGAAATAGACTTCCATCCAGTAGGTTGTAAAACACCTGCTGCATCTTTAGCCCCATTATCCTGCATGGCTGTAAAACCCGTATGCCAGTTCTCAGACCAGAAACTTTGTTTAGCCAGTAAAAAACCAAAAATGATCAACCCAAATAGCGATAAGAGTTTGGTGACTGTAAATGTGGTTTGTATCAGTTTACCGCCTTTTACGCCACGTGTATTGGTATACGTTAGAAATACGATCATACCTATGGCCAGTAATTGCGCTGCAGAGATCTTTATAAAACCCAGGTCGGCGATGATATTACTTTCCCCAACAGCAGGTATCAGGTAAGAGGTAAACCGGCTGAACGCCACACCCACTGCAGCAATCGTGGCTGTTTGAATTACCGAAAAAAAGCTCCACCCAAATAAGAATCCGATCAGTCGGTTATATGCTTCCTTCAGGTATACATATTGCCCGCCAGCTTTTGGGAACATAGCACTTAACTCACCATAGCTTACCGCTGCTGTAATGGTCATAAATCCCGTTATGAGCCAAACGAGTATCAACCAACCTGCGCTACCTACATTTCTGGTAATATCAGCACTTACAATAAAAATACCTGAGCCAATCATACCACCCGCTACAATCATAGTGGCATCAAATAATCCAAGGGTCGGCTTAAATTTTGGGGTTTCGCTCATATAAAAAAATCCCGCTGTTTATAACGGGATTTGAAGATAATAAATATGATTGAAGTTTTATTTCTTCTTCTTATACAGTTCGTTAAGCCCCCTGATTACATCTGGAGTAATATCATATACACTGTCTTTCAGGTACATAAGATCGGGTGAGCTCGAAAAGATAAAAGCATATCCTTTATCCTTATTATATAATTTGAGGTAATCTTCTATTTTCTTCTTAACATCCTGCAGTTTCTTAAACTGCTCATCCTGAAACTCATCACTCATCATTTTTTCCTTGCCCTGGAATGCTTTTTCCATCTGCATAAGCTCCTGCTGCTTAGATGCCTGTTCTGCCTGAGAAAGTGATTGAGCTACTTTCTGGAAATCCTGCAATTTCGAATTAAAGATATTCTTCATCTCACCCAGTTGCTTACTATTTTCCTGTCCTTTAGCCTGAAGTTGGTTTTGAATTTCTTTAAAATATTCAAATTGGGTTTGAACTGAATCCCCTTCAAAATAAGCGATCCTGAAATTTCCGCTGGGAACGGATTTGGTAGAAGTGGTTGGGGAGTTTGCCCCTTTGGCTCCTGAAAAATGCAGGTAAAACAATATCCCAACTGCAACAACCAACACAATATTTAAACCGAGTGTAAAATTTTTCATCTCAAATTTTAATGTTTAACCGCAGATTTCACGGGTGATAGTAATAGATTTTAGTTGAACACCTGATCCCATTGACTTTGCCAAAATTACAAAGTTTACCTACAGTCAGATGTTAAAAAAGTAGGAAGCTTTCACTTCCTACTTATTAAAAAACATCTTACTATTTATTTTGCAGAAGGCAATTATTCGTCTTCATCAAAATTCATGGCTTCACGGGTAGTAGCCAATACTTCATATTCTTCCTTGCTACCAACAATCATATTATCAAATTCTTTCTGACCGGAACCGGCAGGAATCAAATGACCCGTAATTACGTTCTCTTTCAGACCCAGCATCAGATCAGCTTTACCTTGAATGGCAGCCTGACTCAATACTTTGGTCGTTTCCTGGAATGAAGCGGCAGATATCCAGCTTTGTACACCTAATGAAGCTTTGGTAATACCCAATAATACAGGCGTTGCAGTGGCTGGTTTTGCATCTCTTACTTCAACCAGTTTTTTATCACTTCTGCGGAGAATAGAATTTTCTTCTCTCAATTCACGCAAGGTAATAATCTGACCCGCTTTCATTTTAGTGCTTTCACCTGGCACAGTTACCACTTTCTTATCGTAGATTCTGTCGTTCTCTTCAATAAAGTCAAACCTGTCTTCCAGATCCTCTTCCAGGAATTTGGTATCACCCGCATCAACAATCTCAACCTTCTTCATCATCTGGCGAACAATTACCTCAATGTGTTTATCATTGATTCTTACACCCTGTAAACGGTATACTTCCTGAATTTCATTTACCACATATTCCTGAACGGCAAACGGTCCTTTGATCGCAAGAATATCAGCCGGTGCAATTTGACCGTCAGACATTGGTGTACCCGCTTTCACGAAATCACCATCCTGTACAAGAATCTGTCTGGTCAATGGAACCAGGTATTTCTTCACCATACCATCTCTGGACTCAACAATAATTTCACGGTTACCACGCTTCACGTTTCCAAATGCTACCACACCATCAATTTCACAAACGATAGCAGGGTTACCCGGATTTCTTGCTTCAAACAATTCTGTAACACGTGGCAGACCTCCCGTGATATCACGAAGTTTGCCTAATACACGTGGTATTTTCACCAGTACCTGTCCGGCTTTCACTTCATCCCCTTCTTCTATGGAAATATGTGAGCCAACCGGTAAGTTATATTGTTTGATATCTTTTCCTTCCACAATAATGGTAGGGATCTTGGTTTTATCTTTTGTTTCGATAACTACTTTCTCGCGGTGACCGGTTTGTTCGTCACTTTCATCACGATAAGTAATACCATCCAATACATTTTCAAATTTGATCTTACCATTCAGTTCAGCGATGATAACGTTGTTAAATGGATCCCATGTACAGATCACATCTCCTTTTTTAACCTGCACCCCATCCTTAATATTCAGGGTTGCACCATAAGGAACGTTATTCGTAATCATCAAACGGTCATTCTTAACATCCATGATCCTCACTTCACCAGTACGACCGATAACGATTTTCACTTTTTGTCCTTCGTTATTTACGGTATCAACCGTTCTCAAACCATCAAATTGAATAGTACCATCAAACTTAGCCTGTAAGGTAGATTCTACAGAAGCAGAACCTGCCACACCACCCACGTGGAATGTACGCAATGTTAACTGTGTACCTGGTTCACCGATAGACTGTGCCGCAATAATACCTACTGCATCACCTCTCTGTGCCAGGTAACCTGTTGCCAGATTTTTACCATAACATTTTACACATACACCACGTTTGCTTTCGCAGGTAAGTACAGAACGGATTTCTACAGTTTCGATACCTGCATCTTCGATATTCTTTGCATCATCATGTGAAATTTCTTCACCGGCTAAAATGATTAGTTCATCTGTTACCGGATGGTACACATTATGCAATGAAGTTCTTCCTTCAATTCTGTCGGATAGTGGTTCAATGATATCTTCATTATCTTTTAATGCGGTCATTGCATTTCCACGTAGTGTTCCGCAATCTTCTTCAGAAATTACAACATCCTGTGATACGTCCACCAAACGACGGGTCAGGTAACCTGCATCCGCTGTTTTCAAGGCTGTATCCGCAAGACCTTTACGTGCACCGTGAGTAGAGATAAAGTAATCCAATACGTTCAGTCCGCCTTTAAAGTTAGACAGGATCGGATTTTCAATTACTTCACTTCCGGTACTTCCACTCTTACGAGGTTTGGCCATCAATCCACGAATACCTACCAGCTGTTTAACCTGTGTTTTACTACCACGGGCACCGGAATCCAGCATCATGAATACGGAATTGAATCCTTGTTTATCGATCGTCATTTCACGAATCAGGCTCTCTGTGATCTTCATATCCACACGTCCCCAGATATCAATTACCTGGTTATAACGTTCGTTATTCGTGATCAGACCCATATTATAACTTTCCCAAACTTCTTCTACTTCTGCTTTGGCTGAATCCAATAACTGGTTCCTGATTTCAGGAACAATCAGATCGTTTACACTAAATGATAATCCACCACGGAATGCCATACGGAATCCCAAAGTTTTAATATCATCCAGGAATTTAGCCGTTTTAGGAACATTGGTGATTTTAATGATATCTCCAATGATTTCACGAAGACTTTTCTTCGTCAGCAATGCATTGATATAACCAACTTCAACTGGTACATGCTGATTAAACAATACACGTCCAACTGTTGTATCAATCAGTTTTTTCACCAATACCCCGTTTTCACGAACATTGGTTTTTACTTTGATATTGGCATGCAGGTCAACACGGTTCTCATTATAAGCAATGATCACTTCATCCATACTGTAGAAAGACATACCCTGTCCTTTTACAATTTCATCCCCAATCGTTTTCTTACCCTTAGTAATATAATACAGTCCCAATACCATGTCCTGAGAAGGAAGGGTAATAGGTGTACCATTCTGCGGGTTAAGAATATTGTGAGAAGACAACATCAATAACTGGGCTTCCAAAATTGCTGCATTGCTCAAAGGAACGTGCACCGCCATCTGGTCACCATCGAAATCGGCGTTGAATGAAGAAGTTACCAATGGGTGTAGTTGAATGGCTTTACCTTCTACCAGTTTTGGCTGGAACGCCTGAATTGACAGACGGTGAAGTGTTGGGGCCCTGTTCAACATAACCGGGTGACCTTTCAAAATATTTTCAAGGATATCCCAGATCACAGCTTCTTTACGATCAACCAGTTTCTTGGCTGATTTTACTGTTTTAACGATACCTCTTTCAATCAGTTTGCGGATAACAAATGGCTTGAACAATTCAGCAGCCATATCTTTTGGTAAACCACACTCATGTATTTTCAGTTCTGGTCCAACCACAATTACAGAACGTCCAGAATAGTCAACACGTTTACCCAAAAGGTTCTGACGGAAACGTCCTTGTTTACCTTTCAGTACATCTGATAAGGATTTCAAAGCACGTCCGCCTTCTGCTTTAACGGCATTGGATTTACGACTGTTATCAAATAAAGAATCAATCGCTTCCTGAAGCATACGTTTTTCATTACGCAGGATTACCTCAGGTGCTTTGATCTCCAATAATCTTTTCAAACGGTTATTACGGATGATCACACGACGATACAGATCATTCAGATCTGAACTCGCAAAACGACCGCCATCCAATGGAACCAATGGACGTAGTTCCGGTGGAATAACCGGAATGTATTGCATTACCATCCACTCAGGGCGGTTGGTAATACGTGTGCTGGCATCACGGAATGATTCAACCACACTCAAACGTTTTAAAGCATCCGCTTTACGTTGTTGTGAAGTTTCTGTAGCAGCTGCATTACGCAGAGAGAAACTCAAACCATCCAGGTCTATTCTTTCCAATAAAGCCTGAACCGCTTCTGCTCCCATTTTGGCAACAAATTTTTGTGGATCATCTTCAGGAAGGTATTGGTTATCCTTTGGTAAATTATCCAGAATATCCAGATACTCTTCTTCTGTTAACAGGTCGCCCATGCCCAGGTTCTCTTTCACACCACCCTGTATTACCACATATCTTTCATAATAAATGATCGTCTCTAATTTTTTAGAGCTCATTCCCAATAAATAACCAATCTTATTAGGTAAGCTTTTAAAATACCAGATATGAACAACCGGAACCACTAACTTGATATGGCCCATGCGCTCGCGACGAACTTTCTTTTCAGTTACTTCCACACCGCAACGATCACAAACAATCCCTTTATAACGGATACGTTTGTATTTACCGCAGGCACATTCATAATCCTTTACCGGTCCAAAAATTCTTTCACAAAACAAACCATCACGCTCCGGTTTATAGGTACGGTAATTAATGGTTTCAGGCTTAAGTACTTCCCCAAAACTTCTTTCCAGGATACTATCAGGTGATGCTAAACTGATTGTGATCTGGGAGAATGTTGGTCTCGGTTTATTATCTCTTTTGATTGCCATATTTGTTTCTTTGGCTTTTGGCTAGTAGCTTTTGGCTATTAGCACTTGGCCTGTTTAATGTTATTAAATTTTATACAGAAGGAAGAAAGCTGATAGCCAAAAAGCTAACAGCCAACCGCTTCCTCTATTCAAATTTCAGATCCAATCCCAATCCCCTTAATTCATGAACCAATACATTGAATGATTCTGGCACACCCGGACGTGGTATATTATCACCTTTTACAATGGCTTCATATGTTTTTGCACGGCCAATGATATCATCAGATTTCAGTGTAAGCAATTCCTGCAGGATATTGGCAGCACCATATGCTTCCAGTGCCCAAACCTCCATCTCACCAAAACGCTGTCCACCAAACTGTGCCTTACCACCCAGCGGCTGCTGAGTAATCAAGCTGTATGGTCCGATTGAACGGGCATGCATCTTATCATCTACCATGTGGTGTAGTTTGATCATATAGATCACACCCACTGTGGCTTTCTGGTGGAAACGCTCCCCTGTTTCACCATCATAGAGATAAGTATGTCCGTTTCTTGGAATACCTGCTTCAACACAATATTCTTCAATCTGGTCAGTAGATGCCCCATCAAATATCGGTGTGGCAAATTTCAGACCCAGACGTTTACCTGTCCATCCCAGAATGGTTTCATAAATCTGACCCAGGTTCATACGAGAAGGTACCCCCAATGGATTCAGCACAATATCTACCGGTGTTCCATCTTCCATAAATGGCATATCTTCTGCACGTACAATCTTAGCAACAATCCCTTTATTTCCGTGACGTCCGGCCATTTTATCCCCTACTTTCAGCTTACGCTTAACAGCCAGGTATACCTTGGCAAGTTTCAATACACCTGCTGGTAATTCATCACCAATGGAAATATTGAATTTCTCTCTTTTATAACGTCCCAGTTCTTCATTGAACTTGATACTGTAATTGTGTAACAGGGTATTGATCTGGTCATCTGTTTTTACATCAGCTGTCCAGCCCAATGGATTTACATTCTGGTAATCAATAGCTGCCAGGTTCTTTTGATTGAACTTCGCACCTTTACCAATCAGCATTTCACCAAAGTTGTTACTTACACCTGTAGAAGCTTTGTCTTTCAACAGGGTTTGTAATTTATCCAGTAACAATTCTTTCAGGCTTTCTACATTCTGCTGGTGAACTTTTTCCACTTTTTCAAGCAATGCTTTCTCACGGATCTTGCCATTCTTATCTTTCTTGGCACGTTGGAAAAGTTTCTTATCAATCACCACACCTTCTGTTCCATTAGGTGCTTTCAAAGAAGCATCTTTTGCATCACCGGCTTTGTCACCAAAGATGGCACGCAATAATTTTTCTTCAGGTGTAGGATCTGATTCACCTTTTGGTGTAATCTTACCAATCAGGATATCACCTTCTTTAATGGTTGCGCCAATGCGGATAATACCATGTTCATCCAGGTCTTTGGTAGCTTCTTCAGATACATTCGGTATATCTGGTGTCAGCTCTTCTTCACCCAGTTTGGTATCACGTACTTCTAATTCATATTCTTCAATATGCACAGAAGTAAACAGATCTTCACGAACCACTTTTTCACTGATTACAATGGCATCTTCAAAATTGTAACCTTTCCATGGCATAAATGCCACTTGCAGGTTGCGACCCAATGCCAGTTCACCGTCTTTTGTTGCGTATCCTTCAGTTAAGAAATCACCTTTCTTAACTTTCTGTCCTTTTTTAACTGCCGGACGAAGATTGATACAGGTTGCCTGATTGGTTTTGATAAACTTGGTCAGGCGATAAACCTGCAGATCATCATTAAAGCTTACCAAACGATCCAGATCGTTACGGTCATAGCGTACATGAATTTCGTTGGCATCTACAAATTCTACTATTCCTGTTCCTTCCGCATGCATTTGGATACGTGCATCACGGGCAGCTTTTCCTTCCAGTCCGGTACCTACGATAGGTGCTTCGGGACGTAAAAGCGGAACTGCCTGACGTTGCATGTTTGAACCCATCAGGGCACGGTTAGCATCATCATGCTCAAGGAAAGGAATCAACGAAGCACTCAAACCAACAATCTGGTTAGGTGCAACGTCCATATATTCTACTTCTTCTTTATCCAGAATCGGGAAATCACCTGTTTGACGGGAAACCACCTTGTCTTCAGTAAATTGTCCCTTATCATTCAAAGGAGAATTACTCTGTGCAATCTTAGCAGAATCTTCTTCTTCAGCACTCAGGAAAGTGAGTTCTTTCATATTCACTTTACCGTCAACTACTTTACGGTAAGGGGTTTCAATAAATCCCATATCATTGATAGCAGCATGTACACAAAGCGTAGAGATCAAACCAATGTTTGGTCCTTCCGGTGTTTCGATAGTACATAAACGACCATAGTGAGAATAGTGTACGTCACGAACCTCAAATCCGGCTCTTTCTCTGCTCAAACCTCCTGGCCCTAAAGCGGAGATACGACGCTTATGCGTGATCTCACTCAGGGGATTCGTCTGGTCAAGGAACTGTGATAATTGTGAAGTACCAAAGAATGAATTGATAACAGAAGATAAAGTTCTCGCATTGATCAGATCAACCGGAGTAAATACTTCATTATCACGTACGTTCATTCTTTCACGGATAGTACGGGCCATACGGGCCAGACCTACACCAAACTGGGCATACAATTGTTCACCCACAGTACGAACGCGACGATTGCTCAGGTGATCGATATCATCGATCTCAGCTTTCGCATTGGTTAAACGAACCAGGTATTTGATGATTTCAATGATATCCGGTTTGGTTAACACTTTCTTCTGCAAAGGATAATCAAGACCCAGTTTGCGGTTAATTTTATAACGGCCTACTTCACCCAGATCATAACGCTTATCGCTGAAGAATAATTTATCAATAATACCACGGGCAGTTTCATTATCCGGAGCATCAGCACCACGTAATTGGCGATAGATATGCTGAACCGCTTCCAGTTCACTGTTAGAGGTATCTTTATTTAAGGTATTGTAAATGATTGCGTAATCACCACCTACGTCTTCTTTCTGAATAAATACGCTTTTTACTTCCATTTCAATAATGGTAGCAATCGCTTCTTCATCAAGAACTGTATCCCTTTCCATTACAATCTCATTACGCTCAATACTTACTACTTCGCCAGTATCCTCATCCACAAAATCTTCTACCCATGTTCTGAGAACGCGGGCTGCTAATTTTCTACCTACCTGGTGAGCCAGTGATTTTTTATCTGCTTTCACTTCATCGGCCATGCCAAAAAGTTCCAGGATATCTTTATCGGTTTCAAAACCAATAGAACGCAAAAGCGTTGTTACCGGGAATTTTTTCTTACGATCGATGTAAGCATACATCACATTATTAATGTCCGTAGCAAACTCCATCCAGGCTCCTTTGAAAGGAATTACCCTGGCTGAGTATATCTTGGTTCCATTAGGGTGAATAGATTGCCCGAAGAATACACCGGGTGAACGGTGTAACTGGGAAACTACCACACGCTCAGCACCATTGATCACAAAAGTACCACGTGGGGTCATGTAAGGAATGTTTCCAAGAAACACGTCCTGTACAATAGTTTGAAAATCCACATGCTCTTCATCATTACAGCTAAGACGAAGCTTGGCTTTTAATGGCACGGCATAGGTTAAACCACGCTCCATACATTCTTCAATGGTGTAACGTGGCGGATCAATAAAATAATCCAGGAACTCCAACATGAAAATATTACGCGTATCCGTAATCGGGAAGTTCTCCTTGAATACACGGAATAACCCTTCCACATTACGTTTATCGGGCGTAGTTTCCAATTGAAAAAATTCTCTGAAAGATTCTAACTGAATGTCGAGTAGGTCAGGGGCATCAGCCAAATGTTTAGTTTTTCCGAAGCCGACCCTGGTGTTCAATGTAGTAGTAGACATATGTGTGAAAACCGGTTTTTTTGCGAAAAAATTTCGGGGAGAATTTACAGATTCTCTTAGCGTACAATCGGAACTTTCACCACCAAACGACAGTGAAAAAAAATGTCCACCCGCTAATTAGCCCAAAAATAAGGATGGCAAAGGTAAGGAATGAGGAGAAACTGCAAAAACAAATTTTGGACCAAACCTCTATTTGTGGAAAAGAATTCTCAGATATTATAAAACAAGGCAAAATACAGGTTTCAGAGTATTTTAACAGTTTATAAGTAAACCCGGGATGTAAATTGGGTATCTCAGTAAAAAAAACAGTTATGCATAGAGTATTGTTAGGCATCTTGCTGGTAACCAGCCTGTTTTGTGTGCAGCAGGCCTCGGCACAAGTTAGTATTGGCGTAGGCGTAGGGCCCAGATTTGGGGTTGGGGGAATGGGTTATGGCAGACCCATGGGCAGAAGACCGCAAAAAGCCAAGGATCAGCCCAAATTCACCCCTATCGTGCATCTTTCCTTTGGGTATGGCTTTCCCAACTTGGATGTTTACCAAATGGCTTCCTTTTTTAATTATTCCAGAGGTACATCTACCCAAACCGGACCCATTACCGGCGCCATTGATATTCAATACAGCCCAACAGCGAGTGCTGGCATCATGGTTACCCATGGACAGGTAAGTGCACCTTATTACGATTATAATAACCCATCTGGTCCACCCGTTATGTATGGGGCCCTGGATAACTGGAGTATTATGGCCAATTTTGTCAGGTATATGCCTGCTAGTCCCAGTTTTTCGGGTTATTTCCGTACTGCCATCGGGGTGAATATCTGGAACCAAAATTATACAGATGGATCTGGCAACAAACTCGCATTTGACCAACCCTCCTTATTAGCTTACCAGATTGGTATTGGCGGCAAATTAAAAATCACCAAGAATAGCAGCCTGTTTATGGAAGCCGGATATGGAAAATATATTTTACATGGCGGGTTGAGCTTTAAACTATAAAGCGAACCATTGGTAAATTGATCAGTCATAAATGAGTTCACTGATTTCCAAACAAACAGAGATCACTGAACTCCATAAAAATAGCCGACAAGAAAAATCTTGTCGGCTATTTTATTCTGAAGAAAAACTATTTTACTTCAACTTCAGCACCTGCTTCTTTCAGTTTAGCTACTAATTCGTCAGCTTCACCTTTAGAAATGCCTTCTTTAATGGCTTTAGGGGCTCCGTCTACTAAGTCTTTGGCTTCTTTCAGACCAAGACCTGTTAATTCTTTAACGATCTTAACAACGGTCAATTTGCTTGGACCACCGCTAACCAGGATCACATCGAATGCTGTTTTTTCTTCAGCAACAGCGGCTCCGCCGCCATCTCCGCTTGCAACTACTACTGCAGCAGCAGCTGGTTCGATACCGTAATCAGCTTTCAATACATCAGCTAATTCCTGAACTTCTTTCACTGTTAAGCCTACTAATGTTTCGGCTAATGATTTTACGTCTGCCATGTTTTTCAATTTTTTCCGTCTTCATATCAGGCTTGGCTGATCCGACGGAGGTTTAAAAAAATTTGATGTCTATTATTAATTTGAAAATTTGAAAATTTGAAAATTTGAAAATTTTCAAACCCGCTTTTCAGTTAATACATTTTTTATGAAAATTGATCATGCGCATTTTCAAATTGCCACATTTTCAAATTTTCAAATTACTACTCAGCTACTGCTCCAGCTGCTTTTTCATGATGGTGCAACAAAGCAGCCAACACTCTCTTAGCAGGTGATTGCAGTAATCCGATTACTTCACCGATCAATTCATTCTTCGTCTTGATCTTGGTTAATGCTACCAGGTTATTATCGCCTGTGTATACATCTCCATTGATGAAAGCTGCTTTCAGGATGGGTTTTTCAACATTTCCTGCTTTACGGAAAGAACTGATGATCAGGGCCGGTTCTTTTGGATTTTCAGAAAACATCAGCGCAGTTACATTGTGTAATGAATCGTAAATGCCTGCATATTTTTCTGCATCCAGAGATTCCAGTGCTTTTCGGATCAAAGTGTTTTTAGCCACTTTCATCTCTACCTGCTTATCAAAACAGGTACGACGAAGCTTGGAAATCTGTTCAACAGTTAATGCTTCTGTATCGGTAATATAAAAGTTATTATACTGAGCGAATTTCTCTTTCAGTACGCCTATTACCTCATTTTTTTGATCTTTTGTCATAACTAATTCTTTTTAAAACCCGGGTCACTTCCATCCACCTTCGCTAAAGTTTCAGTGGATAAATCACCAGGATTAGTTCATTAATGATTTAGTGTCTAAGGTAATACCCGGACTCATGGTGCTGGCCATACTAACGCCTTTCAGGTAAATTCCTTTGGCAGTAGAGGGTTTCAATTTAATGATCGCATTGATGAGTTCAGCGCTGTTTTCTGCAATTTTATCAGAAGCAAAAGATACACGACCGATAGAAGCATGAACAATACCTGATTTATCTACTTTGAAAGCAATCTTTCCGCCTTTTACTTCATTAACAGCACCGGCAACATCATTGGTTACGGTTCCTGTTTTTGGGTTTGGCATCAGGTTACGTGGACCGAGCACTTTACCGAGCTTACCTATTTTAGGCATCACGGAAGGAGTAGCAATGATTACATCCACATCTACCCAACCTGCTTCAATTTTTGTGATGAATTCATCCAGACCAACATAATCAGCACCTGCTTCTTTAGCAGCTGCTTCTTTATCCGGAGTACAAAGCACCAATACTTTCTTGGTTTTACCGGTACCATGTGGTAATGATACGGTACCACGTACCTGCTGATCAGCTTTCTTAGGATCTACACCCAAACGGATATGCAGATCAACAGAACTGTCGAATTTGGTACAATTGATTTCTTTAACCAATGCAGAAGCATCTTTCAGGGAATAAACTTTGTTTTTATCCACCTTAGCAACTGCTAGTTTTCTTTTTTTAGTAACTGACATTTTCTACTATTTAAGGTGAATAATTAGTTTTCCCAAGGGGCTTTTCCGTCAACGGTAATACCCATACTACGCGCAGTACCGGCAACCATGCTCATAGCACTGTTGATAGTAAAAGCGTTCAGGTCAGACATCTTGTCTTTAGCGATAACTTCTACCTGTTCCCAGGTAACTTTACCTACTTTCTGACGATTACTTTCCTTAGATCCGGATTGAATTTTTGCAGCTTCCATTAACTGGACTGCAGCTGGAGCGGTTTTGATGATAAAGTCGAAAGACTTATCCGTATATACCGTAATTAAAACAGGAACAACTTTTCCCATTTTATCCTGGGTTCTTGCATTGAATTGTTTGCAGAACTCCATAATGTTCACACCCTTAGAACCGAGTGCGGGGCCTACCGGAGGCGCAGGATTGGCTTGACCACCTTTCACCTGCAGCTTCACGAAGCCAGAGATTTCTTTTGCCATTTTTATAAGATTTAATTGGTAATAGCGTCATGCTTTTGGCCTGACTCCCAAATTCAATCATTCTTTTGTAAAGAACTTTTGGGGCGGCAAAGGTAAAAAAATTATCCATTCTTCCAAGTAAAACAAGGGATAATACCAATAAATTATCGCCTTTCCACTGAAAAAAGGGCTTTTTCAGTGATTTTACCGCCGGTATTCCATAAAAAAGCCGGGATAGGGGTCCCGGCTTTCAAAGATTTGCAGATGTATTTTTAATTCAGCTTTTCTACCTGCATATAGCTCAGTTCCACAGGGGTAGAACGTCCGAATATTTTTACAGTTACTTTCAATTTCTTCTTCTCATCATTCACATCTTCGATCACACCGTTAAAGTCGTTGAAAGGTCCTTCAATGATCTTGATAGTTTCACCCACAATAAATGGTTCACTCATAGTAACACCTTGGTCGTTCATCTCATCAACCTTGCCCAGCATTTTATTCACTTCACTCTTACGTAAGGATATAATATTGCCTTTGGATCCTTTTCCATCGGTTAGAAAGTGCATTACATTACTGATATTGCTGATATGCAAAACAATATCATCCGTCAATTTTCCATCCAATACTTCCATCATCACATAACCGGGGAAATAGTTTTTCTCGCGCATTACTTTTTTACCGTTCTGCACTTTATACACTTTCTCCATAGGCAGAAATATCTGTTTGATAATTTCCTGCCAGCCGCTACGGATAATATCTTTATCAAGATATTCCTTCACCTTGCGTTCTTTACCACTCACCACACGCAATACATACCATTTGGTTTCAGGCTGTGGTGCCGCAACTGCTTCAACTACCGGTGCTTCTATTACTGGTTCCATGCTGTTCTACTTAAATAATGAATAAATCAGCTTCAACAATTGGTTACTGGAAAAATCCATCACCCATACCATCGCTGTAATGATAATCGTAGCCACCAATACAATCACTGTACTCTGCTGTAATTGCGTCCAGGTAGGCCAGGTTACTTTCTCCAGCAACTCATGGTAACTTTCTTTGAAATAGGTAGCTATCTTGTTCATACATTAATTTGAAAATTTGTCCCGCAATATCGCGGGATGAAAATTTGAAAATGTTACTTAAAAACCTGATGTTTTGTCATCCTTATTCGGAATGAATTTTCAAATTTTCAAATTGCCACATTTTCAAATTACTCAGCACGGGCACTAGGATTCGAACCCAGATCGAAGGTTTTGGAGACCTCTATACTAACCGTTGTACGATGCCCGTAGAAAACTAAAAGCTATCCCGAGTAATCGGAACAGCTTTTAGTAGTATGTTACAAATGTAAGGAAAACATTTGTTTTCAAGTGAACCCGCTTTCGCGGAATCGCTTATTTTAAGATTTCAGTAACCTGTCCGGCACCTACTGTACGTCCACCTTCGCGGATAGCGAATTTCAGACCTTTCTCCATCGCAATTGGCTGGATCAGTTTTACAGTCAGGTTGATGTTATCACCAGGCATAACCATTTCAGTTCCTTCTGGTAAAGTAACTTCACCAGTTACATCCGTAGTACGGAAATAGAACTGAGGACGGTATTTATTAAAGAATGGAGTGTGACGTCCACCTTCTTCTTTGCTCAATACATACACTTCACCTTTGAATTCTGTATGCGGAGTGATAGAACCTGGTTTGCATAATACCATACCACGACGGATCTGGCTTTTTTCAATACCACGTAATAAAAGACCTGCATTATCTCCGGCTTCACCTTCATCCAATAATTTCTTGAACATTTCCACACCGGTTACGGTTGAACTCAAAGGAGCTTCCATCAGACCAACGATCTCGATAGCTTCACCCACTTTGATACGACCACGCTCGATACGACCGGTTGCAACGGTACCACGACCAGTGATAGAGAATACATCTTCCACACTCATCAGGAACGGTAAATCAACAGGACGAGGAGGCAATGGAATGTAAGTATCAACGGCTTCCATCAGTTCGTCGATCTTGGCAACCCATTTTGGATCTTCAGCAAGCGCACCTGTTGCAGAACCCTGGATAATTGGTGTATTATCACCATCGAAACCGTAAGAAGTAAGCAATTCACGAACTTCCATTTCAACCAGTTCCAATAATTCAGGATCGTCAACCAGATCCACTTTATTCATGAAAACAACAATACGTGGTACACCTACCTGGCGAGCCAACAGAATGTGTTCTTTTGTTTGAGGCATTGGTCCGTCTGTAGCGGCCACAACTAAAATCGCACCATCCATCTGTGCAGCACCGGTGATCATGTTTTTCACATAATCCGCGTGACCTGGACAGTCAACGTGTGCATAGTGACGGTTAGCTGTTTGGTACTCAACGTGAGCAGTATTGATGGTGATACCACGCTCTTTTTCTTCGGGCGCACCATCGATCTCATCATATTTTTTCGCCACATTACCCATACCTTTTTTAGACAAGATCATAGTAATAGCTGCGGTTAAAGTAGTTTTACCATGGTCAACGTGACCAATGGTACCTACGTTTACGTGAGGTTTTTCCCTCTTAAAGGTCTCTTTTGCCATTTTTATCGATTTTTAGTTGTGTTTTAAAATTTGAGGCCATTTTACCGGCCAGGTTTATTGTTTGCTTGTATTCTACTTGTATTCCTGCTACAAATCTACTCTTTCCTGCTTATTCTTAATGAGCCGTTAGTGAGAATCGAACTCACGACCTTCCCGCCTAAGGGCGGGATGCTCTATCGCAAGAGCATGGTAGTTAATTAATTCTCATTCAGAGCCGTTAGTGAGAATCGAACTCACGACCTCTTCCCTACCAAGGAAGTGCTCTACCCCTGAGCTACAACGGCATTAACTCAGTTTAAAGTTTGGGGTTTGGCATTGGGTGTTTGGGGTTACACTCCAAACCCCGAACACCAAACGCCAAACCCTAAACACTCTCGTGAGCGGAAGACGAGGGTCGAACTCGCGACCTATAGCTTGGAAGGCTATCGCTCTACCAATTGAGCTACTTCCGCTTATTAATTTGAAAATTTGAAAATATGGTAATTTGAAAATTACCTCAAAATCAAATGATCTGTAAAGAACTTAACCAACCTAATTTTCAAATTTTCAAATTGACTCATTTTCAAATTGAAAAGTGGGCAGAGTAGGGTTCGAACCTACGTACTCGTGAGAGAACAGATTTACAGTCTGTCGCCTTTAACCACTCGGCCATCTGCCCCTTTTGGTTTGGGGTTTGGTGTTGATGGTTTGGGGTTAACGCCAAACTCCAAACCCAAAACTCCTAACTGCTTTACTGAGCCGAAGATGGGACTCGAACCCGCGACCTGCTGATTACAAATCAGCTGCTCTACCAGCTGAGCTACTTCGGCATATTTTCTGGATTCAGTAGCAGAAAACCCTGCTATTTGGCTGTATTTTTAAAAATTGTCTGGTATTTCAATTTCCAAATCAAGCCTTCCAAAAATCAAAAACACAAAGAACTATCCCATTTTTTGGGATGGCAAAGGTAATGGAAAACTTAATTCAGCAAAATTTTGGCTCGAAAATTTTCAGGCAGTTTTCAACAGGTTTTACCTATATCCCCCAAAAAGCCATTTATACGGGTATTTTCAGGCAACTTATTCCCTGGTATTACCGGGTTCTCTAACTGGGTAATTTCACCAATAAATGGCTAAATACACAGATAGAGGTTTTCTTCGTATTCACGTCGTATTTTCTTCGGTTCCGCTTCGATTGCAACCGAAGCCTGCTTTAGCATTCTTCGGTTACAATCGAAGCGGCTTCGGTTGTAATCGAAGGAATATAGAAGGAAATAAGACGCAAATACAACGAAATCCACTCCAAAATCTTGTAGTCCCTTATACGCGCAAAGGCATATTATATGTTATTCTGGTTAAATAATCGTGCTTTATTGCATTTTCTGAAAATGCAGTCTATCTTACCAGATACAATTTTTAACCAAAACAGACCTTATGCAAAAAAACTTCTTCCTTTTACTCGTTATTGGTATAGCTTTTAGTTGTAATACCAGTTCGGACAAATCTACTTTTAAGCCAGATAATGCGGATACTTCCAAACCGGTATATGCTTATACAATCAAATACCCTGATAATTGGGAAACTGGCAGTTCAAAGAATACGGCGATTGCTTTGAGTGCCCTAAAAGCCTTTGAAAATAATAAGCTCGATGAAAGCATTGGCTTTTTTGCGGATTCAGTTGACTGGAAAGAAGATTATGTGGATCGCAAACTTTCTAAAGACAGTCTGAAAGCTATTTTTGTCAGCAGTTGGAAAGACAGGGCTTCCTTAAAAGTAGATATGCATGATTTTGAATCTGTGATTTCTAAAGACAAGAAGGAAGAGTATGTTACCCTGTGGTATACGGAAATAAACACAGATAAAAAAGGAAAAATGGATTCAGTGGCCATCATCAATGACCTGAAAATATCCAACGGAAAAATCGTTTCGCTGGATGAAGCCATCCGTCATTTTCCTGTAAAAAAATAATTTTGTTTACGCATCTTTTATATGCAAAAAAAAGCGCCTCAATGAAAAATTGAGGCGCTTTGTATTAGGCAGCTACTTTGTCTTTTTTTCTTTTTATCTGTGAAATCAGCGATTCCATTGCATTATCAAATGATTCTTCGAATGATTTTGTGGAGGCTTTCGCAAAAAAATCATGTTTCGGAACATGTATTTTAATTTCTACAATTTTGTCTTTAATATTATGCACCACATTATCCAACTTTAGAAATACTTCCACTTTCAGAATACTATCATGAAAAGTGTTCAATTTGTCCAGTTTCCGGGTTACATAATCAACCAGCTTGTTGTCCGCATCAAAATGCACGGTTTGGATGTTAACGTTCATAAATACCACGTTTAAACGGTTAAGAAATAATCTGTAAAAGAACTTATACTTCGCTTTGAATACATCCTGAATTTTCAACCAAATCAGTGAGTACAAGTTACGAAAAAAACAAAGTAAACAGAAATATCTGCTCCTTTTTTTAGGGTATTGGGAAAGTCTTACCAATTAAGCTTTGGGGTGCGCTTTATTGAATACTTCTTTGAGCTTTTCAATGGTATTATGCGTATATACCTGGGTGGCTGCCAGACTGCTATGTCCCAGCAATTCCTTCACCGCATTCAGATCGGCACCATGGTTCATCAGGTGGGTGGCAAAGCTATGTCTGAGTATATGCGGACTCTTTTTCTGTATGGTAGTCACTGCGGCTAAATGTTGTTTTACAAAGGCATATACTGACCTGGGTTGCAACATCTTACCCTTGGCCGTTACAAAAACGGTATGCACTCCCTCCTGCTTTGCAGGTTTCTCCGTTATATAAGCCTGAATATCAGCCATCAATTCAGGGGCCATCGGCAGAATTCTTTCCTTATTACCCTTACCCAATACTTTGAGCTGGGCATTAGCAGGGTCTAATTGCGATTCTTTCAAATGAATCAGTTCGCTTAAACGCATGCCGGTGCTATAAAACAGCTGAATCACCAATCGCTCGGTTCGGCCCTTCCAGTCTTTAGTAAAGGTTACATGGTTCAAGAGGGTTGACATATCCTTTTCTTCCACAAAAACCGGTAAACGCTTTCCGATACGTGGGGCTACGACGGTAGTCATAGGTGTTTGATCTATATGCCCCAGCTTCATTTCATATTTAAAAAATGATTTAAGGGAGGATATTTTCCGGTTCAGGGTTTTGGAGCTGATCTCGTCTTCCTTCATCTCGGCCAGCCAGCTTCTGACATACATGGCTGTTACCTGATTTACCGGTGGAGAGTCGAACTGGCTGCTCAGATAGGCAAAAAACTGCTCGAGATCATTCTGGTAAGAAATAATCGTATGCTGCGAGTATCTCTTTTCATATTTGAGATAATCCAGAAAGGCGGCGATTTGCGGGTATTGCGTAATGGGCATAAAAAAAGTAGCCTAAAGTTAGTAAACTAAGGCTACTTAAATATGATTGGATCAGGGAAAGGATTATCCTTCTATCTTTCCGCTGGCAATGTTCTGCTTGTAGATTGCTTTCAGTACTTGTCCACGACGAACTACTGATGGCTTGATAAAAGCCTGACGCTCTCTTAGTTGTAACAAAGTTTTACTTTTTTCAAACTTTTTCTTGTACTTCTTAAGCGCCTTGTCGATGTTTTCACAATCTTTTGAATCGATGATAAGCATAGCTGTAATACCTCCTCAGGTGTTTTTAGGACGGCAAAGATAGGATTTGATTTGAAAGTTCCAAGAAAAATTCGATTTTGACTATCTATTGCAAAAATTCGGGTTTCTAGCTGGCCTCGTTTTGTTTTACCTTGATAAATAAGCTTCTGGGGAAGGATTTGAAAATCAGGAATTGAATTTACCTTGCAGCCATGTTTACAGGCATTATTGAGTGTACAGGCAAACTGGTAACCGTTTCAAAAACTGGGACCAACCTTAGTTTCTGGATCAGTTCCCCTATTTCCGACCAATTAAAAGTTGACCAGAGTGTGAGCCATAACGGCGTTTGTATGACGGTAGAAGAATTAAAACCGGGCATGCACAGGATAACCGCTATCGAAGAAACCCTGTCAAAAACCAATCTCTATGACTGGAAAGAAGGCAACCTGATTAACCTCGAAAGATGTATGGTAATGAATGGCCGGCTGGATGGACATATTGTTCAGGGACATATAGATACCACAGCCGTTTGTGTCGACAGAAAGGACCTGGATGGAAGCTGGGAATTCCGTTTTGAATTCCCCCCGTCTTTTGCATCCCTGGTTATTGAAAAAGGATCTATTTCTGTAAATGGCACCAGCCTGACCTGTTTCGCAATCGGCAAAAACAGTTTCACCATAGCCGTAATCCCGTATACTTTCGAACACACCAATATTTCAGAGGTATTCAAAGGCTCGGTTGTAAATATTGAATTTGATATACTGGGTAAATATATTCAGCGGAGGATGGAAGTTGGGATTGAGTAAGCAGTTGGCTTTTGGCAGTTGGCTTTTGGAATAATATAGAATGTATTTTCTTTCCATTAAGAATGCAAAGGCCAAAAGCTAATAGCTAATAGCTAACAGCCCAATAGCAATCCCTAAATCACCCTTCCTCTCAACGCTTCCCCCACCGCCACATCCATCGCTCTTTCGGCAAATGGACGGGTTACTTCGTTGAGTTCTTCAATTTTGGAATGGATCAGGTTTTTATCTTCCATAGTTAACGCCAGTTGCAATGCCTGCATGGCAGAAGCGGTGGCAGTTATTTCTTCAGCTGTTAGCAGGGAGGCATTTTTGGCAATAAATTTTTCTGTTACAGCCAATATCTCTTCCCCTTCTGTTCTGGCTTCTACCAGTGCCCTTATTTGCATATCTTCTTTGGCGTGAGTAATACTATCCAGCAACATTTTTTCTACTTCTTCATCAGTAAGCCCGTATTGTGATTTTACTTCTATCTCCTGCTCTACTCCACTTCTTAATTCTTTGGCTCTCACCACCAATATTCCATCTGCATTAATCAGAAAACTCACTTCTACTTTGGGTAAACCTGCCGGCATTCCCGGTATTCCTTTTAAACTGAATTCTGCGAGTTTACGGTTATCTTTTACCAGGTCTCTTTCGCCCTGGTAAACAGAGATTCGCATATCTGATTGTCCATCTTTATGCGTGGTGTATTGTCGGCCTGCTTTAGTGGGAATTTTTGCATTTCTTGGTATCAATACATCCATTAATCCACCCATGGTTTCGATACCCAGACTCAAAGGCGTAATATCCAATAACAGAAAATCTTTATTATTTCCTGCCAGGATATCGGCCTGTATGGCTGCACCCAAAGCCACTACTTCATCAGGGTTAACAGAATCATTTACAGGTCTTCCAAAGAAATCACTCACGGCTTTTTTAATTGCAGGTACCCGGGTACTGCCTCCTACCATTACAATGGTATCAATGGCTGACGGAGTCAGTTTTGCATCGCTGAGTGCATTACTGCAACATTGAATGGTTTGATCGATTAAGGATTGAATCAATCCTTCAAAAACTTCACGGGTTAACGCCAAAATATCTCCATTCCAATTCACTTCAAATGCATCATGAGTGCTCAGGTATTTTTTGGCTTCTTCTGCCCGCAAACGCAATCCTTGTGATAATTCCTGGTTATTTTTTAATTCTTCAAGAGAAATACCTGATTGCTGCATCCAGTATTGAACAATCATCCTGTCTATATCATCACCACCTAAATAGGTATTTCCACTGGTACTCAGCACTTCAAAAATACCATTGGTTATTTTCAGAATAGAGATATCAAATGTGCCTCCACCCAGATCATACACGGCAATGGTTTTCTCTTCATCTTTATGCAGTCCCAGACCATATGCAAGACTAGCCGCAGTTGGCTCATTGACGATACGTAAAATATCCAACCCTGCCAGTTTACCTGCATCTCGTGTTGCCTGTCTTTGTGCATCATTAAAATAAGCGGGTACCGTTACCACTGCTTTGGAAACAGGTGTTTTAAGAATATGTTCCGCTCTTTGCTTAAGTTCTTTTAAAATAAGGGATGATAATTCAACGGGCGAATAAAATGTATTTCCAACCTGCACTTTCACCAGGCTTTCTGTATCATCATCAATCACTTTATAGGTAAAGAAACCGGCATTTTCCTGTATGTCTTTATAGCTTTTACCCATCAGCCTCTTGGCACTAAAAATGGTGTTCTTCGGATCGGTTTCCAGAAATAATCTCGCGGCTTCTCCAACGGTAGGGTTGCCCAAAGCATCAAAATGTATGATACTGGGAACCAGGCTACTGCTATCATGTTCCTTTAAGGCAACGGGAATTTTACTTTCCGGATGAATAATTGCCACCAGACTATTCGTAGTTCCCAGGTCTATTCCAACGATCATTTCAGCCTGCTGTAAACTACCGGTTGCTATATTGATTGCTATTTTGGCCATATCAGAAAAAACAAATATCTATTTCAAATAAAAGGATGGTCGCAAAAATAGAACAATACAACTGCCCGCAATTGCGAATTCAGGAATGTTTGACTTACTGGTTTTTCTTGATCCCATTTATACCTGTTCTATGCCTCAACCACTCGGGTTTTGCTAAGGTAATCATGTAAAGGCTTGCCCAGGAAAGGGATAAAAAACATATCAATCAAAATAAGTCGGGAAAGGCTTCTGATAAAGATCCACCCAAATCCAGGCCTCGAACCATCCATACCCACCACTTTAGAATAGCTAAACCATTTGCCCGGAGTGCGGCCAAACAACCCTTCAAAAAAAAGATAGTAGAAAAAAAGTACCCCAAAAAAGAACCAGTCAAAATTATAATGCGGATATCGCCAATAGACCACATACCATGTCCAGCCCCGGTAAGCTGCATAAGCCAATGCAAATATGATCAGCGTATCAATCAGAAAATTTAATATCCGGGTACCATCACCAACAGTTCTCATAAATACAAAAATAGAGAATAGTGAATAGTTGATACTGAATAAATTTATTTCTGTTTACCCAATCCTTCCCAAAAAACCCAACAACTTAAACCACTGACTATTCCTTATTTTTGTCCAAACAGTAAAGATGAATCTGATAGAAGAATTACAGTGGAGGGGAATGATACAGGATATCATGCCGGGTACAGCGGAACTTTTACAAAAAGAAATGGTTTCGGGTTATATTGGTTTTGATCCTACTTCCGACAGTCTGCATATTGGCAGTCTGGTTCCTATTTTATTATTGGTTCATCTGCAAAAAGCCGGTCACAAGCCTTTTGCGCTGGTAGGTGGTGCCACTGGTATGGTGGGCGACCCCAGTGGTAAAAGCGAAGAAAGAAATTTATTGAGTGAAGAAGTACTCAACCATAATCTTACCAGTGTTAAAAAACAATTGTCAAAGTTTCTCGATTTCAGTTCCGGCAAACCCAATGCCGCTGAAATGGTGAATAATTACGACTGGTTCAAAGATTTTAGTTTCCTGAATTTTATCAGGGAAGTGGGCAAGCATATTACTGTGAATTATATGATGTCGAAAGACAGTGTGAAGAAAAGACTGGAGGGCGAAACGGGTATGAGTTTTACCGAGTTCACTTACCAACTGGTACAGGGTTATGATTTTTATTGGTTATACCAGAATAAAAATTGCAAACTGCAAATGGGTGGCAGCGACCAGTGGGGTAATATTGTTACCGGCACTGAACTAATACGTCGCAAAGCTGGCGGTGAAGCATTTGCTTTTACCTGTCCATTGATCACCAAAGCAGATGGCGGCAAATTTGGTAAAACAGAAAAAGGAAATATCTGGTTGGATGCCACTAAAACATCTCCTTATCAGTTTTATCAATTCTGGTTAAACGCAGGCGATGAGGATGCCAAAAAATGGATCAAAATATTTACGCTTTTACCCAAGGCGGAAATTGATGCGCTGATTGCTCAACACGAATCAGCCCCCCACGAAAGAGCATTGCAAAAAAAATTGGCCGAAGAACTCACCTGTTTTGTGCATAGCAAAGAAGATCTCGACTTTGCTATGAAAGCTTCTGATATATTGTTCGGTAATGCCACAACAGAAATGTTGCAGAGCCTGAATGAAGATCAATTATTACAGGTACTGGAAGGAGTACCCACCGCCGATATCCAAAAATCACAACTGGCAGAAGGTTATGACCTTGTAAGCTTTCTGGCCGATACTCAAATATTTCCCAGTAAAGGCGAGGCCCGAAAAATGTGGCAGGCCGGTGGATTGGCATTGAATAAGGCAAAAATCAGTGCTGAAAAAACACAACTAACCAACGCGGATCTTTTGCGGGATAAATATTTGCTGGTGCAGAAAGGGAAAAAGAATTATTATTTAATCAAAGCAGTTTAATTCGTCATTATTCCTGAATGGTTGTTGTTGGTCAGGCGACCAACAACGGCGCGAGGAAATAATTATTAATTGTTAATTATTAATTGCCCTTATCACTTTCCACATTTCTTCTGCTACAAAAAGGTTGCCCGCATGTGTCAGGTGTACACGATCTGTAGTCAGAATTCCGGATTCTTTGTTTTGCGGATTGTTCTTGAGATTGTATTCGATAAATCCTTTTCGGAGATCTACTAAGGGTAAATTATTTTTGGCTGAATAATTTCTGATCCAGTTACTATATAAATTCAGATCGCCATCCTGTTGGTTGGAATGATCAGTTCTTTCACCTATTACGGCAGGTGTGCAAACGATCACTTTAATTCCTGCAGCTTGTAATTTATGGACCACTGCCTCATAAAATCTTCCAAACTTATTATAATCTGTTCCGGTACCACTCGAAGCTTTATGCCATACATCGTTTACACCAATATACATTACCACGATATCGGGGTTCTGTTTTAATACATCTTCTTCCATACGCAGATAGAGATCATAAATTTTATCTCCACCAACACCGGCACCTGCCAATTCATAATTAGCGGATTGTCCCTCCTGCAAAATCAATGAATCCATTAACTTGATATAACCACCGGGCTGTATACCCGCAGCAGTAATCGAATCACCAAAAAAAACAATCTTCTTTTTCTTGTAATAGTTAAATGACATCAAAATCATACAGAAAACAAATACGGCTAGCAGGATTATTTTGTTCATGGCAAGAATATATAAAAGTTGTTTTAATAAACATCAGTCATAACAGGTGTAGTAGAGGCACCCATCAATTCTACGAAAGTTCTTTCCTGTACAAGATAACCATTACCCTTGGCACAAAAATGAACTTTCAGGTTTTCAATACTCAAGGGGTTTCCTTCGGGAATATCGGCCAGGTTACTATAACGGATATCATGACCGTCAATAATAATCACCAGTCCGCTTCCTATCGCTTCCATTCTGTTTCCCTGTGTAATCAGCATGCCGGTATCTTCTCCCAGTCCAATTCCAATACAGGATGGATTGGCGCTAACACTTTGTGCGAGCCTCACGAATCTTCCTCTTTTCTCAAAATGCGAATCAAAGATCACATTTTCCATAAAACCCAATCCGGTAGTAATTTTTACTTCTCCTTTTAAATAAGCACGTGCAGCATTTCCTTCATAGATCATGGTATTACTCATTGCCATGGCACCGGCAGAAGTACCCGCTACTAAAAAATGTTCGCGGATATATCTTTCCTTAATTAACCGCAAAAATTCTGTGCCGCCGAAAATAGAGGTCAGTCTTAATTGATTACCACCACTAAACAAAACGCCCGCACATTTACTAATCCTTTCCAGATAATCGGGCTGCAAAGCATCTTCCCGGTTGCGGATATGAATCAGTCCTACATCGGTACAACCGATCTTACCAAAAGCATCGAGATAATTTTCTCCTACTTCATAGGGTATGGTGGAAGCGGTAGTGATTACTTCAATTCGCGAAGAAGTGCCGCCCACTTCAGAAACAATACGCCGGAGTATACCCAATTCAAAAAAATTAAGGTTATTCCTGTATTCATCACCTTTTTCGCGGTCGGTGCCTTTATCCTCTGCTCCGCCTATCGCCAATAATTTTCCTTTGGGAATTCTCATGCTGCCAATTTCATTCCGGACAAAAATAAGCGTTTTGTATTGGTAAGCCTTAGCAGAAAAATCAATATATTCATTGCCCGGACAAATATGGGAGCATCGCCTGTATTTCTTCATCACCCGGTAAACCTCCCTCAGATATGAAAATCGAAGAAATAAAAATATTACGCGGCCCCAATTACTGGAGTGTTCGCCGTTCCCAATTGATACAGATGAAACTGGATCTGGAAGAACTGGAAGAGCGCCCTACCAATAAAATTGAAGGCTTTCTTAACAGGTTAAAAGCCCTATTCCCTTCTATGTATGCCCATCGATGTAGTGTGGGCACGGAGGGCGGTTTTTTTCAGCGGGTGGAAGAAGGTACCTGGATGGGACATGTGATTGAACATATTGCCCTGGAAATACAGTCGCTGGCGGGTATGGATTGCGGTTTTGGACGTACCAGGGGCACGGGTAAACCGGGAGAATATTATGTCGTGTTTAATTATATGGAGGAGGATGCGGGTGTATATGCTGCAAAAGCCGCTGTAAAAATTGCACAGGCCCTGGTAGATGGGGTTGCCATCGATTTATCAGCAGATATCCAGCAATTGCGTGAAATCAGGGAAGATACCCGTTTAGGGCCTTCTACCGGTTGTATAGTAGAAGAAGCTGCCAAGCGGGGTATTCCATACATACGATTGAATAAGCAAAGCCTGGTGCAATTGGGTTATGGCGTTCATCAAAAAAGAATACGTGCCACTATTGCCAGTACTACTTCCAATATTGCCGTAGATATTGCCTGCGATAAAGAAGAAACCAAGAATTTATTGGAAGCAGCAGAAATACCGGTACCAAGAGGTACCGTGGTCAGAACAGAAGAAGGATTACAAGAAGCGATTGATAAATACGGCTATCCATTGGTGATTAAACCCATTGATGGTAACCATGGAAAAGGGAACACTACGAATATCAATACCTGGGAGCAGGCGCTAAAGGCATTTGAATCAGCCAAGCAGTATAGTCGGAGTGTGATTGTAGAAAAATTCATTACCGGAGTGGACTTCCGGGTGTTGGTGATCAATTATAAATTCATTTGCGCCGCTCTCAGAACACCTGCATCGGTTATCGGTGATGGGGTAAATACCATTCAATGGCTGGTAGATGAAACGAATAAAGATCCGAGAAGAGGGTATGGTCATGAAAAGGTGTTGACACAAATCACGATCGACCATTCCAGTCATAAAATGCTGGAAGAAAAAGGATATACCCTGGATACCATTCCGCCAAAAGGGGAACTGGTATTATTAAAAACCACGGCCAACCTAAGCACGGGTGGTACTTCGACTGATGTAACGGATGAAGTGCATCCAGTGAATATTTTTCTGGCAGAAAGGATCGCCAAAATCATCGGACTCGATATCTGCGGTATTGATATCATGGCCCCGGATCTGCGTTCATCTGTGTATGAAAATGGGGGTGCCATTCTGGAAGTAAATGCGGCCCCCGGTTTCAGGATGCATATTGAACCGGCAGAAGGTTTGCCCAGAAATGTGGCCGAGCCGGTAATTAATATGTTGTTTCCAAAAGGATCGGATGGCAGAATACCGATTATTGCCATTACGGGTACCAATGGAAAAACAACTACCACACGCTTAACTGCACATATCTGTCGTACAGCAGGGCGAAAAGTGGGCTATACCACAAGCGATGGCGTGTATATACAGAACCAGATGATGATGAAAGGCGATTGCACAGGCCCTTTAAGTGCCAAATTCGTTTTACGTGACCCCACAGTTGATTTTGCCGTTTTGGAATGTGCCCGGGGAGGTTTATTAAAAGCCGGGCTGGCATTCCAGAACTGCGATGTAAGTATTGTAACCAATGTAACCGCTGATCACCTGGGTTTATCTGGTATTGATAACCTGGAACAGATGGCCAGGGCCAAAGCGGTAATTCCCGAAACCACATTTAACCATGGTTTTGCCATATTGAATGCGGAAGATGACCTGGTATATGCCATGCACAAAGGATTAACCTGTAATGTGGCATATTTTAGTATGGATGAAAATAACCCCCGTATTCAGGAGCATTGCAAGAAAGGGGGATATGCGGCGGTTTATGAAAATGGCTATGTATCTATTTTAAAAGGCACCTGGAAGATCAGGGTAATGAAAGTGAGTGAGATACCCATTACCTATGGTGGCAGGGCTTTACATAATATCATGAATACTTTGCCGGCTATGCTGGCCAGTTACCTGTTTAAAGACATTACGATTGAGGATATACGTACCGCTTTGAGCAGTTTTGTGCCTTCACCCTCACAAACCCCGGGTCGTTTGAACCTGTTTGAGTTCAAACATTTTAAATTTTTGGTGGATTTTGCCCATAATCCGGCCGGATTGGAACTGCTTTGTGATTTTGTGAGTAAAATGGATGGGGAGCCAAAACTGGGTATTATCAGCGGAACCGGCGACCGAAGGGATGAGGATATCCGGGAACTGGGCCGGATATCAGGAAGATCATTTGATGAGATCATTATCAGGCAGGATAAGCATTTAAGAGGCAGAACAGCCGAAGAAATCGTGAATTTGCTGGTAGAGGGGATTAATGAGACTAAAAAAAGTGATATCCCAATTAAGATCATATATAATGAAAAAGAAGCCATCATGTTTGCCTATGAGCATGCCAAACCGGGCTCTTTGATTACGATTATGTGTGATGTAGTTGCAGAGGCACTTGACCTGATCAAAGCATTGAAAGAAAAGGAAGACTTATCCTGATTATGGCATCCTTCACTTAAAAAATTTGGAACAATTGGGGTGCAACCCTATTTTTGCAGCCCATTCGATGAGAATGGGAATGGAATGCCTGATAGTATAAGGGTAGTACAACTGATTTTGGTTCAGTATGTCTTGGTTCGAATCCAGGTCGGGCAACGGAAGTGGACAAATCGATTTTTTCTTCGATTTGTCCATTTTTATTTTCGCTAGAACCCGCGCCAATATTGAATATCAGCCGAACGACTTCATTTAATCTTTGGGTTCGAAAACGCTCCCCGTCAAAATCGATTTTTTCAGGAAAAATCGAACTTATTACCGTTCGTTTGCCTTTATTGTCTGCTGATGCCCAAATTGCACCCAAATTGGACAAATTTCGAACCGCATTCCCCAAAATTTGATCAATATTTGAGGTCTGGGTTGAAACGGTAAACAGCCGTGCTTCTGCTTTTTCTATTTCCATTTCGCACTGCTTTCTAAAATCGTTGTATTCCACTCGCTCGATCTGATCTGTCATGAATTTATTTCGCGCTTTCTGGATGTTCTCTTGAAGACTAGCAATCTTTTCGTTAATCTGAATGATCTCTTGTCCATGTTGACCTGACCGAGTTTTATAAACGTTGTTAACCACCTTGAAATAGACATCCAACATTCCAGGTTTGGCAGTGTATTCCATCAACTGCTTTTCAAATAGCTGATTCACTGTATCTGCCCTGAATCGAACACGGCAAGGTGCTACACAATGGTAGTAGTAATATTTTCCACCACGCCCCCGGGAACAACTACCCGTCATAAGTCTCCCGCAGGTAGGGCAAAGCATGTGACCCCTCAAAACCATCTCGTCCTGGGTTTTCATAGCGGTCTTATAAATCCTTTTTTTGCCATCAAGAAAATCCTGTACTGTATAGTATAAGTCCTCTGAAATCAAAGGCTCATGGTTGCCACGAATAATCGAATCCGGTTCGTCCTTATACCCCTTTAAAAAGATCTTTCCGCAAAAGACCGGGTTCCTGATGAGGTTCCAAAAATTTGCCTTGGTTGTTGGAAGTCCTTTTTTCTTTGCCTCATTATAAACATGCTCAACATGAAATTTTCGTTCAGCTATGGTTTCAAAGGCCCACTTAATAATACCAGCATACGGCTGTTCAATTGCTATATACTTTTTCCCATCAGGTGTTAAGATTCATATTTTTGCTTAAACAATTTAGCAGAAGAAAGTATTGCTCTAGAGGAGTCAAACATACCCAGTACTATATATATATTTGAAATCCTATTTTTAATATATTCTATATTTTCCTCCCCTTGCAATGCTACTAGTAAAAGGTTATAAGATCGAATGGCCATTCCGAACTTCTTAATTTCAAAATAGCAATCACCAAGTAGTTTGGTGTTAATGGTATCTATTAGTCTGTTAGTATTACAATTCCTACAATATTCTGAAAGCAATGGAATTGCTTTATCATATTTTTTGTCTTTTATATACCTATAAGCAAGATTTTCATTCTTGATTGATACTATATCTTTTTTTGGCAAAAAACAACCAAATAAGAAAAATGTAAAAAGAAAACATAAACATTTCATAATCACGCATTTGCTACTCAAGAAAATAAACTAATCTAAGTATTAGCGTATTGTGATGATATTTTTTCTAATGTGTTTTCAATACTTTTTAAACGGGCGGGTTTCTGTAAATAATACGAAACGTTTAACTTATTTAGGGCAGGTAAGTTTGATTCAACTATTGAACTTACTACTATAATTTCTATCCCTTTTATAAACAGGCTTTTATTTTGGTTAATTAATTGAATTAACCTAAACCCATCCATGATGGGCATATTGATATCAGTGAATAGGATGATGTGCTTTTCACAATGCACTTTTAGCAGATTAAAGGCTTCGGCCCCATTGCATGCCTCCAGGACAGCAGACTGCTTTGAATATTTAGTTATACTATAGGTGATAAGTTTTCTATTAATTTCTTGGTCATCTACTATAAGAAAAAGGGTGTTTGAAAAAGACATAACTAAATTTTAGTGATTAGGAATTAATGGCCATTAACCGGTGCTTAACTTTTAATTGAACTGATAGGCCAAGCTATTTTTAAAATCAAACTATATTTACCATTTCTTGTCATCTTTGTAAATACCACACAAATTGATCCCCTTCCGCCAGAGCAATGTGACCCCCTGCAAACACCTTTTCAAAAATCGCTTATTGGGTCCTAAAAAAAATGGTAAA
>Ga0316218_1000771_pt1 | contig 40649 bp, 39 predicted proteins | sample TBH18003metaG_FD_203634 | JGI IMG/M metagenome (GOLD analysis project Ga0316218, IMG submission 203634) | Freshwater microbial communities from Trout Bog Lake, Wisconsin, USA - TBH18003 | ecosystem: Environmental > Aquatic > Freshwater > Lake > Hypolimnion/Profundal zone | place: USA: Wisconsin...
AAAACAATTAATCCTTTAACCAACTTTTAGGGGGTCACTTTGAAATGGCGACAGGGGGTCACATTGCTCTGGCGGAAGGGGGTCAGTTTACTCTGGTATCAGGGGGTCAATTTGAGTGGTTTTTCCACCCAAATACTTCTACCTTCTATATTCCTTGTTCAATATTCTTCTGTTCATCTCACCCCTCAATTCAACAATCATAACTATGTAACCATACAACCATTCAACCATCTTTCTTCCAAAAAATTCCCCAATTTCTTATATTGTACATCCAACCAATCTATAGAAAATGAGAAAGCTGTCTTTATTCCTGGCGGTATGCCTTTCATTCTTCAGTGCGATAGCACAAAAAGCAGAACCCTATTTTTTATCGTATCCCTGTTTAACGCCCGACGGACAAACCGTTGTATTCAGTTATGAAGGAGACTTGTGGAAAGCGTCTGTAAAAGGCGGTGAAGCGGTCAGGCTCACTGCTATGCAAGGCTATGAAACCAATGCGCGGATATCTCCGGATGGCAAATGGCTGGCTTTTACCGGCAGGCAATTGGGCAATGCGGATGTATATGTAATGCCATTAGCAGGCGGAGAGATCAGGCAGTTAACTTTTCATAGCGCCGCAGATGAAGTAAATAGCTGGAGTTGGGATGGGGAGCATATTTATTTTACTTCTAGCCGCTCCGGACAGATATCCGGATATAAGGTGAGTGTAAAAGGAGGAACCCCGGAACATGTATTTGGGGATCATTTTTTCCTGTTTGATCATGGTTTATTTGAACACCCTACCAGCGGAGAAATATTTTTTAATGATACCTGGGAGAGTAGTAACCAGGCCGCGCGTAAAAGGTATAAGGGACCATTTAACCCGGATATCCAATCTTATAATCCCAAAACCAAAGAGTATAAAAAATATACCGATTGGGAGGGCAAGGATTTTGGCTCAACCCTGGATAAGAACGGGAACCTGTATTTTATTTCAGATGAATTCAATGGAGAATACAATCTGTATACACTGGATAAAGGGAAAAAAACAGCGTTAACCCATTTTACCAGTTCTATTAAAACCCCGTTTGTAAATGCCAATGGTGGTAAGATTGTGTTTGAAAAAGATTACCAGTTATGGGTATATGATGTAGCAGCTAAAAAAGCGGATAAAATCGATATATCCCTGGTACGGAATAATGTATTGCCTGCCGAAAAGGATTTTGATGTGCGCGGAAATATTACCCAGTTGGATGTTTCGCCTGATGGTAAAAAGATCGCTTTCAGTTCAAGAGGCGAATTATTTGTAAGTGATCCCGAAGGTAAATTTGTACAACACCTGGATAAAGGCAATGCGGAAAGAGCATTGGAAGTTAAATGGATGAGTGATAACAAAACTCTTTTGTTCAATTGCACCAATGGTGGCTATTTAAATCTCTACACCATTACGGCTGATGGAAGTTCTCCGGTTAAACAGGTAACCACGGATCAAAAAGACAATCGCTCCATTGCCTTTAATAAAACCAAAACAAAAGCAGTTTACCTGAGCGGAAGAGATGAAGTGAGATTGTTAGATTTAAAAACACTGGATAGCAAGACTCTGGTAAAAGATGAAATCTGGGCATTTCAGAATTCAGATCCCGGCTTTTCACCGAATGATGAGTATGTAATATTCACTGCTATCCGCAATTTTGAACAGGATATTTTTGTGCACCGACTAAAAGATAATACTACGATTAACTTAACGAATACGGGGGTTTCAGAATCCAACCCTTATTGGGCACCTGATGGAAAATCTATTTTCTTTAATTCAAACAGAACCCGGCCTTCCTATCCATTTGGTATGCAGAATGCCAAAATTTACCGGATGCCCTTAGAGAAACTGGATGATCCTTACAGAAGTGATAAGTACAATGACTTGTTTAAAACGGAGAAAAAAGATACCACTAAGAAAGATCAGACTGCCAACACCATTACCATTGATGCTGAAAATATCATGGACAGACTCGAACAGGTAGGTCCATCATTTGGCACACAATACCTGCAGGCAGTTATCCAAAAAGGGGAGAAGACGATAGTGTTGTATTCCAGCGATCATGCAGAGGGCAAAACCTCACTCTGGAAAACAGTTTTAGAACCTTTTGAAAATGCAAAGACGGAAAGAATCATGGGCGCCGATGGATTTGGATTTGATTATGCAGAAGGCGGCGATAAAACCATGGTACTGTTTAACGGGAATATTTTTAAACTGAACCTGGATGCCAATAAAGTTGACCCTGTGGTGATCAGCAGTGTATTCCGCAGAAACCTGGCAGAAGAGTTTCACCAGGTATTTGAAGAAGCCTGGGCAAAAGTGGAGCAGAATTATTATGATGAAAAATTTCATGGTGTGGATTGGGCTGCCATCAAAAAGAAATATGAAGTATTCATACCCCGTTTAAATAACCGTGCCGATTTAAGAATATTGTTAAGTGATATGCTGGGGGAGCTAAATTCCTCGCACCAGGGATTTTCTTCTTTTGGAGAGGATGAAAATGTGAGTCTTTCTAACAGAACCATGGAAACCGGAATTGTATTTGAAGATACAGACCCTTATAAAGTTCGGTACGTGATTAAGAAAAGCAATGCCGATAAAAAAACGATTGATGTGAAACCGGGAGATGTGTTGGTGAAAGTAAATAATGAACCGGTTGATAAAACGATTGACCGAAATTATTATTTTAGTAAACCCTCATTGGACAAGGAAATCAAACTTTCTTTCAGTAGGGCTGGACAAAGTATCGATGTGAAAATTCATCCTCAACCCAGTCTGGCGAATAGTTTGTACGATGAATGGATAGACAATAACCAGAAGCGGGTAGATGAGCAAAGCAAGAACCGCATCGCCTATCATTGTATGAAGAATATGGGCCTACCAGAGTTGGAGAAATTTTTGATAGATATGACGGAGGATTTTTATAAAAAAGATGCCCTGATTCTGGATCTGCGATATAATACCGGGGGCAATGTGCATGATGAAGTGTTGAAGTTTCTTAGCCAGAAAGCGTATTTGAAATGGAAATACAGAGAGGGTAAACTGACCAATCAATCCAATTTTAATCCGGCTGATAAACCCATTATCCTGTTAACCAATGAGCAATCATTGAGTGATGCAGAGATGACTTCCCAGGGATTCAAAGCTTTGAAACTCGGAAAGATTGTGGGAGCACCCACTTACCGCTGGATCATTTTTACCAGTGGAGCCGGATTGGTAGATGGTTCTTTTGTACGATTACCGAGTTGGGGTTGTTATACGCTGGATGGAAAAGATATCGAGAAAACAGGTGTAACACCTGATATTGTGGTACCCATGAATTTCGTAGACCGTGTTAATAAACGTGACCCGCAATTAGACCGGGCGATTGAAGAGATACTGAAGGAATTGAAATAGAGATTCAATAAAGTTAGATAGTATACTAAGTGTGGTGAAAAATCAAAGGCGATAAGAGTTATCATGGATAAAGCGAAATTTCTGAAATGGATAGAAGAATCGGGCACCAGTTTTGAAAGAGCAGTACCATTTAATAAACATACTGATCGATTAGTAGTATTGGATTTTACAGAAGCAAACCAAGACTTAGGCATAGCCATTTTAGAAGACACCCAGTTGTTTTCTGAATATGTGTCGCAAAAAATATCAACTGCCGGCGCAGTATATGGAATAGGTGGCTATTTAGAGAGCAGAACGGTATACCAACGCAGTTCAGTTTTTGCTGGAACAGATACAGATAAGGAACCCCGTAGTCTTCACCTGGGTATTGATATCTGGGGCAAATCTGGTGTATCGGTATTTGCGCCACTCGATGCAGTGGTTCATAGCTATGCATTTAATAATCGCTTCGGTGACTATGGTGCAACTATTATCTTACAACATGAAGTAAAAGACGGCTTATTTTATAGTCTCTATGGCCATCTATCTCTCAAAGACCTGGATGATCTGTGGGAAGGGAAACCCATAAACGCAGGCGAACAAATTGCTCATTTTGGAGAACTCACTGAAAACGGCAGTTGGCCACCCCATCTTCATTTTCAATTAATACTCGATATGGAAGGGATGAAAGGAGATTATCCAGGGGTGTGTAAGGTGAGTGAAAGAGAAAAATATGTATTGAATTGCCCAGACCCGAATTTGGTATTACATATGATGCAATATGCCATTTAAATATTGAACAGACGAACAAGGAATGTTGAATCTAGAAGTGCTTTTACTTTGTTATTCATCATTCCTTGTTCGATATTCATCTGTTCAAACCCTTTACCAGGGTAACTCTTGCCCTAAATGTATATACTTCCCAGTCGGGCCATCTGCATCTAACAATGCCAGTGCAACCGATGTTTTAGCGCCATCTTCTACTTCCATAGGAGCGGCGTCGGAACCCAGATCTGTTTTTACCCAGCCCGGGTGTGCAGAGTTCACTTTAATAGGGGTACCTTGTAAAGCAGCTGCCAGGTGAATGGTATAGGAATTCAGGGCTGTTTTAGAAGTATCATAGGCAAACAGTTTTGAATTGTAGATAGGTGAGGAAGGATCACTATGCAGGGTCAAAGAACCCAATATGCTGCTCAGGTTTACAATACGACCTGCTGCACTTTTGCGGATAAGGGGTAAAAGGGTATTGGTGAGTTTTACTACCTGAAAGAAATTCGTGTCAAATGTATCACGAAGTGCTTTTTCTGATATAGTAGGCGTGTTGTTTACACCCCAATCACCATGTTCTACCTGTATCCCTGCATTGTTGATCAGGATATCGAGTTTGCCATATTTATTCTGGATGAATTCGAATGCAAATTGAATTTCTGCATCATTATCTACATCCAATTGTAAAAATTCTGCGTCTATACCTTCTGCCTGCAATTTTTCTACAGCAGCAATGCCTCTTTCTTTATTTCTGGAAGCAGCAATAATACTCACTCCCTGTTTTCCTAATTGACGTGCGGTTTCAAATCCAATGCCTTTATTGGCACCGGTGATTAATGCGATTTTTTTTGCCATGATATTAGTTAAGTAAATTTTTAAATAGTGAATTAACTTTTCAATAATTTGAAAGCATGTGTCCACTCGTTACGGGTAAAACCGGGTAAGCACCAAAGAATACAAAGCGGTTCAATAGCACGGGCAGCTTCTGCTTTCCCCATATCTTCCGTATCCCACCCAAATGCAGTTAATATAGAGGTGACTATTTTTTTAGCGTCTTCATTATTTCCTGCGATAAACATACTGGGTTTTCCTTCATCGAAGTACGGTTTATACATGAGTGCATTTCCCACACAACTGAATGCTTTTACAATATTGGCCTTGGGTAATGCTGCCTGAATTTTTTCAAGAAGTGAACTGTTATAATCGGTGAAATAAGGCAGTACACCATTTACCGGAGCCGAGAGAGAGATCGGATTGGTGGTATCAATCACGGTTTTACCTGTGAAATTGTCAACACCTGCCAGGCCAATCGCTTCCAGGGTTACAATACCCTTGGTGGCAATTACAATGATATCTGCATAGGCAGCTGTATTCGCAAAACTTCCGGTAATAACACCCGGGTTTTCTTCTACCCAATCAAGTATTTCATGTTTGGCTGTATTTCGCGAGCCTAACATTACAGGGTGACCTTCTTTTGCAAATGCAGCGCCCAAAACACGGCCCACAATACCGGAGCCGAGTACGCCTATCTTAAGAGATTTTGTATACATATATTTCAATTTTTATTCTATAGTTACTATGAGGCATGATATACTGCCGCAAATACTTTTGCAAAATCTGCCAGTTTCACTTTGCCTAATGTAGTAGGACGATGTTTCCAATAATCTTCCGACATTTTACCACTTCTCAAAGCACCACCCATTTCTACATAGTTCTTAGCTACTTCTTCCGGTAAGCCTGCCTGTAACATTCCGCCCAAAGCCTGTTCGTCCGTGAACTCAACCCAGGCAAGTTCAGGTTTACCAATCGCCTGACCGATGGCTGAAGCGATTTGTTGACTGGATACTTCATCACTGGCAATATATTGTATGCTATGGCCGGTAAATGAAAGTTCCGTTAAGGCTTTGGTAGCTACGGCAGCTATATCTGTTGGATCAACAATCACAAATTTTCCTTCTGCTGCACTGAAATTACTACCCATAATGCCCATGGCTTTGATCAGTCCCAGGTTCGCAAACAGATTGGGATAGAAATAGCCTGGACGCAAGTGAAGGATATGTACATCCGTTAAAGTGCTCAAAGCTTTTTCGGCTCTGAATAATCCACTTACAGGTCCACAACCCTCTTCCATATGTGCGCCAATACTACTTAAGTTCACCACATATTTAACGCCGGCAGCTTTGATTGCTTTTGCGTAATTCTCACCAATACCGCCAATAAATGCTTTCCAGTCGGCAGGATGATGATTAGGAGGAACCATTGTATATACGGCATCTGCCCCTGTAAATGTTTTGATCAGAAAATCAAGATCTTCCAAAGAACCAATTGCGGCTTTTGCGCCTGCATCTGCAAGTTCTTTGATATTTGATTCATTACGACTGATCACGGTTACCTGATGACCTGATTGTAAAAGGGATAAAACCAAAGGTTTCGAAATGTTACCGGCTGCTCCGGTGATTACATACTGCATGTTGTTTGAGTTTATGTTAAGTAATTGTTATTTGTATATACAAATGATTAAACAAAAAATTTTTACACCTCCAGTTTATCGGCTACCCGGTTCATGTTTTTGATGAATTGTTTGCTTTCTTCCACTCCCAGTATCTCAACATATTTTTGATAAAATTCTTTTACGCATTGCTGTAAAAGTACTTTCATTTCCCTTGCCTGTTTGGTAGGATATACATTGGTTTGTTTGCCTTCCATATTTCTGATTACCAGTTTTTTTTCTTCCAATTTTTCCAATAAACGGGTAATGGTACTTGGGGAAAGCTGTAATTGTTCTGCGATCATTCCAGCCTGAATGCCAGGATCTTCCAGTGCCAATAGCAATAAATAGGCATGACTGGGCGAGAGTTGGGTCTGCTTCCAGGTTTCATTGGCCAGTTTCTCTACTTTCCGGGCCAGGGCATTGGCCGTAAAATAAAGACAGTTACAATATTTGCTTTCAGAGGTTTTCATCCAGGGAACAAAGATAAGGAGATTTCATTTGTATATACAAATATATTTTATTCAAATGTTTTGAGCTGGTCAGACAGTAGGATATAATTGCCGGTTTTGCCTGAATTGGCCAGATGAAGCATGGCTTTGGCTATGGCGGAAGCAGCAACCGATCTGTATTTTCTTAAGGGCCCTACTAAGAACGGGCTGATCAAGCTGAAAAGGATAATTCCGATGGACTCACCCATTCTTTTTTCCGTTCGATTACCGGTAATAAAAGAAGGTCTGGAAATACCTAAACAGGAATATCCGATTTGCTGTAACTGCGATTCCATCTCACCTTTCACTCGACTATAAAATATCGAAGAGCTCACTGAAGCGCCCATAGCACTCACTACCATATATCTTTTAGAGCCTGCTTTGAATTGAATTTCTGCAATGCTGACCGGATAAATAAGATCTACTTTCTTGAAAGCCTCCTGGGTTTTGGCTTTTTTAATCGTGGTGCCCAGGCAGCAAAAAACATCCTCTGCCTCTACGGCTTCGGTAATGGTATCATAGTCAATGATCCTTTCCCGCAGCTTAGTATGCACAATACCAGTAGGCTTTCTTACATAGATGAATACGGTATCATATTCATCCGATTGCAATAACAGATCCAGTAAACAGCCACCGGTTAAGCCGGTAGCTCCGAGAAGCAAAGCAGATTTTGCCGCCATGTGTTTGTTTTCAGTAAAGGTATGATGAATACTATTTTGTAGTTTTGAATAGTATGTCAAATGTGAACCTAAACAGTCAGCCTGAAAACACGCACTCCGCCGATAAGGAGTTTGAAAATACGATCCGCCCCCGTGAGATCGATGATTTCTCGGGTCAGCCCCAGTTGATCGAAAACCTGCTGATTTTTATCAAAGCGGCCAAGCTTCGCGGAGAGGCGTTGGATCATATTTTATTTCATGGTCCGCCGGGATTGGGTAAAACTACTTTGAGCCGTATTGTTGCCAATGAATTAGGCGTAAGTATCAAAGAAACTTCCGGACCGGTGATTGAGAAACCGGGCGACCTGGCCGGATTGCTTACCAATCTCCAGCCAAATGATGTTTTGTTTATTGATGAAATACATCGGTTAAGTACGGTAGTAGAAGAATATCTCTACGCAGCTATGGAAGATTTCAGGATCGATATCATGATTGATACTGGTCCGAATGCCCGCAGTATTCAAATTAACCTGAATCCCTTTACCCTGGTAGGTGCCACTACGCGTAGTGGTTTATTAACGGCTCCTTTATTATCGAGGTTTGGAATCAAATCGCGCCTGGAATATTATCATGCAGATGTATTGCAAAAAATTATAGAGCGCAGTGCCGCTATTTTACAAACAGCCATTACCAAAGAAGCATCTTTTGAAATTGCCCGGCGCAGTCGTGGTACTCCCCGTATTGCCAATAGCTTATTAAGAAGGGTACGCGATTTTGCGCAGGTGTTGAATGATGGTAAAATAGATATTGGTATTACCCAGCATTCATTAAAAGCATTGAATGTAGATGAGCATGGTCTGGATGAAATGGATAACCGGATCCTGGCTGCCATCATTGATAAATTCAAAGGCGGTCCTGTGGGATTAACCACCATTGCTACTGCCGTTGGTGAAGAAGCCGGGACGATAGAAGAAGTGTATGAACCTTTTTTAATACAGGAAGGATTTTTACAAAGAACGCCACGCGGACGTGAAGTAACTTTAAAAGCCTATAATCATCTAGGGAAGAATGCACCGAATACAGGTTTACAGACGGGGTTGTTTAGCTAATTTTTTCACCGCAGAGTAATAAATCCCTGCAGTGAAAAAATATTTAAAAAAGACTAAGGCGCCACCAATCTAAATCCATTTCCATGGATATTCACGATCTCAATATTGGTATCGTCTTTCAGGTATTTACGCAGTTTGGCAATATATACATCCATACTACGACCGTTGAAATAGGTATCGCTACCCCATATTTTTTTCAATGCACGCTCTCTGGGTAATAAATCATTTTTATGCTCAGCCAGCATTTTCAGTAACTCATTCTCTTTGGGAGACAAGGTTTGTGTATGATCATCATGTTTCAGCTCACGCAGTTTGGGGTTAAAATGGTATCTGCCCAAATCAAACTCAATATTATCGCTTATCCTGTTTTCTTCTTCGTTACGTTTCAGGATCGCTTTTATTTTCAATAAAAGCACTTCGCTGTCAAATGGTTTGGTAATATAATCATCCGCACCCAGTTTATATCCCTGGATAATATCCTCTTTCATGGTTTTGGCACTCAGGAAAAACAAGGGTATATCAGGGTCTACATCGCGAATTTCTTCGGCTAGTGTAAATCCGTCCATATTGGGCATCATGACATCTAACAGACAGATATCAAATTTCTCACGTTGAAAAGCAGCCAGACCCAAGCGGCCATCTCTTTCCAGTGTAATTTCATAGTCGTTCAGTTCCAGGTAATTTTTTAAAACCATCCCAAGATTTGTATCGTCTTCGCACAATAGGATTTTACTTTTTTTGTCTTCCATGGTGTTCTATATTTAACGTGAAATAAAGATAAAACTATGCCAATTCAATTCCTATTGGCGCAATCTTTTGTTAAAAAGGCTGTCGGTAATCAGCAGGCAATCCATGCTGGACTGCTTTTTGACAAGCCGTTTTCATTGATTTCTAAGGTATAAGGTAATTCAAAAAGGGTAAAAAACTTTGGTTTATTTTGCAGAATATTTATTGATAGAATTATGCTACTAACATCGGATAATAAGTTCAAAAAGCTGATTGTGATTGGGGACAGGGTATTGATACGCCCAACCCGGCCTGATGCCCAGACTGCCAGTGGTTTATACCTGCCTCCCGGGGTGCAGGAAAAAGAGAAGGTACAACAGGGCCATATCATTAAGACGGGTCCGGGTTATGCCATACCCATGGCTGTTGAGGAAGAATCCTGGAAACAACAGGAGGAAAATATCAAGTACCTGCCTCTTCAGGCAAAAGAAGGGGATCTGGCTATTTTTCTGGTAAGTGCCGCTACAGAAGTGATGTATGAAGGAGAAAAATACTTTATTGCTCCGCAGTCGGCTATTTTATTACTGGAGAGAGAAGAGGAATTATAGAAAGTCAATTTATCTGAAAATGCGATCCAGTTCTGTTGAATGAAGCAATTGAATTTTCCATTCGTTCTTTTCCTTCTTTAAAAAGGCGCTTTCTAACCATCTTACGACACTGGTTTTACCTCCCATGGTGATGACGGCCTGGTTGGCATAATATATCCATGCGCAATCTCCATTGATTTTGGAATCCAGGAAATCCAGGTGGTTAACACGGGTATATAAACCGGGTTTTGCAGGTAATGATTTCATTTTTAAATCGATGGTATCCAGATTCCAGATCTTACCGCTTTCCAGAATAATACAGTTAGGGGTACAAAAGCTTTTTACGGTGGAGATACTAAGTGTAGCCAGTCCGTCGAAAACACCTAACACAGCTCCATGAATTTTTTCTTCGTCGGAAGAATTGGGTTTTTGGGCCTTTATTCCAGAAAGGGATATTGAAAAAACGCAGAGAATGAGTAAGTATTTTTTCATAGTATTTCTTTTACTAAAGATATTCCAAAACAGGGTGTACTGATTTATTTTTTTTCAGTTAACTGTTCAGTTAATAAATGAAACTTGTTGATCAACCCATCAATTTTTTCTCTTTGCTTGCGAATGGTTTTTGGCTTGATATAAAACCAATTAAAAGCAATCCAACCGGCTGTTATGCCATAACAAAATATACCCAGCGGTAATTTCATACGCATAGTATATTCGATCATATACAGAAATAGACCCGTGGATAGCAAAATAAAATAAAGGTTTGTCATAATACCTTCTAAGAATTGCTGTTTTCTTTTCAGGGATAATAATTGTTGCAGGTAATCAGCACTGCTCATTTCATAACTGCTTTTTAATAATAGAGGAATGGACTGGTTATAAGAAAACAAATAAGCGAGAATGGCTAATATAATCAATACGATTCCGGATTTGGTAGTGATGTATTCCGGCTGAAAATAATACCATACCAAAACAATGAATACAGCAACCAGCAGCAATAGAATATTGGCGTAAATCACTTGTTTCAAATGAGCTCTCTTAAAAGAAGCTACTCTTTTAAACAGATCCTTTGTATCCGGAATACCGGTTTCCTGTTTCGCCCATAATTCTTTCAGGTCTATATTACTGTTCATATCGAGTAAATTTTTGAGTTAATTTCTCTTTGATCCTGTGAATACGCACTCGTGTATTGGCTTCTGAGATGCCTACAATCTGGGCTATTTCTGCCTGTTTAATATCTTCCAGTTCCAGAGAAATGATTAATCGGTCTGTTTCGGCCAGCTCCGCAATACATTGGTAGAGAAAAGTGGTTTTATCTTCTATGGAAGGCTCACTGGTGTCAGGAATTTCTGTCTGTACATCTGATTTGGGTATTCTTTTATTTCTTTCTACCTGGCGAAGACAATGGTTAGAAGCAATTCTAAAGATCCAGGTACCTATCCCTGATTCATTCCTGAATTTGGGTAACTGTTGCCAAACGGTGATAAACGTATCCTGTGCAATATCCTTGGCCCAATCGGCATCATTTACATAAGCCAGACAAAGACGATAAATCTTTTGCCAATAGGTGGTATATATTTCTTCGAATTGGATATCCATCTTAGAAGCTAATAAAACTTTTTAACTGTGTTTCGTACCAATCTTTGTCATCATACATGATAAAATGTAACCCTTTTGTTGCAAAACGCATATCAACTGTTGTTGCATTTTTAAATTGCTCGGTAATAGCCGCTTTAATATTTACGAAATAAGACTCCAGTAAAACCAATGCCGGGCATTGAATCCGGTTTATTTTCTGTCTAAGGTCAGTATTCGAGAAATCACAATACATTTTTCCAAAAGTAGTACGATCCGATTTTACTGACCAATTGATTACCTGGGCCAGTTTGGAAGTATCCGATAATAAACGGGGCATACTCATTTTTTGCATTTGATAAAATTGTTCATCGGTTGCTGCCGTAAGTTGTGCGATCATAGCACTGCAATCATTATTTTCTTTTGAAACAAAAGCAGGATTGGATAAAGCGGTCAAACAGGGTAAAGCATCTACCACTACGATACGGGAAATCAATTCTGGATAATCGGCCGCGAGAGCCATTGCTAAAGCTCCACCCATACTATGCCCGATAATTACGGGTTTGTTGATCTTGTTTTCCTTTATATAGCCTGCAATCGCTTTCTCCCAGCTTTCAAATGAGGCATTTGCCTGTGGAGCCACACCTGCAAAACCTGCCATTGTTAAAGTATAGCAAGTTGCCTTTTCTTCAAACAGAGCTTTTGTTTCTTTCCATACATCGCCTGAACAGGCAAAACCCGGAATAAAAATGATCGATTGTCGCCCTTTTCCGCTGATTTTTACTTCCAATGGTTGGCTTTTTTCCTGGGCATAATTCATATCTGATAGTAGTAATAAACTAAGAAATAGGGTAAAAAGAGCTGCTTTTTTCATGGCTGGTTTGATTTATTTGCTCTTTAGATACCAATGCTGTAAAAATGTTACAGAAGCCCGGAAAGAAATTTTGAAATGGTCTGCTTATCCGATTGGGTTTTAGCTAAGGAGAATGCTTTTTGAAAATTTTCTTTTGCTTTTTTAGTATCGAGATCCCTGTAGAGTTCGCCCAGGAGAGTGAAATAGTAATGGTTGTTAGTTAACTGCAGTTTCTCGGCCTCTGTAATAGCTACCAGTTTCCCCTTCACTTTTGAAAGGGCAAAAGTTCTGTTGAGAGCCGCAACCGGCGAATATTCTAATTGTAGCAAATGATTATATAGCTGTAAAATATTTCCCCATTTTTCTTCTGTATCGTTTTTGATTGTATGCCAATACGCAATACTGGCTTCGAGATGATATTTTGTAAGCAGGTTTCCCCTGGAAGACTGGTTCAGATAATACACCCCTTTGGAAATTAATTCCTGGTCCCAAAGCGTCTCGTCCTGCTCCTGGTATAAAATAATTTCTCCATTATCCGATTTCCTGGATGGAAATCGGGATGCATGAAAACACATCAGCGATAGCAGCGCATTTACAGGCGTTGTATTTGTTTTTTCATTGTTCAATAACATATACGCTAAGCGCATGGCTTCCAAACAAAGATCCTCTCTTAGTACTATATCCTGTGTTTCAGAATAATAGCCTTCATTAAATAGCAGGTAAATGGTTCTCAACACATTCTCGAGACGGGCAGGTATTTCAGATGCAGGCGGGAATTCAATGGCAACTTTTTCATGCCTTAATTTTTCTTTGGCACGTAACAACCTTTTATTAATGGTTTCTTTATTGGTTAAAAATGCATTGGCAATCTCATCAATCCCAAGTCCGCAAAGAATTCTAAGCGATAGCCCTACCTGTGCTTCTGATGACAGTATGGGATGGCAAACAGCAAACAGCATTTGCAACTGGCTGTCTTCGATATTCTGGTTTGATAGATCAATTTCCGGTTCCTGACTTTCCGACTGACTTTTTATCAGTGAAACAGCGATTTTTTCCGAAAACAGTTTATTCCTTTTAATATAATTTCTTGCTTTATTTTTTGCAACTGTATATAACCATGCGGTAGGGTTTTCGGGAATCCCTTTATAGGTCCAGGTTTCCAGTGCAGCTAGAAAAGTTTCGCTGGCCAGGTCCTCGGCTATTTCAATATGTTCAATACCAAACAGCTTACAAAGTACAGTGGTGATTTTTCTGAACTCTGTGCGAAACAAATGAGGTATCAGTTCTGGCTGGTTCATGCAAAGCCCCAATAAGGCTTTTGGTTTAATGATTTTTAGCGATCTGTCTTATTTCCATACTATTCCCTTCCCCTTGCAAAACCGGGCACCCTTTTGCAAATTCAACAGCTTCCTCGATGGTTTCCGCTTTTACTGTAATAAATCCCCCAATGGTTTCTTTACTATCACCAAAAGGGCCATTCGTAACAGTCTTGTCTGATTTTACAACACGGGCATCATCAAAAGGCAAACCGGTTCCGGATACAAATTTGTTTTGCGCAGCAATACTTCCAATCCAGTCCATAGTTTGTTTCATCCATTCCTGCATTTGTTCGGGCGAGGCAATTTTTTTGCCATCCTCATGTCTCATTATTAATACGAATTCGTTCATTTTTTTAGGTTTGTGTTTATCATCTTAATGCTACCATAGTAACAAATGAATGCAGGGAAATGAGACATACTAGAAAATATATAATTTCAAGGAGTAGGAATTGAATGGATTACTTCAGCCCATTTTCTGCATGATTCCCTCTTCATCAATCTGCAGTAATTGCTCGCTCTGCAAAAAATCAAGAACCGTCCAAATTTTTTCTTTGCTGATATGGCTAAATTGAACAAAAAGCCTGTCAACACTTATTTTCTTATGCAATAATCCCATAATCTCTTTTTCCAGCAAACTAAACTCAGCCTCGGAAAGATGTTTTCTTTTATTGGCAAGACAGTTATCACAAATTCCACAGTCATGTAAATCAGGGTCCCCAAAATGCGCCGCTATAAACCGGCTTCTGCAAGCATTCTTCAGTTGGATATAGTCAAGCATTTTTTGTATGCCTGCTTCATACTGTTTTTTTCTTTGCAGATAATGATCCTGATCAATCAGCAGGTATTTAGCCGGGGCCCTATTGAGTAGATAGTGTATTTGAGGTGTTTCTTTTTGCGGCAGGTATTCGATAATATCATATGATTGTAATTGCAGTAAACCTTCTTTCACTTCGTCAACTGGTAAGCGGCATAGACGCGCAATTTGCTTTTCATAAATCGAAACCCGGTTATCAATAATTCCCTCATAAGTTCTTAACAGGCATTTGATCAGGGGTTCCCATTTTGGATTACTTACTTCAAACGCATATAATTCATCTTTTCCGGCATTAAAGCAAACCTGTGCGGGCAGGAAAATGTTTTCAGAAAAACTGATATGGCCTTCCTGCTCCAATACTTTCAGCGTATTGATTACCAGTAAACTATCCAATTTAAAATTGGCGATAAACCCGGCCAGATCAAAATCATAATAGTTACCTTCTCCAATGCCAACGGGTACCTGCAAATAATCGGCAAGCGCCTGGTATATTTTCTTGATTTGGGGGATAGGAGGAAATCTTTTATCAGATAATGACTGTAATGCAGAAAGGTTTTCATGCTGGTATAGCAATACAGCATAGGATTTTTTACCATCTCTTCCGGCACGACCGGCTTCCTGGTAATAACTTTCCAGGCAATCGGTAAGATCATAATGAATCACCGTTTTAACATCGGGTTTATCAATACCCATCCCAAACGCATTGGTACATACCATTACCCTGATTTCATTCTGTATCCATGCCTGTTGTTTCTGATTGCGAATTTCCTGTGGTAATCCTGCGTGGTAAAAATCGGCAGCTATATTCTGGAGACAGAGTAGTTCAGCTAGTTCCTTGGTTTGCCTTCTGCTACTGCAATACACAATACTGCTTCCTGATACCCTGTTTACTATCTCAATGGTTTTATTGATTTTACTGTCCACCTCAAAAACGCTATAAGACAGGTTAGCCCTTTCAAATGATTGTCTGAAAATATGCTGGTTATTGAATTGTAGTTTTGCAAGTATATCTTGCTGTACTAAGGGTGTAGCAGATGCTGTGAGCGCAATAACCGGAATACCCGGTAATTCATTTCTCAATTCAGCAATGCGGAGATAGGAGGGCCTGAAATCATATCCCCATTGAGAAATGCAGTGCGCTTCATCTACCACTAATAAACTAATCTGTAATGCCGAAAGATACTCTTTGAACAAACGTGTTTGTAAACGTTCGGGTGATACATAGAGAAAACGAATATTGCCTGTTGTGGCTTCTTCTAATAGTTTAGTAACCTCATATTGGGTGAGCCCGTTGTACAGTGCCGCTGCAAGAATATCTTTTTGTAGAAGAGTATCCACCTGGTCACGCATCAAGGCAATCAGCGGACTAATCACCAGGCAAAGTCCGTCCTGCAATAAAGCAGGTACCTGAAAGCAAATAGACTTTCCCCCACCCGTAGGCAAAATTGCCAAAGTATCTTTTCCCGACAGTACCGATGCAATGATCTCTTCCTGCATAGGCCGGAAGCTATCATAGTGCCAGTATTTTTGAAGAATAGATAAAGGGGTTGGCATATTCAATTGGGTTTCGCGTAAATGCGCAGATAATCCGCTTTTAATGACTGTGAAATTAAGTGGTAATCCTGATTTTGTTACCGTTAAAATACTGGGTATTTAGCACCATCAGATTACACGACTTTCTTGAAATTCAATCTTAGGGAATTGATGGCCAGTACTACATCGCTGAAACCCATTAGTAAAGCAGCAATACCAGGACTCAAATAACCCATAGCGGCAACCGGAATAGCGATGATATTATAGGCAAATGCCCAGAATAAATTTTCCTGGATAGTGATATAGGTATGTTTACCCAGGCCAAGTGCTAAGGGAAGATGCTGTAATCCATTATTCATTAATACTACATCTGCACTCTGCATCGCCAAATGAGAAGCGTCACTAACTGATATACCTACTGTAGCTTTAGCCAGAGCCGGTGCATCGTTAATACCATCACCCACCATGGCGGTTGGTGCTTTTGTATTCAGGCTTTCTATTTTTTGTAATTTCTGTTCGGGAGTTTGTTCCGCATATACCTGGTCTATGCCTAATTGCCTGGCAACCTGTTCGCATTTTTCTTTTCTGTCACCGCTTAATAAAATGGTTGTAAATCCTTTTGCTTTTAGCAAACGAATTACTTCATATGCTTCCGGTCTGATCTCATCAACCAAGTCAATCCAACCAATCAATTCTGCATTGCAGGTAATATACATATTGTGGGTAGATTCTTTGGTAAGAGAGCTAACAGACTGATAGGATCCGGCCGTATAGATATTCCCTTCCTTATCACTGGCTTTCATTCCCCTGCCTTTTATTTCTTCAATTTTTGCCCATCGCAGATCATCCTTGCATTTCCAGTTTTTGGTGATGGTTTTCGCCAATGGATGATTGGAATATTTTTCTAATGAGAAAACAATTCTTTTAAATGCTTCGTCCTGATTTCCGGTTGAAGCATTTTTTTCAAAGGATTCTGTAATCTGGAATCCACTGATGCTAAATTCTCCTGTGGTTAAGGTACCTGTTTTATCAAAGACAATCTGTTGGATACTTTTGAATAACTCTAGGCTACGTGCATTTTTAAATAAAATGCCATTCTTTGCAGCCCTGCCTAGTCCCACGGCAATAGAAGCTGGTGTGGCCAGTCCCATAGCACAGGGGCAGGAAATAACCAACACCGCAATTCCCCTTAATAAACTGGTACTGAAAGATTCGTGTACGGCAAAGTAATTGATGAGAATGGTAATAAAGGATAAGCTTACCACTACTGGTACAAATATGGCACTGATGCGGTCTGCCAGTTGTTGTATGGGTGGCTTTTGTGATTGCGCTTCTTTAACCATTTGCAGAATATGGGATAACACCGTATTCTGTCCGGCAGCGGTTACATACGCTTTTACGGTTCCGTTTTGTAGCAGACTTCCACCAATCAGTGTATCGGTCATCTTTTTATGTACGGGTAAACTTTCGCCAGTAAAAATGGCTTCATTAACTTCTGCATCGCCCCATAGTATTTTGCAATCGGCAGGAACCGACTCGCCGGTTTTGATCAATAACAGATCACCGGTTTTTAAAACCTGGCTATCTACCTGAAAAATATGCTCCTCATGTTTATCGTCATAAGCGATCATATTGGCCATAGTTTTTTGAGAGACAGCTAATTTTCGTAAAGCAGCCTGTGTGGATTGTACAGATCTGTCTTCCATCCAGTTACCCAAAAAAACTAGTGATAGAATAGTGGCCGTAGTTTCATAAAACATATACTGTGCTGCCTGATCAGTAAGGGTTCCATATAAGCTATACCCAAAAGCTGCCGTAGCGCCTATCGCAATCAATACATTCATATTGGGCACGCCTTTCAGAATACTTTTCAAAGCACTTCTTCCAAAATAATCCATACCCACTATAAATACTGGCAGAGTAAGACAGAGTTGTACATAAGGATTCATGAGTACATGAATATGTATGCCGGGTATCATATGCGCCAATAGCGGCGCAGTAAAAATGATACAGAATGTAAATCTTTGGAGATGGTTTTTAAAAATGCGTTTGCCCTTGTGGGGTGTATTTTTTTCTCCAGTAATCACATGATAGCCCAGGGCTTCAATTCCTTTTTCAATTTCATTTTTCGGGATCGTATTATCCGATTCAAAACTCAGGTCGCCGCCAATAAAATTTACTTTTACCTGCTGCATACCTTTCCCTGTGAGATATTTATCTATCGTAAGCGCACAATTGGTACAACTCATCCCTTCTATTTTCCAGTTCAGTTTTTCCATCAGCAATTCTCTATGTGTCGATATTCTGAAAAATGATAAAGCGGTTTCAGAAAATATAGTCAGTACAAAGGTACTTAATGCCCTGTTGCCGGATTATCGAATTACGAAGTATCCGATTTGCGGAGGTTTGTATCTTTGTCAGATGGATGCAATCTTTACACTTAGTCAGTTACCCCAGGTGGCCCGGGCCATATGGAAGGAGGGGAAGCAGAAAAAAATATGGGCTTTTCATGCACCCATGGGAGCGGGGAAAACCACGTTTATCCATGCTTTATGCGAGGAATTAGGCGTTGTTTCGGCTATCAGCAGCCCCACTTTTGCCATTATTAATGAATATAAAAGCAAAGAAGCGGGTGCCATCTATCATATGGATTGGTATAGACTGAAGAATGAAGAAGAAGCTGTGAATGCAGGTGTGGAAGACAGTTTACTGAGCAAGGATCTCTGCCTGGTTGAATGGCCTGAAAATGCAGCCGGATTATTACCTGACGATACTTTTCATATTCATATTGAAGTGCTTGACCCCGAAACCAGGCGTTTATTTACGGGTGCTTTACCTGGTGAAAACAACTGATATTTTTCCAATATCCACCAGTGGACAGGCACGGTGGGCTAAACTTCTTCCTTTCTGCCATAAATGGATTAATTTTATATCCATCATTCAATCACTTAACCCAGCATAAAGCATCATGGCAACCAAACCGTCAATCAGCACTTCATTTACCTATGAGACATTAGAGGAAGTACTGGATGTAAAACCGCAGGGTACCAAGTTGCATATCGGTATTCCCAAAGAAATTGCCTTTCAGGAAAACCGGATTGCCTTAACACCCGATGCAGTAGGCGTATTGGTCATGAATGGTAACCAGGTGGATGTTGAACATAAAGCAGGGGAAGGAAGTCATTTTTCAGATAAAGATTATGCAGAAGCTGGTGCCCGGATTGTGTACGAAAGAGAAGCCATATTCAAATGTCCGATACTGGTAAAAAGCGCACCTCCAGTTGAGGAGGATTTGCCCTTATTACAACAAAATCAGACCATCATTTCTCCTATCCATTTATCGGCCTTAAAAAAGGAATATATCGAGAAAATGATGGAGAAACGGATTACCGCTTTAAGCTTCGAAAATTTTAAAGATGATAGTGGCACCTACCCGATTGTTAGAAGCATGAGTGAAATTGCGGGTAGTGCGGTGATGTTGATAGCCGGACAATACCTGAGTAGTTTTAATAAAGGGAAAGGCGTATTGCTTGGCGGTATCAGCGGGATACCACCTACAAAAGTGGTGATTATCGGAGCAGGTATCGTGGGTGAATTTGCTACCCGTAATGCACTTGCACTGGGTGCCTCAGTAAAAGTGTTTGATAATAATGTATATCGTTTAAAACAATTACAGAATAACCTGGGTCAAAGAATATGGACAAGTGTACTGGAGCCACGCATTTTATCCAAGCAACTTAAAACCTGCGAAGTGGCTGTGGGTGCCTTGAGTAATGAATATGGAAGAGCACCGGTTGTGGTGACTGAGGATATGGTGGCCGCTATGCGTCCGGGTAGTATTATTATTGATGTGGCCATTGACCGGGGCGGATGTTTTGAAACCAGTGAACTAACCAGTTATGAAGAACCCACTTTTCTGAAACATGATGTAATTCATTACTGTGTACCCAATATACCCAGTGGTTTTGCGCGAACGGCCAGTCAGGCTATCAGCAATGTGTTGATGCCGCTGATACTTGAAATCAGTGATGAAGGTGGAATGGAAGAAATGGTTTGGCATAAATTCAATCTTAGGGAAGGTGTATATATGTTTAAAGGGGCGCTTACGGATTTTTATATCAGTCAGCGTTTTGATTTAAAATATACTGATTTGAATCTTTTGATAGCGAGCAGGCGATAAATCTCACATAAAGCCACGAACGCACGCTTTTGGTTGCAATGGTTAATGGATCTACTCAATGATACAATTACACTGAACGGCTAAGCTCAAAATTGAAGTCAATGCAAGCTGTGCCTTGGTGTACAAAAAACTACTCCTCAAAAAAAACTATTTTCTTTTCAGCAAGAAATTCTTTGATAATAGAAGCATGTATACATTGCCCTAAATGAAGGAAGGAGGGGTGATTCATTTTATCTTCTTCTGACAATTCTTTGTTTTCCTGATCAAACCCCAGGTGCAAGTGTTTGGTAGAAAACTGCATTCCATAAATAGTACCCGATTGATTGAATAAAGGTCCACCGCTTTGACCTTTGAGACCAGGCGTGCTTAATTCAATTCCATACATCGTATTCCCTTCTGCTAAAAAACGGGTTACCATGCCTTCTGTCGGAAACCGGGGTGAGGTGGGATTGCCGGAATTTGTCCATTGGATATCATCAATGGCAACCTGGTATATATAGTTGGTGAATTCCGGGAAAGGGAAACCCAGTCTGCATAAAAAATCTCCCTGCCGAAGTTTTGAGAGATCATTTAAGAAATGTGCAGCGCCTGAATACAATGTTTTTTGAAATCCATGGAATTGTAAAATGGCCAGATCAAAATTTGGGTGTTCGTGCCAGGTAAAACCGGTCATGGTATCCACACAATCAACAAAAGTTGTTTTGATTTGTACAATAGTATCCGGTGTATAATTGTATTTTATTTCCAGTGCCCGTAAGCCGGCTGCAAAATTTTCATCTTGCGGGATTCTCTTCTTTTCGCTTACAAAATCAATATAAAATTGGTTGATCTTTTCAGCATTTGCCAGGAGATTGATTACATGCTTACAGGTAATGGCCACCCCATTTGGGTTTACAAAAAATAATGTGGCTGAACCGGGAACGATTTGTTTACCCCCATAGGTTCTGATAATGGTATGCACCGGCCTGGTAAAGCTGGCAACTCTTTCTATAGAATCTGCAAACATGTAAGTGAATTTATAGCGTAAGTAACGATCAAATAAAAAATCATACGCCCGACCAGGTTAGCAAGGATCGTTTATTTATAATCCAGTATATTCAGTCTTTCAGAACAAAAATCCATTTCTTCCGCATCATTGCTACTAACAATCACGAGTTTCTGATGGCAATGGTCTGCTATCAGCTGGTGATATAAATCATAACCGGTTGTATCGAGATTGGTGCAAGGCTCATCTAAGAACAAAACAGGGGCATCTGAAAAAATTGCCTGTGCCAGTTTAACACGCTGTTTCATCCCGCTGCTGAAATAGCGAATTTGTTTATCAGCAGATTTCTCGAGACTAATGGCCGACAAAATGTTTTCAATGCTTGCTGAGGAAACAAAAGGTTTGAACTGATTATGAAAATGCAGAAATTCACGCGCTGTCATTTCTTCTACTAATTCCAGATACGGAGCAGCAATCGACAGATGGCGATAATAATTTTCGGGATCAATGATGCTGTTTACAGAATCTGATTTCGCTGACAGGTATTCGAGTTTTCCTTCACTAAGGTTCATGCTTCCTGCAATGGCCTGGAGTAAAGTACTTTTCCCGCTTCCATTGGGTCCGGTAATTGCGTAAGATTTTCCTGCTTCAAACAAATAAGTAACATGCCTGAAAATCCATTCACGGTTATAACGTTTACCCAGATCGGTTAATTGGATGGCTTTGAACCCCGGCATGGAAACAGCCGATTCAATTCTGGAATGATCTGTAGTGGAAGAATGGTTCATATAGCTGTCGGAAATAAATACCCCTAAGTGTCTGGCCTGATCTGTTGGTTAATCTTCTTCAGATGCACCTTTAATAAATCGCTTAATGATTCCTCTTCCGCTTTCCCTGATAAAAGTTACGATCTCATCTCTTTCATCTGTTGCGGGTAGTTCTTCTTCAATATATTCTAAGGCCTGGGAGGTATTAAACCCTTTATTATAAATGGTTCTGTACACATCCAGTATATGATTGATTTGTTGCAAAGGGAATCCCCTGCGTTTTAATCCAACACTGTTCACACCACCATAACTCAATGGATTTCTGACTGCTTTGATATAAGGAGGCACATCTTTACTTACCAGACTTCCCCCGGCAATAAATGTATGTTGTCCAATATTTACGAACTGGTGTACCGCACTTACGCCACCTACTACGGTCCAATCGCCCATGGTTACATGTCCTGCTACCTGCACACTATTACTCATGATACAATGATTGCCAATAATGCAATCATGTGCAATATGGCTATAAGCCATAATCAGGCAATTATGCCCTACTTTGGTTTTGCCTCTGTCATTCGTACCTCGGTTAATGGTAACAAATTCGCGGATAGTGGTTTCATCTCCGATTTCTACAATGGTTTTTTCACCACTGAATTTTAAATCCTGTGGAATGGCACCTAAAACAGCCCCGGGAAATACCCGGCAATTTTTGCCGATTCGTGTTCCATCCATAATGGTAACATTACTGCCTATCCAAGTGCCTTCACCGATCTGAACATCGCCATGGATAACAGTAAATGGATCGATCTTTACATTGGGAGCAATCCTTGCATTGGGATCAATATATGTATAGGGATGCGTCATCGCTTCTTTTTGAATTAATAGATCATTTTATTCCTTCAGTTGGCCGGCTAATTGCCTGAACCAATTGGGTATTATAATTATTTAAGGTCTTTTTACTACCTGAGCTACCAGATCAGCTTCCGTGGTTACTTTACCACCCACATATACGGTTCCCCGCATTTCACAGATACCTCGGCGGATAGGACCATTCAATTCCATTTTCAAAACCATGGTATCACCAGGGCGTACCATTTGTTTGAATTTACAATTGTCGATCTTCAGAAAATAAGTATCATACTGTCCTTCCGGCATAGAATTGATACATAAAATACCACCTGTTTGTGCCAGTGCTTCTATTTGTAAAACGCCCGGCATCACAGGGTTCCCTGGAAAATGGCCTGGAAAAAACCACTCATTGAATGTAACATTTTTGATACCTACGATATAGGTATCTGTCAATTCAATGATCTTATCTACAAAAAGAAATGGATGTCTATGCGGTAATGTTTTTTCTATTTTTTCAAGACTATATACCGGTGGCATGGCAGGATCATATACTGGTACATTTTTTACATGTTTATTCTTTTTGATATACTGTTTGATCTTTTTGGCAAACTCAACATTGGTGCTGTGACCGGGGCGGTTTGCAATAATTCTGGCTTTTATTGGATAGCCTATTAAAGCAAGATCACCCACTACATCCAGTAATTTATGTCGTGCAGGTTCATTGGGAAAGCGTAATTCAAGGTTATTGAGATAACCCTCACTTTTTACCTCGATTTTATCACGCTTAAATACTTTGGCCAGGCGGGTCATTTCTGCGTCTGTTACAGGCTTATCAACTACAACAATGGCATTATTGATATCACCGCCTTTGATCAAATCATTATCTAACAGCATTTCCAGCTCATGTAAAAAGCAAAAAGTGCGGCAGGGAGAAATTTCGGCCTTAAAATCCTTTATGGTTTTTAAACCCGCATGCTGGGTACCCAGTACAGGGCTGTTAAAATCGATCAGGGTTGTGATCTGGTAATCCATTGCCGGGAGGGCAACCATTTCAACCCGCTTATTATCGTCGTAATGATAAATATTTTCATCCAGGCTATACCAGGCTTTGGAAGCTTCCTGTTCTTCAATACCAGATTCTTCAATTAAGGCAATAAAAGGGGCCGAGCTGCCATCCATAATGGGAATTTCGGGTCCGTTTAATTCAATCAACACATTATCTATACCCATACCTACCAGCGCGGCCAGTACATGCTCCACTGTACTTACTTTGGCATCGCCTACCTGTAATGTAGTTCCCCGGCTGGTATCTGTCACCAGATCGCAATCCGCCTTGATAATCGGTTGCGTTGGCAGGTCAACCCGCTGAAATTGTATACCAAAACCCGGATTAGCAGGCTTCAGGGTCATATCTACCAATATACCGGTATGTAAACCGGTACCACTGATACTGATAGGATTGGAAAGAGTATGCTGCTTGTCGGGGTTAAAATTTATGTCCATTCTTCTTACTGTTTATCAATAGCAGGCTGGTATGGCTTAGATACAACTATACGAACCTGTTCTGAACCGCTTTTTTACAAAAGGGCTGGTTATCAAAATATATTCGACAAAAATATGATTTCAGCACGGTTTAAATGGCATTACTATGCATTTACCCGTTCGGAGAGGAGCTGTTCTACCATTTTTTCCAATTCTTTAACCCTTTTTTCAAGATTAGGGAGGTTTCGGCTCATGGCATGAACACGCATGGAGGTGGAAAAATCGACTGCCGGGGTGCCATTAAAGGTTTTATTGGGCTCTTTAATGCTTTTGGTAACCCCGCTTTGGCCATTGATTTTGCTACCATCTGCAATCTGGATATGTCCGGCCGTACCCACCTGACCGCCGATCATTACATTTTTGCCCACTTTGGTACTCCCACTGATACCAGTTTGGGCTGCAATAACCGTATCGGTTCCCACTTCCACATTATGTGCGATCTGAATCAGGTTGTCAAGTTTAACGCCGGAGTGAATAATTGTGGAGCCCATGGTTGCCCGGTCAATGGTAACATTGGCACCTATTTCTACAAAATCTTCTATAACCACATTTCCGATCTGGGGCACTTTCTGGTAGCTCCCATCTTTTTGCGGGGCATAGCCAAAGCCATCACTGCCTATTACAGTACCTGCATGTATGGTAACATTTTTCCCAATTACACAGTCAAAATATACTTTTACGCCAGCATGTAATATGGTATTATCGCCAATGGTCACATTATTACTTAATACTACGCTAGGAAAAAGTTTTACATTATTTCCGACCCGCACATTTTCACCGATATATACGAAAGCCCCTATAAAATTATTTTCACCCAGGGTTGCCGAATCAGCAATATAAGAGGGTTGTTGAATACCGGTTAACTGTTGGGTAATCAATTCCTGGTATTTGGCAAGTAGTGTAGCGAAGGCTGTATAAGCATCTGCAACCCGCACAAGTGTGGCAGATACCGGTTGTTTCAGCTCCAATGATTCATTAATAATGATAATGGAAGCTTTTGTCTGGTATAGGTATTCTTCGTATTTGGGATTGGCCAGAAAAGACAACTGGCCGGGTTTTGCTTCTTCAATTTTACCAAAACTGGATACAGAAACAGATGTATCACCTTCAAGCTTTCCATTGACCAATAAGGCTATTTGTGCGGCGTTAAATTGCATAAAGCAGGTTTAGATTCATCAACTACGGTTATGTTAAACGTGAGTCGCAAGGCGTAAACATGGAAATAACCTGCGTCTTACGATTGACGAATTAGCTACATCTATGCCTGGCATAGCTCTAGGTTAGCGAACAAATGTAAAATTTTTTAACGGGCGCGGAAAGATTTTGATGAATTAATGCATTGTCAATCCGCGAAATATCGGTAACCGAGCCATCTTTGAACAGGATATTGATCCTTTCATCCCGTGTTTGGTACAATGTATTGGTTGCCTCCCCGGTAAAGCAGAGATAAGGGATATCCGCCTCAGTTACCCCAAACCGGTTCATGGCCGCTATTTCTTTTTCCCTGATAAAATCGGGTTCAAAAGGTTCTGCCTGTATCCTGGATTTGTATAGTTTTCTATCCAGGAACCGCCTGCATAAAAGGGCCAGGATTGGATCAGGATGCTGGCTCCAGCGTTTGATAGCATGCATTACATCATGGTCATCAATCGCACAAAATTTTTCCAGACTTTCTATGTCCATTTCCCCGGTAAACTCGCCCAGGAAATAGTCAAGCATGGATAGTGTTTGCAGCATGGGATCCTCTTTGGAATAGAGTGACCTGACACGCTCAAGTATTTTCACCATCATTTTTTCGGCCGATAATACCGTTTTATGTAAATACACCTGCCAGTACATCTGTCTTCTGGCCACCAGAAATTTTTCCACACTATAGATCCCTTTCTCTTCTACCATTAACTGACCCTCATGAACTACCAGCATTTTCAGGATCCGGTCATAACCAATTACGCCTTCGCTTACACCCGAATAAAAACTATCCCTGCTCAGGTAATCCATACGATCAACATCCAGTTGCCCGCTGATCAATTGGTGAAGAAAGGGCTTGGGGTATTGATCTGTGAAGATGCGGATGGCAAGACTAAGCTCTCCGTCCATTTCCTCATTCAATACTTCCATGATCTGTAAGGAAAGCTGCTCGTGTGTAACGCCTTTCACCAGCATATTTTCGAGGGCATGTGAAAAAGGGCCGTGACCAATATCGTGGAGTAGGATGGCTGCTTTTACTGCTGTTTCTTCTGCTTCGGTTATATCCACTCCTTTACTTCTTAATTCAATTACTGCATTACCCATGAGGTGATAGGCGCCCAGCGAATGATGTAAACGGGTATGTACAGCCCCGGGGTATACCATTGAAGCCATGGCCATCTGCTGTATGCGGCGTAATCTTTGGTAATAGGGATGGGCAAGGATCGAAAAGATCAATGGATGATTAATTGTAATAAAACCATATACCGGGTCATTGATGATTTTTCTTTTCGTCAGCGCCATACCTGTTGTTGAATTGTTAAATCAATTATTTGCAGCAGAAACAAAAGTACAAATAAGATAGCCTAAGTGCTGAATGAAATAGATTTACAGTATCCGTTAGCTAAACCCCTTTCTATCGCATAGAGTTCTACTCGTCGATAATTTACTTATTTTACTTGTAAAAGTTTGCGTGTCCTGGTTTGAAATGCCCCTTGTTAACTGAACCCTATTCTGATAATCAAGGCCAACCCCAAACCCCAAGCACCAATCCCAAACGAAAAAAGATGGCTTCAGTAAAAATTTTATGGGTAGATGATGAAACCGAGAGCCTGCAATCGCAGAAACTATTTCTCGAACACAAGGGGTATGAAGTGTTTACCCTCACTAATGGTTTTGATGCGATTGAATATGTAAAATCACATCCTGTTGATCTTGTTTTGATGGATGAATCGATGCCGGGTATTACCGGGCTGGAAACGCTTGCCCGTATCAAAGAAGTGAATGCACAGATACCCATTGTGCTGATAACCAAAAATGAGACTGAAAACCTGATGGATGATGCGATTGGTAGTCAGATAGCCGATTACCTGATCAAACCGGTAAATCCCAACCAGGTATTACTGAGCATCAAAAAAATCATTGATAATAAAAGACTGGTTGCCGAAAAAACTACCACTGCTTATCAGCAACAGTTCCGTGATCTGTTTATGGCTTTGAACAATAATCCTGATCACAATGAATGGATGGAGATATACAAAAAGATTGTGTATTGGGAACTGGAAATGGAGAAAAGTGAAAGCCCTGAAATGAGAGAAGTATTCCAGGCACAAAAACAGGAGGCGAATAGTGAGTTCTGTAAATTTATTAGTAAACAGTATACTTCCTGGCTCAACCCAAAGAGTTTTTCTGCTCCGATTATGAGTCACCATATTTTTCAGTTCAAAGTATTACCCCATCTGGAAAAAGGAGTACCTGTTTTTTTTATTTTGATCGATAATCTTCGTTACGACCAATGGAAAACCATACAACCGATTTTCTCAGAGAGTTTTCGGGTAACTGAAGAAGATAGTTTTTATTCTATACTGCCAACGGCTACTCAATATTGCCGGAATGCAATTTTTTCAGGACTGTTGCCGGTTGATATTGAGAAGCAATTTCCTGGGCAATGGAAAAATGATGATGATGAAGGAGGGAAAAACCTGTTTGAAGAAGAATTTTTCAAAGCACAGCTAAAACGACTCAAAAAAGAAGATACCCGGTTCAGTTATCATAAAATCCTTAACCATAGTGATGGACAGCAACTCGTAAGCAATATTCATAACCTGCTGGAAAATGACCTGAATATTATTGTATATAATTTTGTGGATATGCTCAGTCATGCCCGTACCGAAATGGAAGTACTAAAGGAACTCGCAAGTGATGAAGCCAGTTACCGAAGCCTTACCCGTAGTTGGTTTGAACATAGTCCTTTGCACCAGGCATTAAAAAAAATAGCGGATAAAAAATTAAGAATCATATTGGCTACGGATCATGGTAGTATTCGTGTGAAAACACCCCATAAAGTGATTGGTGATAAACAGACTACCACCAATTTGCGGTATAAGCATGGGCGTAACCTGAATTTTGAGCCCAAAGATGTACTCGCATTCAAGGATCCCAAAGAAGCCGGCTTACCAGTACCCAATGTAAACTCCTCTTTTATATTTGCCAAAGAAGACGGGTTTCTTTGTTATCCCAATAATTACAATCATTATGTAAATTATTATAAGAACAGTTTTCAACATGGTGGTATCAGTCTGGAAGAAATGATTGTTCCCATTATTCAGATGGCGAGCAAAAACCTCGGATAAATGACCCATTAGCAGAATGCCCATAAATTCTTTTAACCTTTTGTGGATAACTGACAATCCCTTTCAAATTACAGGGCTCTATTTTTGCATAGCGTTTAGAAATATTCCACAACCCAATGCCCATAGGCAATATGAAATACACACAAACCACTTTAGATAAATTAGCAGATATCCTTGGACAGTCAGAATATGTGGTCAGGTATGAAAGAGGTACTTTTCAAAGCGGATGGTGTCTGCTGGAAGCAAGACGAATTGTGGTGCTGAATAAATTTCTTAGCGTTGAGGGTAGAATCAATACCCTGATGGAAATTATCCCCCAATTATCTATCGACTTCGATAAGCTTACTCTTGAATCACAAAAATTATACGAGGAAGTGGTGAGAAAGTCAACTACACTGGTTTAATTGCGGTAAATACCCTAAGCAGCATTTATTATTTGGCGTAGTTTTGATACGTGAGCATCCCTGTTTTAAACATCAATTTTCTTGGTTCGGGTACCAGTTCAGGCGTACCTATGATTTGCTGTGATTGCGAAGTCTGTACTTCTTTGGACAGTCACGACAAGCGGTTACGGAGCAGCATCCTTGTTCAGTCAGAAATGACCAGTTTGGTAGTAGATACCACACCGGATTTTCGTTACCAGATGTTAAGAACCCATACACGTAAACTGGATGCCGTTATTTTTACGCATCCGCATAAGGATCATTTAGGTGGATTGGATGATGTAAGAGGATTTAATTTTTTTTCGGGTAAACCGATGAATGTATATGCCAATTCTTTGACAGAGCAGGCAGTAAGAAGGGATTTTTATTATGTTTTTTCAGATAAAAAATATCCCGGTGTTCCCGAATTGAATATGATTACCATTGATGCAGACAATCCATTTATGGTAGGTGATATTCCTGTACAGCCTATTGAAGTGATGCATCATAAAATGCCCGTACTGGGTTTCCGGTTTGGCGATTTTACCTATATCACAGACGCCAATCATATTGCCGATTCCGAAAAGGAAAAAATTATTGGCTCAAAAGTACTGGTTTTAAACGCGCTTCGAAAAGAAGAACATATGGCCCATTTCACGCTGGATGAGGCGATTGCATTGGGAAGGGAATTGCGGATACCGGAAGTATATTTTACGCATATCAGTCACCAATTAGGTAAACACCAAAAAATAAGCAGGGAGCTGCCGCAGGGTATGCATCTTGCCTACGATGGCTTAACAATACGTTTGTAACTCTTTTGATTTCCTGGCATTGCTCAATAAAAATGCCGGTATGAAAAAAATATGGAAAGAGTATTTCAGTTTTAGCAAAAAAGAAAGAATTGGTGGATGCATATTACTGTTTCTGATAGCAGGTTTTATGATCATACCTTATCTGATTCCTGAAGCAGGTGAGCCCCCTGTAATTGATCCCTTATTACAGGCTTTTGTTCAGCAGAATAAAAAAATCTATCAAGAAAAAGATAGTACAGAATCCCCGGAAACCTATTCAGCCGATTCCGATCGAAAGGCGGAAATAAAAGCAAGTGTATTCCCATTTGACCCCAATCTGATTACTATGGAAGAATGGATGCGTTTGGGACTTAGTTCCAAAACTGCAGGAACCATCATACACTACCGGATCAAAGGCGGAAAGTTTAAGCGCCCGGAAGATATCCGGAAAATATGGGGACTGTCTGGTAAAGATGCTGACAGACTGATCCCCTATGTGCGCATCAAGGACAAAACTGAATTTGCGGGAGGCAGGTCCATCTATCAAAATATTGACAGCACAAACCCATATTATGGAAAAAATAAGCCTTCGGTAATCGATATCAACTCCTCTGACCCTGAAAACTGGAAAACCCTGCCAGGCATTGGGGAAGTACTCGCCAACCGGATTGTGCATTACCGGGAAAGAATAGGTGGTTTTAGTAGACCGGAACAGGTAAAAAAAGTATTTGGGATCAGAGATTCAGTATACCAGCTTTTCCTTCCTTATTTGAAAATTAACCCGGCAACCCTTCCTAAATTGGATTTGAACCGGGCAAGCCCCTTTGAACTGGTGGAAAGGACAGGCGTTTCGGCAGATGTGGCCAAAGCCATAGTGGTGTACAGACAGCAATATGGTGCTTACCAAAAAATAGCTGATCTGAAGAAGATTGTTTTTATGACAGATTCAGTTTTTAATAAGATTATTCCCAATGTAACCATCTCAACAGATCATGAATAAAATTTGAGCAGATATCCCAAATTACCCTATTTTTGTTCTGAAAGCTAACTAATGGTAGTTTGTTTTTGGAGGTTACCGATAACGATTGCTTGAGTTTAGGTAACCTCCATTTCTTTTTAAATAAGCACTATGCATTTTCAGGTAACCGAGTTAACGGAGCAGGTAGCACATACTGCCAGGGATTTTTCGGATCAATATATCAGACCCCACGTGATGCTATGGGATGAACAGCAGGTATTTCCAATAGGCATTTTTAAAGAGCTAGGGAAATTGGGCATGATGGGCGTATTGGTTCCGGAAAAATATGGGGGAGCGGGTTTAGGGTATTTTGAATACAACGTAATTATACAGGAGATCGCAAAAGTTTGCGGGTCTATTGGACTGAGTGTAGCTGCCCATAATTCTCTCTGTACGAATCATATATTGAGTTTTGGTACTGAGCAGCAAAAGCAAGCTTGGCTACCAAAACTGACGAATGCAGAATGGATAGGTGCCTGGGGTTTAACGGAACCCAATACTGGCAGCGATGCAGGTAATATGAAAACCACAGCCAGGAGAGAAGGAAATGATTGGATTTTAGAGGGTACAAAAAGCTGGATCACACATGGGATAAGCAGTGATCTGGCAGTGGTTATTTGCAGAACCGGAGAACCCAGAACCAAAAATAATTCTACTGCATTTGTAGTAGAAAGAGGAAGGCCGGGTTTTACCGCAGGAAAAAAAGAAAATAAGCTTGGGATGAGGGCCAGTGAAACAGCGGAAATGATATTTGATGGTTGCAGAATACCCGATAGTAATCGTTTGGGGGAAGTGGGTGAGGGATTTCACCAGGCTATGAAAATATTGGATGGAGGAAGAATCTCGATTGCAGCACTCTCTGTTGGTATTGCAAAAGGGGCATATGAAGCGGCTTTGCAGTATTCTCAGCAAAGATATCAGTTTGATCAGCCCATTGCCAATTTTCAGGGAATCAGTTTTAAACTGGCAGACATGGTAACTGAAATCATGGCCGCAGATTTGCTGGTTTGGCAAAGTTGTGATCTCAAAAACAGGGGTGAAAAAGTAACCAAGCAGGGAGCTATGGCAAAGTATTTTGCAAGTGAAGTAGCTGTAAAAACAGCAAACGACGCAGTTCAGATATTTGGAGGGTATGGGTATACAAAAGATTTTCCAGTAGAGAAATACTACCGTGACGCAAAATTGTGTACTATTGGTGAAGGAACTTCGGAGATACAGAAGCTGGTCATCTCCAGAGAAGTTTTACATGGTTAAGCTCTTTCGATTGCCTGTTGCATACCGAAAGCCCTCTTTGTGAGGGCTTTTCTTATTTAATAACCGTTTATTACCTAACTTTCTTTTTCATATCCTGGAAAAAAAGTGAGCAAAACCTGTAAAGAACATATATCCCTGCTGGTATGGTGTTGCTCAGTATTTTGTTATACAGTTGCCTACAGTGCAGGAAATGATTTACGATCAGGTATCAGCAAAGTAGACTCATTGAATGAAACAGCATTTTACCGGAAACGATTTGATGTGGCCGGTTCGATGAGTATTCTATTTGCTTCCGAAAACCTGGCTTCTTCTATCAATTATCAGAAAGGATTGGCCGTGGCCTATCTCTATGAAGCAGGTATTTTTCAACAGAATGGTTTTGAAAAAAGAGCTTTGGCTACTTACTACCAATCATTACGCCTGTTCCAAAATCTCAAAGACACTTTTAATATTGCACGTGCAAGTAAAGAGATTGCGGCTTCTTTACAGGCAGATAAAAAAACAAAAGAGGCATTGGAACTCTTTAATCAAACACTACTTGTATACGCCTCTTTGCATAAAAGAAACGAAATAGCCAATATAAAAAACAGTATAGGACTAATAGAAATGGATCTTGGGCAAACCGCTCGTGCCAGAAAATATTTTCAGGAAGCACTTGAAACCAGTTTAGATGAAAAATATCTATATGGAGAAAAAAAATCTCTTTACAACCTGGGCTTACTCGAAGAGAAAGAAGGAAATCTAATGAGTGCTGAAGCTTTTTTCAAAAGATCAATGGTTACGGATAAAATACTGAATGATAAATATGGGGAAGCCTTAAACCTATTGGCACTCTCATCCATTCAATCTAAAAGAAACCAAGCCGATTCGGTTATTTATTTTTCAAAACATGCGTATGATAACGCAGCTGTTATCGGTGCCTCAAATCTATTGAAAGAAGCAGCAGTGAAATTAGTAGATGCGTATAGAAATAAAGGGGATAACCGTGAAGCAGGAAAATGGCAGGATTCTCTGGTGCATATTTTGCAGCTGCAGATAGACAATGAAAAAGGGTATGCTTTCAATTTCATAGACATCATTAAAAACCAGGATCTGCTAAAATTTAATGCAGAAAATGAAGTGCTGGTTACGAAACGAGTGGAAAAGCAACAATTGACGATAATTATTGTAGGTACTTTTATTCTGATCATTGTAGCCGTTTTTGCTGTATTGGCCTTGGTTAATTACCAGCGACAACGATTTTTTGGTAAAGAGCTAAAGAAAAAAAATGCAATCATTGAGAAGAATGCCAGTTCGCTAGATCAACTGAACAAAGAAATATCACAACAGAATCTTTTGCTGGAGGAAGAAAACAGGACTAAGAATAAATTGTTGTCCATTATATCCCATGACCTCAGAACCCCGATGGTAAATACCAAAGGGATATTAAACCTCTTGAACAATGGTATGATTTCTCCTGAAGACACAACCAGTTTGATGCTACAACTGGAGGCACAATACCAGGGCACTACTTCTCTTTTGGATAATTTATTATTCTGGATTAAGGGGCATATGAGTGGGAAAGGCAACGATAAAATACTTATTTATTTTCAAGAACTCATCAAAGCTTTGGAAGAAGAGCACCGGGTGCAGCTGGATAATAAAAATATCCGTTTTCAGAATACCGTTGATCCGTCAATTATATTGATCGCTGAAAAGGAAATGATGCGAATTGTTTTCCGAAATCTGATTAGTAATGCTATCAAATTTACTCCTGAAAGCGGGCAGATAACAATTTCAGCAAAAATCGAAAATGCCTTTATTTTTCTTGCAGTACAGGATTCTGGTATTGGCATGACGAGTGAAGCTATTCGTAAAGTAAATGCAAGGCAATACTATTCTACAAAAGGGACATTGCTGGAAAAAGGAACCGGATTTGGCTTAATGTTATGCCATGACCTGATTACCAAAAATGGGGGTGAGCTGATTCTGGAAAGTGAACCGGGGGTAGGTAGTTTGTTTACGGTTAAGATGCCTTATGGTTTTGGGGCATAGAAATAGTCTTGTTCAATAAGCAAATTGTTCAATTGCTAAATTGTTGAATTGTTATCTTTTTAGAGTGGGGATTATTAAATTCCCTGATCCTCTTTAGCGCCAGCGGTAAATATCTGGTCAACAGCTCCGCCCAGCATTGGAAATTTTTCTTTTACAAAACTGGCGATGGTTTCAATAGCTTTCTGGGCCTGTTTGGCATCCAGGTTTGCTTCTTTCATCAGGCGTTCAACTAATTCGTTCATATAATAGGTTTTGGTGTAGAGTTTAATTTTTCAGTACAATATTACTGGCGGAAAAAACAAAAGCGATAAGAAGTTATTCCCATCGCTTGTAATTTGTCTATAATGATGTTTTTGAAACTTATCAGGCAACTTTCAGGATACTCAGTTTACTTTTTCCGAACATCTGTTCCGCATAATCAACGGTAATATGCAGGTCTTTGGCTCCGGTGCCGGGTAATTCAAACATAGCATCGGTTAAAATACTTTCACAAATACTGCGTAAACCACGGGCCCCCAGTTTGTATTCAAGGGCTTTGATTACCATGAAATCAAGCACTTCGTCATCTATCTTTAACTCAATTCCCTCCAGTTCAAATAAGCGTGTAAACTGCTTGATCAATGAATTTTTGGGTTCGGTCAGAATATTACGGAGTGTTTCTTTATCAAGTGGGTTCAGGTAAGTGATTACGGGTAAACGTCCCAGTAATTCGGGTATCAATCCAAAACTCTTCAAATCCTGTGCATTGATAAACTGTAAAAGATTTTTTCTTTGGTGTTCCTGCTCTTCTTTGTTTACACTAAAGCCAATGGCATTGGTATTCACCCTACGGGCAATTACTTTATCAATTCCATCAAATGCACCACCACAGATAAATAAAATATTTTTAGTGTCTACCTTAATCATTTTTTGTTCGGGGTGCTTACGACCTCCCTGCGGTGGAACCAATACTTCTGTTCCTTCCAGCATTTTCAAAAGGCCTTGTTGTACGCCTTCGCCACTTACATCCCGGGTAATGGAAGGGTTATCCCCTTTACGGGCTATCTTATCCAGTTCATCAACATATACAATTCCTCTTTCTGCTGAGGTAACATCATAATTACAATTCTGTAATAAACGGGTTAACATACTCTCTACATCTTCACCTACATAGCCTGCTTCGGTAAATACAGTAGCATCTACTATCGCAAATGGTACATTTAGGAGGCGGGCAATGGTTTTTGCCAACAAAGTTTTTCCTGTTCCGGTTTCCCCTACCATAATGATATTGCTCTTCTCGATCTCAACATCATCATTTTGTTGAGGTTTTATATTCACCCTTTTGTAATGGTTATATACAGCAACAGAAAGTACTTTTTTGGCTTCATCCTGCCCGATCACATATTCATCCAGGAATTTTTTGATCTCTGCAGGACGTCTTACGTTCAGCTTAAAATTCTGGCCACTGCTAACCGCCGTTTCCTGTTTGGTATTCAGTTCCTGTTCAATAATTTCCTGGGCGTGTTCCACACAATTCTCACAGATATGCCCATCCTGTCCGGCAATGAGTATTTTCACCTCATCGCGGCTACGGCCACAGAAAGAACAATGTAATTGAGAAGAAGCTTTTGCCATAATATCTAAATTAGCCGCTGAGATATGATTCAGAGCTAATACAAATTTAGCACAGAATGTACTTATTAGAGATTTTAATCGATGAAAAGGACCGAAAATGGGTGTTTTTCACCTAGATTTTGCTCAAAACAGCATCTACAATACCATATTTTACTGCTTCTTCCGCATCCATCCAGTAATCCCGGTCAAAATCTTTCATGATCTGGTCTACCGATTTACCACAATTATCGGCCAGTATTTTGGCTCCCAACTCTTTTGTTTTGCGTATCTGGGTAGCCTGTATTTCTATATCAGCACTATTTGCCTGAAAATAACCACCTAAACTGGGTTGGTGTATCATCACTTCTCCATGCGGATAGATATATCTTTTCCCTTTTTCTCCCGCACTTAATAAAATAGATCCCATGCTGGCTGCTAGTCCCATACAGGTAGTACTTACCGGGCTTTTGATCAGTTTCATGGTATCATATATTACCATACCGCTGGTTACTACACCACCGGGACTGTTAATACAGAATTTAATTTCTGTTCCGGGTTTATCGGCGTCCAGTAGCAATAATTTGCTGACAACATCTCTGGCAGATTTGTCATCCACTACACCCCATAGATACACGACTCTTTTTTCGAAGAAGAGTTTCTCCATTTTTTTCATCATGAAACTACCCATGGGTTCCTGCTTTTCTTCTTTGGGCTCATTTTCTTCCTCATCATCCATTCTGAAAGGGCTGTCTATATATTTTGCATTAAACATGTGAACAAAGTTTTAGGTTGTTAATGGCAGATACTCGTAATACATGATACTAACGAAATTTACCTGCCTGTTTAGCTTTTCTTTTCTTTTCTTGGGTTGGTCAATAATACTTCATCAATCAATCCATATTCTTTCGCTTCCTGTGCGGTCATCCAAAAATCACGATCACTATCCTGTGCAATGGTTTCGGCATCTTTACCGGTATGATGTGCAGTTATTGCATAGAGTTCCAATTTTAATTTTTTGATCTCTCTGGCTGTGATCTCAATATCCGTTGCCTGTCCGCCAATAGCACCGCTTGGTTGGTGAATCATGATACGGCTATGTCTTAATGCAGTCCGTTTTCCCTGCACCCCCGCACACAATAAAATCTGACCCATACTGGCAGCCATGCCGGTACAAATAGTGGCTACATCCGGACTGATAAATTGCATGGTATCATAAATACCCAGACCGGCATATACGCTGCCGCCCGGACTATTGATATACATCTGAATATCGCGGGATCTGTCGGTGCTTTCCAGAAACAGTAATTGTGCTGTTACAATATTGGCAACATAATCATTGATACCCTCACCCAGGAAAATAATCCTATCCATCATTAACCGGCTGAAAACATCCATGCTGGCTACATTCAATGGTCTTTCTTCAATAATGTAGGGGGTAAGGTTCGTAATTCCGTTTTGCTGGTAATTGTGCAGGGTGCCACTACTGATGCCCCTGTGCTTTACCGCATATTGTTCAAATTCTTTTCCGAGGTTCATTTGCTATGATTTTCGCTTTGAAGATAAGTGATTTGCCATTTCAAGAATGATTTCTAATGACAAATACTGTGCAAATAGCGATTTGCGACAAGTAGTCAGGTGCTCTGGTGGTTTGGGGTTTTTAGTTTGGAGTTGGTTTAGGGTTTTCGGTTTAGGGTTGTTTTTGGTTTATAGTTAAAGGTTAATTGGCTTTGGCTGGCAGACTCATTTCACTTGCCTCTTCCAAAAAACGGTAACTATAAACAATTCCTAACCTTTCACTATACACAACTCTGAACCCTAAACCCCAAACAATAAACGGCTAATTCGGGTTGTTGATAGTTTTAGCTTTCGCAGGCGGATGCTATTGCAGTTTTCTAGTTTTAAAAAGAAACTATGAACAACCCCCAACCCTTAACTATACACAACTCTGAACCCTAAACCCCAAACAATAAACCATTAATGGTGGTGATGGTGTAATTTTTCAGCAAAATCCTTAGCGCTGATAGGTTCTTCAGTGGCGGTAACCTGGCCTTCCAGCAGGTTAAACATTTTATCGGTACTGATGCGGTGGTAGCTGTCTTCAACAAATTTTCTGTCCTGCATCATCCTGTTTGCATAGTCATCAACCCATTGCTGGTTATCGCCTAGGGCACCTAGTTGGCCGCCCATATAGCTGAATAATTGTTGTTTGGCAAAATCGCGGATATCATCGGGCAGCACTTCTATTTTGTTATCCTGGATAATTTTACTGCTTACCAGGGTCCATTTCAGTTGGTTGGCAAAATTGGGATAATCCGTTTCTGCCTCTTCGGCAGTTTTGGGTTGTTCACCGCCTGTTTGCAGCCATCGCTTCAGAAAATTTTCGGGAAATTCCATTGGGGTATGATCCAGCAGGTGATGGTAAACCTGGTCAAAAACCTGGTTGCGGGATTGCTGGTCAAAATGGCCTTCTATTTCGGTTTTTATTGCTGCACGGAAATCCGCTTCTGTTTTGATTTCAGTATTGGGATATACGCTCAGGAAGAATTCTTCGTTGAGGTCAGCTTTTTCAACAAGACCCAGTTTGGTAATCTGTAATTTGAAATATTTGTCGCCGTCCTCTTTGGTAAGACCCAGATCGCCCAATATGGCTTCTTTTTCCTTATCCTCAAAAGCTTTACTCAGTTGTAATACAACAGCGTCTCCCAGTTTTTTACCCAGGAAATTTTTGCGAAAACTTTCTTCGAAATATTTTACCAATAAGGAGTTGTCTTTGCGAACGCCATTTTCTATTTCATTTCCATCCGCATCTGATTCGATAAACGTTACATTCAAAACGTTATCATCACCGGTAACTGTTTCAGGTTCGTTCATTTTTCCATTACGGATCTGTAAACGTTCTACTTCTTCCTGCACCATCTCGTCGGTTACAATGATCTTATAACGGGTAACTTTAATGCTTTTTGGGTCTATTTCAAAAGCCGGCTTTAACCCGATCTCAAAAGAGAATGTATAATTAACCGGAGCATTCATATCCAGTTTGGCAGCATCATTATCTAAGGGTAAGGGCTGGGCGAATATCTCCAGTTTTTCTTTATCAAGATAGCCATTCAACTCAGATTCTACTTTACGAAGAATCTCGTCACTAAAAACGCCCTGGCCATACATTTTCTTTACCAGGCCTGCTGGTACCATTCCTTTACGGAACCCTGGAATATTAGCCGTTTTTGCATATTTCTTAAGGCTTTGTTCAAAACCTGAATAATAATCTTCTTTGCTTAATTGAACAGTCAGTTTGTCGTTCAATAAACCAATATTCTCTCTCGTAACAGACGCCATGATAATGAATTTAGAATTCTTAAAATTTGGGCTGCAAAGGTAAGGGATTGACCTAAATGGAGAGTGGAGAATTTAACTAACTTAGAAAAGCTTCTGCAGGGCTTCTCTTTGGTAAATGGCTAATCAGTTTTCATTCTGTTTATTTCATTTTAAATTATTGGTTTATATTTATTTATACAGATAAATATATTTAATTTGTTTATTTCTTAGTAAACTACCTGGTTGTTCAGAAATATGCCTGAAGAAAATACGGACAAATGGCAAAAGCAATCCAGCTATTTTCCGGTATCCGTAAATCTTGTTTTCAACCGGCCTGGTAGCAAGATATGGTTTAGGATAGTGGCAATAGAAAGTAGAAAGTAGTTCCTTTCCCTTCTTCGGTATTTACTTTTAGTTCTGTTCCATTGAGGGCAGCAAATTCGAAGGATATCTGGAGACCAAGTCCTGTTCCTTTTTCATTATTGGTTCCATATTGGGATTGAAAATGGGTTTTATTAAAAATCTTTTCTTTGAGCTCAGGTGAAATCCCCTTTCCCTCATCAGAAACAAAAACCTCTATCGTGTCTTTTTCCTTACCTGCCCGGGTGCCTATTTTAACGGTTCCACCAGCATATGAAAATTTAATGGCATTCTCCACTAAGTTGCGAAGAATGAGTCTTAGTTGGTTTTGATCGGCACTCACAAAAAGGGTTTCATCTGTTTGATTCAGCAGGGTAATTTTTTTTCCAATAGCAGTATCAGTATATAAACCGGTAACGGATACTACCAGATCATTCAGGTTCAGTCTTTCTTTTATAGTACTGATCATATTCATTTGAGAAAGCGACCAGCTCAGCAAATTATTTAATGAGCCGGATAAATTTTTTGCATTTTGACGGATCTTCTCAAACATTAATTTACTGTCTTCCGGCCTGATCATTTCATTATCCAGCGCAAACAATAAACTTTCCAGCGAACTAAAAGGAGTACGTATATCATGTGCGATAATACTGAGAATTTTATTTTTTACATGGTTACTTTCCTGCATGGAAAAACCACTCAAATTGACCCCCTAATACCAGCGCAAACTGACCCCCACTCGCCAGAGCATATTGACCCCCTGTCGCCATTTCAAACTGACCCCTAAAAGCCGGTAAAAGGATTAATTGTTTTTGTAGTTAAAAAAGATGAGGTTCTTGGTTCACTAAGCCCTTGTTTTTCATGTCTAACAAAACAATTGAGATGTTTACAATACGCCAGATTCTTC
>Ga0316218_1000780_pt1 | contig 40143 bp, 29 predicted proteins | sample TBH18003metaG_FD_203634 | JGI IMG/M metagenome (GOLD analysis project Ga0316218, IMG submission 203634) | Freshwater microbial communities from Trout Bog Lake, Wisconsin, USA - TBH18003 | ecosystem: Environmental > Aquatic > Freshwater > Lake > Hypolimnion/Profundal zone | place: USA: Wisconsin...
TACATGAAGAAATAGATGGCCAGAGCCACCACGAGACCGACCTCTCCCGCCTGCCGCCGGGCGCGTACATGGTGGTGCTGCAAGACAGCGATGGCAATAAAGCCACCTTCAAAATAGACCACACCCAATAACAATAACCAACATTTTTTGCAGAGCCGCCCACCGGGCGGCTTTGTTCGTTTTGGGATACGTGCGCCGGCTATTTAAACCAATGTCCCATACGCTGAAACATTTTTTTTGTGGATAACTCCCATTGACATTTTTCATGTAAGTGAGTATGGGCGATGGTTTCGGACGTATTTAATTTTCTGAATGTCCCATTGTATGTCCCATTTGGGACAAAGCGGATTTTGAGGTAATCCTGATCTTTGTTTACAATAGTTCCATTTCACAATCCCACTCCGCTCCGGCGTTGGCGGACAATCCTCCTTCTATAGAACTAAAGTTGGTTTAGCGAGTACTGCGCGTGTAGATTCCTCCTGCATCGGAATGACAAAGTATGGTCGTTGGAGTTACGGGAAAGGTCAATTACTATATACAGAAGTTCTTTCTAAGAGACATAATCGCAACCTTATTTGGGTACTTGCTGAAATAGCTTCGGCGGAAGGAAGAAAAACATGCTTTAAGGCCACAAAGGTCGTGAAGAAAGGAATACGAGCCAAGACGAAAAATCTATGGGGTGTTTTATAAAATAGATATAGCACCTTTTTTAAAGGGTGCTATATCTATAGTTGCGGTTTAAGGCTATTGGACTATGAACTTGCCTGATTGTGTGTTACCCGCTGTGATGAACTGATACAGGTACAGGCCCGCTGTGTAGCCTTTTACATTAAATGAAGCGGTAGTGTCGTTTGCGATCTCCTGCCTATCCAGTACCCTGCCGGCAATATCCATCAGCTTTATGGTTACATTGCCTGATGCGGGGAACTCAAAATTAAGCACGCTGTTTGTAGGGTTGGGGTATACCAATAGCTCATTGTTTTTTACCACAGCCGGCACCGCCGCAGGCGCGCACAGCCCATCTTCGCAGCCATTGCTATCTACACCTACAAGCCACATATCATCGAATTGGTGCCAGGCAGGTAGCGTATCATTAAAAGTTTTTCCTGTCATCACTATACTACCATCAGGCTTCTCTACGCCATCCCGTAGGTAAGCATCATGTATCTCATCGCTGTAATAATTATGGCTCCATATAATAGAACCTGTGCGGCTTATTTTTGCAGCAAAGCCTTTATCATAACCACTATTTTGCCAGCTATCGCCAATTATTAAATAGCTGCTGTCTTTCAGTTGCCGTACTACAGCTCCCTGCCTGTGGCCCATTTCTTCGCTATATGGGAATGATGTGCGCCATGTCATCCTGAAGTTAGTATCAAGATGGGCGATGTAGCCTGGGAAATTTTGAGCATCGCCGAGATCAGTTGTATATATTGAATCAGATCCGCCGATAACGATATATCCGCCGTTTTTATCTGCATACATATCTCCGTATATTCCTATATTCCCAGATACATAACCCGTACTATACATTGTGTCGCGAAGTACATTACCCATACTATCTAAAAGCAGAAACCATGGTGAGTTATGTGTGTATTCATTCGCAGTACCTGGGTTGGCTTGATATGCACTTGTTGCATAAATAACTATTCTTCCATCTGTTAATGTGATGATGCTTGTAATAGTTGCAATTTGCGTACCGTATTGATAGTTCCGTGTCCATAACGTATCACCAGAAGTATCCGTTTTCATTAAGTGTGCTGGATAGTAATTACTTGGGGTATCATATCCTCTTGCACCACCAATGAGATAGGCCTGATTGTTTTGCGTGATGGCGCAGGCAAGCATGGCATCAAAAAAAACAGATGTATCCGTGTAGGTTTTCATAAATATGACATTTCCCGCCGCATCAAGTTTAGTTATGCCTCCAGCACTGTTTGCGAAATGCGTGACTGGATTAGGCCACTGTATACTTAATGGATATATATATTCATTGCTATATTGTAGTTGCGTTGCTTCTCCGGGGCCACCGCTACCGATATTTATGGCTGGATTCATAGGATTTTGCTCTGAAAATTCCACTTTATTAAGTGTGTTTTTATTGATTACAACACTATACAATGAATTTTTATTAGTATATTGGTTGTAAGATGATCCTAGTATGAAGTAATCGCTATCTGTCTTTACGGATATATTCCATCCCCATTCTTGTGCAGAATCTATATCATATAGTTTCTGAAAGTATTGGCTAAATGAATGTAATGGCGATACTATAAGCACCGCCATTACTATTGTTTTTATTATTGTCTTCATTATTTTTAAATTATGGCTGGTATACCAATCTTATCTCCTTAATTCCACTGCCATCATTCGGGTTAAACTTACCCATGTACATGCCCGTTGCAAGGCTTGCCGGTAATTGTATTTCGCCTTTTCCTATTGCAACACTATACCGTTGAACCTCTTGTCCAAGCATGGTATAGAGTGTAAAGGTACCGCTAGTTGATGAAGCTGGCAATCTTTATTTTTCGGATCGCTTTAATAACCGCATTCGCAAAATAGACACAGATGGTATTATTACCACTTTTGCAGGAAATGGTATAGTTGGAGATACAGGGGATGGCGGCCCCGCAATAGGAGCAGAGTTCAATGGGCCAGCGTTTTTAAAGTTTGACAGAGCCGGAAATTTGTATGTAATCGATGCCTTTAATAACAGCATTCGTATGATCAACACAGCGGGCATCATACGTACTATTGCCGGCTCGGGTGCAAGTATCGATAGTGGTGATGGTGGGCCTGCGACGGCAGCTGGTTTCAATTATCCATGTGGACTTGTTGTTGATAATATAGGTAATCTTTATATTACCGAATTTGAGGGAAACAGAATACGAAAAATAAACACAGCGGGTATAATAACTACTCTTGCCGGCAATGATACAGCCGGATACAAGGGTGATGGCGGACCCGCTACGGGTGCTGAATTGTATGATCCAACAGACATCGCAATAGATCCAAATGGCAATTTAGACATAACTGATGCACACAACAGTAGAATAAGACAAATAAGTATAGACGGTAAAATAAACACCATAGCAGGAACAGGCTTAAATGGATTTAGTGGCGATAATGGAAATTCTCTATTGGCTCAATTTGAGAGTCCTGTTGGAATAGCTATTGATAATACAGGAAATATTTATATATCAGATCTTGGTAACGAACGCATCAGATATATACGAAATACTGTCGGCGTAAGTATGCTAAACAGTTTGCATGATGAGCTATTGGTTTATCCCAATCCCTCGGAAGGGATGTTCAATATTTTAGCGTCTTCAAAAACAAGTAAGCAGCTATCTGTATCAATTATTGATCAGTTAGGCAGAACGATAAAGCAGTTGACCGTGCAGGCGAATGAGGTAACGACTGTGCAAGAGCATATACCGCCGGGAATGTATTTTCTTTTGGTGAAAGACGGGACAAATGCAACCGAAACAGCTAAGCTGTTTATCAGGTAGTATTCTGTAAGGCTGGCGCCTATTTTATTACTGGAGCGAGTTGTGTTACCTGCACTACACGAGTGCCACCACCCCTGCCTGAAAACAACTGCTTCGCCATTGTTTTCAGTCTGTCCCCTCCTTGGCAGGAGGGGAGTTACGTGTTACCTGCCATGCGCGAAAAAAAAGTAAACAGAGATCGTAAACAGGAAATGAGTAAACTCCCCGCCTGCTAAGGAGGGGAAGATGTTAAAAAAGGGCGCAGCCTCTTTTGTAACATCAGGGGTGGTGGCACTCGCGCGGATGACTCAACACTGCAAACTCAATAAAAGTTACTATTTTCTCAGCCCTGCGTGGGCATTTTTGTGTATCTGCACAGCAATATACAGATGTACTGCTACTTACATCCCTCCCACCCACTCATCCACCACATCCTTATAAATTTTATAAGCGCCCTGTAGCTGCGGCATATGAAAAGGGAATTGCTGCGTGGCGGATAGAGCGTGCACGAGGTTGAATTTTTTTTGCGGGGTGCAGTAAAAGATGCCTTGGGTGTGCAGGTGTGCGCCGAGGTATTGCTGCTCTGTTTGGCCGGGGGTGGGTAGGAGTATGGCTTTTTTGTGCAGGGCCACGAGGTCCATGAGGGTGGAGTAGCCGCTGCGGCATACTACCAGGCCTGCGTTTTTCAGCACGGACAGCAATGCAGCGCCGGCAAGCTGCGCGTGGTAGGTGATGTGAGCGGGTATGTGGTGTGGTACTGTTGCAGTGCTGCTGCCTGCTATAAATGTGATCTTGCGTTCTATGCTATAGGCCTGCGCCCACAGTATCTTTTCCAGTTCGCCGCGCTGTGGCTCGGGGCCGGAGAGCAGTATCACTATGTCGCCACTTTCGTTACCTGCGCTTTCATTGGCAAAGCGGGAGAGCAGGCCCATATGTACCGCATTGCGGGGCAGCGTTTGCGGGTGCGATAGCTCGCCGCCGAGGTTGGGTGTGCCGGGGGCATCTACTACCCAAGTGGCGGCAAAGCGTTCCAGGTATTTATTGTGCATTTTTTGAAGGGTGCGGTCGGCCGCGCTGCCCATACCGGTTTTTATTTGCAGTTGGTGCGTCATGATGACGGAGGGTACGGTGTCGTGGTACAGGCCATAGCGGTTGTCGGATATGATGCCGTCTATACGCTGGTCCTGCACTGCGAGTTGCAACCATTGGTGTTCGGCGTGTATGGTGCGCAAAATGCCGGGCAACTGGGCCAGCAGCCCCGCCTGCGCGTATTGGTTCCAGCGGCTGTAGGTGATGTTGTAGCCCGGCAGGTCAATAATTTCTATAGGGCCAAAGGTTTTTTCTATAAATACCCGCTGCCAGGCATTGCAGGCCACTACGGGAATGTGGCCCCGGGCCTGCAAATGAGCTATTACCGGCACACAGCGGGCGGTATGTCCCAGTCCCCAGTCGAGCGGGGCTACTAAAATGCGCCTGTGTGTTTGTGTGAACAATAATGCCTATTTTTACAAAAGTATATTTTATGGAAAGAAGAATTTCAGGAATAAGCCGTAAGGCCATCATTTTTATACTTTGCGCAGGCATCGTAGGCAGCGCCACAGGCTGCCGCACCAAGAAGTGCGGTTGCGGCCACGACATCAATGGCGTGTACAAGCCCGTGAAGCAGCACCGGTGGAGATATTGAGTGATGGTATAGTTATTTTGTTGTTTAACCGCTAAAGCAACCCTATATGGAACGCGAGAACAATGGTTGGATGCATTATGTGAAGAATATCATCGCCGCCGATGTGCCATCGGCCGTTTTCCTGGCATCGTACCTGCGCTATTCGGGCATCAGCAAAGACTACACCGCCAGCTTAGAGATCATAGACCTGCAAAAATACAAGGTCATCAGTACGCCGGATAAAGTGCGCAAGGCGCTCAATAGCGGCGGGTTAGCGCCGTTTATTTTTATTGTGGGCAAGAATTAGGAACGGGATCATCCTCGCATTATTTTGATGGGCGTTGCCAACCGCTCCGGGATCTTGCTCCTTCAGGGCGGAACAAAACAACACACACGCCGCGAATGCGGCAAAATCCCATCGAATAGGGCAACGCCCTATTAAACGCCCGATGAACAAAACCCCATCACGCCTATGGCATGGACCATCACCATCTAATTTTGTCCTATAATGGCTTGTTTCGTTCTCGCGAGTCCCCCCCGCGTTATTTCGATGGGCGTTGCCACCGCTACGGGATCTTGCCCCTTCAGGGCGGAACAAAACAACACACACGCCGCGAATGCGGCAAAATCCCATACACTGTTTTCCCTTTTTAGGGCTGCCGTACCTTCTGAATACAATTTATTTTTGTTTATATTTTTGAATATATTGGTTTACAGTATCCTTTTTTTAACTTTAGGGCTGTTAGCGGCATATGGTATGTGCCGATGGCATCAAAACTTTTAAACAGAGCGTATGAAATTAATGAACGCACCTGAAGATATACAGGTGAAAGAACCGGGTTATGATGTGTCCCGGCGCCGTTTTTTTCAGCTTGCCGGTGGCGTAGCGGGAGCGGGGATTTTCCTGGCATCGTGCAAGGGGTCTAAGCCAACGGATACTTATATTGGCACCGAAGATTTCGCGCTGCTCAACTTCCTGTACATACTGCAACAGCTGGAAGCTGCCTTCTATACGCAGGCAGTAGCCACACCCGAGCTGTCTATCACCAAAGATGAACTGCTATTGCTCACAGATGTGCGCGACCAGGAAATAGCACATGCAGGATTTTTGAAAACACTGCTGGGCAGGAGCGCCATACCGGCAATTGCTCCTAACTTTTCTTCTGTAACTTTCGTTGACCGCACCAGTGTATACACCTTCGCTGCAATGCTCGAAGATCTTAGTGTTTCAGGCATCATCAGCGCCTGCACTTATTTCGAGAACCAGGCTTATGCGCTGGAGTTTGCCAAGATGGCTACCGTAGAGGCACGCCACTCTGCTTACTTCAGGGATTCGCTTACTTATAACTCGTTTGCAGACGGCACCGTTATAGACAGCAACGGGCTGGACATGGTCGCCACATCGCCAAGAACAGTGCTGGCCACGGCGGAGAACTATATTTTCACGCACTTCGATTCATCGAAATTACCAGGTTGATCAACTCATTATTTTCCGCATCCTTGAAACCGATGCACCACATAAATAACAGGTCATGAATTTTAAAAATATCCTGCAGCAGATAGAGAAGGCAGACCCTGAGGTTTACGAACGCCTGAGCGGCCGCCGGCAGATACTCAAGAGCTTTGGCTCCAAGGTGGCTGTGGCCGCATTGCCACTCGCCATCGGCTCTATGTTCAAGAAGGCTTATGGCCGCACCACAGATGTAGTGGTAGACGCGCTCAATTTTGCCCTGGAGCTGGAATACCTCGAATTCGCTTTTTATCATACTGCCAATAATACCGGCAACCTGATACCGGCAGCAGACCAACCCGGCTTCCTCACCATAGAGGCGCACGAACAGGCTCACGTAAATTTCTTGACCACTACCATCACAGCTATGGGCGGTACACCATTCGTACCGAAGCATTTTACCGATTCCACCACCCGTGGGTCATTTGTACCCGCGGCTTACGACTTTACCGGTGGTGGCGCTTACAACAATGTATTTAACGACTATCCTACCTTCCTGATACTGGCGGAGGTGTTTGAAGATACCGGCGTGCGGGCATATGGCGGGCAGATGTCGGTATTCTCCGGCAACGCCCTCTTGGTGCAGGCGCAGCAGATAGCCACAGTGGAAGCCCGCCACGCGGCCCATGTGCGCCTCATCAGGCGCAATGCAGGTGCAAGTGAATTGCCGGCTCCATGGATCACCAACAACATACCGCCAACAACAGCCACACAGGCTAATTACCTGGGCGAAGATGTGACCACGCAGGGTGTAGGCGCTATAAGCATAGACATTACCACCATCACTGATGGTACAGGCACAGTGCCTAAGTCGGCAGCCACAGCAGCCTTTGATGAGCCGCTGGATAGCGGGACTGTAACAACTTTGGTGTCGCCGTTCCTCAAGCCGTAACAGATACTTTATAAGAAATAGATAAAAAGATAAACCCGCACAAGTGCGGGTTTTATCGTTTTAAAATGGCTTGGTAATGTAAAGTTATCCTGTACTCGCTGAGTGAAGTACGGGATCACGGGCAATATTCCTTCCGGCCTTCACTTCTCTGATTTTTTTCAAGGAAAGAACAGTATAAAAAAGAAAAAACGATGAGATTTTAATAAGTATTTGTTATCTTTATTTATGTAAATATTCTGTTACCGTGTAATTGATACTTTTATGATGAAATATATCCTAATGCTGCTGCTTATTTGTGTGAATTTTTCATACGGATATGCACAATATAACAGCAATCATAATAAATTTTGGGCATTTGGAAGTCACGCTGGTGTGGATTTTACAACCGGCACTCCTCTCGGAGTCTACACAAGCATAAATATTCTTGAAGGCTGCGGTTCTGTTTGCGATGGGTCAGGCAATCTGATGTTTTATACAGATGGCAAAATTGTTTGGGATAAGACCGGAACGGTTATGGCTCACGGAAGTTCTATTGTTCCATTTAGTACGTATGACGCAGCTCAAGGTGCCGAGATCGTTCCCGTTATAGGCAACATTAATCAATTCTATATTTTTTCGTCGGATGTATATACAAGTGGAGATCTTGCATATTCGATTGTCGATATGAGTCTAAATAGCGGTTTAGGAGATGTTGTTGTGGGATCGGCAGGAATTAGTTTAGGGCATAACTTTGCGGAAAAAATGACGACAGTTGCGGGAGACAATTGCGATATATGGGTAATCACTCATAGGCGCGATTCAGCAGTGTTTTGGTTGTACGATATAACATCATCAGGAATTAGTAGCCCTGTAGTATCTAATGTAGGTACGTTCCCGCATTATAACGCGGGTGTTGTTAAGGTGAGTCCTAATAGAGAAAAGATTGTAGTCCAGGTATGTGAGGGTTCAACGCAGCATGGAACGGAACTATATGATTTCAACTCTTCAACAGGAAGTGTTTCCAATTGCCAAAAAATAGACAGTTTGGATAACAATTATGGAGCAGAATTTTCTCCTGATAATACAAAATTATATAGTTCTACTTTAACAGGCACCACTATTTACCAGTATGACATTTCTCTGAGTTCAACAACTGCGATCATCGGGTCAATGTTATCCATCGGCACGTCCAGTTCCGTTGGCGATATGAAACTTGGACCGGATGGGAAAATATATGTTGTCAGAGAGAGTTCAGGTTACCTGGGGTGTATTTCGAGTCCTGATTCCGTGGGTACACTTTCTGGGTTTATTAATAATGCGGTTACATTAACCTCAGGTACCACCGGAAAACTAGGCTTACCTAACGTGGTTATTTCATTAACTCCGACTGATACGTTTTACACTTCCCATGATACTACTGTATGCTTAGTGCCTGGCGGTGTTTCGATATCGGCGCACGATTCATCTACCTGGGCAGATTTTTTATGGAGCGATAGCATCACTACTAAGTCAAGAACCATAACGTCTGCTGGAACGTATTGGGTAAAAATATTTTATGGATGTGAATTAGTTGTAGACACTATACATGTGGATACTGGAATAATGCCTTCTGTGATCACAGGTACAAGTGTTGTATGCCCCGGAGGCTCAGCCACGCTTAGTGATTCTGTATCTGGTGGTGTATGGTCGGCAAGTAGTGCGGTGGCTGCTGTAGGTTCGGCCACAGGCATATATACGGGGGGGAGTACGTCCGGCATGGATACTATAAAATATACACTTGCGAGTAGTGGCTGTTTTGTCACTAAAGCAGTCACGGTAAATCCCCTCCCATCCGCGATCACGGGAGCATTTACTGTATGCGCTGGTGCCACTACTTCACTGAGCAGCGCCAGCATCGGTGGCACCTGGACCTGCTCGGGCGGCGGCGCTACGGGTACTATCAGCCCGGTCACGGGCGTACTCACCGGCATTGCGCCAGGCAGTACGGTGGTCACCTACACCTTGCCTACAGGCTGTTCTGTAACCGCAGTGGTTACGGTCAATCTATCGCCTTCGGCAATAGCCGCCCCCGGTGGGGCATCCATGTGCGTGGGCAACTCCATAATCCTGACAGACCCCACTGCGGGCGGCGCATGGAGCGGCACCACGGGTTATGCTATTGTGGGCAGCACCGGCGGTGTTACAGGCATTGCATCCGGATACTCTACAGTCACTTATAGTATTCCATCCGGTTGTTATGTTACCCAGCAGGTAACGGTCAACGCATTGCCTGCTGCCATCACAGGTATATTCTCTTTGTGTGCGGGATCCACTACTACCATGTATGATGCAGGAGGTTTGTGGAGCTCGGCGGGTAGTAGTGGCATCCTTACTATAGGTTCAGTATCGGGAGTAGTTACTGGTGTAGCCGCGGGTACAGCCCTGGTAACATACACATTGCCTACAGGCTGCAATACAGTAGCTTCCGTTACTGTGCAGCCGATACCCGGCCCCATAACCGGCAGGCTGGCTATCTGCGTTGGGGATACGGCCACCCTGCGCGACAGCGTCCCCGGCGGCTTCTGGACCAGCAGCGATTATTCTACGGCTAACATTGATGCAACACTTGGCACGGTAACCGGCATCTCCGGTGGTATTGCTGTCATTAGCTTCATCCTGCCATCGGGCTGCAGCGTAACGGCCGTAGAAACGGTGAACCTCACACCCGGTGCAATATCCGGGGTGTTCAGTGTCTGCGTAGGCGCTACCACTACACTATACGGCACAGGTGGAGGCACATGGACAAGCAGCGATATAACGAAAGCGACCATAAACCCATCTACAGGTTTGCTGACCGGCATAGCGGGCGGCACAGCCACTATTACCTATACAGGTGCCGGTGGTTGCTTTGTTTCACAAACAGTATCTGTGGTACCCCCCGCAAGTACAATAGGCGGCACACTTCATGTATGTGTGGGTAGTACTACCCTGCTTACCGATGTTACCACCGGCGGCACCTGGAGCTGTGCGCCGTCTGCCACAGCTATTATCAGTAGTAGTGGCCTGGTAAGCGGCATAAGTGCAGGTGTAGCAGTTGTAGACTATACCACCGGCGGCTGCGCTGCCACAGCAGTAGTGACCGTTAACCCGTTACCCGCCGGAATAACAGGGGCTGGGGCAGTATGCAGTGGCAGCACAACGGCTTTGTCGGACGCAGGTGGCGTATGGAGCGCCACGCCAGCCACTACAGGTACTATAAGCACGGGCGGTGTCTTAACCGGCATTAGCACCGGCACAGTAACAGTGATGTATACACTGTCAACGGGTTGCGCTACTTCTAAGATAATAACAGTGAATGCGCTGCCCTCAGCGATAAGTGGTCCGTCATCAGTATGCGTAGGACAAACAATAACAGAAACAGATGGCGGCGGTGGCACCTGGAGCCGGAGCAACACAGATGCGAACATAGGTAGCGCCAGCGGCATTGTAACAGGCGTAGCCGCAGGGCCCGACATTATTACTTATACACTACCACTCACGGGCTGCTACATAACAAAGACAGTAACGGTAAGCACCACGGCAGGGAGTATATCAGGAGCAGGGGCAGTATGCATTGGCAGCAGTATCACGCTCACCGATGGCGGTGCAGGCACCTGGAGCTGTTCAGGGGCAGGGACAGTAGGCAGTTCTACAGGCGTGGTCACAGGCACCGGCGCAGGTACTGCGGTGGTCACTTACTCTATAGGTACGGGTTGTACAGCCAGCACTACAGTAACGGTAAACCCATTGCCGGCAACTATTTCAGGGTCAGGAGCAGTATGCAGCGGCAATAGCCTCACATTAAGTGGCCCGACGGGAGGAGTGTGGAGTTGTTCAGGGGCAGGGACAGTAGGCAGTAGCAGTGGTGTGGTAACAGGAACAAGCGGCGGTGTAGCCACCATATCTTATACCCTGCCCACAGGCTGCTATCGCAATGCTATGGTTACCATCAATCCCACGCCACCATTGCCCAGTGGTCCATCGGCCCTATGCGTAGGCGCGCATATCACCCTCACCGAGAGCGGCAGCGGCACCTGGTTGAGTGGCAGCACGGGTATCGCCACCATAGGCGCTACCACCGGCAATGTAACAGGCATTATCACCGGCATCAGCAATATCACCTTCACATCAACAGCAGGTTGTAGCATTACCACAACAGTAACGGTAAGCTTATCACCAACAGCAATCACAGGGGCAGGGGCAGTATGCAGTGGCGCGGCTACCACACTTACAGATACCGCAGGTGGCGGCCTGTGGACGAGCGGTAGCGGCATAGCCACCATAGGATCATTGAGTGGCACCGTGACAGGCGTATCTGCGGGTACGGTGGTTATTACTTATTCGCTGGGCACAGGTTGCACTGTCACCAGAACGGAAACAGTAACCGCCTCTCCTGCTGCTATTCTTGGTGCGGCAACCTTGTGTGCAGGTGCCACAATTCCGCTTACAGAAACTACAACTGGCGGCACATGGAGCAGTACCCCTACATCTGTAGCTACAGTGTCGGGCGGCACAGTAAGTGGCATAGCCGCAGGCACAGCAGTAATAGACTACATAGCGGGCGGTTGCTTTTCGAGCGATACCATAACTGTAAATGCAACACCCGCTGCGATAGTTGGCCCGGCAGCAGTATGCCAGGGCGCAACCATAACCGCCACAGACGCAGTAGCAGGCGGCGCCTGGAGCACTACCAGCAGTAATATCACTATAGATGGAAGCGCAGGCAGTATCACAGGTGTAACCGCTGGCACAGCGAGCATTACATACTCGATAGGCAGCTGCACCGTAAATAAAACAATAACCATTAATCCAATAGCCACCATAACAGGCGCTACAGGCATATGCGTGGGCAACACTACTACACTCAGTGACGCGGTAACAGGCGGCACATGGAGCTGTTCAGGGGCAGGAGTCCCGATAGCTATCGGGAGCAGTACGGGTGTAGTAACAGGATTGAGTGCTGGTGTAGCAAATATTACTTACACTACGACTGCTGGTTGTAAAGCAAATTATACAGTAACTGTAAGCACCACGCCATCGACTATAACCGGGTTGCTGCATGTGTGCATTGGCGGCACCACCACACTGGGCAATAGCGCAGGCGGCGGCACGTGGACGACCACAAGTTCCAATATCACCATAGGTTCGACAAGCTCACTATCAAGCTGCATTGTAACGGGCATCACTGCAGGTACTGCCCCCGTAACCTATTCACTGGGTACAGGTTGCACAGCAACAACAACGGTTACTGTTAATGTGCCACCCGCCCCAATAACCGGCACTATGTATATGTGTCCCGGTGCAACAACATCGCTGGCTGATGCCACAACAGGCGGCACATGGAGTGCCGTAAGCACACATGCCACTGTAGACAGCCGCGGCGTAGTTACGGGCAGCAGTGCAGGCACAGCTACTATTACTTATGTGCCACCTACAGGCTGCGCAATTACGACAGAGCTAACCATCAATCCCACACCTCCTGCAATAACCGGCACGCCCACAGTGTGCGAGGGCCTGACCACCACGCTCACTGATGCGAGCACTGGCGGAACATGGAGCAGTACCGGCATAGGGGCAACAGTAGACAGCGCCACAGGCATAGTAACCGGCATCAGCACCGGCACTGCCATCATTACCTACACCCTGCCCACCGGCTGTGCCATAGCCACGAGTGTATATGTGAATGCGGCACCCCCAGCCATAACGGGCATCACGGCCATGTGCGAAGGCTCCGGCACACTGTTAAGTGACGGCTCACCGGGCGGCATGTGGAGCACACCAACCACCGGCATCATTCTCTTAGGCTCGGCAGGCTCAGTAACAGGTATAGCGTTGGGCACAGCGCTCGTAAGCTATACCATAGGCGGCTGCGCCGCAGTGATCACGGTAAGCATCAACTCATTGCCATCACCTATCGTGGGCAACGATCATTTGTGTGTGGGCATCACCGACACACTTACAGACGCAGGTGGCGGCGTATGGGCCAGCAGCAACCCATTAATAGCCACCATAGGCTCGGCATCAGGTGTGGTCACCAGTGTGATACCCGGCACTGTGAGCATCAGTTATTCTTTAGGTATAGGCTGCACAGTAAGCAGGCCGGTAACAGTAAATTCATCACCCGCCAGCATCACCGGCCCCGATAATATTTGCATGGGCAGCACCACCACTTTGCACGATGCAAGTACGGGCGGTGTATGGAGCACCAGCGATGCTGCTACAGCTACTGTCACATCGGGCGGCGCAGTTTACGGCGCAAGGGGTGGTGTAGCTGTGATCAAATACACTATACCCACAGGCTGCTATGCCCGCTACCCCATGGGTGTGATACAGGTACCTGCGATAACAGGTGTACATAACATTTGCGCATGGGGCGATACAATGACTGTCTATGACTCTCTTGCGGGCGCCAGCTGGACGAGTACACTGGTTACAGTATCCGATTCCGGAGCGGTATTATCTGATGCACCGGGTACGGCTGTTATTACTTATACCGAAAGCCACGGCTGCTTTGTAACAGCTACACTGACCGTGAATCCTCTGCCTGCCGAAATATCCGGCAACCCAAGATTATGCATGGGGCTGACCACTACGCTATATGACAGCACAGCGGGCGGCAGTTGGAGTAGTGGTGCAATAGCAGTAGCCACAGTAATACCCGCAACGGGTGTGGTGACCGGCGTAACAACCGGCTCTTCAGTAATAACATATACCTTGCCGGTGACTGGTTGTCGTCAGGTGCTTACAGTCACAGTTCGTCCTGTGCCTTCACCTGTAACAGGCACTGCCAATGTATGTGCCGGGGCTACAACAACACTGGCCGATACAACATCAGGCGGCGTATGGAGCAGTGGCAGCACTACCATAGCATCAGTAACTGCTACGAGCGGCCTGGTCAGCGGCATAGCTGCCGGCACCACCAATATCACCTATACAGTAGGGGCATCCTGCACAGCAGTAAAGCAGGTCACCGTAAACGCGCTGCCCCCGGTATACACAGTAACCGGTGGCGGCAGCTACTGCTCATCATCTACTGGTGTTCATATTGGCTTAAGCAACAGTGGCACGGGCATCAATTATCAATTGTATGATGGCAGCACACTCACCGGCGCAGCTATGGCAGGCACCGGCCATGCACTGGACTTTGGCCTGCTCACAGCAGCAGGGGTATATACAGTAACCGCCACCAACAGCACCACAAGTTGCGCCGACAACATGGCAGGCAGCGCCACGATCACTATTATACCATCGGTAACACCAATGATGAACATCACAGCCAATCCCGGAACTACATTGTGCGCGGGCAACACTGTGAACGTCACATCTTTGGCTACCAACGGTGGCGCAGCACCACAATACCAGTGGTCTGTAAATGGCGCAACAGTATCAGGCGCTACCAGCGCCACATACAGCTATACCCCATCAACAGGTGATGTGATCATAGCTACACTTACCAGCGATGCGCCCTGTGCCACGCCTGCAAGTGTGAACAGCAACACAGTAACCATGACGGTAAACCCCGAGCTGATACCGGTAACGGTGATCACAGCCAGCCCCGGCAGCCCGATACTGATCGGGGAAACGGAAACGTTTACTGCTACGGTAACGAACGGTGGCACAGGCGCTACTTACCAGTGGAAGATAAACGGGACAGCAGTACCCGGCGCTACCAATGCAAGCTATGTGACTGCCAACATCAGCAATGGCGATACAGTGACCTGCATAGTAACGAGCGGCGCTCCATGCGGAGGTAACACAGCTTCGTCCAATAGCGTAGGTATAACGGTGGTGAACAATGTTGGTGTAAAGCCACTAAACTCGGTAGGGGAAGTATCACTTTATCCGAACCCGAACAGCGGTATGTTTACTATAAAAGGCCCCATTGAGAACACTGATGAAGAAGTAAACATTGTAGTGACCGACTTGCTCGGCCAGCAGGTATACCACTCAACTACCGTTGTACGTAATGGTATGCTGAACGCAGAGGTGCAACTGGGTAAGTCTGTAGCCAACGGCATGTACCTTGTAAGCGTACAAACTGCTGCCGGTGTTATGGTATTTCACGTGGTTGTAGAACAATAATCACAGGTGTGGGACATTTTTGAAGTGTCCCACGCCTGTTACCAAAATCATTTCTTTTCCTGGCACAGCTCTATGAGCACCCCATTAGTTGTTTTGGGATGCAGGAAACAAACCAGTTTATTATCAGCGCCGTTCTTCGGTGTGTCATTGAGCAATTCAAACCCGAGGGCTGATAACCGCTTCATTTCAGCTTCTATATTTTCTACATCAAAGGCTATATGGTGTATGCCTTCCCCTTTTTTAACAATAAATTTAGCTATCGGGCTGTCCTCGCGCGTGGCCTCCAAAAGCTCTATTTTGGCTTCGCCTGTCTGAAAAAAGGCCGTATTTACCCCTTCGCTGGCTACAGATTCGGTTTTATAGCAGGGCGTATTCAGCAATTGTTCAAATAAAGGCACCGAAGCGCTCAATTCTTTAATGGCGATCCCTATATGTTCTATTTTAAGCATACATGTATAATTTTTAATGATGGGTACATATAAAGCTACAATGGGACGAAAACCTTAAAGTAGCTTGTTTTGTCGTAAATTTGCAGTAAATCTACTGAGTAAGTATTAAAGTATGGAACTGAATTTACCGATCTACCTGGATAATAATGCCACCACGCCCATGGATCCGCGCGTGTTGGATGCGATGATACCGTATTTTACGGAGAAATTTGGCAATGCAGCGAGCCGCAACCACTCTTTTGGTTGGGTAGCAGAAGAGGCCGTAGATTATGCACGTGAGCAGGTAGCAAAACTGATAGGCGCCGACCCTAAAGAGATCATCTTCACATCGGGCGCGACAGAGGCCGATAACCTCGCTATAAAAGGTATATATGAAATGTATGCTTCTAAAGGCGACCACATCATCACCTGCACTACCGAGCATAAAGCAGTGCTGGATACCTGCAAGCATATAGAAACGCTTGGTGGCCATGTTACTTATCTGCCCGTGCAGGCTGATGGACTGGTGGATCTGGCAGAGCTTGAAAAAGCAATAACACCTAAGACGATATTGATAGCCATTATGTATGGCAATAACGAGACCGGCGTGATACAGCCCATCCGCGAGATCAGCCAGATAGCCCGCAAGCATGGTGTACTATTCTTCACCGATGGCACGCAGGCTGTAGGCAAGGTGCCTGTGGATGTGAATGCCGATGGTATAGACCTGATGGCCTTCAGCGCGCACAAAATGTATGGCCCTAAGGGTGTTGGTGCATTGTATGTGCGCCGCAAGAACCCAAGGGTAAAAGTGACCTCACAAATGGACGGCGGCGGCCACGAGCGCGGTATGCGCAGTGGCACACTGAATGTGCCTGCAATAGTTGGCTTCGGCAAAGCATGTGAGCTGTGCATGAACGAAATGGAAGCGGAATCAAAACGCCTCAGTAAGCTCCGCGATAAGTTGGAACAAGGCTTGCTGGTACTCGAAGAAGCTTATGTGAACGGCACTCCCGAGCATCGCCTGCCACACACTGCCAACATATCTTTTAAGTATGTAGAAGGAGAAGGCCTGATGATGGGCTTTAATAAGAACATAGCATTATCGAGCGGTTCGGCATGTACATCGGCTTCACTGGAGCCATCGTATGTACTGAAGGCGCTGGGCCTGGGCGATGACCTCGCACATAGCTCACTGCGTTTCGGCCTTGGCCGCTTCACTACAGAAGAGCAGGTAGATTATACCATAGCTGCTGTAAAAGAAACAGTACTGAAGCTGCGCGAAATGAGCCCCCTTTGGGAAATGTTCCAGGAAGGCATAGACCTCGATAAGATAGAGTGGGCGCACCATTAAGGGAATGTGCGCAATGTGAAAATGTGGGGGAATGTGAAAATTGAAGGTTAGAAAACATATTTATAAAAACGGGAGAATTTGCACATTTGCACATTCCCATATTGTAAAATTAAACATCATGGCATACTCAGATAAAGTTATAGACCATTACGCCAACCCCAAGAACGTGGGTACGCTCGATAAATCAAAGAACAATGTAGGCACCGGCCTCGTGGGCGCTCCTGAGTGCGGCGATGTGATGCGCCTGCAGATAGAAGTAGACGAAGTAAGCGGCGTGATCCGTGATGCAAAGTTCAAAACCTTTGGTTGCGGCTCTGCTATCGCTTCTTCATCGCTGGCTACAGAATGGCTGAAAGGCAAAACAGTAGACCAGGCTATGGCCATAGACAATATGGATATAGTAGAGGAGCTGAACCTGCCACCGGTGAAAATTCACTGCTCTGTACTCGCCGAAGACGCTATCAAAGCGGCCATCAACGATTACCGTGTAAAGAACGGCCTGCCGGAACTGGTGGAAGAAAAGAAAGTACACTAAGAATAATGGCTCAATGACACAATAGCTCAATGGCTCAATTGGTTCTTTGGGATAGTAGAAGGTAGATGGTATTTAGTAGATAGTCGCGAATGTTTCCTGACTATCTGCTATCTACTAAAAACTAAATACTAAAAATAATAAATAAAATGATTTACGTAAGTGATAAAGCGAAGGAGAAAGTAGAGCAACTGAGAAAAGAATCTCAGTTGACCGACGATTACTTCCTTCGTGTGAGTGTAGTGGGGGGCGGATGCTCCGGCTTGTCTTACAAGCTCGATTTTGATAACGAGGCACAGCCCCGCGACCAGGTTTTTGAAGATCAGGGCGTAAGGGTAGTGACCGACCTGAAGAGTTTCCTGTATCTGTGCGATACGACTCTTGATTTCTCCGATGGCCTCAATGGCAAAGGCTTTCACTTCAGTAATCCCAACGCCAGCCGTAGCTGCGGATGTGGGGAGAGTTTTGCGGTGTAGGGTTTGGGGTATTTTCACTAACTTGCCTCTATGTTCTCATGGCTATTTAACAGGAAGAAGAAGGAAGAGGATATTTATGCGCATATGCCTGCGCCCGTGGGGGCCAACTGGGCGTTCCTGGGGGCAGATATGCACTCTCACTTTATACCGGGTATAGATGATGGCGCTAAAACCATTGACGACAGCCTGGGTATGATACGTGCGATGAAGGATATGGGCTACAAAAGCATCATCACCACCCCGCATGTGATGATAGATTACTACCCCAATACTTTAGATACCATAACTGCCGGCCTGCAAAAAGTGCAACAGGCACTCAAAGAAAACAATATAGACATTCCCATAAAAGCTGCAGCCGAGTATTACATTGATGAATCCTTCATGGCGCTGGTAGATAAAAAAGAACTGCTCACCATCCGCGATAACGAAGTGCTGGTGGAGTTCTCCATGCTCTACGAGCCGCCCATGCTTTCAGAGGTAATATTCCGTATGCAAAGCGCCGGCTACAAACCCATTATTGCCCACCCCGAGCGTTACCTGTTTTTTCATGGCAACCTCCGCAAATTCCGCGAGCTGAAAGATAATGGCTGCCTCATGCAGATGAACCTGCTGTCTGTAGCAGGCTACTATGGCAAAAATATAAAGGTGGTGGCCGAGGAACTGATGGCCAAAGGCATCTACGATTATTGCGGCAGCGATATGCACCACGAGAAGCACGCAGCAGCCCTTAAAGCCCTCGCATCATCGAAGGAATACAATGCAATTATTGGCTATCCCTTCTTAAATTCCAGATTATGTTTTTAATTTGTTATTAAAATAGCAAATTGCTGCCTATTTTTGGCTTTTATCATGCCGGCTACCGTAGAGGGTAGTTCAACGTTTTTTTAATATAATTCATGGAGCAACCTTCTTTTTGTGTGAGTGTTATAGGGCTGGGCTATGTGGGCCTGCCACTGGCTGTGGAGTTTGCTAAGTACCTGCCCGTTGTAGGGTTTGATATCAACAAAGCCCGCATCAGCGATCTGCAGCAGGGTGTAGACCATACCCTCGAAATAGAGAAAGAGCAGCTACAACAAGTGCAGGTACAAAAGCCCTGCGATAAGGGTGTCTTCTTCACATCGGATACTGCGGACATAGCAAAGTGCAATATCTACATCATCACTGTACCCACACCCGTAGATAAGAATAACCGTCCCGATCTCGGCCCGCTCTACAAGGCCAGCGAAACGGTGGGCAAGGTGCTTAAAAAGGGAGATATAGTCATTTACGAATCAACGGTATATCCCGGTGTTACAGAGGAGGAGTGTGTGCCTGTGCTGGCCAAAACATCGGGCCTTGTATTTAATACCGACTTCTTTTGTGGCTATTCGCCCGAGCGCATCAACCCGGGAGATAAAGTGCATACTATAGCCAATATCCGCAAAATAACCTCCGGCTCTACCCCTGCCACTGCCGATCGTGTGGATGAGCTATACCAGACCATCATCACAGCAGGCACCCACAAAGCCGCCAGCATAAAGGTGGCCGAGGCCGCCAAGGTAATAGAGAATGCCCAACGCGACATCAACATAGCCTTTGTAAATGAACTCGCTAAAATATTCAACCGCCTCAATATAGATACCCACCAGGTACTCGAAGCATCGGCTACCAAGTGGAATTTTCTGCCCTTCAAGCCCGGCCTGGTTGGCGGTCACTGTATTGGTGTCGACCCGTATTATCTTGCCCAGAAGGCACAGGAGTCTGGCTATCACCCCGAGATCATACTGGCGGGCCGCCGGCTGAACGATGGTATGGGTGCATACGTGGCCAACGAGATTGTGAAGCTGATGATACGCCGTGACATACCCGTTAAAGGTGCCAATGTGCTGCTCCTGGGCATCACCTTCAAAGAGAACTGCCCCGACGTACGCAACACCCGCGTGGTGGATATCATCAACGAGCTGGCCTCCTACGAGATCAACCTCACCATATACGACCCTTGGGCCGATGAGGCAGATGTATGGAGGCAATATGGCATAGACATTATCACTACATTGCCTGATGACCGGGTTTTCGACTCCATGGTATTGGCGGTAGCCCATAAAGATTTTTTAACGACCAACTGGCGGCAAAAGATAAAGCCCGGCGGCATCATCTACGATGTAAAGGGCTGCCTAGATATGAAAACAGTAGATGCGAGGTTATAATAAGCGGCAAAAACAGGGCTTTTTAGAGCAGCAAACACAAGTACTTTTTTTATTTTATTCCTCATTTTAAGCTATTTTTGATGAAATTTTCAAGAATGTATGATATTACCAGACGAGGCTTATACAGTTTTGGTCTTTTATCGCTATTTGTTGTTTATTCATTAATGACATCCTGTGTTTCAACAAAAAAAGTTGTGTATTTCCAGGATATTAGAGATTCCACCGGTATAGTGATGATAGATCACCCTGCCAAATTCATGGACCCCACTATCGAAAGTAATGACAATCTGGCCATTACCCTGCAAACCGTCATTCAGAATAATACCAATACGCCTATCACAACCAACTCTGTAGGTACATTTAATGAACTGAATGGTTACCTTGTAGATAAGAACGGCTATGTAGAGATACCCCTCATAGGTTTTGTGAAAGTAGGCGGGCTAACAACTGCAGAAGCTAGGGAGGTCATTAAGCAAAAGGCAAAAGATATTTATAACAATCCCGTGGTCAATGTAAGGATCGCCAACTTTGAGGTCACTATATTAGGCGATGTGGGCAAGCCCGGCAAGATCATCCTGCCAAGTGAAAAGGCTTCTATCATTGATGCCATAGCCCTTTCAGGCGACCTCAATCTCACCGCTAAAAGAGACAACATATTGCTTATCAGGAGCGAAGGCGATGAAAAGAAATGTGTGCGGTTCGATATGCGCTCTACACAATTATTCCAGTCGCCCTACTTTTACCTCAAGCAGAGAGACCTTATCTATGTAGAACCTAATAAGGGCAAGATACAAAGCAGCGATAATACCCTTATCAGGAACCTGGGAATATTGTCATCCATTATTTCTATATTTTCACTTGCTATAGTTTTCAAAAGTTTAAAATAATAACGATCGTATAGATGGAAGTTACTAATCCGATCACACCGGATGACACCAAAAATAAGCCGGAAGAAAGCAACTTTAACCTGAAATGGCTTGTTTCAACAGTACTGGCTATATGGCCATGGCTGTTGGGTAGCATCATCATATCCCTTATAGCAGGCAACCTGTATCTGCGCTACGCCACGCCCATATATAAATCTTACGGCGAGCTGCTGATCATTGACTCCAAAAAAGGATCCTCAACATCAGGCGATGACATAGCCTCTATGCTGAAGATGGATACCAAGATAAACATTGACAATGAAATAGAGATCATGAAAAGCCGCAGCACTATGACCAAAGTGGTGAAACGGCTGGCCCTCAATGTCAATTACTCCGTCACAGGCAGGTTCAAGGTAACACAGCTATATACCAACCGACCCTTTGATTTTATCATCGCCGATTCTGTTGATGATTATTTTGATGGCAAAGTAGAAGTAATAGACTCTGCTACATATAAGCTCACCACCAGCAATGGAATCGCGATCAATGGCAGGTGGAACGACACCATAAAGATACCCGGATATGGCCGCGTGGTGCTGAAGAAAACACCATCATTTTCCCCGGCACATTTTGTTTGTGCTATAGATGTAACCCCGGTGCTGGATGCAGCCAATAACTACATGTACAATATTGAAGTCAGCCCTCCTGCCAAATCGGCTAGCTATATCACCATATCCATGCAGGATAATATACCCGAGCGATCTGTGGACATCATCAATACCCTCATGCAGGTATACATGGATGCCAATGTAGAGAACCGGAACAGGATATCCATAAGCACTATCAACTTCATTAATGAGCGCGCCAATGCCTTATTCCAAGAGCTGAATGGCGTAGAAACAGAAATAGAGACCTTTCAGCAAAAAAATAACCTGGCAGATATGAGTGCCCAGGCAGAGCAGTTGGTGAATGCCAACTCAGAAACCATAAACAAGCTGGCAGAAGCGGAAGTAGACCTGTATGTGATCACCTCCATCAGCGATAAACTGGCAAATGCAAAAGAGGATGAGCAACTCGTTCTGCCATCCAACCTGCTCGACAATGCTGCAGTGGCCAGCCAGGTCAACCAGCTTAGTACCCTCGAAACAGAAATTGAAAGCAGCCTTATTTCCAATACCCCCAATAACCTGGTTACAAAGAATCTCCTTAACCAGAAGAAGAAGGTGAAGGAGAACATAATTGCCTCACTCGCCTCATCTAAAAAAGCGCTGGAGATAAAGGTGCAGAAGATAAAAGATGAGATGCGGAGTATACAGGGCGACATCAGCAAGGTGCCGTCTATACAGAAGAAGTATCTCGACTACGCGCGTGTGCAATCCATAAAGCAGGAACTCTACATTTTCCTGCTCAAGAAAAGAGAAGAAACCGAGATACAGAAAGCCTCTACCGTGGCCGATGCCAGCATAGTGGATGGCGCCATAACAGTAGGCCAGGTATTGCCTAACCATCCTAAGGTGTTAATGCTCTCGTTGCTCATAGGTGCTGTCATACCTTTCGGTATCATTGTATTGCGCCGTGGACTCAATATTAAGATCATCAGCAAGGGCGATATTACCAAGCTCACTACCATACCTATAATAGGGGAGATAGGCAACAACCTGGAAGGCGAAACGGTAGCTGTAAAGAAAAACAGCCGCACCATCATCTCCGAGCAGTTCAGGGCTTTGCGTACCAACCTGCAATACCTGCTTACCGATAAGAATGATAAGGTACTCATGATCACCTCCAGCATGAGTGGTGAGGGTAAATCATTTATTGCTGTGAATTTATCGATCACGCTCGCCATGTCGGGCAAGAGAGTGATACTCATGGAACTCGATCTGAGAAAGCCTCGTATATCCAAGACGTTGGGTATGGACAACTCCATAGGCTTCTCCAACTATGTCATAGGCAAATGTGAGCTGAGCGATATCGTCATACCTTCAGGCATTGAGCCAAACCTATTCATATTGCCATCAGGCCCGATACCGCCAAACCCGGCCGAGCTGATACTATTGCCCCGCGCAGAAGAGCTGTTCCTGAAGCTGCGCGAGCAGTTTGATTACATAGTAGTAGATACATCGCCGGTGGGCCTCGTTACCGATGCCCAGCTTATTAACAGGTATGCTGATACTGCCCTTTACATCATCAGGCAGGGCCATACCTACAAGCAGCAGCTCAACATACCTAACGAGCTTTTCTACAGCGGCAAGATCACCCGCATCAGTATTATCGTCAACGATGTGCTGGCTAACCGCGGCTTTGCGTATGGCTACGGCTACGAAGAAGGCTATGGTTACGGATATGGTTACGGATACGGCTATGGTTACGGCTATGGAGCGTATGGCAATGGGTACTATGCCGACAGCAAGAAGAAGAAAGGCCTCGGCCGCATCTTCGGTCGCAGGAAAAAAAGTGAAGATTAGGGGTTTGCCAAATCATAATGTATGAGCGATAAAGCTGTAAGCAGTGATATGGACAACTGGGACATAGAGATCACCTCCGGAAAAGGTGACCTTGCGCCCAATGTAAAAGAGCTGTGGCGTTACCGCGACCTGCTGTGGATGTTTGTAAAGAAAGATATCATCACCGTATATAAGCAGACCATATTGGGGCCCATATGGTTCGTCCTGCAACCTCTGCTCACTTCGCTTATGTTCCTGCTGGTATTCAGCACTATTGCCAAAATACCCACAGGTGCAGTACCTCCTATGTTGTTCTACCTCATTGGCACTACTCTGTGGAATTATTTTTCTGAAACGCTCAACATCACTTCAAAGACCTTTATAGAAAATGCCAGCATCTTCGGCAAGGTGTATTTTCCACGCATCATATTGCCTGTCTCCAAGATCATTTCCGGGCTGGTAAAATTCCTCATCCAGTTTGCGCTCTTCGCTGTGGTGTGGCTTTACTTTGTATTCGTGCAGAAGACCATTGTGCCCAACTGGTATATATTGCTTGCTCCGGTATGGCTGCTCTTCATAGTGCTGCTGAGTTTGGGCATCGGTATCGTTATCTCATCGCTCACCACCAAGTACCGCGACCTGTTGTTCCTTATAGGCTTCGCGGTGCAACTGGCCATGTACATAACACCAGTCATCATTCCCCTCTCCGAAGTGACGGGCAGGAAAAGAATTTTCTTTCTCCTCAACCCCCTCACCTCTTTATTCGAAGCCTTCAAATACGGTTTCTTCGGCAATGGCTTCTTCGATCTTCCGTGGCTGGGCTATAGCGTGCTTATTACATTCATAGTACTCGCCTTCGGCCTTGTGATCTTTAACCGTGTAGAGAAACGGTTTATTGATACCGTGTAATATCTCTACAGATATACGGGTAGGCCACACCCGTAGCCCTGGCCTTTAGGCCGAGGTGAAAAAAGCAAGATCGGCTTTATCCGAACCATACTCGCGGGTTAATTACGCGCAGATTTAAACAGCGTACGCTACAAATACATGCCGCCCTTCTTCCCTACATGCAGCAGGTAATGCACGGCTATATAAAACCCGGGGCTGATCAGGTTTCCCTGTAGGTTGGTGGTGTAATGCGTATAGCCCACATTTGGCCGGTCTATGCTTATATTGTATGTATTGTTCCCGGAAAGCAAAATGATATACTGAAAATTGAGTCCCAGTGTCAGGTAAAGGTCCTTGCCCTTCGATTCTCCGTAATTATACTCAAACCCTATATTCATCGCCGGGAACACCTTGGTAATATTGGCGGTAGAGTCAATTACAGCTTTCATAGTTTCACCTTGCGGACCGCCTATAGTGATGCCCGCATTGTGCAGGTAAGAAAATCCGATACCCCCGTATATGAATACCTCGCTGGTGGGGAAATGCACAATGAAATTCTCATTGAGCATAGTATTCAGGTAATTGAAATTAAGCGCGGCTACATCCGAGCCGAACTGCTGCAGCGGCAGGCGTGTTCTCCCGTAAGAGAGATTAAGGATAGGGAAGAACTGTGTTTCGGCGGGTTTATAAGCCACGCCTACACGTATGCCAAAGCTGATCTGCCCGTAATTGAGCTTGCTGTTGTTGCTGTTCAGCAATTCAGGGTAGCTAAGGTCTATGCCAGATGATACTTCTATCTGGGCATTGCAATAAACAGCAGAAAATAAAAGGAAAGCCATGCACCATAGCCACCTGTAATTGCTGATCTTAATATTGTTCATATGCTTTGTCACTGTTATTCTTTATACATGAACCATTTGATGAGCTCTTTATAACTGGCCTTCTTGCCATACATAAGTATGCCCACCCTGTATATGCGTGATGCCACCCACGTAGTAAGCAGGAAACCTGCTACCAGGAAGAAGGCAGACAAGGCCAGTTGCCATCCCGGCACACCAAAAGGTATACGCATCATCATAGCTATGGGCGATGTGAACGGTATCATAGATAGCCATACCGACAATGAGCTGTCCGGGTTATGGATCACAAAGTTCATGGAGATGATGAGGGTAAAGACAAGAGGCAGCGTTATGGGAAGCATGAATTGCTGTGTTTCCGTTTCATTATCCACCGCCGAGCCTACAGAAGCAAACACCGCACTGTAAAGCATATAACCAAACAGGAAGTAGAACAGGAAGCAGCATACCGTGTACGTAACAGGTATGCTTTGCAGGGAGTGCATCACTTTAGTCATGTTAGGGTCAGGAGTTTGCCCTGCTGCTGCCATGGCTGCCGCAGGCGAGGCCGCATGTTGCATCTGCGACATTTGCATAGGGGCAGATGGTGTATTGCTGTGCATCAGCAGCGCGCCGCCTGCGGTAGATAAAATAAGGGACAACAATATCCACAGCACGAATTGAGTAAGGCCCACCATGCCAATGCCTAAGATCTTGCCCATCATCAGCTGAAAAGGTTTTACTGATGAGATGATCACTTCTACCACCCGGCTCACTTTTTCTTCGATCACGCCACGCATCACCTGCGCGCCATAAATAAAGAGCGACATATAAATAAGCATCGCCGATACAAAGCCTATGGCATAGGCAACATAGGTTTGCGCGTCCTTCTCTCCAGTTTCGGTTATCTGCCGCGCTTCTACATTTATGGGTTTGCGGGCTTTTGTCAGCATCGCTGTATCTATGCCTGCGGTCAGCAGCCGGCTCGTTTGCGCTATATCGCTCAGCTCTGTTTCTATGTTCTGTATCGTCAGTGCGCTGGCTTTCTTCTCGCTGTATAGTTGCACATCGGTAAGTGATGCAGGTATGTGCAGCAGGTAGGTGCGGCCTGATTTTGCGAAGGCTGCCTTCTCTGTGGCATAGCTTTGTGTGCTATAGCTATACTCTATATTGTTGCCATTGCGCAGCTTGTTCGTAAACATGCCGCTTTCATCCACCACCTGCACAGTCTTCTTATCACCAAATTCATTTTGATTGGCAACCAGGTAGCCTGCAAGTCCAAACACACCGATGAAGAGCACCGGCACAAGGAACGTCATAACGAGGAAAGATTTTTTCTTCACCCTCGACAGGTATTCGCGCTGAATGATGAGCCATATCTTGTTCATAGTTTACCGGGCTTTGCTTACTGTTTGGATAAATATTTCATTCATGGTGGGCACTATTTCTTCCAGCGCATTGATAGTGGCCAGCGGCAGCATATAGTGCAGCACATCGTTCACCTTGTTGCCTGCGTTTATACGCAAGGTCAATTGGCGACCGCCATCCAGCTCTGTATCAGAAAGTATAGAAAATGGCTGCGTTGCTGATGGTAGTAACGCTGCACCCTCATATTTAAGTATATAAGTACCCGTGCGGTTGTTGTTGCGGATGTCCTTCATCTTGCCGTCCAGTATCTTGTGCGACAGGTTCAGCAGGGCTATTGAGTCACATAGCTCCTCCACCGATTCCATGCGGTGTGTGGAGAATATGATCGTAGCACCCTTTTTATTCAGCTCCAGTATTTCGTTCTTAATGAGTTCCGCATTCACAGGGTCGAAGCCGGTAAAGGGTTCATCCAGTATCAGCAGTTCCGGCTCATGCAGCACAGTACTCACAAACTGTACCTTTTGCTGCATACCTTTAGAGAGGTCTTCTACTTTTTTATTCCACCAGCCGGTGATCTGCATTTTCTCAAACCAGTATTTGGCACGGGCGCGGGCATCAGCCTTGCTCAATCCCTTTAGCTGCGCGAAGTAGAGTATTTGCTCGCCGATCTCCATTTTCTTGTACAGGCCGCGTTCCTCCGGCAGGTAGCCTATCCGGCTGACGTGTTCTTGTCCCAGTTTCTGCCCGTTCATCAGCACCTCGCCCGAATCCGGTGCAGTGATCTGGTTAATGATGCGTATGAGCGATGTCTTGCCCGCGCCATTAGGCCCCAGCAGCCCGAACACTTTGCCCTGCTCTATTTCTATACTCACATCATCCAGTGCCCTATGCCCCGAATATTGCTTTACTATGTTGCGGATACTGATCATAAGCTAAATTCCAAAGTATAAATTCCAAATTACAAACGCCCGGACACCGGATGTTCCTTAAAATACTTTTTATATTAACACATTACCGGTCATCTCCTTCGGTATAGGTATGCCCATATACGTAAGTATAGTAGGAGCCAGGTCGCCCAGCTTGCCGGGCTTTAGTATGCCTTTAAAATCATTCGATATCAGGAACAGCGGCACCGGGTTCAGCGTATGCTGCGTATTAGGTGACCCATCTGCATTGATCATAAAGTCTGCGTTGCCATGGTCTGCCGTCAGGAATACGGCATAGTCATTCGCAAGTGCGGCAGGCACTATCCTGCTTACGCAGTTGTCCACCGTTTCTACGGCTTTGATCACGGCATCCCACACGCCGGTATGGCCTACCATATCGGCATTGGCAAAGTTGAGGCAGATAAAGTCCGCGCTATTGGCATTGATCTCCGGCAGTATGGCCTCAGTCAGTGCCTCAGCGCTCATTTCGGGCTTCAGGTCATAAGTAGCCACATCGCGCGGCGATGGCCGCATAATGCGCGTTTCCCCTTTAAAAGGCTCCTCGCGCCCGCCCGAGAAGAAGAACGTAACATGCGGGTATTTTTCTGTCTCAGCTATGCGTATTTGTGTCTTGCCATTGTCTTGCAGTACCTCGCCCATAGTTTTGGTCAGGTCTTTATTTTCAAACAGTACACCCACATTTTTGTAGCTCTTGTCATACTCCGTCATGGTCACATAATCAAGCTTCACCGGCTGCATTTGCTGCTCTGCAAAAGCCTCCTGTGTTAGTGCAACAGTTATTTCCCTGCAGCGGTCGGTACGAAAGTTGAAGCATACCACCACATCACCATCCTTTATAGTGGCTACAGGCGCGCCTGCGGTATCGCAAACTATTATCGGTTTTATAAATTCATCGGTTACATCAGCATGGTAAGAGGCTTCAATGGCCGCAAGTGCATCTGTGGTATGCACACCCGTGCCATGCACCAGGGCATCGTAAGCTATCTTCACGCGCTCCCAGCGTTTATCCCGGTCCATGGCATAGAAGCGGCCCGTCACGGTGGCTAGCTTACCGCCCGTTTGTTGCAGGTGGCTTTGCAGCTTGGCTATAAAGCCATGCCCGCTCTTGGGGTCGCAGTCACGGCCATCAGTAAAGGCATGAACGGCCACATTAGGTATTTCATTTTTTTGCGCCAGTGTGCACAGCTCCATCAGGTGATGGATGTGCGAGTGTACGCCGCCATCGCTCACCAGTCCCATCAAGTGCAGGGTTTTGCCAGCTCCTTTAGCGGCAGTAAAAGCAGCATTAAGCACTGCGCTACGTTCCAGCTCGCGATCCTTTACGGCTAAGTTGATACGCTCCAGCTCCTGGTACACAATGCGTCCCGCCCCTATGTTCAGGTGTCCCACTTCCGAATTGCCCATCTGGCCGGCGGGCAGCCCCACGGCTTCGCCACAAGCCAGCAACTCTGTGTTTGGGTATTTGCTATAAAGGGATTTTACAAACGGTACGTTGGCATATGCAATGGCATCAGCAGCCGGAACCTGTCCGTGCCCCCAACCATCCATAATAATAAGGATCGCTTTTTTCGACATAGGGTAAAATTAAGCAAAAACCATCGACTGCTACGTACAATAAGACATACCTACTGATCTATTAACGTATATTTCTTTAGATTTGTATAAATAGCACATTATGCTCAGGCAACCTGGCTCGCTTTGCAATTTGTATTTTAGATAATTTCGAAATGGGGAAACGCCCTTCGGCTCGCGATACAACGTAACACCGGCCCTGAAAGGGCGTAATATCAATAGCCCGGGGCATAGCCCCGGGTACAAAAACAAAAAATGACAAGCCCTGAAAGGGCGCAACAATAATTAGCAACACACGAACACCTATAAAACTTCATCAATGAAAATATGCCTTTGTATTTTAGTTGCTGCCATACTCACTCCCTTCTTCAATCCCGCCTCCGCACAAAAAAACAAGGATACTCCGCCACCCACCCACACCATCCCATGGGCACCCATAAGAGATGCTGACATACTTTGGAAAAAGCGTGTATGGCGGGAAATACAAGTGTATGAACGAAATAACGCCCCCATGCGCAGCAACCAGCAAAATGCACTGGCGGGAATACTACTAAACGGCATCAGGTCGGGAGCAATAAAAGCATATGCCGATGGCGACACGGCTTTCACAACACCCCTCAATCCCGCTACGCTGGATGCAATCACCCAATGCGATGCCACTAGCTTATCCAGAAATACACGCTACTTCCTCAACTACCATTCAAAACATCCCACCGACTCAACTATCTACGATACCTCGTTCATATCGTCCTGCACCTACCCGCAACAAGTAGAGTTTTTCGAGATCAAAGAAGACTGGCTCTTCGACCGCAACCAGGGACTGATGCTGGTACATATCAATGCCATAGCGCCCGCCGCCTATGTACATGGCGAAAAAAAGCCCATCTTCTGGCTGCACTACCCCGACATCCGTAAATACATAGACTCTTTTGAAGTATTCAACGGCGACAAGAAGCTAAACCTAAGTTGGGACGAATATTTCGAGTCGCGCCAATTCAGCTCCAGGATCACCTACGTGCAGGGCGGAATGGCACAGGAAAATGAGCCCCATCACAGTAAACGAAAAAAAAGGAAAAAGAACGATGGCGATGACAGCATCAATAGTCATGATATAAAGGGCGTTGATAGCACCACGGAACACGATATGTGGGTCTATTGATTTTTTTCGCCTCAGGCAACCTTTCCACATAAAACCGCATATATAATAGCGTAGTTGATTCACTGAATCCACTTTAAGTCCCGATAGCTATCGGGATAACTTTTGACTTTTAACTTAAACTGTGACTGAGCAAAAAGCCATAGACGGATGCAAAAGGGAAGACCGCATCTCCCAGAAATACCTTTTCGACCAATACTCGGATGGTATGCTGATGGTGTGCCTGCGCTACGTAAAAAGCCTGCCCGATGCCGAGGAACTCATGCTTAATGGCTTCTACAGCTTCTTTAATAGCATAGACAAGTTCAATGCAGCGCAAGGTAGCATCGGTGGCTGGCTGAAGAAGATAATGGTGAACGAATGCCTCATGCACCTGCGTAAAAAAGGCGGACTGAAAATAGTGGACGAAGGCCATGCCACAGAGATAAGCAGCGATGACGGCCTCCTTGCCCGCATGAACGCCCAAAGCCTCTTCAAGCTCATTATGGAACTGCCCGCGGGCTACCGCACAGTGTTCAATATGTATGCGGTAGAGGGGTATAGCCACAAAGAGATAGCAGATGCGCTGGGCATTGCGGAAGGCACCTCAAAGTCGCAATTGAATAAGGCAAGAACAATGTTGCAGCAAAAAATTGTAGCTGCTGATCTGAACTAGTTATGAAAATGAAGAATTTAAGTGCGTTTTTATTGTTGATACTGCCCTTGCTGTCAAGCTGTCACTTGATATTGAAGAAGGTGTGTGGTATTCATAACCCGCGAATAGAGCAGGAGGCGAGTATCGAAAAGGCAGCGCGGAAATATCATTTAAAGACCGATAACATATTGACTGCATCGCCCGATGGCATGTTGCATATGTCTAAACGGGGAATACCCGATGTTGCTATTTTTGACGGAGCAGGTGATTATATAGAATACAGGGCTACAGACACTTCCTGTAATGCCGGCGTTTTTGGTTTTATACCCGCACTGCATAAAGAGGGGCAGTATAATAAGACCCATAACACTACATTGTCGGAAGAAATGGCAATGATAAGAACGATGGCTGGTAGCCCTATAAACAAAGCCTACCTGAAACCTAAAGCCGATTTCTATCTATTCATTTATTGGGCAACTTATGAGGGCCGGCTGAATAAAGATCATGTGAAGGCCTGGGAGGACCTTGCTATGAAAAATAAGAACGCAAATATCCAGGTAATAAAAGTAGACCTTGATTTGCAGCGCTGGTGGCCGCAGCAATCAACAGATAGCGTAATAGCTGTGATGGAAGGTAAAAGTGATAAAAATTAGTTCAAATTCGTGTTATGGAAGATAAGATATTAGAAGAAAAATTATCAGCACTGGATACCCTCAGCGGGGGCATAGTGTTCGGTAAGGAGGAGGCATGGGATAAGCTGCAAGCCCGCCTCGAAAAGAAGCCTGCGCGCATCATACCTCTGCGTATATGGCTGGCCGCCGCAGCGGTGTTGCTGCTCATGATGGGCACTATAGGCTTCTTCTATCACTCAACGAAAGAAGTAGCGCAAACAGAAGTGCAGAAGCAACCACAACAGCAACCCTTACCCGCATATACTAATACCACACCAACCACCAATGCCCCAAGTAATACTCCCGAAAAACAAACATCTTCAAATACGACAACTACCCGTAACGAAAGCCGCCACATAGTATCTGTACCACCAATAATAAATGACGATGCGCTACCTGCTATTGGCGTTGTATCTCCCAACCCACCTGATGAGATAAGGATAACCAATCACGATGAGATACAAACGCTGCCGGCAGCCGCTCAAATGAAGGTAGTACACATCAGCCAACTGGGCAATGCAGAGCCGCAAACCCCGCCAGCGCCAGTCTACAATCCCGTAGTATTGAATCACAAAGTAGTAAACCTCAACGACCTTACAGATGAAGACAATAACAACAACCGCTTGCTGCAAAACGTAGCTACGCACCACGAAGCATTTGCCGTTAACTTCTCCTTCATGAGCACACGCCGGCAGGAAGGCGCCTACGAAGCCAATAATGAAACCACACACAACCATCTAAAACTAAAGCTCAACTAAAATGAACAAACTACTGCTATGTACAGCGCTTATCATCCTAAGCGTGCAAGGGAAGCTATTTGCCCAGGAGAACAATGATACGTATTACATCAATGAGGATCACCCCACTCCTTTCCAGAATAAGCTGGACAAAATGAGCAAGACCGAAAAAACATTCAGCGACATCACCAACGAGGTGCGCATCCGCGACTATGTGTACCTAAAAGAAGGCAAAATGATACTGGAACTGGACAAGGGCACCGACTATCAATTTCTCAGAAACCTCAACCCCATGCTCACGCAGTTCAGGAAAGATGTAGCCTTCTACAAAGACTCCCTTGGCGACAATACCGGCGGTGTAAAGATAGACTACGTAGTAGATGCCGACCACAACTACAGGCAGGTACGCTTTAAGAAACACAAACCCAATGGCAACAGCTTTGTGGTCAAAGACAACGAAGTATCCAAACTAAAGATCGAAGATGATACAGTAAGAATACTGATGCACGTAAAAGATCCTGAAATAAGCACAACTTTAAAGATGAGTGCCGCCTCTCGTCAGAAATACCGGGCGCATGCAAAGCCGGGAAGAACCTTGGTTGAGTTGGGGGACAGCACCAAAAAAGTGATGCTAAAATACGCTCCCCAAAAGACCCTCATCATCACCTTTTGCCTCAACAACTATTACGACATAGACAAGATCATCGCAGATAGTCTTGCTATCAATCATACCCTTGATACCCTGGCTGCTGTAGCCAAGACTACCACGGCCCCTTACTATACTATAGGCTATGCTCCAGGCCAGGCAAGAGATGCGGGCTTCAATACCTTCTGGAATTACCGTAAGGTAAATTTCAGGGCGAATGAAAAGGAGCTCGCCAAGGGCGGCGACCAGCTTGTTATTGATGGCGGCGTAGGTGTAGGGCTGGTAAAAAATACCCTGGCACCAATGGGTGATATAGGTATAGAAATAAGCAAGCACTGGCGCGGATTGCCTACAAGCGGCAATAGTTTCCTTCGCCTCTCCACCACGCCCTATTTCTTCTTTGATAAAGATGCTAAAAACAATACGGTGGTCAATGATAACTGGTTTGTCAACCTCGAATTTGGATACTACAATAGCAAGGGCAAGAACAGGTTCTCGATGGGCGCAGGCTACTTATATGCCGAGCGGGCCGATGTTTTTCAAAAGCAAACCTACAAGGCATTTATAAACATGCAATTTGGCAAGATCACAGTAGCACCTGAATTTATCTGCAATGATAACTTCAAGCAGATATACCCCGGCATTACATTGAAATTCATCAACCTCGGTAACTAATAACAATCTTACTAAGATAACAGAACCCGCACTGTTACCAGTGCGGGTTCTTTAAGTTATGTACTGCTGAGTATTACTTACTCGCTACTGCCTTGCTCTTACTCTTACTTTCCTTAGCTGTTGCTCCGCCGCCTTTCTTTTCCAGCAGCAGGGTTACTTTATTGAAGTCGGCTGCGGTGTTCACTACTTTGCGGTAGCGCTCATAGTCCTGTGCGGGGAAGTGTATCTGCGACCATGTTTCGCTAATGGTCACGATCAGCTTATCGCCGGTCACCTTATCTGCCTTGTAAGCATAATCAGAGTGGAAGCTGATGGTGGGTTTCATATTGCCATCCACATATTCCGAATGCATCTTCACCGCATCCGGGTTAGTAATCTTGTACCCCTTAGGTATGTTGATGGTGATGGTGCGATTTTGCGCGTGCGGGTAGTCCAGGTCCACGGGCAGCTTGCGGTCTTTATCGCTGTATAGTTCTTTCTGTGTGCCTATCAGCTCGCCCACTTTCAGCAGGTACTTAGGGCCTGCTTTCTGTACCAGGTCATTAGTGTTTACGGTAGCGGTTATCTCCAGCGGCTTGTTGCCATAAGCGCTTTCCATGCTTTCGTTGCTTATGGTGTAGTTGAGGATGTTGTCCTTGGTGTCGGCAATGTTCACCACATCTTTCACTATGTCTTTTTCTTTGCTTTTTACAGTAGTGAGCAGTTCCCTGCGCAGGCCGGTGGCCATGTAGCCACTATAGGCATAAGATATATCCACCTTGGCGGCCATGTCGTTGTCCAGCGTTACAGCGGCAGCTATGTTGCCTTGTGTTTGGCTTGCGGCAAGCGGTGTTATGGTATGCACTTCGTACATAGGACCGGTAACTGGGCCCTTAGGCGGTATAGCGGAGAATACGCCCTTGTTAGACAGGTAAATATCCGGTACTACAGGGTAGCGGTAATACACATTTGTAGGCGCAAGGAATTTACCTGTGCCCGGGAAGTAGAACAGGTCATGCTCCATATCGCCCCAGTTGGTAAACTCGCTGTCGAAGCGGGTTTCGTGGCGGTTGCCCGTCATGCCCAGCTCGTGCTTTACACCGGCCTGTGTGAAGCAGGCTGCAAATAATTTGATGTAGCCCGACGATGTGGCTGCTTTGTTGGTGATGATGCTGTCCAGGTTTTCGGCATCCTCCCTGTCCATATCGTCATACAATACTATGCCGCTCTTTATGCCGTTCTCTATCTTGCGTATGTTGTCTGTTTCGCTGCCATTGGCTTGCACGCCCAGGTCAGTCAGGTAGTTATTCACCGCCGTTCTTTCTTTATCCTTGATCGTGTAATACTCATCATGCAGCCTGCGGGCAAAGTCATTCCACGTATAAGCGCCTGTTTTGTCAAAGTCGTTCTGGTCTATAAAATGGTCTATGCGGTAGGCTGCGCGCATACAATGCACATCATAAAAGCTGTTCGGCTCGCTGTGCAGCGCCGGTATATCGTTCATAGATACCGATATGTGCCTGCGGTTGTTCATCAGCGTATCGCGCCCGTCAGGGAAGCCATTGTAGCCCTTCTCGGCAAACACCAGCTCCTTGGGGTACGTCATTTCAAAAGAGGCCTCGGCCACAGGCACCTGGAACTGGAAGTCCACACTGCCAAAGAACGACAGCGGGCGTATCTCCTTCACCAGCAGCTCTATCTCGGCATTCTTCTCCACGGCTTCCATCGCAAACACGATCTCGTTGCCGCCATATTCATTGCGCGTCACCTTGATCATCTCCTTGGGTATGTCGTGCACCTTGCCGTTGGGCAGTATGGTACGCGCTTTGATCAGCGGCACGCGGGTGTTGCTGCTCACCGGTATAGCTATTTTATTGAACCACTCTATGCCCTTCTCGTCCAGCACCTTCACTGTGCGGTGCAGGGTATAGTACACATTAATGCCCTTGCCCTCAAACTGGTAGTTGAGGTCCACATCCTGCTGCAGGATGATGGCTGGCTCATTGGCATATTGCGGCGGCACGGGATGCACTACCGGCGCATCTGCCCATTCTTCTTTCACTTTCTTTAGGTGCGATAGCTTTGTTTGCGCAAAGGCGCTGCCTGCGGCGGCACAAAGACACAGTAATGCGGAAATTCTTTTCATGTTCGCTCTTATTAATTTATTGCTGTAAGCAGTACTGATTCTTTGTATTGGTCTTTAAGCTCGGCCACCATCTTATTGTTCTCGGCAAATTGCTGTGGGGTTACAGCCAGCGTGTTCACGTGATATTCTTTCACCAGCGTTATCTTGCGGTTCTTATTATCCACCTTGTAGGCAATGTTGTAGCCCCACAGGCCGTTCACATTGGCCTTGGCCGCCGGCGGCACATGCGCCACCTTGTAGCCCTTAGGTATATCCAGCACCACCACCTCGCGTATGTTCTGCTTGTAATCGTTGAAGGAGGCTACCTTGCGGTCTGCTGTGTTGATGTGCTTATCATCAAAAGTGTGCTTCAGGTTCATGTTCACAAAGCACTGCTTGCCCACATGCTGCACATAATCATCCAGCGTAAAGTCGGACGTGATCGTAGCGTCCTTGTTGCCCGTTTCCTTTGCCAGCACATCATACTTCGTTTGCACATACTTGTTCGATCCCCTTTCTGTTATCGCCTTTATGGCCTTTTCGCGGTCCTTGTCTTTCTGGTACATCATATGCACGCCCAGGTCCCACGCTTCGTAGCCTTTGTAGCTCTGCTGCACGGTGCCGGTCAGCTTGGTGTCTTCCAGCTTCATAGCTGTGCTGTCGTAGGTAGTGTTCTCATCGGCAGGCGTTTCGGGTATGGTCACTATTTTATAGTCCTTCTCGCCTATGGCTATCATGGCTTCCTTGCCCTGTATGCCATCGGGGTTGTGGCCGAATGGTATCAGCGGGTGTGTGCCGTCCATAAATATCCAGTTGCCGTCCACCTTCAGCGCGCATATCATGTGGTTGGCCACTATGGGCAGCGGTGTTTCTTCATAGGTATAGGCGCGCTCGCGGGTTCCTATCCAGGTGTGGTAAGCCTCCAGGCCCGCCTTGTGGCACATAGCCACCAGTATGTTGCTCATGTCTTTGCAGTCGCCATACTTACGCTTCAGCACCACCGATGCCTCGCGTGGCACAAAGCCCTCCAGCCCCTGCTCAAAGGCTATGTAGTGCATATTCTGCTGCACCCATTGGTATATATGCTCCGCCTTTTGCTTCTGCGTCACATCGCCCTTGGTCACATCGGCCACTATCTTATCCAGCGTGGTATCGTCCTGCATGTTCAGGTTGCGTACATGCTTGTACATGTATTTGTACAGGTCATCGGTATTGGCTATCAGCGTCACCGCCTTCTTCGCATTAGGCAATGTGTAAGAAGTGATGTACGGTATCACATGCGGAAAATAGTACCATACCGATGGCACATTGCTGAACTCCTTGTACGCAGGCACATTCACAGCCGTGAAGCGGTAAATGACTGTATTGCTTTTTTCTTCCACCGTGCGCCTGATCATCGTAGTGTCCATACCCTTTACTACAAAGGACAGGTTCACATACTTCGGCGCTTCTACCTCAAAGCAGGCCTTGGCTACCGGTATGTTCTCTTCAAACGAGAAGATAGGCAGCAGGTTCAGGTCTGAGTGCTCCAGTGTATACTTTGTTTCGGTTACGGCATTCTTCACCAGCCCGCTATAAGACACTACCGCGTAGCGGCTGTCGTCATAGAATACATTGTCCTTATCGGGGTTCACATCGGCAAAGTTGTAGCACGGCACCTTGCGGTATGTGCCCTTGGCCCCCGGCAGCGATGCCGTGGCCTGCAGGTCGGCCAGCTCATTAAAGTCGCTATGGAAGAGATAGTCCACATTATATATGCCCGCGGCCACATCGCTTATGATCAGCTTCTGCTTATCCACATAGCTGGTAGCCACCAGCTTGCCATCCTCCATCGCTATCACTATCTTATGGGTATAGTTGGCCACCACGGCGTTCTCATTTTTATAGCGCACCGCCAGGCTGTCAAACCCCTCTGCCCGTGCCACCGTAGTGCCTGTAATGGTTACTAAACCCAAAGCTGCCGCTTTATATAACCTTGTTATATAGTTCATGGAACTCCTCATTTCGTAAATATTAGTGCTTTATGTAATTGTATTGAAGTAAAGGTATAAAAATATGGGAGAAACCCAAAAATGCGACAAGCAGTAGCTTTTCAATACAAAAGATATTTATTGTCCGGGCATCTTGCTGCTATTAGGCTGTTGTGGCGTTGGCACCGTTCAAGGTTCACCTATCTATTGCGCTTTCACCAATTTTCTTGCAGTCCTCACTTTCGTAATCGGGTCTGTAATTACTACATTATACACCCCATTAGCCAGCCCACTAATACCTACCTGTTCCGTATCATCAGTGATATTCATGGTGAGCCTCGCCAAACCCACAACATCATAAACAAGCACCTCGCATCCCTTCGCATTTTCTACAGTAAAGTAATCTCGTGCCGGGTTAGGAAACACCGATGGTTCCCCTTTAGGGGTCAGCGGTTTGATTCCCGCAGTAGCAACAAACACACTCACGGTATCTTTGGTTATATTCCCGCACAAGTCCATTTCAACTACGTAGCTTGTTGTAGTGTCGGGGTGTACCCGTATACTGCCGCCGCTGTCTATGGGCGTTGTGCCGCCCTGCACATACCAGTAGCAGGGCATGCCTGCTGTGTTGCTGTCGGTTAGCCCTATAAGTACAGTATCGCCATAGCCTATCAGTTTATCAGGCCCTGCATCCGCTACTGCATCACTTTCTATTACACTTATATCGTCAATGAGGTAAAATGTAGCCTCCGCAGTATTAACCCTAAGTATTTTATTAGTGTGAGCATAATCAAAAAAGTTGCCAATTGTTATAAATCTTTCTGTACCATTGGCTACGAAGCTACCTTGTACTTTTACCCAGTTTAGCGTATCATTAATAATTGTTGTTTCAAAGACTTGAGGCGTATACCTATTATACAGCATTGCACAACTTAAACTATCTTGTCCGACATCTATACTGCCGTCATCCAAATAAGCGCCAATGTTATTGATCGCATATTCAGACATTTCTGTGAGATTAACATAAAAAGTTACACAATAACTTTTTCTTCCTGTTAATGTCTTAGATAATCGACCTTGTACATAATCTCGGTAATCCGAATAAGAAGAACTTGGTTCAAGTAAAAACCTTGCAAGCGCCATACCTTTACCTGTTCGTGCATATTGATAGTAATCTTGACCATTAGGAATACCAACAGATGTACCTGTAGAACATTCATTACAATATTCTGGTAAGCACCAAGCAAAGGCTGTTACACTATCACGAATTTGCCAATTTGTATCAGTGCTACTCCAACCATTAGCGAAACCTATTTGATCATAGAAATCAGGGCAATGTGAATATTGTTCAAAACTTGGATTAAGCACATAATTCATCTGTGCTTGCGTTTTGGGGCAAGCACAGATGAATAATACTATTAGCATCAATCGTTTCACTCAATTACAAATTTAAGATTAAATACATTACCGTTACTATCAGTCAGCTGTAACATATATAATCCCGGCATGGCGTTTACAATGTGTAATCGGTTTTTGCTTCCTTTAAATTCTATACTTGCCTTATAGATACTTATACCCGAAGCGTTCCATATTTGTGCTGCAACAGGAGCATTGTCTGCTACTGCCTGTAATATACTAATATTGCCATCGCTCGGGTTAGGGTATAATGAATATTGCCCATGTTACCCGTAGTCTTCCTAAAATAAAAAAATGAGTTGTTGGGCGTAGGTTCTACCTACGTCCTTGCCGGTAGCCAGTCTCATGACTGGCGTGTATGATTATGCTTGTATTTGAATTCAACAGACAGTGTCTGTTGAATTCAGAGATAGCACATGACTATGTTGTTCGTAGTTTTTGTGTCCCCGGAGCGTCTCCCGCTTTTTCAGCGGGAGACGCTCCGGTTCGCGCAGGACAAACAACAGCCAGTATTATAATAAATATCTGAAAAATAATTTCCCTACCTTTATTATGTATGCCTGTCCAAAAAGAACATATATACGAGCAAGGGATTTATTTTA
>Ga0316218_1000783_pt1 | contig 40072 bp, 40 predicted proteins | sample TBH18003metaG_FD_203634 | JGI IMG/M metagenome (GOLD analysis project Ga0316218, IMG submission 203634) | Freshwater microbial communities from Trout Bog Lake, Wisconsin, USA - TBH18003 | ecosystem: Environmental > Aquatic > Freshwater > Lake > Hypolimnion/Profundal zone | place: USA: Wisconsin...
TCATTGGCCTTTCTAAATACTCGCGCTTAACAGAGTGGGTTATGTGTAGACCACAAATTCAGGAAGAGGCTGTGGTTGAGTTGGCGGATATGCTGGAAAAGAAAATTAAACCCATTGGTGTTGCAGTGGTGATGGATGCTGATCATTTCTGTATGCAATGGCGTGGTGTGAAAGATCGGGATTCGAAGATGATCAACAGCGTGATGCGTGGTGCTTTCTTGAAAGACTCTAATCTGCGTCGTGAGTTTTTAGCTTTGATTGAGCGCAAGTAAGTGTAACTAAGTGCAACCAAGAGAACCTGAGCGAAAGACGGTAATGAGAAATCTGTTATTGCTTTTAGTGATTTTAGTTTCAGGGTGCACTTTATCGCCCAATGCCTTTCGCCCGAATATCGATGAAGTTGTGAGTGAAAAAATGGAATCCCCATTCTTTTCAGTGCCACCACTCAATTTACAAGATTTTAAAGATCGTAACTGGATTTTGTTGGCTGAATCTGCAAATAGAAAGTGGTATTACGACCCCTATACTTTGACTCAAGATGAGGATGGCGTGATTTCTTTTGATGCGTTTAATGCCCCTCGTATTGATACAAAAGATTTAGATCAATTTAATGCCACCATCGTTGGCCCTTACTTGCAAAAAATAGACTGCTTTAGTAGTAACCAGTGGTCTGAAACGTTTTATACAAAAAACTTGCCAACGCCTAAGGTGACAAGTTCACCAGCTAAGCCTATTAATGGGTCTGGTTGGGTCAAGATACAGCCGCGTACCGCGATGGCCTATATCCGCACTCGCTTATGTGGTCGTAAATTTATTGATGATGCCAATGTGAATTACTTCCTTTACCAAGATGGTGAAATGCCTATTGTTAAAAGTAATCCAAAAGCTTCTAGCAGTCAGTACGCAGATAAGTCTGTTTCTACTGCTCAAGTAACTGCTACTCAGGTAACTATTGATGATGTAACCCCCAAAGTAGCCCCTACATTTTTTGAAGTCATCAACAATGAAGTAATCGTGGTTGATGCCAAAAAAGATATTCGGGAGATGAAAATTGCTTCTTATACCTTGGAGAAAGAATTTCCTAAGAAAGCGGAGTTTGTTTATCGAGCTGACTGTCAGGGCAATACCAACCATCTGCTGGGTTCAGATAAAAAATTGGTCATTGCTGGACCTGTAGGGCCAAAAGGGTCCTTATCGAGCGTGGCTTTTAATCGAGCCTGTGAAAACCATGGCGACTATATGAAAGTCACCTCAAAGTCCGGTAAATAGCCACAATGTCTCAATTTGCTTCTAAAACTCTTTTGATGTGCCTGTTTCCAATTGTTTTTTCTGCTTGTGGAGGAATGCCATCTGAAAATTCTGATCCCAGTAAAAATAACAAGGCTCAATGGCGCAAAGATTTAATAGAATGCAAAGAAGACTATCCAGAGCTTGGTTCGGGGGTCCATATAAAGCAATGGACTGGCTGCATGAATCTCAAGGGGTGGGAGTAGAAGCCTCTAAGACACCGAGTATTTCTTCATGAGAACAATTCTCAACAAAAAATACATATAAATCAATGGGTTATATCAGCTCTAGATAGGGTGAATTTCCTCATCTATGATTCCACCTAGATGCAATACCCATGTTTTTTCACAATCCTTGATCTCTGGAGTCAATATGAAAAATAGTCGTCGCCAATTTATGATTTTGTCTGCTGCTGGTGCCTGTACTTTAGCTATGAACGGTAAAGTTCAAGCTCAAGCCATGGTTGCAGATGCAGATCCACAAGCTGTTGCTTTGGGTTACAAGTCTGATGCTACTAAAGCGGATAAAGCAAAGTATCCTAAATATGCTGCTGGTCAAGCTTGTAGCAATTGTGCTTTGTATCAAGGTGCCGCTGGTTCAGCTTCTGGTGCTTGCCCATTGTTTGCTGGCAAACAAGTAGCGGCCAAAGGCTGGTGCTCTGCTTACGCTAAAAAAGGTTAAGCCTAATAACCTTTATCTAACCCTCAGTAATGAGGATTAGATACTGAGGGTTAGATACCAATAGTCACCTTACGGGTGACTATTTTTGTTTATGGGGTAGTCTGCTAAAACCATTAAGCCTTTAAAACTACCGTGAAACACACAGCTAAATATCTACTGAAGCATTACTCCTTCTATTTGGGCGGGGATCAGCCCTACGTCTCTTGGATTGAGAGAATTCGTTCAGTTTTTGGTGCTTTTATTGGTTTAATGTTAGTACTCACTCTCGCTAAGTACCTTGGTGAAATTGGTGGTGTTGATGAATGGTTGATGGCTTCCTTGGGTGCAAGCGCTTTATTGGTATTTGCGCTGCCAGGTAGCCCCATGGCTCAGCCATGGGCTGTCATCGCTGGAAATACATTGTCAGCATTGATTGGGGTGACCTGTTCTATTTTGATTGCGAGCCCAATGATCGCTTTGCCCATGGCAACTGCTGCCTCGATTTTGAGCATGTTTGCCTTACGATGCCTGCACCCACCAGCTGCCGCGGTAGCCTTAATTGCTGTTTTAAGTCACATCTTGCATTACCGCTATGCTTTTTTCCCAGTAATGGTTGATTCCATTCTTTTGGTATTGGCTGGGGCAATTTATAGCAATTTGACGGGTAAGCGCTATCCAAATAGGCCTGCTCGATAGCTCAAGAACTAGCTTTTGAGTGGTTTTGTATAGGCGTAATTCAGGTCCTGAGAACAGCTCTCATGAGGTTTTCCAATTAGCGTTTATTTAAAGCAACAGGAAACCTTTAAAATCAATAGCTAATTAGAGGGCAGTGACTAAATGGGTGTTCAAGGAAAAAATCAGGCGGTAATTACGGGTGGGTTATGGAAAACCTTCCAGCGCTATGGTTTTTTGGGAATGCTGAGGTTACTAAGGGATGTTGTTTTATCAAAATGCATTTCGCCTAATGTGCGCTTAATACGCTATCCATACTATTTTCGAGGAAAGTCTTTTATTCAATTTGGCAAAGGATTCACCTCTGGGGTAGGTTTGCGTTTGGATGCATTTGGGGGTGACTCTAAGCAGATTGTCTTTGGTAAAAATATTGAGCTTGGGGATTATGTGCATATTGGCGCACTCAGCTCAATTACCATTGGGGACAATGTTTTAATGGCCAGCAAAATTTATATTACCGACCATGACCATGGCGTTTATCAGGGGGGCGGTGAATTTACCTCTTCGCCGACCCAAATTCAATCACAAAAACCCCTCAATATTTCTCCGGTAAGCATTGGAAACAATGTTTGGCTTGGTGAAAATGTCTGTGTACTAAAGGGGGTGCATATTGGTGAAAATTCTATCATTGGCGCATCTTCGGTGGTCACTAAATCTATTCCGCCAAATGTAATTGCAGTTGGCGCTCCCGCACGTGTTGTAAAGCAATATGACTTTGCAGCAAAAGAGTGGGTAAATTGCGATGCATAAATTTGGCATAGAATTTTCCGCCGTGATCCTTGTAGCGATATTGGTTTCAGTATTGATCTTTGGATTTGTGATGGATGCCTACGCTGTATTTCTTAGGGTTGCAGGGGTAGAAGGTTTGGGCGAAGTTTTAGCAATGTCAAACCTTGTTCAATACATTGCCCGAATCTCTAATGTATTGGTGATTTTTATACTCTCATTTGCTTTTGAAACTGGCAGGTTAAGCACCCCAGTTTCATTGATTTTTTTATTGGCCTCCTTTATTGGAATTGCCACTGTTTATTCATTAATTAAATCAAAGAAATTTTGTAATGCTGTGCGTTTGGTTTTAATGCCAATCCTGTACCCATCATTTCGACATGTTTCAAAAGTAGATGTTTGGCGAGATACGGGACACTTTAAGTTAGCCTCTCTTAAGCTTGCTACTTACTCAGCGATCACCAATATGCTAATTGTCATAGCAATGTTCATCCCATTTGGTATTGCGAGTCTGTACCCAGAAATGCGGATGACATCTGTTTATGTAGGTCAGTTAATGAACTTTTTTGCCACACTTTTGGTCTTTGCTATTCAAGACCCCATCTCCATGCGCATGGTCGATGGGGGCAGTCTTAAAGAGGCAGGAACGGCATTGTTATATGGTCGGGTTTTATCTTATGCTTTGTCGGCTGTATTTTTTGGCGCCTTGTTAGTAACTATTTAGGCGGAAATTGGAAAAGTATGTATCAAAAATTAAAGAATCTCACACTGTGGCAATATTTTTTAGGATTTTCAACAGTTTGGTTTGTGCTGACGCTTACCAATCTTCATTGGCTGATAGACAACTGGTATCAGTATTCCTTTAATTTAAATAGATCTCAGAATTTTCTTTTACGCATCCAGGGTTTAGACTTTTCAAAAGACCCATCATATTTTTTAGTTCAAGCAGGTCTTTCGAGTTTTGTAACTTTTGAAGTATTTTTTGGCTTACTTATTTTTTTATGTCTAGCTCTTAAGTTCTTTGCATTATTGCAGGTGAATAAAAGACCTGGAATCCTTGATGTTGCACCGTATTTATTGGTCCTTGGCTTTTTGCATGAGGGCATTCAAATGCGGATCGCGATCGCCTTATCGATCACGTTATGGGCAATCATTTATTTTGCAAAAAACCAACGTGTTTTGGCCCTGCTGATTCTCGTTTTTGCATGCACCTTTCATATCTCTGTCTCTGCATTCTTTCTGGTTTTCTTCTTAGTATTTTTATATGAGCGCTTTGGCGTAGGTATCATTATTGCCGGCATTTTTATATCTGCAATCTTAGCCTATACCTCCTTCATACCGGATTTATTAATTTGGGTTGGAAAGGTATCTCATGCACGTTTTTTGTCATACTCACAGGGTGATACGTTAAAAAACCAAAACAGCACAGGCCTCTTTCAGTATTTCGTTTTATTTATAATATTTCTTACTGCGGTAGTTTGGAGATACTTTGCACCCGAGTCTTTGATTTGGAAAAAACTCTATCAGATTGCCCTTGCATCAGGCTTATTGGCCATTTCCATTCTTCAAGTGTTTCGATTTAATGTGGTGGTTTCTTCTCGATTGGCTGATCTATTGTTGTTGCCAATATTGTTGACTTTAGGAGCCGCTCTAACGCAACTCAAAATTAAGAGGCAGTACTGGAAGTTATTTTCAATACTTCTAGCTCTAGTATTTTATTGTGCGGCTCGCGGGTATGTCAGTTTTAACCCCGCCCAACCTTTTGTCTATTAATAGGGTTACAAATTTTATTTTGAGCATTAACTTAAGTTCATTCAATAAAGATATAGCCACTCCAAAAATAGCTATATTGTTAGCCATTTTTAATGGCGTCCAATATCTTCAGGAGCAACTCGAATCCATCCTCAATCAAGAGCATGTTGCTGTTGAGGTATTTGTTAGTGTGGACGCCTCATCGGATGGGTCCGAGCAATGGATTGAGGAAAAAGCGTTATCTGATGCACGTATTCATGTTCTGTCTCATGGACAGAGATTTGGTGGGGCAGCCCCGAACTTTTTTCGCTTAATACGTGAGGTTAATTTTTCTAGTTTTGATTATGTGAGCTTGGCAGATCAAGATGATATTTGGCTTCCTCAAAAATTATCTGCTGGCATTGAAATGCTTAAAAAGTCAAAGGCAGACGCCTATTCTAGTAATGCACTGGCTTTTTGGGCGGATGGTAAAGAGGCGTTAATCGATAAGGCGCAAGCTCAAGTGAAGTGGGATTACCTCTTTGAAGCTGCCGGTCCAGGCTGCACTTATATCTTGACCCAGCGTTTGGCGTTAGCTCTGCAAGTCATATTACTTAATAAGTCTAAGGATAGTCAGGCCATAGGTTTACATGATTGGTTTATTTATGCCTTTGCTAGGGCGAATGGCTATTTATGGGCAATTGATCATGCTACTTGGATTCGTTATCGGCAGCATGCAAAAAACCAAGTGGGGGTGAACTCAGGAATTAAGGCATTTATGCATCGCGCTCATAAAGTAACTAGTGGCTGGGCCTTATCTCAATCGATTTTGATTGCGCAACTCATTGGTTCTGGAAATACCCCTTTTGTGAAATCCTGGTCATCTGGTAAGCCATTGGCTTTACTGAGGTTGGCATCCCACTCTTGGCAATGTAGAAGGCGTTTAAAAGATAAGGTTCTATTTTTCTTTTCTTGCTTATTAATGGCTGCAAAAGGGGGTATTTCTAAATGACTACAACCCTCTTGGTCACCGGCGCAAATGGATTTGTTGGTAAAGCACTTTGTACTACGGCTTTGGAAGAAGGCTTTTTAGTAAAAGCACTTACGCGTAAGCCTTATGATTTTCCTATTGGTATCGAAAACCGCATTTGTGAGGATTTATCTCATCCCTTAATGCTTGCCCCTGTATTGCAAGGTGTTGATGTGGTTATTCACCTAGCGGCAAGGGTCCATGTCATGAAAGAATCTTTGGGTGATGCTTTAGGTGCCTATCGCGCGATCAATGTCGCCGCCACTCTTGCTCTTGCCAAGGTTGCCGTTGCTGCTGGTGTAAAACGTTTTGTGTATTTAAGCTCAATAAAGGTAAACGGCGAAGAAACATTGACAGGTAAGCCCTTTACCGCAGATGATCGGCCTGCTCCACTTGACCCTTACGGGGTTTCTAAGATGGAGGCTGAAAATGCCTTATTGGAGCTAGGTCGCATTACCGGTATGGAAATTGTGATTATTCGTCCACCTCTAATTTATGGTCCAGGGGTTCGCGCCAATTTTGCCGCAATGATGCATTGGATTACGCGTGGCCTTCCACTGCCTTTGGGGGCAATAAAAAATCAACGTAGCTTGGTGGGAATTGGCAACTTGGTTAGTTTAATCTTGCTTAGCGCGACTCACCCAGCTGCCCCAAATCAAATCTTTTTGGTTTCTGATGATGAAGATGTTTCTCTTCCTACCTTGCTGCGCAAAATGGCGGCTGCTTTAAATTTACCAATTCGTTTAATTCCTATTCCCACCTTCTTGATTAAGCTTGGTGCGGGTATTTTGGGTAAATCGAATATTGCGCAGCGTTTATGCGGCTCATTGCAGTTGGATGTCACCAAAACTAAACAAGTGTTGGGATGGTCGCCGCCTCACACCTTGGATCAAGGCTTGGCTCAGGCTGCTAAATGGTATCTCAAGGTAAAGCCATCATGAAGCGACTTTTCGATGTCATGTTGTCCCTGATTCTTCTGGTGATTTTTGCTATTCCGCTATTAATATTGGCACTATTGGTCAGGTTCACATCTGCCGGACCAGCGTTATATTGGTCTGATCGTGTGGGCAAAGGTAACCATCTTTTTAAAATGGCCAAACTTCGTACGATGAAGGTGGACGCCCCAGTGGTGGCCACCCATCTTTTAGCGGACCCTAAATCTCAATTAACCCCTATTGGGGGGTTCTTGCGCAAATCAAGTCTGGATGAAATCCCTCAACTTTGGAATATTCTGGTTGGGGATATGAGTTTTGTTGGTCCAAGGCCGGCACTTTTTAATCAAGATGATCTGATTTTGCTGCGCACTAAATGCGGCGTGGATGCGTTGACTCCAGGTTTAACAGGTTGGGCCCAGCTTAATGGCCGGGATGAAATATCGATTGAGGAAAAGGTAAAATTTGATCATGCCTATTTGCAGCAACAATCTCTCTTGTTTGATCTGAAAATACTGTGGATGACTGCTATGCAAGTCGTCCAGGCCAAAGGTGTTTCACACTAGATTTTCTATTTAACTACTTCCAATGACTTTTAGCCCCTTAATTGAGCAGTGCTTAGCCTTACCAAGAACGGTAAAGCGGGGAATTGCACTGGTCATTGACATTATCTTGTGCGTTTTAACTGTTTGGTTTGCCTTTTATTTAAGGCTTGGAGAGTGGGTTAATCCTGGGCATTTGTGGTGGAATCCGCTATCAGCATTAGCCGCAGCCATTTTTATCTCTATTCCAGTATTTATTGTTTCTGGTCTTTATCGTAATATTTTTAGGTATTCTGGTTTGCCGGTGCTATTGACCTTGATGCGGGCAATTGGGGTCTATGGCTTGATTTATGCGGGCCTCTTTACAGTTGTGGGATTTTCAGGTGTTCCTCGCACCATTGGCCTGATTCAACCCTTATTACTTTTATTAGCTATTGGCGCATCTCGTATTTTGGGCGCATTTTATTTGGGCGGTGCATATCGGCATAAATTGGGCCGTAAAGTTGCGCCTAAGGTTCTGATTTATGGGGCAGGTTCCACAGGGCGGCAACTGGCAAATGCCCTAGCGAGCAGTAATCAAATGCGGGTGATTGGTTTTTTAGATGATGATGTGCGTTTGGTGGGCAATAACTTAAACGGCAATCGTATTTATCCTGCTACGGATTTACCAAAACTACTTAAGCGTTTAGATGTTAGTGATGTATTGCTGGCATTACCCTCGATTAGTCGCAAACGTCGTAATGAAATCATTTCTTTTATCCGCTCTTGCAAGGTGCATGTTAGAACACTGCCAAGCGTCATTGATCTTGCAAAAGGAAAAATTGCTTTATCGGATATCCGCGAACTGGATATCGAAGATTTATTGGGTAGAGATACGGTGCCACCCAACCAAGAATTATTACGTAAAAATATTGCCAATAAAGTGATTTTAGTAACTGGCGCAGGCGGCTCAATAGGTAGCGAACTGTGTCGTCAAATCCTTCAGCAAAAACCTACTAAATTAATTTTGTTAGAGCAAGGTGAATTTAATCTCTATCGCCTACATCAAGAACTTTTGCAGATATTGGCTAATGACCTCAGTATTGATGTTGAATTAATTCCAGTACTGGCTTCAGTACGAGATGAAAATCGAATACGCCAAGTGCTTGCTTTATATCACCCGCAGACGATTTTTCATGCTGCTGCATACAAGCATGTGCCATTGGTTGAAAGCAACCCGATTGAGGCCATTGAGAATAATGTCTTTGGGACTATGGTGATGGCCAAGCTTGCAGCTGAGTATCAGGTAGAAAATTTCACTCTGATTAGTACTGATAAGGCAGTAAGACCCACAAATGTCATGGGGGCAACCAAGCGATTGGCGGAAATGGTGTTACAGGCGCTCTCAGAAGAAATTCGGGCTAATAATAGCGGCGCAAATTCTAATGCTTGCACGAGCACCACCTTTTCTATGGTTCGTTTTGGAAATGTTTTGGACTCATCTGGGTCAGTTGTCCCGAAGTTTAAAGAGCAGATCTTGCAAGGTGGCCCCTTAACCATTACCCATCCTGAGGTCACCCGCTACTTTATGACGATTCCAGAAGCTGCGCAATTGGTTGTTCAAGCTTCGTCTATGGCCACTGGTGGTGATGTCTTTTTATTGGATATGGGCGAACCAGTCAGAATTATGGATTTAGCTCGACGCATGATCGAGTTGTCTGGTCTTACAGTGTGCGACGAGCAGGTCACCGATGGGGATATCGAAATTTCAGTAATCGGTTTGCGTCCCGGTGAAAAACTCTACGAAGAATTGCTCATTGCAGATAATCCACAGCAAACTGATAATCCACGCATCATGAAAGCTCATGAAGATTTCATCCCATGGAATGTCTATTTAGAAAAGCTCACAACCCTAAGGTCTGCTTGTGATCGGGGTGATTTCGTAAAAATTGAATCTATGCTTATTGATTTGGTATCAGGCTATTCTCCGGATAAAGGAATTTTGGCATGACTTTTGTGACCCCTGTCATCCTTTGTGGTGGATCTGGCACTCGCCTTTGGCCATTGTCACGATCGGGTTTTCCTAAACAATTTTTGGTTTTATCGGGGGATGATTCAAGTAAGAGTCTATTTCAGGAGGCTATTGAGCGGATTAATTCTATAGGTAGCTCGCAGATTCAGTTGGGCGACACTTTAATTGTGACCAATGAAGAGCACCGCTTTTTAGCTCTTGATCAACTCCGTGAATTAAAAGAGATTCATGCGACGTTATTGCTTGAACCCATTGGGCGCAATACTGCTCCAGCACTTACTTTGGCAGCCTTTCAGGCTAAAGATGGTGGAGCAAGTAAGGATAATGAACTCCATGATCCGATTTTGGTTATTACACCTGCTGACCAAACGGTAAAAAATACAAAAGCTTTTACAAAAGCATTGCAAGATTGCATTGCTGTAGTCAATGCGGATCGTAGCAAACAAACGATTGCCATTCTTGGCATTAAACCTAGCTCTCCAGAAACTGGTTATGGCTATATTAAGCGCACTCCCCATCAGGGTGAGAATAGTGAATATTCGGTTGAGAGATTTGTAGAAAAACCCGACAGCAAAACTGCTCAAAGTTATTTAGAGGATGGCAACTATCTTTGGAACAGCGGCATGTTTGTGATGTACGCTAGTACTTGGCTTGCTGCGCTAAAAGAGTTTCGTCCTGATATTTTTGGCGCCACTGAAACTGCATGGGTGGCAAATACTATGGATCAATCTGGTCAAGCTACCTTTGTTCGTCCAGATAAGGAAATATTTAAGAGTATTCCCAGTGAATCTATTGACTATGCCGTGATTGAAAAATGTCCTGGCACTAAGTATCAAATTAAGATGGTGGAGTTGGATGCTGGTTGGAGTGATCTTGGTGCTTGGGATGCGGTATGGCAGGTTGGAAGTCAAGATCCACAAGGTAATGTGACTAGTGGCGATACTGTGTTGACCAACACCACTAATTCACTAGTGCATGCTAGCAGCCGTTTGGTCAGCACGGTTGGGGTGGAGAATCTCATCATTGTGGAAACGGCTGATGCGGTTTTAGTCGCCAATAGGGCAAACAGTCAAGATGTTAAACATATTGTTAATCAGCTGGAGAAGCAACAGCGAACCGAAAAGAATTTACATCGCAAGGTAGCTCGTCCTTGGGGTTGGTATGACAGTGTTGATGAAGGTGAGCGGTTTAAGGTAAAGCGTATTCAAGTGAAGCCTGGTGCCAGTCTTTCGCTACAGATGCATCACCACCGAGCTGAGCATTGGATTGTGGTTAAAGGGGTGGCAGAAATCACCAATGGTGATCAAGTGATCACTCTCACTGAAAACCAAAGTACGTATATTCCGCAAGGTCAAACCCATCGCCTAACGAATCCTGGCAAAACCCCACTTGAAATCATTGAAGTGCAATCAGGAAGTTATTTGGGTGAAGATGATATTGTGCGATTTGAAGATACTTATGGGCGAGGGTAATTTCACCGTTCCCGGTAAATGATTTATAGGCATCATTAAATAAGAAGAGATAGATGGCAAGCAATCAAAAAGTCGCCCTTATTACAGGTATTACCGGTCAAGATGGCTCATATTTGGCTGAGTTTTTATTGGAGAAGGGTTATATTGTTCATGGCATTAAGCGCCGATCTTCCTCTTTCAATACTGAGCGCGTAGATCACCTTTATCAAGATCCGCATATCAATCACCGTAATTTCGTTTTGCACTATGGCGATTTAACGGATTCCAGCAACCTCATTCGCATTGTTCAGCAGACCCAGCCCGATGAAATATACAACTTGGGTGCACAAAGCCATGTAGCGGTTTCTTTTGAGTCTCCTGAGTACACGGCTGATGTTGATGCGATAGGGCCGCTACGTATGTTGGAGGCTATTCGCATTTTGGGTTTAGAGAAAAAGACCCGCTTTTATCAAGCCTCTACTTCTGAGCTCTATGGATTAGTGCAAGAGATCCCCCAAAAGGAAACCACCCCTTTTTATCCTAGAAGTCCTTATGCAGTAGCAAAACTCTATGCTTATTGGATTACTGTTAACTATCGTGAAGCCTATGGAATGTATGCCTGTAATGGCATCCTCTTTAATCATGAATCCAAGCGTCGCGGTGAAACTTTTGTCACTCGCAAAGTCACCCGAGGTTTGGCGAATATTGCCCATGGTCTTGAGAGTTGCCTTTTCATGGGTAATATTGATGCATTGCGCGATTGGGGTCATGCTAAAGACTATGTTCGTATGCAGTGGCTTATGCTTCAACAAGGTGAGCCGGAAGATTTTGTGATTGCGACGGGCGTGCAATTTACTGTTCGTGAATTTATTGTCCGCAGCGCTAAGGAACTTGGCATTACTTTGAGGTTTGAGGGTGCAGCTGAGGATGAAAAAGCTATTGTTGCTTCTATTGAGGGCGATAAAGCGCCAGCATTAAAAGTAGGTGATGTGATTGTACAAATTGATCCTCGTTACTACCGTCCTACTGAAGTGGAAACCCTTTTGGGCGACCCTACTAAAGCTAAAGAAAAACTGGGTTGGGTTCCAGAAATTACTTTGGACCAAATGATTGTAGAAATGGTGGCAAATGACTTAGAGCAAGCAAAGCAGCATGCCTTACTACAAAAACATGGCTTTAATGTCTCTGTTGGAAAAGAAAATTAATCTCTGAAAATGTGTAACCTTAAAAATATTTAATGACCATCAATCTTGAGCAGAAAATTTATGTAGCAGGCCATCGCGGTATGGTTGGCTCAGCAATTGTTCGTCATCTGGAGGCAATGGGTTATAAAAACATCATTAGCCGTACTCATGCCCAATTGGATTTAACGAATCAATTGGCCGTTGCGGAATTTTTTGCCAAAGAAAAGCCTGATCAGGTCTACTTAGCTGCTGCAAAAGTTGGCGGCATTCATGCAAATAATACTTTTCCAGCGGAATTTATTTACCAAAATTTAATGATGGAGACTAATGTCATTCATCAGGCTTTCTTAAGCGGTGTAAAGAAGCTCTTATTTTTGGGTTCAAGCTGCATTTATCCCAAACTTGCACACCAGCCTATGCATGAGGATGCTTTACTCACTGGAAAGCTTGAGCCTACAAATGAGCCATATGCCATTGCAAAAATAGCTGGTATCAAGATGTGTGAAAGCTATAACCGTCAATATGGCAATTCTCACGGTGTGGACTATCGCTCAGTAATGCCTACCAATCTGTATGGTCCGGGTGATAACTACCATCCAGAAAATAGCCATGTAATCCCTGCATTAATTCGCAGATTTCATGAGGCCAAAGTTCATAATCTTCCAGAAGTATTGATTTGGGGTACGGGCACTCCAAAACGTGAGTTTCTGTATGTAGATGATATGGCTGCGGCATCGATATTTGTAATGGAGCTGGAAAAATCCATTTACGACCAAAAGACTAGCCCAATGCAGGGTCATATCAACGTGGGTTTTGGAAGTGATGTGACTATTGCTGATTTAGCAAAAGCTGTAGGGTCGGCAGTTGGATTTCAGGGTGTCATTAGTTTTGATGCTAGAAAACCCGATGGCACTCCTAGGAAGTGGATGGACTCTTCTAGATTAAATGCTTTAGGTTGGTCTCCAAAGGTTCAGTTGGTAGAGGGCTTGGATCGTGCTTACGCTGACTTTCTGTCGGGTCATAGGGAGTTTTAAGGCATATGCAAAAACCCCCAGGAAATAAGGTGATTATTGGATTCTGAGATTATTTGGTGGGATAATCGTAATTAATTTATGGGGTCCATAGCGGCTAAAGGGCTTTTGGTAATGCAAGACAGTACTCAAGATAATCTAAAGCACGAATATACGGACTTTGAGTCTGAAATTTCGCTGTATGACGTCGCCACTTTTTTGATTGAATCCTGGAAGAAATTAGGACTTGCTGCGCTATTAGGTTTAATTTTGGGCCTTGGAGCTTGGTTTTTTCTGGGGAATTACCAGGCCGAGTTAATTTTGCACAACAACACAAGTTCTAGTGCGCTTGCTGACGCGCCTAATACTTATGCATTAGATCTGGTTTCCTGGCGCACAATTCAAAAGAGTTTGCCTAACTTGGCCGATCAAATTACCGAAGAGGGTAAGGTGCCTGATGAGAAGGTGAGTTTATACAAGCAAATGAGTCAAGTGAGTTGGTGGGAGAAGAATGTCATCCCCTCCTTCGCGATCACTAAGGCGGATACCAAAGATCTTGCAGCCATTAGCAAAGACTTTGATGGCGCTAGTACCACTATTTTGTCTTTGACTGTGAAGTCTACTGGTAGGAGTCGAGAAGATGCATTGGATAATGTTCGTGCTGCAAGTCAATTTTTGTTGCAAGGCGGAGCATATCTTCAGATCAAGACCTTAATCAATGGTTTGGAGAGCGAAACGATTGGAACAGTGGCGGATATTCAGAGCAAAATCACCGACACCCAGATTGAGTTGGGCTATTTAAAAGAGCGCGCCAAGAGTCTAGAGGAATTACGCAAGCGCTTTCCTGGTTCATCTGGGGTTACCCAGCAAGTGATTGACCCCAAAGAGTCTAGTGCGAAATATTTACCGCTGAGTACACAACTTATTGCTGTGAATACCGACATCAATTTCGCTAATGAAAATCTTGCTCGCTATTCAGATCGTCTTGAGCAGATTGGTTTAATGAAGACTTTTTTGGACGATGCAATTCCTTTGGTTAATCAAAATTCTAATGGGATTACCTTATCGCGTTCCTTGTTGGAGGTTCAGGATAAAATACGCAGCAAGTTGGATTCTGGGGATGTCAAAGGACGTCAATCTATGGATGGGTTGCGTTCCCAATTATTGGCCATTGAGGCTCGCTTTACTAAAGGGCTAGAAGCCAATACCGCTCCAAACGCTCAAAAGCAGGGGCTGATCAAAAGTGCTGCCGGAGGCTTTTTTGGTTTTGGGTTCCTCATGTTGCTGTATCTATTGGCCAGAAAAACCTGGAATACTATCCGTATCTCATCCGCAGCCGTTTAAAATCTTGGCTCAGCAGAGCTTACCCATAAAATATAAACTCCATCTCTTTTTGATGGGGTGATGGGGATTCTTAGTCAACCCTTAACTCATTAGGGATTTGAGTTTAAGGGTTTGCATCTAGATTTTCATAGAAAAAACTTATATTTTTTAGTATTTTAATAATTATTCATATATTAGTAATTAATTAAGGTTATCATGACAATGTTCGTATTATTTTCATAATTAATTAGATAAAAATGTCTCTGCACTCCTCTGGTAATTCATCAACGCATGACCAAAATGGGATCTCGCTCAGTCTTCAATTGTCTCTTAACGAAATGATTGACTTAATAATTACATCTTATAAAAAAATATTGATAGCTAGTGCCATAGGTGCCTTATTGGGCTATGCTACCTGGTTTTTTCTCTTCCAATATCGCGCTGAAGTAACTCTGATTAATACTGGTAACGGTATTGATCTTGTATCTTGGCGTATTCTTCAAAAAGGACTGCCTAACCTAGCAGATCAAATGGTGCAGGATAACAAGGTGCCAGAGAGTGAGATGACGGTATACCGACAGATGAGTGATCCAGAATGGTGGAAAAGCAACGTAGAGGCTACTTATGCTCTCAGTAAGGCTGATACTAAAGACCTTGTGGGTATAAGCAAAGATTTAGATGGTGCTGGAAGCAGTATTTTAAGTTTAATGATTACGGCGCCTGGTCACTCCCGAAACGCATCGATAGAAAATGCGGGTGTAGCCTCACGATTTTTATTGACGGGAGGCGCTTATCTGCAATTGAGGTCAATGCTCAATGGTTTTGAAGCTGAGGCATTAAGCGCAAGGGCCGATGTTGAAAAACGCATTGGCTCAACAGAGATTGAGTTGGTTTATCTTCAGGGGAGAGCTAAAAACTTGGATGACTTGCTAAAGCGCTTTCCGAATGATCAAAAAATTGCTCAACAAGTAACTGATCCAAAAGATTCTGGGGCTAAATATTTACCGATTAGTACTCAGATAATCGCTATAAATACTGAAATTTATCAAAATCGAGAGGCTTTGGAACGTCTTACCGATCGATTGACCCAGTTGGAGATCATGAATCAGTTTTTACAGGAGGCCACTCCTAAAGCTCAGACGCAGTTTGATGGTGTTGCATTAATTAAGCAATATCTCCTAATTGAAGATGCTTTGCGTAAGTCTATCTCCCCAGAGGATCTTAAGGCTCGTGCGGTATTAGATCAACTGCGTAGCAAATTGCTGAAATTAGAAGACCGTTTTATAAACGGTTTGGAAGAAAATACCGCTCCAATTGCTTATAAACGGGGTGCTATCAAGGTAACGCTTGGAGCGATGGCGCTTGCTTTCCTGGCAGCTTTGTTGTTTTTGCTAGGGCAGCACTTATTCTTAAAATTAAGGGCTAATTGATGAATATGCCTATTAAGGGGGCTTAATTGGACCGCAGGAAATCAATATATTTCCACATCCAATTTTTAACGGGAGGTAGCAATCATTCTTGCCTTTATAATAATCAACATAAATCATGACACAGGTTGATTGATTCTCAATACTAAGGTCAAAAATGAGGGCGGTAAGCATATGTATCGATACTTGATGAAATTTTTTTCTTACTCGTTAGGTATTGACATTTATGGAGTGGCTCAAAATAGTTCTCGAGATCGGGTATTAGCAGGCCCAACTGCAGCTAAATATTAATCAATAATCAAGTAGTTTCAATTCATCTAACAAATAGACATGTGTGGAATCGTTGCGGCAATCGCAAAAACAAATATTGTTCCGACATTAATTGAAGGTTTAAATAAGCTTGAGTACCGAGGTTACGATTCTGCTGGTTTGGCCATCGTTAATCAGAATGGTATTGAGAGCTTCAGAGCTCTTGGCAGGGTCTCTGAGTTAGAGTGCAAAATAGGGGATTTAAGTGCAACTACTGGGATTGCACATACTCGCTGGGCCACTCACGGAGTTCCAAGTAAACGCAATGCGCACCCCCATATTTCAGGCGGAGTAGCAGTTGTTCACAATGGCATTATTGAAAACTATGAATCTTTGCGTTATGAGCTTTTAGCTCAAGGCTATGTATTTAAGTCAGAGACCGATACCGAAACGATTGCCCATTTAATTGAGTCGATCCTTAAAACCCAGCCATCTCTGTTAGAGGCTGTACGTGAGGCGACCAAAAAATTGGTAGGGGCTTACGCAATTGCAGTCATTGAAGAATCTCACCCAGAATTGATTGTAGTTGCCAGAGAGGGTTCGCCACTTTTATTAGGAGTCGGTGAGGCAGGGATGTACGCTGCCTCTGATGCCTCTGCGCTATTGCAAGTAACGCAGCATTTTATTTATTTGGAAAATGGGGATATTGCTCAATTAACAAATGATCAATTGAACATTACAGATCAAGCTGGCATTCCAGTTACCCGGAAAGTCATTGTCTCCGAGTTGTCTGCCGATGTTGTAGATTTGGGTAATTACCAGCATTACATGCAAAAAGAAATTTTTGAGCAACCTGATGCGCTGGCTAACACCATAGAGATGGTTGCTGCTGGTGAACAAATTCATGCTCAACTCTTTGGAGTGCAAGCGCGGCAGATATTTAAAGAGATTGATCGCATTTTGATTTTGGCATGTGGCTCCAGTAATTATGCGGGCCAAGTGGTTAAGTATTGGTTGGAGTCGATTGCAGGCGTTCCAACAAGCGTAGAGGTGGCAAGTGAATACCGCTATCGAACTTCGGTGCCCAACCATCACCAGTTAGTGGTAGCAATTTCTCAATCAGGTGAGACCGCTGACACATTAGCCGCTTTGCGTTTTGCTAAATCCCTGGGCCAAGAAAAAACCTTGGCAATATGCAATGTGCCTGAATCGGCTATTGTGCGTGAATGCGAGTTGCGGTTAATTACCCGAGCAGGTCCAGAAATTGGTGTGGCTTCTACTAAAGCATTTACCACTCAGTTGGCAGCATTGTTTATGCTAACACTCGCTATTGCCAAAGAGAAAGATGTACTTACGCCTTTAAAAGAATCGCAATATTTACATGAGTTGCGCCACCTTCCTGCAGCCGTTATCGAAGTGCTGAAGTTAGAAAAATTGATTAAAGTTTGGGCTGAAAAATTTGCAAGCAAACAAGATGCTATTTTTTTGGGGCGCGGTAAACATTACCCCATTGCACTTGAGGGCGCTTTAAAACTTAAAGAAATTTCTTATATTCATGCTGAAGCCTATTCCGCCGGTGAATTAAAGCATGGGCCTTTGGCGTTGATCGATAGCGAGATGCCAGTCGTAGCCATAGCACCGAATGATGAATTGCTAGAAAAGCTCAAATCAAATTTACAGGAAGTAAGGGCGAGGGGTGGAGAGCTTTTTGTGTTTGCAGATCAAGATTCGCATATTACTGAGTCTAATGGGATTCATATTTTATATTTACCAGAGCATTATGGGGAGCTATCACCCGTACTGCATACGGTTCCAATGCAGCTATTTACTTATCACTGCGCTTTAATGAAGGGCAATGATGTTGATAGGCCTAGAAATTTAGCTAAATCAGTGACGGTTGAGTGAATCCCAAGTTCAATCTTTATTGGAGTTATATTCTCTAATGTCTGAAAGTTTATCTAAGGCAGAATTTCATCTAGGAATTCCTATAGCCGCACAAGAGCTAATGTGGAGGGTGTTTTTTGAGTCACGCAGCCGAGGAATCTCTTTGGCTCGACATTTTCCTTGGGTAAATTCAGTCGATGGGGTTTATTGCATTTCAATTAAAAATATTGACGGTCTAGATAAAAATAAAATAATCGCCACTCTTGCTATGAGGCAGGAAGTTAATGCAGATGGGGGGTGTTATGGGCTTATTGGTTTAGTTTGTGTTGAAGAAAAATTTCGAGGCAATGGCTTGAGTTCCTTGTTGTTGGAGGGTGCAATTCAAGCGGGAACTGATTTAAATTGGAATGCGCTCGTTTTATGGACTCAAAAACCAGAGTTATACCAAAATCATGAGTTTGTGATTGATGGCCAGGAATTGTTCGGACACGTTTCTAATAGGTTGGCAACTATTGTAGATAAAGAGTTTGACTCTCGATTTGCGCATCAAGACTATGAGTTTATTTCCTCTGCGGGATTGCCAGGCTTTGCAACTGCACTCCTACAAATAAGAAAAGAAAATATTAAGGTTTTAGTCCTAAAGACGAAATCTGGGTATAGCATTGCCAATTGGGAGGGTAGTAATGATGATGTTGCCAATTTTTTGATCGATGTAATGCCAAAAAGTTGGGGAATTAATTATTTGCCTGGCGATCATTTGATTGCATTATTGGAGGAAAAAGGGTTAGAGCTTCAAGCTGTAACAGGGGCTACAAGGATGGTGCGAAAACTCATTAATTGTGATTCGGCTGATTATAGAAATATTCGTATTCTTAATCGAATTTAATTTATTAAGGTTATTGAAATAAAAATGGCAGATAGAGTAGACAATATTCCTTTGGTTAAAGTTTCAATGCCTCCGCGCGAATCTTTGCTGCCTGCTTTGGAGGCAGTACTCTATAGTGGAATGATTGCAGAGGGTACGCATGTATACAGTTTTGAGACTGCTTTAACTCAGCACTTTAACTTGAATAATGTTTTGGCAACTAGTAGTGGTACTGCCGCTTTACATATTGCAATGTTGCTTGCTGGCGTAAATGCAGGGGATGAAGTTATTACCACATCGATGACTGCTGAACCAACAAACACAACGATTCTGCAGGCGGGGGCAATCCCTATTTTTGCTGACGTAGATGTGGAAACGGGTAACTTAGATCCTGAAGCCGTAGAGCTGTTGATAACCGATAAGACTAAGGCTATCTGTGTTGTTCATTATGCAGGTTACCCTGCAAATTTGACTCGTTTAAGGGCGATTGCAGATAAGCATGGCATAAAATTAATTGAAGATTGTGCCCATGCTTTAGGGGCTGTATATGCAGGCGGCCCTATTGGATCAATTGGTGATTTTGCAATTTTTTCTTTTCAAGCCATTAAACATATGACGACCATTGATGGCGGGGCTTTAGTGCTAAAGGATGCCTCTAAGATAGATGAGGCTAAAAGACTGCGATGGTTTGGTTTGGCAAAAGGCGTTCCCCGGACAGAGGTTGATATTAAGAAATTGGGCTTTAAATACAATATGAATAATGTGACAGCCACCATTGGTTTACAGCAGTTGACCGGCATTAACTCACACTTGGATCGTCACCGCTCAAATGGGCAATTTTTTGATAATGCTTTGCAGGGAATCGCTGGGTTGACCCCTGCAAAAATTGAGAATGGCGCTGAGCCAACATACTGGTTATATACACTTCTTGCTGATGACTCTGTTGAGGTGGAGCGATGTTTGACTTCAAATGGAATTTCTGCGTCAAAACTTCATCGCCCCAATCATTTGCATTCTATTTTTGAGTCTTATAGAAGGCCACTTCCAAAGTTGGAGGAATTCTATCAACGTTTAATTCATATTCCCTGTGGCTGGTGGGTCACAGACGAAGATCGAGAACGAATTACTTCTTTATTAAAAAGGGGATGAGCTTAATGGGAGATGCCAGAAAATTAATTCCACTTTTTGGTGTGGTTAATTTGCCAGAAATGGAGGCATTGGCTATCGAGGTCTTAAGGTCTGGGCGTATTGCAGGCGGTGAATATGTGTCAAAATTCGAGGATGAATTAGGTTGTCTGTTAAATCAGAAAAACGTTATATCCACTGTTGATATGACGAGTGCGGTTTTTTTGGCGCTTCAGCTGATTGGAGTTAAGCCTGGAGATGAAATTCTCACCACTGCATTTGCGTGCATGGCAACTAATGCAGCCATTGCTCAGTGCGGGGCCATTCCAGTCTGGGTTGATGTTCGAGTTAACTCGGTTGAGATGGACGTGGAAGATGTATTTCGCAAAATTACAGAAAAAACTAAGGCAGTCATCTTGTACCATGTGGCTGGATATCCTGGACCCGCAGAAGAGCTATCCGCACTTTGTCGGAAGCATCTCATTCCCCTAATTGAGGATTGTGATAATGCTCTTTTTGCTTATCGTCATGGGTGGATGGTGGGAAGCCATGGAGACTTTGCTATCTATTCCTTTTATCCTAATCGACAAATAAATTGTGCGGAGGGCGGAGCTCTGATTTGCAAGTCGGAGGATATGGCGAATGAAGCCCGTAAACTTAGACGATTTGGAATCGACCCAGCTTCATTTAGAAATAGAATTGGTGAAATAAGCCCGTCGGCAGATATACCTAGAATTGGCTGGTCTTTAACTATGAATAATCTCAATGCGGCACTTGGGTACGCTCAATTGAAGACCGTAAGAGATAGAACGCTTAAGGCACAAGCTAATGCTGCAATTTTAAGACGCTATATTGGCGATCTAGACGGTCTTCAAATCATACATGTGGATCATGGAGTAATGGCTGCTTACTGGGTCTTTTTGATACTTATTGATAATCGTGAAATAGTTTTAGAGCGATTAAAAATAAGAGGGATTAATGCATCTTCACTTCATTTTAGAAATGACAAATATTCAGGCTTTCGCAAAAGCCCCTTTCCTGATTTATTGAAAAATACCGAATACCTTCAGGAACATATACTTGCTCTGCCGTGTGGTTGGTGGCTCAATGAAGCGGATTTAGTCATCATAAGAGATGAGCTCGTTAATACAATTATTGAGTTTCAGTAAAATCACTATTTTGCTCTCTATCTTAAAAAAAAATCGTGCCCCCATTATTAAAATGGCTGTGCTGTACGCAGGTAAAACCTCCGGGTTAGCGGTAAGCTTTTTTTTCTTACCTTTATATAGCCAACTCTTAGGGGCGGAGCAGTTTGGAGTAGTGGCAATTATTTTGTCACTCCAAGCGCTGTTAATGATGTTGGATTTAGGTATATCAATCCTGGTTACTAGGGATATTGCGGCTGGAGAATTAGACTCCAATGCTGTCTTTAAGTTATTGCATACGAGCGAGATTAACTTATCATATTTTTACCTATTCCTTTTTATTTTGACGTTGGTTATAAAGTCGTTTGGTTTCTGGCCGGATGTAAAAGTCATCACCGCTTTATTCACTATTGGTTTATTTTGGTTTCTGGTCTTACAAAATACTTATTGCTCTGCAATGTTGGCTCGTCGTTGCTATATTCAAACAAGTATTCTTCAGGCTGTTGGCGTTATTATTCGCGCCCTTCTTACTGCCTTTGTTTTAGTAAAAATTTCCGCAACTTTAGATGCCTTCATCTTGACTCAATTAGCTGCTTCTGCGGTTTATTGGGCGGTAACGCGCTATGTTTTCATTAATCTCTTAGATTTAAATGACGCTTCAAAATATTTAACATTAAAAATCCCGCTATTGGAGTCCATGAATGTACTGAAAAGAGGTGGGCCGTTTGTCCTATTTTCGGCAGCCGGAGCTGCAGTGACTCAGCTGGACAAGCCGCTCATTACGGTATTTATGGCCGCAAGTAACGTTACACCTTATTTCTTGGCTACAACTTTATGTATGTTGCCGATTACCATATTGGCTGCACCGGTAAATCAGTACTTTCAGCCAAAAATATTGGGTGATATATCGCTGAGGAATTCAGTGCAAACACAAAATACGATAAAAAAATTCTTGAAATTGTTATTTTTAATAACAGGTATTCCTTGTTTAATTTTATGGTTTTTACGCGCTCCAATAGTAAATTTATGGATGGGTAATGATTTTCAAAATATTGCCATTATAAATTTCGTTGCAATTCTTTTGCCAGGTTGTGCGGTTGGTGCCTTGGGCTACATACCATTTAATTTGCTCTTGGCTGCTAAGGATTCCGCCTTCCAGGCGGGCCTGTCTGTAACCATGACAACGATTACCTTGACTGCTACATTAATCGCAGCATACCTTCAAAGCATTGAGAGCATTTGCTATATTTATGCATCCTATCACTCAGCATCAACCCTGCTCTCATGGTTGCGAGCTATTTATTTGCCATCTAGTAGAGTTATTGCAAAATATTCCTTTTTTCTTGCAATAAAAGGAGTTTTTTTAATTTTTGGCATAGTTCTGTTGACTAGTAGTTTATTAAAATAAAATTTTATTTAAAAGGGGCTGAAATGTTCGACGGTAAAACATTAATGATTACAGGTGGAACGGGGTCATTTGGTAATACAGTACTAAATCGCTTTTTAGGTACTGGTGTTAAAGAAATAATTGTTTTTAGCAGGGATGAAAAAAAACAAGAGGATATGAGAATTCAGCTGAGAAATCCAAAGGTTAAGTTTTTTATCGGGGATATTCGCAGTTACGACAGTATTTCTAATGCCATGTCAGGGGTGGACTATGTATTTCATGCGGCAGCTCTAAAGCAGGTGCCTTCTTGCGAATTCTATCCACTTGAGGCCGTGCTTACAAATATAATGGGCACTGAAAACGTATTAAATGCTGCGATTGCTAATAAGGTTCAACGCGTTGTCATTCTCAGTACAGATAAGGCTGTATACCCTATAAATGCAATGGGGATATCAAAGGCAATGGGTGAGAAGATAGCTGTTGCTAAATCGCGGTCTATTCGCGAGGGCGGTCCAATAATTACCGCTACCAGATACGGAAACGTGATGGCATCAAGGGGGTCCGTGATACCACTATTTGTCGATAAAATTAAAGCAGGTCTTCCGCTGACTCTGACCGATCCAAAAATGACGCGTTTTCTTATGTCGCTTGAAGACTCGGTTGATTTGGTCTTGCATGCATTCGAACATGCTAAACAGGGCGATATTTTTGTGCAAAAAGCACCTGCCTCAACTGTAGAAGACCTGGGAGAGGCTTTAAAAGAGCTTTTTCATAGTAATGTTGACTTAAAAATTATAGGAACTCGACATGGTGAGAAGTTATATGAATCACTTGTTTCAAGGGAGGAGATGGCGAAGGCTGAAGATATGGGGCGGTACTATAGAATACCTGCCGACAACCGTGACCTTAATTACGATAAATATATTTTAGAAGGGCAGCCAGAGGCTAATATTGTGGATGATTATACGTCCCACAATACCAAAAGACTCTCAGTGTCTGAAATAAAAGAATTACTGCTCAAGCTTGAATATATTAAAAATGAGGTTCAATAGTAAATTACATAGCGATTTAGTAAATAATTAATACCTATCCATGAAAAATATTGAAAAATGACTAGCCCATTACCGTTATTAAGCATTTGCATTGCAACAAAAGATAGGGGCTACTATTGCACTAAGGTAATTGAAACCTTAATTAATTTAGATGACGATAGAATTGAAATATTAATATCTGACAATAGCAAAGATAATATTATTGAAATATTTCTAGAGGGTATAAATTCTTCAAAGATAAAATATGTATACGATCGATCAGAGATGTCTTCTATTGATAATTTTAATAGGGTAATTACACTAGCAACTGGTGAGTATATTACTATGATTGGCGATGATGATTTTATATTGCCAGAAGCTGTAAATATTGCTGAATGGGCCAAAAAAAATGATATTGATTCAGTTTCAAGTACAAATTTAATAAATTATATTTGGCCAAATAAAAATTTAGTTAATGGATTATTATCTATTCCATTTTATAGGGGTGGAAACAAGGCGATTGATACCGCTGATCATTTATCCAATCTAATAAAGAATGGATTTTTAAATTATCAAAGTTACAATTTGCCAAGAGTTTATCATGGCATAGTCAAAAGATCAAAAATTGAATATATTAAATCAAAAAAAGGATATTATTTTGGGGGGTTATCACCAGATATATATTCAACCGTTGCACTCAGTCTCTTAATAAAGAGGCATTATTTGGTTGATTATCCATTTACAGTTGCTGGATCTTGCCCATCAAGCTCAACTTCTGCGGCAACAAGCGGGGGGCATTCAGGCCGACTTCATGATGCCCCGCATTTAAAAAATAGAGGTAAATATGAGTGGGAGAAATTAATTCCAAAATACTACAGCGTTGAGACTATATGGGCAGAAACTGCGTTAAAAGCATTAATAGATTTTGAAAGGACCGATCTGCTTTTGGATTTTAATATGTATCGTTTATATATATATGGAATAATTTTAAATAGAAAGTATATTTTATATTTATCATTAAAAGAAACTATGAAAATGTATAAAGTATTGGATATTAATATTTATCGTTACTCATATAATATCGTTATAGAATTTTTTAAAAATATTATTAAAGTTATTAAAAAAATATTATTTTCAAACAATTCAATAAGAAATAATACTATCGTCAATGATAGCATTAAAGATTTTTCAGGAATTAAATTAGAGGCGGATAAATTTACAAAAAATATTAGCTATTCATTCGATAATGAAATTTAAAATAATATGATAAAAATTATGAAAAAATTATATTATTTTATATGGAAAAAATATGTTATTTTTATGGGTATAATTTATCAAAGTAGGATAGATAATTATCAAGATATACCTATAATAATAAACAATAGAAATAGACTCAGTTTTCTGAAGATGTTAATAAAATCTCTTGAGAAAATGGGTTATAAAAATATTTATATTATAGATAATAATTCAAGTTATTACCCGCTCATTGAGTACTATAAAAAATGCCCATATAAAATATATAGATTGGATAAAAATATTGGATATTTGGCCTTATGGAAGACTAAAATTTATAAGAAATTTATAAAAGATTATTATGTTTATACGGATTCAGATGTTGTTCCTATTGATAAGTGCCCATCTGATTTTCTAAAAATATTTTTTGAAAAAATGAAAAACGATAAGGAGATAATGAAAATAGGATTAGGTTTAAAAATAAATGATTTACCAATCTACTTTAATAGAAAAAGTGAAGTGATACAATGGGAAAGTCAATATTATAAAAACCAAACCGAAGATGGATACTTCATAGCGGGGGTTGATACAACATTTGCATTGTATAGGCCCTTTATGTCAGGCGGAACAAGCAGGCTAAAAATGCTTCGATCTAAATTCCCTTATGAGGCTCATCACATGCCTTGGTATAACGATTCAGATAATTTAAGTGATGAAGAATCATATTATATTAACAGCGCAAGCGCAAGCACGCATTGGACTGCTAAATAAAAAACTAAGATGTTTTATTTAGTTATATTCATCGGCCTGTTAGTAATTTCTCAATTTGAAATATTGGGAATGAAGTTTAGCGCCAAAAATAAATGGCAATTATTTGTATGCTCTATTTTTATTTTAGTAGCAGGTTTAAGGTATGAGACAGGTGTTGATTGGAGGGGGTACCAAGATTATTATAACCAAATCCCCTCTATGGACATGGCCATTATAAGAAATAATACTCAAGATATATTTGTAACGTTAGACGTTGGATATGCTTTATTAAATTCCTTTTTAAAAATGCTCGGTGGTGGTCTACAAACAATTTTTTTTATTATTTCATTTGCAATATCTACCCTTTTGCTAATAAATGTTAAATCATATTCTAAGTATGTTTTAATTGGATTTATTCTCTATTACTCATATTTCTTTTTTGTATTTGATATGAGTGGCATAAGGCAGGGGTTGGCCTTGCAAATTTTTATATTTTCATTGAGATATATTGGTGAAAGGAAGTTCGGAAAATATGTCGCTATGATAGCGTTAGCATCAAGTATTCACTGGAGTGCATTGCTACTGGTTCCATTGTATTTTATTTTAAATTTTAAGGCGTCTAAAATTTTTTCCTTGATTTTTATAATTATAGGCACCATCATTTTTTCATTTCAAATTAAAATGATCTCGGGGCCATTAAATTGGATTGCTGAGCATATTCAATATTTCCCATTATTGCAGGACAAGATTGTTGCACACACCTCTAATGAGGTTTTATCGAATCCAAGACAATGGGATTTGTATTCCATTTATAATTACGTTAGATGTTTGATTATTATTATTTTATGTAATAAATACGATATAAAATTGGCTAAAAATATAAAATATTACAATATATTTTATAATTTGCTTTTACTTCAATTTTTTAGCTTATTTTATTTATATGAATTCACTGTAATATCCGAAAGAATTAGGTTTTATTTTCTTTTTTCTGAAATTATATTGGTACCAAATTTAATTTTCTGTTTCCGCTACCTTTTTGAGCGTGAAATTACATTCATAATATTTAGTGCAATTGCTTTTTTGAATTCATACCCTTACTTACTTGGTTTTAAAAGTACGGTTTCTTATACTCCATATCAAAACTATTTGATATATCAGCTATTCGATATACATAGTGATGGCGATGCTAGACTTGACGAGCATATGAGAACACATGACTATCAATAAAATATCAGTATGCATGGCCTCGTTTAATGGTCAGAAATATATAAAGCAACAAATAGATTCTATATTACCTCAGTTGAGCGATAAAGATGAGATAGTTATTTCAGATGATGGCTCCGATGATGATACTCTTAATATCTTGTATGCTTTTAATGATCCCAGAATAATAATATTACACGATGGAGTTAAAAGGGGTATTAATGGTAATTTTGAAAATGCTTTATCTCATGCAAAGGGTGATATAATTTTTCTGTCAGATCAGGATGATGTTTGGTTGCCACTCAAAGTGGATACTTGTGTTGCCGCTTTGCGTATCAGTGATATTGTGGTGTCGAATTGTATAGTTACCGACGATAATCTGAATATTAAGTGTGGCTCTTATTTTATATCTGCTAATTCAGGCCCTGGATTTATCAAAAATTTTTATAAAAGCTCTTACTTGGGTTGTTGTTTAGCTTTTAAAAAAGAAATTCTTCCTATTGTACTTCCCATCCCTAACTCATTACTTCTATTTCATGATTGGTGGTTTGGTTTTATTTCGGAAATATTTTTAAAAGTCCATTTTATTGAAACCCCTTGTATGTATTATCGACGTCATGATTTAACAGCATCTAAAACTTCTAGTAAGTCAAATTTACCTATTTATTTAAAAATTTATTTTCGACTCCAACTTTTGTATCTTGGGTTAAAGAGGGCTTTGTATATATACTTAAATAAGAATAAGTATGTTTTATAAAATAGTGTGGGGCATCAGAGCCATTTTATACTCCCTATTTCTTGGTAGTTTTAAATTCCCAGGTTATTTGGGGGCGCCAACTTACATTCATGGTTTTAAAAAGATATTTATAGGTAGAAAGGTTAGAATTTTCCCAAATGTAAGGCTGGAGGCCCATCAAGAGGGAAAAATTTTTATTAGCAATGACGTATCAATCGGTCAGAATGTTCATATTACTTCAGCCTCTAATTTAATAATAGGGTCTTCCACCACGATTCTTGCTAATGTATTCATAACTAATTTTGATCATGATTATCGAGATATAAATGTTCATGTTATGAACCAAAAATTCATAATTAATGAAACCTTTATTGGTGAAAATTGTTACATAGGAATTGGATCCTGTATTCAGGCTGGAACCATCCTTGGCCGCCAGTGTGTTGTCGGCGCGAATTCAGTTGTAAGGGGCACTTTCCCAGATTTTTCTGTAATAGCCGGCGTTCCCGCAAAAATCATAAAGCGATATAATCAAAAAACACTTCGTTGGCAAACGACAAATCTTGAGGGTGATTTTATTTAGCCCTCATGTCTAACGGTACTAACTTTTTATGAAAACAATATTAATTACAGGTGGTGCTGGCTTTATTGGCATTAACTTATCTCGTGCATTATTGAAATTAGGGAATGCAGTACGCATTTTAGATAATTTTAGTCCTCAAATTCACTTTGATGGAAATTTACCGTCTGATATTGCTAATTCTGTTGAATTAATAACTGCTGATATTCGAGATATATCTTCTATGAAGCGTGCTTTAGATGGTGTTAATGGAATAGTTCATCTTGCTGCAGAGACGGGGACTGGACAGTCCATGTATGAAATTGGTCGTTATTTTGATGTTAATGTGCAGGGTACTGCGACTATGCTTGAATTAATTCAAAATAGCTCTTGCTTAAAGTCCCTTGAGTCGATCGTAGTTGCATCAAGCCGTGCGGTTTATGGGGAGGGCGCATATCTTTGTTCAGTGCATGGTATGGTTTTCCCCGGGCAACGTAGCCGCGTTAATATGGTGAATTGCAAATTTGAACCTACCTGTCCAGTTTGTAACTCTTCTTTAGTTCTAGCTGCCACTCCTGAATCAGCTCCGTTCATGCCAATGTCAATTTATGGCCTAACAAAACAGGTTCAAGAGCAGGCTGTTTTAATGTTTGCTCGTACTCATGGTATTAATGGATTTGGTCTTCGGTATCAAAATGTTTATGGCCCTGGTCAGTCCCTGAAGAATCCATACACTGGAATTCTAGCCGTCTTTTCTAACTTGGCAAGGCAGAACCAACCCATTGAAATTTATGAGGATGGATTAGAGTCAAGGGATTTTATTTTTATTGATGACGTGGTGGAGGCTACAGTTCGTAGTTTAAATTATGGTGAAGAGTTTGTAGGGGCCCTAAATATAGGCTCTGGCAGGGCTGTCAGCGTACTAACCGTTGCGCAGAAAATCAAAGAGTTTTTTAATAGCGAGAGTCAAATTAAAGTTTCAGGGGTATTTCGAATGGGCGATATACGTCACAATATTGCAAATGTCTCCATGTTAGACAGCATCCTAGGGCTAACCCCAGCCATAAAATTTGAGCTTGGATTATCTAAATTCTTAAATTGGGCAGCTGATCAGACTGCGGAGGACAAGGCTGCATATTTGCGCTCAGTTGACGAATTAGCTTCGCGTGGGTTAATGGGAAAATCTATGAGTAAAGCTTCATAAATTATCCGTTAATTTGGGATTGTGACCCTGTGTATTTCGACTCAAATTAGGCAAGTTTGGGGGGGGGGGCTATAATCCGTCAAAAAATTATAGGCAGGATCTATCTCCCCAATCTTATTTTTGTGATTTAATTAACTGGTTTTAAAAAAATGCAAAGTTTGCTGGGTAAGAAAATTTTATTTATTTCTCCTAAATTTTTTAGTTATGAGAATGAGATAGCGTCTGAATTAAAGTCTCAGGGTGCCGAGGTTGATTTTTTACCAGATAGGCCATTTAACTCGGCCGTAATGAAGGCAATTACTCGTTATTGTCGAAACTTAATAATTCCTCTGTCGAACAAATACTTTTTACATGCTATAGATGCTTTTAGCCGTAATGATTATGATTTGATTTTTGTTATTCAAGGGGAAGGGCTTTCACTTGAGGTCTTATCAATTATTAGAAGTCGCTATTCCAAAGCTTCTTTTGTACTTTACCTTTGGGACTCACTTCGGAATAAAAAAGCCCTCGTTCCCAATCTTGCGTCATTTGATTGGTGCTATACATTTGATGAGGAAGATGCGGCAAAATATAAAATTAAATTTAGACCGCTTTTTTTTCTACCTGGATTTTCTCAATCATGCGAGACATCATCCACCATTAAGTACCACTTAAGTTTTATCGGTACTGCACACTCTGACCGTTATAGAATAGTGGCAAATATTATTGCGGCTATACCCGCTTCTTTGAAGTGCTATTGGTATCTATATCTTCAAGCGCCTTGGGTATTTTGGGTGCATAAATTAATTAATCCGGCATATAAAAACGCACAGAGATCCAGTTTTTCATTTACACCTATTCCAAGAAAAGATTTGCAGGATATATTCTTTGAGTCGGTAGCTATTTTGGATATCGAACACCCATTACAAGTTGGTTTAACCATGCGTACATTTGAAGCCATGGGCGCTAGTAAAAAATTAATTACAACCAATCAGCGCGTTAAAAATATGGATTTTTATAACTCAAAAAATATCATGGTAATTGACCGTAATAATATCCCAAACATTCCCTTGGAGTTCTTTGAGTCGCCCTATGAGCATCTTGCCGATGAGATTTATTATAAGTATTCACTTAACGGGTGGTTGAATGACGTGATAATTCCTGGGGTGGTTAGTGCCTCAATTAATGGAGGGGACCATTAAGGTGAAACGCTACCCCTTCAAGCTGGCAGTCCTAAAAATTATTTCATCCTGCTTTCAATAATTCCTAGGTAATAACCTTTCTACCTACTAATATGGGTCATCTGCAAGAAAGAATATAAATTTATTTATCCTCAGGAGCAAATATGTTTTTAAATTTAAAGGATGATAAAAATACGACGATAGAGATGCTTATACAAATAATGCACCAATAAATATATCTAAAGTCAGCTGACACTCCAACTAGAAAGTAGCTAAAAAAGTAACCCAATGCCGAGCAATTTAGCGCAATGATCTGTGTTTTGGCTATCTTATCTCGAGAAAAATATGAAAGAAAAATCATTAATAATGCGGTCATGAGCCAAAAATAAGGCTTAAATATTTCTGGAGCATATGCTCTGCTCCCTTTTACGTATTTCGCAAGTATTTCTGTTATCTTTGGATGGAGTAACTTGATAGAGTACTTATTTTTATCAATTCCTTCGTGCCATATGTAATAAGGAGCAAGGGATGGAGATCTTATAAAAAATAAAAAGTTATTGGCTTTGATTTTAAAATATAGAACTGGATTATTGCTAATTGCTTTCAACCATAATTCATGAGTAGATTCAATTGTATTGTTTGTAACAAGAGATCCGCTTGTATCGTAGCCTTTTCGAATAAAACACAAGGCCCTCTCAAAAAAAATTTCAAATTGAGAGCATTCAATAATGTCATCATGCTTTACCCATGGCAATAAATTATCTCCGGTCATTGAAGATATTACAGCTATTTCATCCCCCATAATTGCCACTTCTAAATGACCGCTTTTAGCATTTAAAAATTTGTAACTTATTGCGGAATTTAAAATAGTGAAGAGCAGTAGTGTAATGATAGTCAAGAATAGAGGCTTGAAAAATTTACTATTTTTTTCTTCATTAAAGGTGAATATAATTCCAAAGAAAATAATCGGAGCAACTGCCAATATGGAGTTGTATCTTATTGATTCGGCATAAAAAAGAAATGGAATTGCTGTGACAAATAATGCATAACTCCTTTTTTTATTAAAAATCAAACCCGAACCCAAGAGTAGCGAGAGAGCCATGCCCACATCTTTCCAGATAACTCCTGAAAAATTGAGAAGCCATGGGGTGAAAAATAAACAAGGGATTAGTATTTTTAGCGGACTTTTTGAGAGGTTATAACACCAAATAAGCACCCCCATGAAAAGCATGGCTAGATGAAAGATCAGCATATTTTCAGGCCCTGGTCGTGTGGCCATTAATAGATGCCACACATAAGCCATCACAACAGGGTTATTGTCAGCATACTCTCCTGTCAAGGCGTTTTGAAGCTGGACATTGGAATCATACGACATGAATCCTGGGGCAAAGGCAAACCAGATGGTCGAAATTAAAAGAATGGTTGCAACTAGGGAGAGTGGCCACGAGAGGTTATTATGCAACCATCCCAATTTATGGGTGTTGGAATTGGGTGCCATCAGCAAGCATTCCTATTTTTGGTTAGTGCATATGCAAATACAGTTGTGTCATGTGGAAATAAAAATAAAAACGGGAGAGCTATTACTAGCAAAATCCAAAGAGCAATATTCATCAATTTGTTTTGCCGCTTAGAAAGTGAAATACGTGCATAAAGTCCTTTGAATTGGATTGATGGGATGCTAAATATAAGTTGTTTGTGAAAGCCATTTTCTGACAATAATCGATCGAGATTGCCTTTTGAAAAGTAATGTAAGTGGGGGGAAGGCATATCTTTTTGCCACATGCGTTCAAAAGGGCTAGTTATCCCTAGTTTGTATAGAGCTTTGGAGAGTCGATAAAAGATTCCATTGGTTGTTGGTAGGTTTAATACTAATAGTCCTCCCTGCCGCATATGTTTACGAATAGCTTCTAGTGTCAATATAGCGTTTGGAATATGCTCAAAAACATCGTTAAAAGTTATAACATCGAATTGCTCTTCGTTTCTTAAGGCCTGGGGAAAATAGCCCAAGATTAAAGGAATACCTCTGGATATTGTTTCATTGCCAATTTTTAGGTCCGGTTCAATTCCAACCGTCCTCAAAAAAAATTTCTGGGCAAGCTCAACAAACCAGCCATGTGCTGCACCAACATCTAGAATTATCTCCGACGTGGAATGAGGCCGTAAGAATTCAATCTGTTTTAAGATTTTAGAAAAATTGTATTTACGTAGTTTATCAAGTCCAATGCGTCTGGATTCCTCATTAATCGTAAGCTCATTAGCTGCTGTATTTACTTGCGGCTCTAGGGTTGATAGCTCATATTTGCAAATGGGGCATATTAAATGCCACTTTGCAATTCCAGGTTCAAGAGGGGCTTTACAGCAATAGCATTTCATAATTTATTAAATGGATGATATATATACGCCAGTAACGATGAGGGCTGCGCCGATTAATGAGTTGATGGACAGCGCTTCACCCAGAAAATAATGGGCGAGAACTGGAACTATCACAAAGGCCAATGCAGCAAAGGGATGCATGATAGAAAGTCGAGTGTCTTTTATTGCTAGCAACCACATAAAGGTGGCTACTCCATAGATTAATACTGCTGCAACTAAGTGGGTATTGCACAAAGTGCTGCGTAGCATTCCATACTCAGTTATATTGAGCTTTTCTGAGGCTTGTTTAAATAATATTTGGCCTACTGACAGTGTCAGCACGGTAAAAAATGCATACAAGGATTGGCTAAACGTCATGGCGTTTTGTTGTGAATAGGCGGCGCTGAAGTCTTTTATGCATCACACGCTGTGGACATGAGCTGATGTCATAGTTAATAAAAGAGAGAAGTAAATTAACGCCTACAACTATCGGCAATACAGCCAACATAATTGTTCCGGTTGGGGTTGAAATTCCTGATTCTATTGAATGAATCCAACTACGTGCTCCAAACCCAGCTCCAATTCCTAAAGCAAGAAGTCCAAGAGGCAGCTCAAATGAGGCGATTGAAATACTTCGCAAGTAGTAACTGTAGAAAATGCGCTTAATTGTATTGCGGATATTCTTAATCAGAAACTCAGGTAAGACTTTAGCAATGAGGAGATTGCTAATTTCTTCTCCATAAAATGATTCCATTGGAATATCAATAACAACAGCCCTAAGTGTATTAAGTCTAAATAAAATATCAGATTCGAAAAAATAACTTTGACTGATTTTTTTGAATGGCAGGCGTTCCGCAATTCGCGCATGAATGGCGGTATATCCATTGGTGGGGTCAAAGAGATCCCAGTATCCGGAAGATAATTTTGATAAAAATGAGAGGCATGAATTACCAACCATTCGAATCCATGGCATCCCTCGAACCCCATCTAAATTGTAAAAGCGATTTCCTTTTGTATAGTCGGCTTCATTACGTAAAATAGGCAATATGAATTCGGGAATAAGGGCGGGATCCATTTGACCATCCCCGTCGATTTTTATTATAATGTCAGCATTTTGTAGGATGGCTGCTGAGTAGCCCGACATTACGGCGCCTCCAACCCCAAGATTTTTTTGATTATAGATAACCTGTACGCGATGATCCGTGCAGTTTGATTTAACAAAATCCCCCGTTTTTTCTGGGCAACAATCATCTATTACAAAAATATGATTTATGTTTGCTGGTATTTTTGCGATAACGTCCATTATATGTTGTCGCACTTTAAAGCACGGTATGACAACGGCAAGTGAAATTTTTTCGTAGGGATTCTGCATTAAATTGGAGGTATGTGGTTGAAAGGAATCGATTAATTGATTGGAGTTACATTATCGTGATTTTAATTAATAGTGGGGATGGGTACAATCTACAGTTAGATTGATTTTTTACAGACTTGATCCGAAGTCTCTTTGAGGGGATGAAAGGCCCATTCAAAGCTAATTGCACTTTATGGGTTAAGCTTTTTGGGACGACGCATATGTTTCTAGATTTTTAAGTCCAATTCAGTGGAATCGCTTTGCTCTATATATCTCATGACCGTATCTGTCTTTGACAATCTCCGGCATTGCATAATTATTTGCATGCTTGCCTCCGAATTTAGTAAATCTTGATCTGCCCCTACCAACATGGAGTGGCCACTGATGCCTTCAACCACTAATTCGTCTAATAAAGCATCCCTAGCAATTTTTTTATAAATGCGATTGACTTTCCTAGAGTTCAGACCACTTCGTGAAATTCTTCTTCCACAGTCAATGCCAACCATGAGGTATTCCCGTCCCTCAGGAAATTCTTTCATCTACTACGCTAATGTTAGATGAGGTCTTTGACTTGGGTGCAACCATTTATCAAGTGTCAATGAAACAAGTGCCTCAACTTAGACTCTTCGAATTTCACCCTAATAAAGGTGCATCCATTTAGGCGTCTTAAAACACACAATACGTTTATATAACCAAACATACGAAACAATAAATAGAAGAAAAAAGGCGACTAATATTGGGGTAGAGCTCCAGTAGAGAACGGCAGGTATCACTGCTATTGCCGTAAGAACCCAAAGGTAAGGCGATGTCTGAGCATTGGCAGAAAACCAATCGTTTTCGGATTTGATCGTTGAATTATTCAGAATTCTACGAAAAATAAGGGAGTGAAAGTGAATGCCATCGGGGTGACCGGGATTCTTGCCTTGATGAAATTTTCTTCTGTAGATTGTAAACACAGTTTCCCAGATGGGGTAGGCATTAATTAGCAATGCAAACCAAGGAGAAATTGTGTCATGCCTTGTCACAATCAGTACGCTTAAGGATGCAATCCAAAACCCGATGAGATAGGCGCCACCGTCTCCAAGAAAGATTAAGCCGCGCGGGTAATTCAGAATAAAAAATCCCAGAATGGAGGCCGCCATCGCAAAACTTAAAAAGGTAACTAAAGGGTCCCCAACTTGAATGGCAACATAGCCTAGGGCAAATAAGGTGATCATGCCCACCATACTTGATAAGCCATTAAACCCATCAATAATGTTGTACGCGTTTGCTAAGCCTGTAATTGCAAATATAGTAAAGATGATCGAGAAAGGTGAAATAAACAGTATGTAATCGACGCCGGGAATATCCAGATGATTAATTCGAATGCCTAAAAAGTAGATGGCAAAAAATGCACCGATTGCAGTAAATAGTAATCTAGTACGCACGCTAATGTTTTTTGTGAAATCTTCTATTAAGCCAATAAAAAAAACAGGCGAAGCACAAAATAATAAGATGAAATCTGCAGAGCCTAAGACTGATGATTCATTATGCAAGCTAATGGCAATCAAAAGTCCCAGCGCTATTCCAAGTCCACCAATGCGAGGGACTGAAACCTTATGAAATTTTTGAGGGCCACTCAGGTTTGAGTCGCCTGAAAAACGCTTATGGAGTTTTTGTGAGCGGATGATAAGAACCGTCACCAAAAATGAAGTAAGAAATGCAATGATTAAACTTGACATCTTTTAATTATAAATTCTAATTACAGTTTATTACTATGGATATCGCTAGATTGAGACGAGTTATGCCTAATAACCGCAGTAAAAGTGTGGCGGTGATCAATTTATAGACTGCTAAGTGGGGGTTGAGGAATTTTTTCCTACCCTTCAAAATACAGCAACTTACCTTGCCTAGAAATTATCTTCTTAAAACAGACGTTAAAAGTTGTTAACTTTTTGTATCAAAGCCATTAAGGCAATGTATTCTTAGTTCGTTTTAGTGCTCACATGTGATTTCACAATGACAAAAGGCTGACCAGAGCTTCTTGTGCTCTTTGAGGAGTAGAGAATCTCATTCGGGTATTTCCCATTGGCCATTTGCCGCAATTGCCAGGGGGCTTTGAGTTTTGTTGATGTAAAAACCAATAAAGAGCTGGTATTTGACACATTATTCAAATAATTTGCTCCCAGAAGGACTTTTGGGTCAAAAGGCACTTTATTAAAGCTAACCTCAAAGTGCAGGTGCGGCCCTGTTGATCTACCCGTGCTTCCAACTGTGGCAATCTGTTGGGACTGTTTAACCCAATCCCCAATTTTTACTAAGACTGTTTTGGCATGGCCATAGCGGGTCGTATAACCTTGCCCATGATCAATCTCAATGAGATTTCCATATCCTGGCGCATAACCTGCATAAATTATTTGACCATCCCCGGTTGCCAATATCGGGCTGCCAGCCTCCGCTGGAATATCCATCCCTTCATGTTGCTCATGTTCGCCAGTAAAGGGGCTATTGCGCACTCCAAAAGGGCTTGAAATAAAAGAATTTTTGGTAAGGGGGTAGGCGCCTAATTTCTCTTGGGGCTCTGCTTTAGCTGATTCTTGGCAGGCCAAACTAAACAGCATCAATAAGCCAAGAAAATATTTATTTAAAGGGCGGGTGGAAATATGAGGCAATTTAAGGAGATGAGCTAATTTAAAGGTCTGTAGTTATCTGGGGTGGTAGCAATGATAAGGCTAATGAGTTTCAAATATTTATTATAAAATTAATAAATGAAAAAGTTATCCATAAAATTCCTAGTTTTAGCCATTGCAACAATCACTTGTGGCATTTTCTCCATTTCATCCTTTGCCCAGACTGCGCAATTTGAATATGACCTCAAAATTACTGCCGATCCTGCAAAACGCGCTGCGTATCTAAAGCAATCAGGCGAGGCCCCAAGCCCTTATGAACAAGTTTTTAATTTGGTAAAGGGGTCTATGCAGGTAGCTACCGTGGTAGATAAGGTGGATATTCGTAAAGATCAATATCACATTAGTTCCACGGGTACTCTAGCTGCTGTGCTTTCGACAGTATTGCAAGATCAAAAATTGATACGGGATTCAGTAGGCGCTAATAGTCCTAAAGGCTTATTAACAAATACCTATCAAGAAAAGCGCGGTAATACTGAATTGCTCATTGCTAAGGTGAACGCGCCTAAGAATATTTTGGACTTTTTTAAAGTATCTTCTCGCACCCCTCCAGTGGGAGTTGCCCCATATACCGGTCAGTTGTTAGATATGCTCACTGTGGGTTATCAATTTATCGGCAAAGAGTTGCCTGCAAAATCTGTAGTGTTGCCCGTCACTGATGGTCGTTCTTTAAAGACCTATACCCTGGTTCGGGGCGAGCCTTGGGAGTTCCCTTTTGAGGGCGGTAAGGTTAAAGCGGTTCGTTATTACAAGACCACTTCTAAAGATGATTCTGCAACCTTTGAGGTATGGTTCTCAGAAAAAGAGCATGCACCTTTGCGTTCGGTAATTGGCCTAAATGCTCAGTATGGCGCTACGATTCAGGTCGATCTAAAGAAGATTCCAGCGCTTTAAGGCTGTCTGGCGATGGGAAGCGAATTTTAAAAAACAGGAATTCATTCCCATATCTTCAGCTTCAACTGTAAAGAAATTGCCCCATGCACCCGATCTCCAACTGTAGGGATCACAAAGACATTAGCCCCAACCCAGTCGCCCTCCCAGGTTAAGGCTGGTAATACCGCAGGAAACCAACCGCCATTATTGGCACCGGGATAGCCATTAAAACCCCCAAAGACTGCGCCTAACTTAATGGGCCCAATTGCAATGGGTTGGTAGTAAACCCCTGCATAGTTGGAGTAGTCACGATCACTGTTATAAAAGCGCCCCACAGTGACTGAGGCTACGCTATTAAAGCGATATTCGGCACCAGCACCCCAGTTACCGCCATTAAAGTTCTTATCCTGCTGAAAGTGATATGACGCCATGCCAGGATTGAGCCACAGCTGATTTTTAGTTTCTGGTGTGATGAGGTGAATGAAGTCATCAGCACTATCAGTGCCTTGAGCATGGCTCGGACCGGTAGTGATTGTGAATACTGCTGCCAATACACACGCAAGAGCGTGAAGATAGAGTTTTGAGTTAGTCATTTATATGGCTGATCTCTATCATTGATCTCTATTATTAAGCTCTATCGTTATGTAAGTTGGCGATGCACTACTTTTTACTGCTACTTTTATCTTTGCCCGGCTTACTCAGTTTGAAATTCATCTTTTGACCTTGGTAAAGCAGGGTGGCGGATTCATCACCAATGCTTTGCAAGCTTAAGCCTTTGCCTAGAGATTCACCAACGCTGATGGCATTGGTAGGTTTGCCATCAATTTCAAAAATAGCAAAACCATCTAAAGTGCCATCTTTGCTTTTAGAGGTAACTACTACACCGCGTAAATAAATATTGTCTGTAACGATAGGCTTATTACCAAACAAGCTATAAGCAGAAGTGCCATCCTGATTTGAATACAGTGTCATGCCCTTATTGATGCCATTAGCAGCTTGGCTGGGAACCCCTGGAATTTGTGCAATTCGCATTGCCCAGTAAGTTACTCCTACTGCTGTGAGCAACATCAAGAAAGAAGTTAAGGCATTACTAATGGAGATCGGCTTAATGCTTAAGGTAAGGGTAGCTTGGGATGTTGAAGATGTATTTCCAAAACCAGAAACGCCCCCAGTATTTTTCTGTCCGCCTCGATTGAAGTGACTTGCTAGAAAATGTCGGATTTGGTCGGTATAAGTAAAAGGGGTTGTGAAGTAAGCTCCCTTTGCTTTTGTTCGACCTCTGGCTCGATCGTGCTGCTGATCTTGCCGCTGATCTTGATCTGTCTCTGAAGTAGCGTCAAGAGACGGTTGCTCAGAGGCCTGCTTTTTGGCTTCCTGCTTGGCTTTTAGCCTGTCTTGCAATCGTTGGAGAAATTCGCTCAAAGTGACAAAATACCTTTAAAATTTAATTCAGTTTAAATCATCGAAAGTGCTATGTTTATTTCCCGCTGGCTTGGCCAAAAATGGTGTACAAAAGCGCGTTCTGTCAAAAAGACTTTTGCTAGTGAAGCAGGCTTTACTTTGATCGAGATTATGGTGGTGATTGCCATTATTGGTATTTTGGCGACGATGATCGTCCCAAAAATCATGGGTCGACCTGATGAGGCGCGTGTGACGGCGGCAAAGCACGATGTAGGAACCTTGGTGCAAGCATTCAAGCTCTACCGTTTAGATATTGGTCGCTACCCCACTACAGAGCAAGGTATCAAGGCTTTAGTAGAAAAACCGACTTCAGAGCCAGTACCGCAAAACTGGAAAACAGGGGGTTATTTAGACTCCGTACCCAAAGACCCTTGGGGCAATCCATATCAATATAGCAACCCAGGCACTCATGGCGAGATTGACGTGTACAGTTATGGCGCTGATGGTAAGCCAGGAGGCACCGGAAACGATGCGGATATAGGCAATTGGCAATAAAAGCCTTCCTGAAAAGTTCTCAAGCATTTTTAAGCAGGCTTTTCAGTAAGAACCACATGACCCGCTCAAAAAGAGTGGGGTTGGGTGAGGCAGGTTTTGGCCAGGCCGGATTTACTTTAATTGAATTGTTAATCGCCATAGCCATTATGGCAATTGTGATGGGGGTAGCGGTATTGGCAATACCCAATCATGATGATCGCTATTGGCGTGATAACTTAGATCAGTTAGTCGGCTCTCTGAATATGGCTCAAGAAGAAAGCGTGATGGCGGGTACGCCCATCATGGTTCAAATTGATT
>Ga0316218_1000789_pt1 | contig 39837 bp, 19 predicted proteins | sample TBH18003metaG_FD_203634 | JGI IMG/M metagenome (GOLD analysis project Ga0316218, IMG submission 203634) | Freshwater microbial communities from Trout Bog Lake, Wisconsin, USA - TBH18003 | ecosystem: Environmental > Aquatic > Freshwater > Lake > Hypolimnion/Profundal zone | place: USA: Wisconsin...
CTGGCGTTTGCCGGGCGCAAGCCGCATGGTTACCGCCGCGCCATGTGTGTCTGCCGTGCCCCCAACGGCTGCAAAAGCCATTTCGCCTTTGGCCTCGCGCAACAAGGCAACGTCATTAGCAACCGTCAGCGCTTGCTCATGGGCAAGGCGAAGGGTAATAGTGCGTTCGTTGCCGCCGGGATTATCGACTTGGAAATCGAATACTTGCACGGGGACCGACGACCCCGCCACGTCATGCGGGATCATCGGGGAGAAGCCGGTCATGGCCAGCCGCAGGTCGAGCCCGGCTCTGTTAAACGTAAAGAACCCCTTCGGGAGATAGGCGCGGCAGGTGACCGCATCCAAAGGCTTGGCGGCAGGCAGCCACGGCACCGCGGTTTGCTGGAGCACCGTGGAGGCAGGCCCGTCCTCCAGAACAAAGCAGAACGGCGCCTGACGAGTCGCTGGCGAGGTGTAATAGTTTGCAGGATCCATCGCATGATAAGGTCCGTTCACGGGCCGCCCGTTGACGTTGAGCCAAACAAACCCGTATTTGCCGAAGACGGAGTAGCCGGTCCCCACGCCTCCGAAGGGGATGCCGAGGCCATGCGATACATCGACCATGCTGGCGTCGTCGCTCGGGGGCCGGTTTGGGATGGCCGAGTCTCCGGCTGCAAAGCCTGAAAACGCCAGGCTTGCGGCCGCAACTGCTGTGATGGCAAACGTGGCCAATGGAGGTTTTGAAAAGAAGGGACTATTGATGGGTTTCATCGCGATCAGGTTTTTCGGTAGGTTTCAATGCACTGGAGTATCGATCACGGCTGCCTGAATAGTTACTGTTTGAGCCTCGCCGATTGGGCGGTCCGGGATCGTTATTACGTTCGTCTGTTTGTCCCGATTGTATTCGACGGGGATCGAATGGCCATTGAGCGTGGCGGTATTGGCTTCCTGCGTTGACGGAAGTTCAATTCGGTAGCCCCGCTCCGCGACCTGGCCTTTGTAGGTGCCATGGGCAGGTCCAATGCCAACCGTGAGCACATCGTTCACTCGCCTGCTTTCGAGCACGGTTTTGGCGTATTGGCCCGACTGATACTCTTTGGTTTGTCCGTCATCTTCGTAGAGCGTGGAAGAACCGTCCTCCCCCGGAAAGATTCTGACGATCAGCGCGCCAAGCGGCGTCGTGGTCATCCGCGGAGTGTCGGCCTGGAGAGGTATGGGTGCGCCTCCTTTGACAAAGAGAGGAATATCGCCGATACCGGCTTTGTACTTAACACGGGTGTTTCCAGCAACCTTCTCTCCGGTCAAGAAGTGATGCCAGGTGCCCGGCGGAAACCAGATGTCCTGCTCCACCACGAAATCCGATCCCGTGCCCGGTTTGGCGATCGGCGCTGCCAGCAGTCGATCGCCCAGCATGTATTGTTGAGGGTTCCGGTACGCCTCTTCGTTCGCGGGATAGTCGAGATACATCGGACGCAAAAGAGGGATGTTCTCGTCGTAGCATTGCCTCACGGACAAATAAAGATACGGCATGAGAGAGACCCTTAGTTTGTAGGCGGAACGCATCGCCGTCACAAACGGTTCTCCCCACAGCCAGGGGCGGCGATCGAGATTGTCGCCGCAGGAATGCACCCGCAGCGCCGCCGATAGCGCTCCGAACTGCACCCAGCGGGTGAACATTTCCGGGTTGCGCTCGCCGGTGAATCCGCCGATGTCGTGCGCCCAGTAGAAGCATCCGCTGTTGCCGGAAATCGCGGAGAACGAAACCTGAAAAGCGAGCATATCCCACGTCGCCTTGGTGTCGCCCGAAAAGTGAATCGGATGACGATGATCACCCCATCCTCCCCAACGGCTGAAGGACGCCCCTCGTTTTCCCCCCGCTTCCGAGGCCCGATAATACAGGTAATTCAGCCACGGAAGATGCTCCAGATAGGGAATGCCGCGGACACTCGGGTAAATGTAATCCTGTTGCCAATCGAGCCACCAAAAATCGACACCCTCCCGCTCCGTCGGCGCGTGGGCGGATTTAAAAAAGGCGTCCATGTAGCGCTGGTCGCCGGCGCTAAACTCGGGATTCGTTTGAGTGCCGACCGGGAGCAACTGCATGAACAATGGGTAGTTTTCTTCATGTTCGCGCATCCCGTCGCACGGGTGATCGTTCAGGGTTACGAAAATGCGATCTTTCTTGAGGTCATCGAGGAGAGCCTTCGGGTCGGGAATTAGCTCCTTGTTCCATGTATAACCTGTCCACCCCAGATTCCTGGCGTGTCCGAAGCCGCTCCGTGCGTCGGACTGCGTATGCCAGTCCATGTCCATCACCAGAATATCGAGCGGAAAGTCGTGGGCTTTATATTCCCTGACAATTTCCCGGAAATCGTCCGCCGTGTAGCGATGCCATCGACAATACCACGAGCCCAACACATGTTTTCGCGGCATTGGGACCTTGCCCGAGATCGAAGCCAAGGCTCCCAAAGCTTCCCTGTAATCCCCCCCGTAGGCGAACAGATACCAGTCAAGATCGGAGGCGATCGGAGTTTGATGATTTAGCAACGGACTCTTCGGCGGAGCCCCACCCATGCGCTGGGCGATCCAGCCGTTTCGAAGCAGCGGCTGGCCTGAGTCGTCGATCAAGCACCAGCCATCGCGCGAGAGAAGGCCGTCGGGCAGTTTCCGCGGCCCGCTCCAACCGTCCAGCGTGGCAACCGGTCCGCCGAGGTTGCACTCATTTTTTGAGCCCGGAGTCCACGCGACCTCCCGGTCATTACTTCCCGGAAATACCGCGCGCAGGTTTTCCGCGCTGAATGGCTTGCCATTTGGGCGATACTCCAGGCGCAGTTTCCCAGTATCGATGGCAATAGCCTTTTCAACTCGCGAGATTGAGGCATCCGAAAATCGAGCATCCCGGTTGCACGCAAAGAGTGTCGGATCATCCACAAACCCGCCTTTGACGGCATACTCCATGCGGATGCAAACCGGACTGATTACAGTAAATCGGGCATTTCCAAAGACGATCTGGCTCGGGCCTGCGTTGCGCGGGATGGGTGGTTGAGCGGACTCCGTCGTGGCAGCGGTAAGGTGGGCCGTCATTGCGCCCAGCAGGATCAGGGATGCCAAGCAAGGGCGCACAAGGCTGCGACTGCTGAAAGCGCCTGGGGAATTCGTCCGAACAGAGCGGGAAGACGGGGCGTTCATACCGCGAAGGATTCCAGTGTACAGATAACTCTGTCAATGCACTTTTCCTAAACTGCGGCGCTGAAATTGTAATTGATACAACTTTACGGAATGACAAGGCTCGGCTCCACCAGAACCGCGACCCTCTTCGCCTCCGGGTGCCTTGCGCGCCAGAGCAGATGCTCCACGGCGGTCTCGCCCACTGTGCGGGCATGCAAATCCACCACCGGCGGCGAGGGTTCCAAGCCGTTGAGAAAAAAGCGTTCGTTATTGCAGCCCACGATCTTCACGTCGCGCCCCGGGCTGATTCCCATTTTCTGAAGCTGGCGATAAATGGAAGGCAGCAGAATGTCCGCCGCGAAAATGCCGTGGAGTTGCTGTTTGACCGCGAAGATTTTTTGCAAAAGGGCCTCCATCTTGGACTCGTCGGTCGAATGGACGTTGGCGCCACGCACAAGCAACCCTTCCAAATAGACGGATTCCGCCTCAAAACCGAGCCGCCTGGCCTCCGCGACAAACGCCGCCGTTCGAAGATTGAAGAGAAGCGGATCCTGGGTGGTAATGGCGACCGCGTGTGCAACCGCAGCGCCGTGCATGTGCTCCGCCGCGAGTTCGCCGCAACGGGCGTCGTTGTAGGTGACCCTGTCGCACCACTGGCGACCCCGAATTTTGCCCATGAAGGTCACGCAGGGCCGGTTGACGATCCACGGGTAGGACGCAGCTTGATCCGGTTCGGAGAGCAACAAACATCCATTCACCTTCGGAACGGGGTTTCCCTTCCGGTTCTCGCCCTCCGGGGGGAGTTGATGGACAATGCAATTGATCCCGTGGCGCCGCAGCGCGGACTCGACCCCGGCCAGCGCATACGCGTAAACCGGCGCAAAATCGCTGATCCACTGAAAACCGATATTCTCCGGCAGCACGATCGCCACCGTGTCCATGATCCCCATCTTTTCTCGAATCTTCGGGCGAAGCCGCTTTTCCGGCGCCGGTGGAAGATAGCCGATTTTCGCCATGGCTTCTTCCACAAGCAGTCGTGTTTCAGGACGAACAAGAGGAGACTGGTTCACCACTCGCGATGCGGTTGCAGTCCCCACTCCCGCCGCTTTTGCAACATCCGCGATGGTTGGAACACCATGGAATTTCTCCCGATGGGTACGCGGGCGGGTGTTCTCTTTGGTCGGTTGCATGAGTAACCTTAATCAAGGGCGAAACTTCATGCCGCGTCAAGACAGAATTGTCTGACTCGACGTAATAATCGAGGATATTTTCGACAATTCCACAAGGGACCCGCCTGGCGCTCGAATTGTTGAACGATCCATCCGCTCCCATGCGGTTTCGCGGACTGCAACTGGCCTCGCAACATTCAGAGTCCGAATATGAAAATCCAGAATGCAACTCCGGGAGTCCAGGAAAAGCCTGAAGCGCCGCTTTCGGTGTCTCCGGCGGCTGGTTGGAGTTCACCGGCCTGGCAAGGTTGGAACCGGAACAACGACGACAAATGTTGAAAGATATCTTACGATGACCGGCTATTTCGTTCGATCATTGGCAGGGTTCTCGTAGTAGTCGAAGCTCGGCCCCAACGTCTCGCGAAGCGGCTCGGTAGCTCGATTCAACTCCTCGACAATCTGTTCATCCAGAGGTTCCAAAGCGGCCTTAATGTTCATCTGTAACTGCCTGATATTGCGCGAACCGCATAGCGAACTGGTGATGCCCTTCCCTGCCAAGGCCCACTTCAAAGCAATTTCCGTCGTGGTCATCCGGTATTTGCGGGCGATTGTTCGGATGCTCTGGAGCGTGGCGATGGTTTCGAATTCAGCGCCTGTCATTCCATGACGGCATTCCGCCGTGCTCCGACTGTCAAAGTGACGCGTTCGCCTCTGCCATACCGGCACATCCGCGAGGGTCTGGTATTTGTCCCCCAATACTCCCTGCATCAGCGACATGTACCCCAGCACACCGATCCCATTCTCCCGGCAAAAAGGCAGAATTTCTAATTCGATGGCGCGTGCAAGAAGGCTGTAGGGCAGTTCGTTGATGGCAATCTCGACGCCCGTCGCGAGAGCCTCGGAGAGCTTTTCCACCCCAAAGTTGCTAACGCCGATATAGCGAATCTTGCCGGCCTGCCGCAACCGGTCCAGAGTCGCGAAAGCTGCGGGCGTGGACGGCGTCAAGAACTCCTCGTCGGTGAAATGCCGGATGGCGCACGCCGTGATCGGCCAGTGAACCATGTAAAGATCGATGTAATCGGTCTGAAGCCGCCGAAGGCTCGCCTCGCAGTGCGCAATCAATTTTTCGGCATCGGTATTCGATGGGCTGACCTTCGTGCCAATGAACACTTTGTCACGTGGTATTCCGCGTAGAGCACTACCAAGGGAGCATTCGCTCGCACCCTGATTGTAAGCCTCAGCCGTATCGAAGAAGTTGAAGCCTTGCTCAACTGCGGAGCGCACCACGTTATCAACATCCTGCTGGCTTTGCGGCCCCCAGTAATCCCCGCCGCCGTAAGCCCAGCAACCCATGCCAAGCACAGGCAGTTTTAATCGGGATATTCCGCCTTGTCGTAATTCCATAAAATCGATGATTTCTTTGCTAGTGGCGTGTCCCATAAATGACTAGACCTTTGCTGTCGGCTATTTTTCGATTTTTCAAGGCTCGAACGAGCGGCAATATCCGCTGCGATCTTGCCCGAGTGAGCAACGCAGAAAAATCGAAAAAGAGCCACAGCGCTTCGCGCCTTTTGCGGATTAACCTGCGACTCGTTGGCTCCGTTTTCCGGACTGACGACTCCGGCGAGTTCAGTTTCGGCGCGTTAACCGCTTCCGTTTCTTCCGCAGTGTCCATCCTCGATTGCGCGAGGTTGATCTTCGCCAAGCTCAGGGCTTCCCGTCCACTCTCACTGGTTGCCGAAGTCATCTCAATAAATTAACCTGCACGCATGAACAGCAACAGATGTCGCCTGACCCGAATGGCACTAACTTAAGGAAAACTTTCGCTGGGTATTGGAGCCACGAACAAGCGGAGCGGCGACGGATGCGGGTTCCGGGGAGCGCACGCGCCCTCGCGTGCGGGCGTCGGCGCCCCCGCCGACGCCGTCCTGGGTGCCAGCGCGCGCTCGTCCTCTCAACGATGCCCTTGGCGGGGGCGCCAAGGGCCACAGGCGAGGCGCCTGCGCTCCCCGGAGTCCCTAGCACGGGCGCTTACTGCAAATAACGCCGACATTTGTCCCAAGACGCCCTTAACTTAGTGCCATTCTAGCCTGACCCCTTTTTCCCGCCTTCCGCCACCAAGGCCGCGAAATAAATATTGAGTATTAACCGATATGAAGTGTTCATTGTGTTCTGCTTGTTTTTTGAATGAGGAATTCGGGGCCAGTCGTTTCCTTTTATGGAAGTTGTTTCAGGGCTTGCTCTGAGGTGGAGTCTGACCCTGCATGTCGTAATATTGGCTCCACGGTTGGATCGCCACAATCATCCCTCCACTGCCATTGAGGGTAATGTTGCGGTAATGCACATTTTCATATTCCTGGGGCGTGTCGCCCCGCAGCTTCAACCGCGCCAGGCTCACCGATCCGTTCACTGTGCAATTTTCCACCACCACGTTTGTGGCAGGAATAGGGACGTCGCGTTCAACAACGTGTTTCTCCTTTGCCAAAAAATCCGGCAAGATGATGTCGGCGGCGCGCGATTGGGGCGTGACATCGAGCGATTCGATTTTTCCTCCGCGATACACGCAGGTGACGGTGGTGTTGCGCGGCGCGTGCAATTTGAAGGAGACATCCCAATCCTTCGGCCAAGCCGGCAGGAGGCGGATTTTGTCGCCCGCAGGTTGCAACAACATAAGATTGGTGGTTTCCAATAAATTACCGCCGTGATTCTGGTCGGGGAGCCAGTCGAAATTCGGCCCCCAAGTGGCGGGCCAGCGGTAGGCCGGGTGGGAATTGGCGCACTTGATGGCGAGGATGCGGGCTGCTTCATCGGCCAACCCGAGCAGCGCGGCTACATTTCCGTCATAGCCCCAGCCATTCGGAAGATTGGAGTGCCTCTTCGCGTAGGCCAGTTTTCCCTCCTCCAACAGCGGCGTGTTCAAGGTCGCGACGCGCGCGGGCCAGACGGCATAAAGCTCGGGGTTTTCGCAATTGGAGCGCTTGGGGTTGTATTTCTGCGCGGGCGAGAGCATTCGGCGCGTCTGGCCGTCGACCTCAACATTTTCCAGCGGCAGATCCGGCGTCGCCGATTTCATGTGGGCGAAAAAGGCCCGCTGCTCGGGCGTGATGAGGCGCTGCGGCAGCGCGGTCAACCGCTGAGTGATGTCGATAAGACTTGCAACGGTTGGCGTGTCGTTGGTCACCCCGGTCCAATAGGTTTCGACGGATTGCGCCGGGTCGATCACGATTTTTCCGTTGGCGTCTTTTTGGAAACGTGTGTCGAAATACATCAACACCGACTGCGCCATCGGAAGGACGCGCGTTTTCAAGAACTGCGGATCCTGCTGGTAGTCCCAGCGGTCAAGCATCAGGCCGACCAGTTCGGGGCCTTGATTCCAAGCGTAACGCCAATATCCGCAGCAGACTTCGCTGGGGGCGAGATTTTTCCGGTTCCAGCCGTAGTCGCGGTTGGCGTAGGTGCCCCAGAAGGTCATGGTTTCCGGGAAATAGGCGCCCTTGGCTCCGTGGTAGAGAGCGGTGCGCGCCTCAGCCAGAGGTCGGACCTGCTCGAACATATCGAAGAGCGGATCGGTCATGTCCAGATCGCCGCTGGCAGCCATCGGATGATACATATGGCGGGTGTTCTGCCACCAAAATGGGTCGCCCCATTGACGGAAGTCGGGGTTGTAGGATTGCCCCATCGCGGTCGGTTCGACGGTGAAAATACCGCCGTTGAACTTGATGGGCAACGGCCCGCGCCCGCCGCAGGCTTGGACGTAGCGTTGGAGGGCATAGGCGTGCGCGATGGGTAAACTGCGGCTGGAGACCGCCGCACAGAGTTGCTTTCCGTCAAGATATATCCGCGTAACGCCGGTTGGATCGACCGCCACCGCCACATGCTGCCACTGGCCCACTTTGAGCAGGTTCGGCGGGGCCTTCATGGTTTTGTCGCCGGCAATCCAGCGCAGCGACGCCTTGCTCTGTATGTCAAGGAGGAATCCGTCACCGGCGCCGGCGGTGAGTTTGTCAAAGATGCGCCCTCCAGGGCCGGCGACGTCGGGCTTGATCCAGGCTTCCAAGGTGAAGGGGCGGGTGACATCCGCGGCATCGGCGGGAAAGTCAGCGGGGGCGCCATCCGCTGTCACCTCGGGAGCCTCTGGCAGGGGGGAGGCATCGTGAGAGGCGGTGCCCGCAAGTTTGGAAATTTCATCCTCTCTCAGTGCACGTTGGAACACGCTGCGGCGGCCGATCTCGCCCCGGAAGCGGTTGCCGTCCCCTGAATCGTGGCCCACACGGAGCGGAAAGGTGTTTTTGGGGATCGCTGCCCCGCCGGTGGCCTCGGTAATGACATAGGAGCGGTTCCAATACGAGTGCCACCATGCCGTGGTATGACGGAGAGCCTCGTTGGAGTCGGCGGATTCGTTCGCGGCCTTTTGCGCACCGGCAATCCAATCCCCAGCCTTCCCTGCCTGGAGGCACGGGGCTGCGATGCGCAGGGCAAACCGACGCACCGCCCCGGCGGATTTCAATGCCTGACCCGCTTCGCCGGGAGCGAGGTTCGTTCCTGTCATCCACCCACCGAAAGTGCGGTGCAACAGCGGATCGCGCACCTTGTCGGCAAACGGCTCCAGAGATTGCACTTTGAGTGTCGATTCAAATGCGAGCGAGGTTTCGTTGCGATGATACCACCCGATGCCGCCGGGTCGATCCGTCAGAAACACATCAGCCGATTCGGTCAGATCAAACGGACCACTCCGCATGGTCCATGTCTCGTCGCCCACGACTTTATGCGGCTGGGTGCGCCAGGAATCAATGGATGCGTTGACTTCAATGCCAGCCGGAGCTTCGCCGATCACATGAACCACGGGCCGGTCGGAATCAACGAAAATCCGCAACTGCATCTGTTGACCGGGAGAACCTGCCGTAATATGACAAACGCCGTCGCGCAGGACGAGTTCCTGGCGGAAATCCTTCCCCGCCGCGAAGGGATTGGGCGTGAACGCAATGCGGACCCCGCCGACCTTTAGCAAGCGGCTGATCTCGCTGAACGAATCAGTGCGACTGATGTAGAACCGCAGTTCTCCATTCTCCTGCGCCCAGAGGTTGATCCCCACCTGTCCGTTGCCCAAGGGCATTGACCCGGCGGCATCCTTGCTGGGCGAGGCCCAGACTTCGTTGTAGGCGTTGGGGTAATCGCCCGCCCGCGCCTGCCCGTTTTGGGCTGGCACAGGATTTTCCGCGTGCGCGGAAAGCATGGAGGCAATGAGGAGGGAGAGTGCAACAGGTTTGATTTTCATATGTTTGCCAACATCGGCTTTCTGGCGGTTGGAATGCTGCCCACCAGACAGCATGTTCATTTGGTGATCTGGAAGGTGCGCTCCACGTTTTGCGCCGTCTGGACGGCGGACTCGGAGGCGCGGCCCCACTGCCACGCCACCACCGTCACCGTGTTGCTCCCCAGTGCGCCGGAGAGAGTGACCTCCGCCTTTAGCGGATGCAGGGTGGCAATCGCGAGGGTCGCAAGGATTCCGCCGATCAAGGGGTTTCGACTTCTGATGGAATAAGATATCGGGATGGCGTTGCTGCGCGGCTCACTGGGGAGATGACTCTGTGTTTTCATGTCTGTTGTTTTGTTCATGGTGGTTTCTGGGTTGCACTTTAAAGTATTGCGGGGCTGAAGCCAGTCGTATGGCTTATGGATTGGCCGACTTTTTGATCTCCATCGGAAGGGTGATTTCCGGTGATGTTGCGCGCCGAAAGCAGCCGTCACGAATGCCGAGTTTCACCATGTCCAGCATGCCGCTGTTGGTGATTTTCAGGGTGACCCCCTCCTTGCTGGCGGAAACAAGCGTCGCCGTGAGCGGGACGCCATCTGGCTTGCGCGGAGGGAGAACTGCGATGAAGCTTTCGCCCGGCTTCGCAGGAATGCTTAGGTATTTGAGCGGGTTGAAGGGGTAGGGATCGCTTTTGCCCGTGATTTTTCCGGGATCTTTCGGGTATTCCATCGCTTCGCCAAAACGCCCCTCCTGTTCGTTCGGCACAAGAGGGGAGAATGGGGAGAGGGTGGCCGACAGATCGTTTGGGCTCATGGAGATGGGAACAGTTTATGAAAAAGCTCATAGGCGAGTCACCTTCCAGACATTGTCCGGAGCGAGCGAAACTTCAAGGCTGCCAACCGTTAGGGAAATCCGCCCCTGCGCGTCTTCGGCGACCTTCACCTTGGCGGCGATCCCGGAAGCCGCTTCCGAGGCCGCGTGCGGCACCAGCACGGTGACGAACCGCCGGGTCTGGCCGGAGTTCAGCGTGCCTTTCTGCCAGACGGCCCAGGAGCCGTTCCACCCGGTGTCGCGCTTTTCCATGCCGGCGCTCATGCCCTCGCCGGGCTGGAACCAAACCAGCAGACGCTTTGGGTCTTTCTGCCAGACCGCGCGATTGAAGGGCGGCGCGTCGAACCAGCCATTGCCTGCGATCGGCTGCTCTTCGGTTTGATTTTTCTTCCAGTCCGGCCCCAGATGCCAGAGCGCTCCCGCCGTCCAGCCGTTCGCCATCTTGTCGCCGGTAATCTCATCGCACACGAGCATAATGCCTTCCTGGGTCAACAGCGCGCGCCTCGTCCATTTCGTGCCGGCAGTCCAGACGTTGCCGTAATCCATAATCCCGAGGCTGTCACCGCCGTGCTGTTCCGTGCGGGCGGAATGCAGAATTGCGCCCTGCGATTCTCCAAAACCGCCGCCGTCGTACCAGGTGACACCGTTGCCCAAGCCGATCGGCAATCGCATCCACTGCGACGTATCGCCGTCGTATTTGTAATCGAGCGCCAGCCGCGTGTAGTCCTTGGTGACGTCGAACTTGTCGCGGAGCTTGAGCGTGATCGAAAGCGTGCCCGGCTTGAGCGTCAGCTTCCATGCGCGGCGTCCGGGTTGCGAGCCTTCCACCACTTGAATCGCAGCCTGCCGCTCCAGACCGGTGAGGACTTGATGGTCGAACTTTTTGTTGCGGGCGCGATCCAGCGAGGGCGGTGTGAACGCAACCTGGATGTCGTCGGAAACGGTCTCCAGATCGTCCACCGCTTTTTCCCCTTTGGGGCCGATCAGGCGGAGATTTTCGAACGTCACCGTCATCGGCGTTTCGGTGCCGGGATTGCTGGCGCCGGTGTAAATTCCGACCGGCTCGAAGGCGAACGCGGCCCCCTTCGCCGGAACCAAAACAAAATGCAGAGGCAGCTCGGTCAGCAGAGAATCGCCGGCATGACTAAACACATTGTAATTTCCGTAAAGACGGTGCGTGGGCAATGAATTGGTTTGCTTGGTGAACGGCATTCGCTCCTCGCCGCTGCGAACATACTCGTTATCGCATTGCCAGCGCGAGCGGCCCGCCAGCAGAGACACGGTGGCCGTGGCCCACTTGCCGGAAACGATGCCGCCAGGCTTGGGCAAGGGGAAACTCCGGCCAGGCTCGGTCATCAGGATGGTGTTCTCCCAATACGGCGCGTGGCTGTATTTGCCGCCCTGGCGCAACAGCAGCGAGCCGTCCACGGAAAAGTCGTAGAGTTTGCCGGTCTGGCTGGCAGGACCGTGCATGAAGCCTTCGAGGCGGTCGTATACGTAAAAGGCGGCGAACGGTCCGGTGCCGGCGCGTTGTGGCATCAGAATTAGCCGGTCGGCGATGGCGCCGTCGTGAAACGACAGCGTGGAAACGAATGCTTTGTCATCCGGCGTTTGCATTTTCATCCCGTCACGTTCGAACTCGCCCAACCGTTCGGCGATGGCCGCTTTTGCTTCCGGACTCAGCCGCTCGTCGGGAATGTCGCCATTCGCGAGCAGGGTGCGGGCGTACCAGATATATTCAGGATAGCGGAACACGCGTGCGGCCTTGATGGCGATATCCGCATAGTTCATTGTGCAGTTGGCATCCCACGGGTTGCTGTAAATGTCGTCCAGCGCGTACCAACCGGGCACACCGGCGGCGGGTTTCTTTGCGCCAATGAGCGATGTCATCGCCTCCGCGTCGCCGCCGCGCACGCCATTGCCGCTCATCTGCCGGAAATAGCGCTTGAACTCGCCGGCCATCCTGGCGCGCAGTTCGTCCTCCTTGCCCATCATTTCGGCTAGGTCGAGGATGGCCGCGAGAAAAATCCGGTTGTAACTTGGCATCACTTCCGGCGTGGTTCCCAGATCCATCCAGTCTTGCCAGCAAACCTCGGCATACTTCCGGAAGTCGGCGGCCAGCGGGTGGTCCGGGTGATTTTTCGCCGCGACCAGTGCGTCGCCGCAAAAGTTGAACGCTCGGTTGTTGACCCCGCGTTCGTAGCCGGCGATCTGGTCGGCCGCGCTCTTGGGCTGTTCGCGAAAGGGCGCCAGTTTCTTTTTGAGTTCCGCGTTCAGCAGGCCCTTTTCTTCCAGCCGCCAGCATGCGAAATAGAAGGGGTAGCGTTCAAAGAACCAACCGCCCATGCCTCTGACAATCTTGTCTTGAGCTTTTGGATCTTTGGTTGCGGCGTAGGCATCGGCGATGCCCTCCAGTCGCGCCGCGGCTTGGTTGGCCAGTTCGCGGTTGCCGGAGCGCAGGAATTCCCGCACCTCGAATTCCGCATGAACGGCCACTCCCTCGGCGCGACCGGAAGATGCCAGGACCGCTGACTGCTGCCGGATATCCGTGAGGGACGCAGCGGATGCCAGGCTGACGAACGCTGCCAGCACGAATGCGGCGGGGAGATGTTTGCTGTGTTTCATATTTGTTTGATTTGATAGAGTTTTTGTGGCTGGTTCTTGCTTTGTGGTGGCTCGAAAGGAGGTCGCAAGAAGACACCTCGCAAAACCGGCTCCAGGGATTTCGCATTCCAACGGGCTTCATTTTCCGTCCGGAAATCCATAGTGGAAGTTTCCGAAATTCACCGAGGCATGGCCTGCTTCGATGTTAAGCTTCAGGTCGTGCGGAGGCGCAGTCGTCCCCTCGGGGAGGGGAACAAACACGGTCAGAAACGAGAGCTTCTGGCCGGCTTTGACTTGTCCCAGCCACTCGGCGGTCAGGTGGTTCTCCTGAGGGGGTTCGGAATGGCCATTGCGCGCGGTGAATTTCCAAAACAGATCGTTGAGCTTGGTGTCAGTGGGGCCGGTCATGGCGATCCAGAAAGGGCGGGGTTTGCTGCCGTCTGTTCTGCCATCGACTTTGCTCTGGAATTCGTTCTGGCAGAGGAAGCCTTGGTCGTTCTTCGCGAGCACATGCTGGATATGCCAGATGGGGCCGAATGCGGCCTGGACATCCTGTTTGCTCTCGATGGTGTCGAGCACGCAGAGCAAGCCGGTCGCCTTGTCGAGCGCCAGCTCGCGCGTGTGAACGAAGGCGTGTCCATTGAAATCCTTATTATGCTGGCCGCTGGTGAGATAGTCGCAGACAACCTTGCCATAGGCGATGCCTTGCCGGTCGCGCACCTTCGCGCCCCGCACTTCCCGGGTATCGGAGACAATCTTGGAGGTGAGGCGCTGGCCGTCGGGCATGATTTTTCCGATCCGCGTGCCATTGGGATCTCCAAAAAATTGGAGGAACGGCTCGTCTGGCGGACGCACCATGAAGCTCTGATGCAGCGGCGTGGCGGTGGCGTCGTACCCGAGGCTATTCAGCAACACGGAACCGCCCGCGCAATAGGCGCTGATGGAACCGGCATAAGGATGCGAATGTCCATAGGATTCCGTGCCCTGCATCATCGCGTAGGGCTGGGCGGTGGAGCCGTTGGCTTCGCTGCCGCGCAGAATCACCTTGTCCGGAACGCGTTCACCGCGCCCGCTCAGACGCTGGAGGAGGACCGAACTGCGTGGCGCAGGCGCGGGCTTGAGCGTCTCATCCGCATAGACAACAGCCTCGCTCAAGTCGCCGACCGGCAAGCCGCGCTCCGTTTGGTAGCGGAAGATGGCGTCCGCCGCGGCCCGATACTTCGGCTGGTGGAATGTGCTCCCCGCCCACTCAAAGATGGCGATCCACAGGGGAGGCGCGCCGTTCCAGTCGGCATCGCCGTACGCCGGAAGGATGCCGATGGGCATCAGTTGCTGATAGAAGCGGTCGATGAACGTCTCGACTTCCGGGGTCTTGATCTCCGCTTCGCGTCCGAGCAGCCGCGCGATGCCCATCCACGAGACAATGGTCGAGGCTTGGTAGGCGCTTGAATCCTCGGAAATATCGACGCCATGTGTTGCATTGAAGGGCGCCTGATCTGCGACGAACTTCCACCGATTTCCTTCCCGTGCCAGCACGCGACGGACCTCGCCCGGAAATCCCTTTTGATCGGGAAAATGGAGCAGGTGCAAAAACGGCTTTTCCGCCCACGCCTTCCATTGCGGCACTCGCGGGTCTTCTGGGAACAGGGTGCAGACGGTGGCAATGCCGAGCGCGTAGCGTTGCATGATATTCCCGTCGCCCGGGTCAGGGCGGAACTTGGGCAGAAAATCGGCGGCCTTCTTCAAGGTCTCGTCGGCGCGCGAGGCCTCCGTTCCCGTAAGAAGCTTCAACTCCTTGAGTTGCGGCACTGCCAGCCCCAGTTCGCGCAGCGAGAATCCAATCTGCTCCAGGCTGTTGAGTTCCGGCGAATCGTATCCGTCCAGAGCCGCTTTGTTGCAGGCGAGAACCACATTCCGCGCCAGACCGAGCAGGTCGGCATCGTTGGACTGCCGTCCGGCGAGGAGCAGTTGCGAGATCAGCATGATCTCCCCGCGCCCGACGATGACGACCTGGCCGTCCTTTGATCCGTCCAGAACTTTCCTCACCATAGTCTTGGCCCGGCCGAACGACAATTCGGTGCGCAAGCCATTGATGGTAGCTGCGCTATATTCCTGCCTGGTTGCAGCCCGCGAGTGCGGCGCTGTTAAACAAAGGGCGAGGAAAGCCAGCAGTGAGAAGCGCGTTGGGGTGATCATCTTTGGTTATTGCAATGCTATTCCACGGTAGTCTGGCTGAAGAAGTGTTCCCGGCGTGCCAGCGCAACCGCGTCGCCGGTTAACGTGAGTTCCGTCCGCAACCGGATGTCGGTGGAGGAGGCGCCGATGAGCACGGAGTAAGCGCCCGGACGCAAGGCCAACTGCCCCGCGGCGTCGTGTCGCGCGAGTTGATGCAGGAAGACGTCGATAGTGACCACCCGGGTCTCGCCTGGCTTGAGCACCACGCGAACAAAGCCCTTGAGTTCCATCGCCGGACGGTTGGCTTCGCGCTTGAGGGGCACGAAGTAGAGTTGCGCGATCTCGACGCCTTCGCGGTTGCCGGTGTTGGTGAGTTCAAACTGAACGAGGAAGCTCGTGTCGCTGGTCTTGAGCGTCGCCGGAGCCGCCAGCCTGGCGTATTCGTAAGAGGTATAGGACAGACCGTGTCCGAACGGAAAGAGCGGCGGGTTGTCCGCGCGGTAGCCCAGCCGGTGCGAAACGGGCACCTGCTCGTTGCTGCGCGGAAGGGTCATGGTCAGCTTGCCCGATGGGTTAAAGCGCCCCAACAGCAGGTCAGCCACGGCATGTCCGCCCTCCTGGCCGGGATACCAGGCATAAACGATGGCGCGGCAGCCGGCGGCGACGTCGGTGAGAACCATCGGACGGCCGCCAAAGACGATAAGAATAACCGGTTTGCCCGTCGCTATCAGCTTTTGCACAAACGCCTCCTGATCACCCGGCAGGCGCACGTCCTCGCGGTTGCGCCCTTCTCCGCAGAGGTAGCGGTTTTCGCCCATTGCGGCGATGACAACATCGCTTTCGGCGGCGAGCCGCACCGCGCGCTCGGGGTCGGTGGGGCGCGGCGCCTCCATTGGAGCGGTGGCGGTTTTCCATGTGCGCTGGTCGCCCGCGCCTTCCCTGGCTTCATCCTCCTGATGCGTCGCGCAGCTCCAATCGCAGCCGCGTTCATAGTGGATCGCAACCTCCGGCCCGAGGCGGTCACGCAGTCCCGCCAGCAACGTAACGAGTTGGGGGAAGCTGGGATCCACCGGAATGCGCCGGAAGAATTCGTTCAGGGTCTGGTAGGTGTAATCGCCCAGCAGCGCGTAAGCGGAATCGGCGTTGGGGCCGACGACAGCGACCGAGCGGATGCCCGGCCCGAGGGGCAGCACCCCGTCGTTCTGGAGCAGCACCAGCGACTCGCAGGCAGCCTGGTAGGCGCGGCGCTGGTTCTCCGGCGGATTGAAGTCGAGCGGCTCCCCGCTCCCGGGAATGTCGATGAGGTCAAGCACGCCCGTGCGTGCCTTCAGGGTGAGCGCCCGCTTTACGGCGCGATCCACGAGATCGGTCGGGATGAGGCCTTCGGCCAGGGCCTTGGGAATCTCGCTGAACATCTCGGGCGTGGGTAGTTCGATGTCCAGCCCCGCTTCGAGGCAGCGGAGGGCGGTCGTGGCGGCATCCGGTGCGTAGTTGAAGACGGTTTTCACTTGCCGCACCGCTCCGTAGTCGGAAATCACGACACCTTCAAAGCCCCACTTTTTGCGCAGGACCTCATCCATCAGAAATTGCGAGGCGGAAGTCGGCACGCCTTGGAACGCATGGTAGCCCGACATGATAGTGGCAACGTGTCCAAGGCGGACCGCAACCTCGTGCGGCATGAGCACATCGTCCCAGAAGACACCCATATCCTCGTTCATGTTGCCGTAACCGGCGAAATGCTTCGCGCAGGCGGCGATGCCCTCCCGCAAGTCCGCCCCCTGCAAGCCTTGAATGAAGGTGAGCCCCATCAAGCTCACGAGATAGGGGTCTTCGCCGAAGCCCTCCTCGGCGCGTCCCCATTGGGCATTGTCGAGCACATCGAGCATGGGCGATAGGGCGTGGGAGGCGCCCGCCATGCGCATCGTGCGTGCGGTGGACTTGGTATTATCCAGCAACCTCTCCAGATTCCACGTGCAGGACATGTTGATCTGCTGTGGAAGCGTGGTGGCGCCGCGTGCCGCCAATCCCGAGATGGCTTCCTCCTGGCAGATCGCCGGGATGCCCAGGCGGGTCTCCTCGCGCAGGAACCGCTGCAAATCGCGCACCGCCTGCACCAACTCGTCCGGCTTGAGGCTGGTGGCGGAGCTGTACTGGCAGACATGGCCGAGCCCGTGGGGAATGTGCTTCCTGCAAGCCTCAAGCGAGATGCGACCGCTCCCGTCCAACAGGTCCCGCAGCCAGATGCCGCGAAGTTGCGCCGTCTTTTCCTCGGGCGTCATTTGGGCGATGAGATCGTCGATCCGTTTTTCGGCGTTAAACATAGCTTCTGTATTCATTTTATATTGTTCAAATTTGTTCAATCAAGACGATGCTGCACGCCGTCATTTCGCATCCGCCTGCAACCCTTCCTTCCGGGGCGAGATTGCTCGCAGCCTGTCGGATTCTCATGCGGGGAGATAAGTCGCTATTCTGGTTCGGAAGCAACATCGGTATTCCTCGGCGGTTCTGCTAGCGAAGCTGCGCATCCATTAGCGAGTCCGAGAATTTAATCTCGTCGAAGTAGAAGCACTGAGAGCTTGCTCCGTTGACGCGGTAAATGCAGCAATCGACATAGGCAATCACCTTGGCCGGGGTTGGTTTCACCGGATAATGAGCAAGATCGTAGCCGACCCGAATATGCTCGCGCTGGAGCTTCATGACACCGTTCAAAGAAACGCTGACCGCGCCATCCTTCCCCGATGGATCGGGACGAACGCGAACGATCCATTGCATCCATTCGCCAGTCTTCACCGGCCCGAGATCGAAGCACTGCGCATTTCCCTTGTCTTTTCCGAGGGCACTATGGTCATCCCTTAACACAAGCGCAAACGTGCCGCTCGGATTTGCATCCGCCCATCCTTTTGCGCGCGCAACGGCCTCATTGAAAATCATCAGAGACACCGGTGGATGAAATGGAGAACCCTGCCACCACTGCTCAAAGAGCAACCCTCCCGTGTCTCCCTCCGGCAACCGGTAATCCTTTGGATCGATCTTCATCGCAAAGCTGTGATACCAATCCTTGGGTTTCAGAATGGAGGGACAAAAAGGATCGTCCGGCTTCACACTAGCGATCGAAACCTTGTAAGCGGCTGTGGTGGGGAGCTTCTTCCCGTTCACGACGACCGCCGCGTGATCTGGCGACATCTTGAACTCCTCATTGGCGATGATTTTAAATTCCATCGCCGAACGGCCTTTGAAATGCTCTGCCTGAGTTGGCGTTGCTGTCGCGACCAGTTTGGGCGTGACTGAATTCCGTTCCCCTTGCTTAAAGCCCAGCTTAAAGCGGTATTTTCCGCCAGCCTCACTGTACCAGCCGTTCCCCTGGTCTTTGATATGGTCGTATTCGACAGCGCCATCTTCAGCGGTCAGGTGAGTATAGACTTCGCCGTGCAGCGCCAGTACCGGCGTCCACAAAAGGAGCGTGAGTGAAAATATCTTCGGCGCGATCATTTCGATTGGAGTGCTTGAGTTTTCATAATTTCTATTGTTGTAACACCGCGACTTCGAAAGCGGACAACTCGAGGGATTTGCCCGTTGGACGATTCGAAATGAGTTCGTGCATGGGCTTGGGCAGGTGAATCGTCTTTGTCTTTGCCTCAAGATTCATCACAAAATAGTAATTGGTATCGTTTTTGGTGCGTGAAACCACTTCCACCCCATCCGGCACCGAAATCAAAGGGTCAATCTTGAACCGTTTCCCGAGCGTTTTGAACAACTCATCGTAGAATATCCGATCGGTGGTGATTGACCCGAGGTACACCACGTATCCGTTGCCGTGGCGGTTGATGGTGATGGCCGGCTTCCCTTCCATGCCGTTTCCTTTGAAAACAGCGATCGATTGCGCCCCGTTCAGTTCCACGCCTTCCAGCGTTTTGATCGTTGTGGCTTCCCTGCCGGTCGGCAGGACCATCCCATATCGTTCGGTGGTTCGAATCATCGGCAGCGTCGTGGTGATTTTAATGCCTGCAATAGCCGCAAAAACTCCTGGCGGCAGCAGCGGGCGGTTGCGTGAAGCCAGATCGCGAGTGCCCGACGCCGGATCCAGCACCAAAATTCCACCCTTCGTCACGTAATTTTCGAAATCCTTGGCCTCCGCGTCGGAGATCATCTGCAAACTTGGGGCAACCAGCATGCGATAACCAGCCTTGGGAGCGGACGCTCCAATGATGTCCACATTTCGCCCGAGTGCTTTCACGCCATTATAGAGGCGTTGAAAATTGATGTCGTATCCCTCGTTGGTGAGGGAGGTGGCGATCTCAAACGCCGTTTTCCCGTTCCAAAATCCCTGTTCCCACTGGTTGTCGTAGGAATAGATCATCGCGATATCCGATTTCGTCGTCGCACCCGCAAGCTCAGGTCCGATTTGCGCAAACTCTTTGGACATTCGGCGATACTGCATTTCCGCGGGGCCGTAAGATCCATCGACGTTCAAAACGGATTTGTAGGCCTGCTCGTTACCTCCGAGCGGAGGTCTCCATTCGTAAAACATCGTTCCCTGGGAACCGTGGGCGAGTCCGATATAGGTTTGCAACCGGATTGCCTTCGGGTCGGAGTTTGCATGGGCTTGAGACCCCTGCTCGGCGACAAAGAACCGCTTGTCGGTCCGGGAGCATCGTGCCAAATCGTGGTTGGACGAAGCGTAGAACTGTGCATGCCAATCGGTCGTCCCCGGGATGGCGCTGTAATTGTCCCATGCCGAAACATTAAAGAGCGGCTCGGTTTTGTACAGATCCACCGACCATCGGGTGTCCGGCCAGTTGGTGAAAATGAACTGCTCTTTCACGTGGCGTTTCAAGATACTCTCCTCGAAACGAATCCAATCGATGAACGAATCGGAAAAGAACCGCCGATAATCCAGACGCGAAGCGGAGCGCCAGCCGCCTTCGGCTGAATTCGTCGGGAAATGGATTTCATCCCAGTCGTTGTACTGGTTGCTCCAAAATATTCCCCACCATGCCTCATTGAGCTTGTCGATAGTGCCGTATCGGTTCTTGAGCCAGACTCGGAACGCCCTCAGAGCGTTCTTGTCGTAATTTGTAAAAGGATAGCCAGGCTCATTGCTGATCTGCCATCCCAAGACGGTGGGATTGCTGGCAAAGCGCCTCGCCATTTCATCGATCAGCTTCTCGGATGCGCGCTTGTAGGTATCGCTGTGCAGAGAAGCGCCTTTCCGCCCGCCGTAAGTCAAGGCGCCATTTTCATTGGCGCCCAAAACGTCCGGGTTCTTCTTGTACAACCAGGGCGGAATTCCCGCGGTTGGGGTCGCAAGCAATACGGAAAGCCCTTCTTTTTGCGCCAATCCGACGGCTTTCTCAAGGGGCTCGAATCGGTATTCCCCTTCCCGAGGCTCGAATGCCGCCCAGCTAAAGTCTCCCATTCGCACCACGGCAAAACCCATCTCCCGCATACGATGGAAATCATCGGGCCATTGCGCCTCGGGCCACCATTCCGGATTGTATGAAACTCCTAGAAAATGCCCGCTGCTGCACAACCGCTCCAGTGGAACGGTGGCTTTGGCCGTCGAGGGCTCTTGAGCACTTGTGCGAACGGAGCCGAGGTAGAGCACGGAGGCGGCGATGGAAGTAAATCCGAGTTTAAATAATGGATGCATAAACTCTATTTCTAATCGAAAGTTTCATTTCGATCCAGAGTTCGGATTGGCCAATAACACCTTGTCCAAATCATCTTCCGAGGCAGGAACGTCGGGATTGAATATCCCGCTGGACATGTATTGAAGCAAGCTGTAGCGGAGTTGTCTGGCCACAGGACGAGATTCCAGATTTTTAGCGATATCGGCGGAACAAACCAGTAGCCGCCCTTCTCCTACCTTCACTTCAAAAACCATGGCCAGCCGCTGGTTGTCGCGGAAATTGTCAATCACCTGCACAATGGGTCGCAAGGCTTTTGGCAACGGATTCACGCGCATGACTGCGCTGGACATGACCGGATCCCACCATTGCCAGTCACTATGGAAATCGGTCGGGAATTGTGCTAAGGCGGGGTTCGCCGGATCGCAAAGCAGCCCCATCGTCTGGGCAAGTTGCTGGTGTTTCATCACCGGACTCCAGAAGACCGGGGTGAAGTTGCCCGGAATGGGCGCGCTCAACACTCCCTCGCGCGAACTGGAACTCTTGCCGACATCATGAACGGTGGGATTCGGGTTGACGAGGGGAGGCAGCGATGCGGGATCCACAGCCAGCAATACTTTATGCCCCCTCCGAAGCAACATCTTGGTTTGTTCGTTCCACACGGTGGCCAAGGTGACACCGACCGGAGGATCTTCGGGTAGCTTGGCAGGGTAAACCCACACATCCCAACTGTTCGGTTCCAGGTCACCGACCCCAATGCGCAGGGTGACCTTTCTCGGCGCTGGAATTTTATCCAGCGGAATGGAGAGATCCCCAATTGTAGATAAGCCGCCCGCAGGAGCAAGCTTGGCTGGCAATTCCCCCATAGCTTGGATGCGGCCCGCATCGTCAATGACGGACCACTTGGCCGGAGCGTTCATCTCCGTGGCGCCGTAATTTGCCAGGTTCACAGTGGCAGTAAGGGTTTCCGCAGTCGTCCATGTACGTTTGGAGAGCCTCGCCAGCGGCACGACGGGGCCGCAGAAGGAGCGAAATTCCCGTGGCGTGGTTAGTCCCTTGGATTCCCATAGCGAATTCAGCAACCCAACTGTCGAGGTGCCCTGACCGGGATAATCGTTGAGTTGCAACAACTGAAACCCGGCCAATCCCGGGGTGCGCAGCGCCGATTCCACTTCCTCCTTATAGAGCGCAAAGGCAAGTCTGCCGGAGGCGCGGGTGAAGTCGGCGGCGAATTCGAGCAAGTCATTATCCCGAAGACGCTGGCGGATGATGTCAAAATTAAAAGGGCGCGTGGCACCGTGATAACGAGTCATTTCGCGCATATCGGGGAATGTCGCCCATTGCCCGACCTCATGCGTCATCAGAGGTTTCTCCAGACCCGCGAGTGAAGCGGAGTAGTCATAGGTAGTGTTCGGAGCGGTGGTGTTGAAGCGAGAGGAATCGATCACCCTGCGCCCGCTCCACGCAATGCCGGTGAGCGGCTCGGTGCCGGAGACCGAGTGTGCGGTAACGAAGTAATCGCTCACCACACCGTTCTGGGTGGACCCCGCGGGCCAGTGAGTGGGGCCACCGCTGCTTTCAGCGTAAAAATGCCGGGAATCCAGTTGCTGTGCCTGCTTCACCAAGCCGGAACGGAACGCTTGATTATTGTCGAATTGTTCATTGCCCATGGTCATTCCAAAAAACGAGGGATGATTGCCATAAGTCGCAAGGATGCGGCGAAACTCATCGAAGATGAATGCCTTGCTTGCCGGGTCTTTGATCTCCTTCGATATTGACCCGGCGGGCGGGCGGGTGAGCATCGGCAGTTCCACTTGCAAATAGACGCCGGTCTCGTCCGCGGCGTCGAATGCCGACGCAGGCGGGGTGCAGGTATGGAACCGAATAAAATTCAAGCCGTAGGCCTTCACCGTCGCCATCAGCCTTTGCCAGGTTTCAGGATCCACCGGGGCGTTTCCGGTGAGGGGAAAAATGAAATTCTCCACCGTGCCACGCATGAAGACTTTGCGGCCGTTCACGGTAAACTGATTGTCCCTGCGGCCCAGTTCACGCAAACCGAAAGCCATCCGATACTCGCCAAAGCTCGCTTTGCCAGCTTGCGACAACTCAAGCACGCCATCATAAACGCGGGGATTTTCATCGTCCCACCTCAAGAGTGGACGTTTGGGTGCTAGATTTAATTCCACTAACTGGCACTTCTCCCCGGAAAGGTGGACGTTTGCTTCCATCCGAGTTTCCTCGGATTGACCGTTGCCGCGTAGTTTGCAGCGGAGGCTTACTTTGGCGTCGCCGGTCGAACCGGAGTCGTTAGCCAGCTCAAGTTTCAATTTGATGCCGTTTGTTTCCGCCGGCGGAAAAACATCGGCATGGGTGATCCGCATCTGATCTTCAGCGTGAAGTTCAAAGCGGCCCAGAATGCCGTTCCACATCATGGCCCAAACCTGATGTCCTGTAATGCCGTATTTGACCTTGCGGGCGGTGCTTGCCATGACGGTGCCTTCATTGAAAAATTCCATCATCTCCCGGGCAGTGGCGTCGGCGGATTTTTGATCTTTGATTTGACCGGCGATTCCCGACATCGCGTTCGGCAAATTGGAATTATCCACGGCTATTGTAATCCGTTGCTTTGCGCCGGATTTCAGCGCCTTGGTCAAGTCGTACCGATGGGGCGTAGCCAGACTGTTGACAGTTCCGATGAATTGGTCGTCCACCCAGACGTAGGTTTCCCACATGCAGGATTCCATAAGAAGTTCGACATGCTTTCCCGCCCATCCAGCCGGAATCTCAACGTCCCGCTGATACCACACGGCACCGCGATATTCATACAGTGGCTGGAAATTCCCCAAGCCGATCGACGATCCGAGCGGACTTGAGGGCACCGTTGCGGCCGCCGTGCGGTGATTCTCGTAATTGATGGTCCCAGGCAGGATGGCGATGTCTCCGGAAATTTTCAGACTATACCATTTCTGCGCCGCGCCCTCGTTGCTGGTCGGATCCAACTTCATGCGCCACTTGCCTGCCAGTGGCAGGACATCCGTATTCTCCACGGCCCCCAGAACACATGGAACAAGCAGGAGTAGGTTATAAAGAGCAAGGAGGGTGAGGTGTATAACTCGCATTTTTCCAGTCCTGAGAAGTGCTGTTTTATCGAACGATGGCATTGGTTTGGCCCCTCAAGTTAATCCCGAGGCGATTAGCGCTTCCCAACGACGGTCCATTTGTCAAAGTCGTAGGTCAGCTTCGTTCCGGCAAAATCCACGGTGACAACCGGGCTGTTGAAGTCCTGGCGGGCCCACGGCGAGTCGAGGGTTTTCCATCGGCGGTAGTCCACGGGGGCATTGTTAATGAAATGCTGCCCGAGTACCGATTTGCCCATGCCGGAAAATACGATGCGCAGGCTGTCTCCATGGATGCTCTTGTAGGAGAACTCGGGTATGTTCTGTTTCATCTTGCTGGTTTCTACCACGCCCTTTTTAAGAACATCATCGGCAAAGGCAGCGAGTTGTGCCGACGGGTCGCCGGAGTAGCTGCCCGCATCCGCGGTCTCCAGAATCCATGCGTTCCGGCGGCTGTCGCACCAGCGCACGTGGACCCCTCCCGAGACCCCTTTCTCCTGCCGGTTACGTTCCCACGTTGTTGGCATCATCGAATAGAATCCGAAAAGCATCTTTCCGGTGTGGGTGAACACCCAGCCTTCCTCTTCGAGCTGGCCGAGCGTGACATCGCCCCGGCGATAAGCGGTGTATTGTTTGTAATACGGATAGGATTCCGGCACATCGTAAATGCCGATGACCGTGCGTTTTTCCTGGAGGCGCTGGCTGTAGGGGTTCTCTCCCTCGCCGAACTCGTTCTTATCCGTTTTTCCCATATAGGGTTGGCCGATATTCTCCTGAAAGACATAGAAGCGGCTGCCCGGCCTGCCGGAAAACCAGGTCAGGTTCACCAACCGCTCCTCTTTGAATAATCCGGTCTTGATGCCCTTGCTGCCGTCGTATTCGTTTACGCCCGTGCTCAGGGAATAATTGGGCGCGTGGAAAAAAGTCTTCCATACCGTATAATTCGCGCCTTCCGAGTCGAATTGCGATTCTCTCTTTTCCCGCACTGCGTTGCGGTCGCGGGCGATTGACTCGAAAGCGGACGGCATTCGGTAGCCGTCAGGTGTGCAAAACAGAAGGGAAACAGATTTGCCGGAGAGCGGCGCCAATCTGGGCGTGCCGAAGTAGAGCCAGCCGAACTCTTCGATGTTGGGCACGGCGTCCCCCATCATGACGCCGAAATATTTTTCGCGGAAATAAGGTTCCGGATCGTAGCCGTGGTTCCAATCGGTGGCCAGGTTGAGCAGGAAATAATCCATAACCATCGTGGCCCGCTTTTTCATCTCGGGATCCTGAGCAAAGTCCGCCAGCAATTTGACCGCGTCCAAGTCGCAGGGGAAATAGACCAGATCATGCTCCACGAGGTTCTGCACCGTAAACTGGCGGAAGATTTTATAGATATTGTCGCGGCAGAATGCCTTGATTTCACCCGCCTTGTGGGAGCGAACGGTCTTGCCTCGGAAATCGATGGCAGTCTTGGCGGCGACGGGGGTCGCGGAGTCCGCAAAGTCCGGCCACAATTCGGAGGCCAGATACCCGGCGGTGTAAAGATAGAGCCGCATGTTGATGGTGCCCGCCGAACAGTCGTAGTTCCACTTTTCAAGCAGTTGCTTCTCGGCCTCCATGACCTCCGGCGGGAGTGTTGCGCGATTCATCAAAATCGTGGCCAGCGAGTAGGTGGTGGACCACGGTGAATAGTTGGAATTGTCACATAACTGCAGTCCCTTAATATACACGTCCAGAGCCTCTTTCCGCTTCTCGCGAGGCAGGCTCAACCGCGCCGCCACCGGCCAGATATGCCACTTGAGAATAGAACACGCTTCGGTCCCCGTCTTAATTTTGTGCCAGGCTGAGTCGATCGGGGTCTGGCGCATCTTGTCCAGCACTTGGGAACAACGAGATTCAAAGGTCGTTTCCGGAGGCTGTGCTTCTGCCGGTTGCACCGGGGCCGCCAGGGCAAAGGACAAAAGAAACCCTGTGCTGCAAATGGTAAAGAGTGATTTAGTCATGGTAGAGATTCATTCGAGTTTCCCTCGTTCCCAATCTCCAGATTGGGAACGCACTTGTCTTCGAATCTCCGATTCGCAAAACGCCGATACCGGGCGGGGCGCACGAGGTCTTGCGCAGTTCGAACGCGCAACCTGCTTGCCGGCGCTTTCGAAACAGAGTTTCGCAGACAAGCGCGTTGGTCCCTCGTTCCCAATCTCCAGATTGGGAACGCACTTGTCTTCGAATCTCCGATTCGCAAAACGCCGATACCGGGCGCGGCGCACGAGGTCTTGCGCAGCTCGAACGCCGCAACCTGCTTGCCGGCGCTTTCGAAACGGAGTTTCGCAGACAAGCGCGTTACGAATCTGGAGATTCGTAACGAGGAGGAATTCATCTGTCTTAGTCTCCTGCTGTTGGCGGGAGGTTCATCCATGTCGTAGCGCAATCCGGTGTCGAAGAAGATTGGCTCGTCCGAATCGTAAATGGGCATGGGAGGATTCTCGCCGATTGTTTGATTGATGATGGGTCACGCCCCGGAAGGGTGCGCTACAGAGAGCATTGATAGTGAAAACCACGGATGCAAACAAGACGATTCGTCCGACTTTCGCAAAAACGCGAAGTGTGGCGCGTCTTTCAGGGGATTCGGGCGTTTCTGGCGATTTTCGACCAGCCGCGCGCCCGTTCCCAACGAAAACGAGCCCGTCCTCAACGAAAACGAGCCCGTCTTTCCCCCTCCTCGTTACGAATCTCCAGATTCGTAACGCACTTGTCTTCGAATCTCCGATTCGCCCCGCTCCCGCAAGCCCTGAAGACGCCCTCCCGCCAACGCGCGCCTAGCGCCAATCGTCGCACCCCCATCACCGGCATTGCCCCCGGCAGCCAGCGTGCACCGACGAGTAGCGCCAGTGCTCGGGCGACGCGATGAATCCTGCCTACACCGGGTTGTTGTGCAGATAATCCAGCTTCTGCAGCATCACCGCGTCGTTCTCCGGCGCCTCCGGGTGAAAGCCCTCCTGCCAGATCTGGTGCGTTGTGGGCTTGTGGGCCGCGCGGAAGTAGCTGAACTGGTTGACGAGCCATTCACGCCGTTCCGCCCGCATCTGCTCGACCAGCCTGCGGGCGGTGAACTTCTTCAGGTCCGCGAGAACGCCGGTCAGGTCGGTGGCTGCGGCGATGGCGTGGAAGTGGTTGGGCATGATGACCCAGCCGTAGAGTTGGAGACCCTTGTGCTTGCGGCAGTATTGCAGGGATTCGACGAGGATGTCGCAACAGGCGGCGGTGGTGAATACCGGGAGCCATTCGACGACGGTCGAGGTCACAAAGTGGGCGGCGTGCGGCGTGAGGACACGGTAGCGGCTGCGCATGACGGAGTTTGGCGAATCGGAGATTCGAAGACAAGTGCGTTACGAATCTGGAGATTCGTAACGAGGAGGAAGACGACCCCGTCCTCCCCGCCTGGTGACGGAGTTTGACTCCGTCACCCGCCCATCTTCGGAGCTTTGCTCCGCAACCGTCGGATGCAGCCCCGACGTCTTACCTGCTCGCAACGTCTTCGAAGCGCAGCTTCGCGGATGGGTACGTGACAGAGTTCAACTCCGTCACGAAGAGAGAGCATTTAACTGGCAATCCGACTTGGTTCGGTCTCGGTACACGTGCCACCTATGTCGATACAGTACGTCAGAATATCGACACCGCCGCCTTCACCGACACCCAAACTAATCAGCACGCTCTTACCGTCGGCCGAGACCGACACAATTGTATCACCGTATCGAGAATCAAATTCGGCAAGTCCGAGGCTGGGGTGAAAAACATTGCTGAGCAAGCGTTCGGGCACATTCACCCGCCTCTTGCCGAACATGACATAAAGAGTTGCCAATTGGGAGCAGCCGGTCTTTGGCAGGCGATTATCCGAGCCCCGGACAGGTCTTCCATCTACAGTAGCAGGGAGCACTTTCGCACTACTCTCGTCATACTTCTTTAAAGTAGTGCGGTGTTTCTCGGGAAAAAAAGGCTTATCTGATATGAACACTTGAATACGCGTGCCACCGACGAATGCCGAATACAGCAGATGCGATTTCCGCGCTGAGACGTCTCGCGCGAACGAGTGGAGTCCTATGGGCAAGAGGAAAAGCAGGGAGAACCCGATGATACGAAGCCAATTCGTCTCGTTCCAAAATTTAAGCGAAGCGCCTTTGAAAACGCCGCCGCTCTTGAAACTCTGTTTCGCGTGGTCGCTGGGATTCATGCCGACCACCATGCCCGAAACCGGCGCTCCCGTCACGCGGTTTTCCTTCCGCTTCTCCCTTCTTTCGGCTATACAAAACCCATCATGGCATTCGACCCCTCCAAACCGGGAGGCCCGGCATCTTGTGCAAGGAGATTACCCGAGAGGCACAAAGTCGAAGCGGGGAGGGAGATAAGGAGGGCTTTCATAATCTTTCATTTGGAGATGGCGCTGAATCGCAGAGTAGTTCGGTCAGGATGCGAATCGATGCACCTCTTCGAGCGCGATCTCGATCCAACGGCTAATGCGCCACGGTTCGTTCTGCACCGTAACGGTATCTTTCATGATGATCTCCAGCGAACCGTTGCCGGCGAGAGCGAGCGTCTGCCGCAAGTCCTCCCGGATGCTTGCTTCATTGAACGTCAGACAAATTTGCGTCGGGTTTGGCTTGCGGCTGAAGACGTAATCGGACCCGAGTTTTTCCGCCATGACCCTCTGGTCGCACCAGGGCGAAACCGAAATGCGGCGAAGGCGCGGAACGCTCAGGATGGAATCGATGCGGTCATGCACCGGCTCGCAGCAACCGTAGCAATTGAGTCCGAACTTTTCGAGCAGCGGAATTTGATAAGGCAGAATGAACTCGGCAAACATCTCCGGCGAGACGCCGACGGTTTCCTGCGACTCCGCGAAACCCCATGTGTCCCGCAACCGCACGGGGCTTCCGGGTTGTTGTCCGGCCCGCGCCAACTTCCCGGTATAGGCCGCGCCACCCGAGCCTGTGTAGTCGTCCTCATTCGTGTTCGAAAGCAGTCCTTCGGTTTCCATCCAGGTGATGAACTTGAGATGTTCGTCGCTTAAAAACTTCATGAGCCTGTGGAGACCTTCGGGTTGGTCGTATGGCGCCAGCATGAGGGTCTCCAATCCGATCAGCTTGATCGCCTCCCACGTCAACCCGGATGTCCACCAGTATTTGCCTCGGATGCGTGCCGGGAGGAGATCTCCAAAAAGCTCGGTGGCCAGTGCGACATCGGCATGAGTCGCATCGCGGTCAACGCGATGGACGGCGGATTTCAACCGGTCGAACCCGGCTTCGATTTCGCCGATCGGCGGCTCCCAATGATAGCTGCCCCGGTTGTCGCCGTGTTCGTAAGCAATGTCGAAGCCGTAATTGCCCCGCGTGATTTGCCAGGGGATGTTGAAGAACGGTTCGATGGCGTTGTCGTCGCGCAGGTGGTCCCACCAGTAAATTTTCCGGCGGAGCTGATATTCCCAGCCGCGAAGCTTCTCGGTCTGACACTGCATCGTCCCGGGCGGCAGCAACTCGACCCATGCGCCTTCAGGGTATGTCAGAACAATCGGGCGTTCGGGATTCAACTCATTGTGGGCTGCCAGACGGCGGCGGCGAACGGCCTGTTCCGGCAGTTCCGCGATCTCGCGCACGCGCGCCGCCAGGGAACGGAGGATCTCGCGATCGCTTGCTGGGATAGCTAATGCTGTGGATGTCTTGTTCATGCTAATTGTCGCAAACTGCGGGATTATTGCGGACGCCAACCCTCCCCGCCTCCGATAACGCTTTTGATGGTGATCTGCGCGGCCTCCTCTTTGGTCAATTGCTTCGCCCACGGCGCCCTTGTTTCCGGATTTGCCCCAGGCCCGGTGCTGTTGTATTCGGCATACCGGGCGGTTTTTTCGTTTTCGGCTTTGCGCCAATTATTCCAGCCTGCGGGCATGATGTGGTCGCCCATCTCGCAGTTGAGGTAGGTGACGCTGGCATGAGGACGCCACGGACGCCCCAAATCGGCCATCGGTTTGCCCATGGAAGGGCTGGGTGGTTGGTTGGTGCTGGGATCGATCCACGGTGCAGGATCCCCGGTCAGTTTGCAGTCCAAGAACACAAAACCATAGGGATGGTCGGCGGGCGTGCTTGCCGCTGTCACATGGCCGCCGTTTTTGCTCTTGATTTCGCAGCGGTCAAACACGGCCGTGCCGTTCCCATAAATGAAGTCAACCCGGCCTTCGATGCGGCACTCTTTGAAATAGGAGCGGCCATTTTCGAGCAACAAAGTGTCCTGCCATCCGCGGATGTGGCAGTTCTTGAAAACCACCCGGTCGGAATCCACGCGGGCCGCCAAAGCCTGCCCCCGGTCGCCGGCGCTGTTCTGGATCGTCAGATTCTCGGCGCGGAAATCCGGCGCGCGAACATGAAGGCCAGGGTTGAATTTGTCGTGCCCCTCCGGGATGGGGTCGTACACGCTTCGGTTCCAGTCGAGAATCGTTTTCTCCGGGCCGTCGCCCTCCAATGTCAGATTGATCTTCGTCTCGGGCACCACGATGGGCTCGGCGTAAGTGCCCGCTGTGATGTGGATCACCGTGCGCTCTTTGCCGTTGTCCAGGACGGCGTCGATCGCATCCTGGACGGCCTTGAAGTCGCCTTTTCCATCAGCCGATACGGTGATTCTCTTACCCGCCGCTGTCATGGGGGCGGCGGATACATGCGAAGCCAGTTCCGGCACAACTTTTCCGAGTTCTTCCGCGACGATCATGCCAAACAACCGGCTCCCCTTTGCATTCAGGTGCGTGCCGTCCAACTTCAGGCCGGTGGTGTCCGCGTTGGGATGCGCCGGATCCGCATTCTTTGAGGGGGAAATCGCCTTGGTCCCTTCCATCCCCATTTTTTCGTACTCACCCACCGAGCGAGCGTGCAGGTCCACCAGCGGCACTTTCCTGGCGGCGGCGATCTCGTTGACCACATCCACCCAGGGCTGGAGCGAAGAGTGGATTTTCCGGCCTCCGGGCTCCCATTGCCGACGGCTCAGCGAAGTGACCAGCACCGGCTTGACACCGGCGGCTCTCGCCTCGTCCACATATTGCGTCATGGCTTGCTTGTAAGTGGTCCGCGGATCGGTCTCGCGGTCGCCATGGCCGGGTTGGTCGTTGTGGCCGAACTGGATCAGAAGATAATCCGGTTTCAATGCAACGGCCTGCTTGAGCATCCCTTCGGCAATGGCGCTTTTGGAGCTGCGCCCCCCTTGGGCGAGATTGATGACTTCCACGTCATCACTCATCGCCCTGGCAAAGCCCTTGCCCCAACCGGCGTTGTCAGTCACCGTTGAATCCCCCACCAGCACGATGTGAATGCGCCCAGGGGTAAAGGAGTGAGCGGTCTTCTTGGCGGGTTTCGTTGTCGGGGCTTCCATGGGCGTGGTCTCTACTCCCGTGATCCCCCCCCGATAGGTGAGCATGCAAGGACCGGACGCCGCTTTGATTTGCACCCCCGAGCAACGGATGTTGCTCGAAAAACAGCAAATTCCCCCTTTCTCCGCGCTCACATTCACATTCTTGAGGGATATATCCGAGACGAGGCGCTCCGGCACCCCCCAGACGATCATGGCCGTTTGCGCGCCGGTGGCGGTCAGGTTCTCGATGGTGATCTTCCGCCAGAACGGAGTGGTGGCTCCCGCCGGTTGTTCGGCATCGTCCCAAGGCTGCTTGGGAATCTTGGGGTAGTAACTGGTAATCACAATCGGGCAGCGCACATTCTTCATGGTCAGGTTCCGATAGACCAATTGCTCAACCAGTCCGCCCCGATCTCGCGCGGCCTTGAGGCGAATTCCGGATGTGGTTCCCTCAAACTCGATATTCTCGCAGCGCACATTACGGACCCCGCCGGTGGTGTAACTGCCGATTGAAAGCCCGTGACCGACCCCCAGCTTGCAATCCGAAATGGTGACGTCCTCGATCAAGGGAGTTCCGTTCCGCGGCTTGGCGCCGGAACACAATACAATGTTGTCATCGCCCGTGGCGATGCGGCATTTGCGGATCACCGCGCGTTTCACCCGCAGGTTGAGGGCATCCGTGTTGGGAGAATCCCCCGGAGCTGTCATCGTCAGGCCTTGGACGATCACCTCGCTGCAATCCCTCATCGCACAATGGACGCCGGGCGGATTCCGGGTGGAAAACCCCTCCAGCTTCACCCTTTGACAATCCGTAAAGAGAATCATCTGAGGCCGCCGGGGTCCCTGCGATGCAGTGCCCTTGACCTTGCGAAACGCCTCCCACCACGGCTCTCCCTGGCCGTCGATGAGGCCTTCCCCGCTGATTGCAACATCGTGGGCTTGCGCGGCGAGGATGAAGGCTTGGTGGTCATTGCCGCGCACGGGAAAATCGTCAAAGTTCCGACTCATCTGCAGAACGGCCTCCTTGGCGAGGTGCAAATCGATGTTGTTCTTCAGGAGAATCGGCCCGCAGAGGAACTGGCCGGAGGGGACGATCACATGTCCTCCGCCCGCTGCCGCCGCCGCGTCAATGGCGGCTTGGATCGGACGGCTGTTGAGCGTCGCGCCATCGGCTTTCGCTCCGTAATCCAGGACATTGAACTCCTTTGCGGGAATGGAAGTCGAAGGCTCCAGACTGGAGACGGGTTGTGTTTGAGGCAAGGCCGCCAACGGTGTCAGGATCAACAGCCCCGTCAGGAAACGACAAATTGGTTTTATGCTTCGTGTGAGCATAGGATATTGCGAATGAAATTCATGCGAAGATTCATTTGCAGTGCAAGTTCATTTCCTGGCATCGAGCGTCAAGGGTTGGGCGCAACTTTCAGATTGAGTTTCCCGCCTTGATATTCCGCTTGCGTCCCACCGACGCCCTCACAGGCGGGCGAGTTGGTGGCCAGGCCCGTCACGTACAGCATTTTGCAGTCGGTGACGATTCCCTGCAACGCGACCTTCTGGCCGGCGGGATTGCACAGCAGCAGGTCGCCTCCCACGGAGATCAGGGTGATGTCATCCTGGTCATGGAGCACTTTTACCCGCGCGGCCAGTTTTGCGGCCTCTTCCTTGCCGCTATGCGGAAACAGCAGCGAGTCGAACACCAGTCCGTTCCCTGCTTTGTCGCCCTCGGCATATTGCGTCAGCACCGCCGGGTAAACCTTCTTTAGCCCCATATCGTAGCCTTTCGGCTGCGGATCGGACATCAGTTCGACTGTGGCGTAAGGCTTCGGCACGAACCAGAGCATCAGGTTGGTGTCGATCCAGGTGTCAAACCAGTTCGCCCCCTTGGTTCCAGCGAGGTTTCCCACCTGCCAGATGGGACCGGCCCGGAACGGCTTCGCGGCGTCGGGACGGATCCGGTCGCGGACCCAGAGGACCTTGTTTTTCACGAACAAAAATTCGCGGTCGCGCCCTTGCCGCCCGCCGAAGGGGTTGCGATCCTCCAGCGAGAATCCGGCGAAGGTGGTTAGCTTTCCGTCCTGGAAAAATTTCTGTTTCACCGCATGGTTCTGGTTGTAGTTGGAGGAATAGTTGCGCGGCGTGCCGGATTTGTCCCCCAGGGTGAGCGTTGTCCAGTGGGCGACGCTTCCGGTGACGGGTTCCAGCTTGAACCAGTACTCGATGCGGTCGTAGTCCGTGCCATGGACATCCAGCGGCATCGGGAATTTCTTCCCGATGAAGTTGCTCTCGGCGAAGTCGAGATCGAAGCTTCCGCACGCCTTGCCGCTGTGGGCGCCGGCCGCTTTTTGGAAGTTGCCGATCCAGCGCCAGGCCGGGCCTTCGAAGTCTTCCAGCACGGTTTCCTTCCGGGGCTTGTCGGGCGAGTCGCCGCTCTGGATCAGTTTCACGTCGTCGAGGTAAACGCGCACCTTGCCGTTGCCGTTGAGCCCCCAGACGAACGCGAATTCGCGCGCGGGATTGTAGGTGAAGTCATACGGGATCATCGCTTCGCCGTAGAGCCATTGGTGTCCGAGCGGGCTGCCCGCGCCGCCCGAGAAACTGCCCCAGCTTCCGAAGTTTTTCAGGTCGAAGCTCGCCTGGTACCAGCGCCCGGCCTCCCACGGTTCCTTCAGGTAGGGGAAGCCGCTGGAACGCTCGCGGATCAACGGGAGGCTGTGGTTTGTGATGTCGCGTCCGGCCTTGTCGATGAGCGACTGGCCGCCGTCCTTGTAAACGCTGAGCACCGCCAGCGCGTTGTTGTCGCCGTGCTCGCAGCCGCTCACGAAATCCACCGCAACGTGAAAGTCGTCGATCCCCCAGCCGCTGCGCAAGATCAGCTTGTCGAGGTGCCCGGTGTTGCGCTCCGTGACGACGGAACCGCTGGCGGGGTGGGTTTCCGGGATGGAGTCGTCGGCGTAGGCGTAAGCCCAGGCGATCGCCTCGGTGTCGCCGCCGCTCAGTTCCTCGACATTGAAGCGCTGCAAAAGCCGCCGCGCCATCTGGTGGGCAGCCCACTTGAAACGCCCGTCCTTGTATACCGTCGCCAGGCGCTCAAAGACGGCCACCAGCTTGAACGAGTAGAGATGCTTGCCGCCGTAGTCCGCGAATTGCGGGATGCCGCCCGCAGGGTCCATCAACTCCAGTACGTTATCGAAGCCCTGCCGGACTTTCGGGTCTTGGTACATCTTCTGCATGCCGTGGTCGTCGATCCAGGAAATCAGGTAGAGCAGGGTGATGGGCATGTAGTTGCTCGAGTTTTCCAGCACTTCCTTGGTGGCCAGGAAATCCGACATGATCGCGTCATGGTATTTCATCAACTGCCTGCGCATGGGGTGGGCGGGGACGAGTTTGAGCAGCGGCTGGATGGAAAGCGCGTAGCCCATCGCGCGGTTCATGATGCCGCCGCCCTCCTGGAAGTTGCTTGCCAGCACGTCGGCGACGATCTCCAGGAATATCCTCTTCTCCTCGGGCGTCAGGTTGCCCTTCTCCAGCGCCAGTGTCGCCGCGTTGGCGAATCCGGGTCGGCTCGCAAAATGGAATTCGGGGATCTCCGTCTTCCCGCTGGTGCGGCCCTTGATCCAGACGCGCGTCCATTCCATCACGCGGTCGAGGTATTTCCGGTCCCCCGTGGCGCGATAGAGCACCGTGGCGTCGCTCCATCGGTTGTCCCAGGGAAAACGGCCGGTGTTGCCATACCGGGAAAAAGCCTTCTCTGAGCAGGCCATATAATCCTGCTTCCTGACAGGTATTGATTCATCGGGCGCAGCCTCCGGCTTGGGGTTGAAGGAAGCGAGTCGGTCAGCCTGGAAGGAGTCCGTCACTTTCACGGACGCGCGATCCAGCGTTTGCGAGCCCTTTGCGAGAGCGACCTGAACGGGTTCCGAAGGGCGGTCGCCCCCGACGCTGGCGAAAATATCGAGTGTGTGAAATCCGATCCCGGTCTCGGTCAGCGGGAGGGTGTGCTTCATTGCGCCGTCCTCAAAAGAGAGCGACGTGGGAGCCTTCGCGGGGTCGCCCACAAAATATTCCACCTGCACCTGATTTTGCGTCCGGCCTTCTTTCGCAAGCTGGCGGAAGGCCTGCCCCTGCGCCACGCGCGTGAGCCACGCGCCGCGCTGCCGCTTCGCGGCGTCGTTGTTCCAGGGGTTTTCCAGGAAGGCGAAATGAAACCGGCGCGGAGCCGCAAAGGCGATCTTGCCGGAGGCGGACAAATGCTTCGCGTCCGTGAAATCCAGGAATGGAGCGAACGAAACGCCGTCCGTGCAGGCCCACACCTGGAAACGGCTGCCCTCGGCCTTCACCCGCACCCAGACCCACTGCCCCTGGTCCAAATCCACTTTTCCCTCGCTGGTTGCCAGTACCTTTTCGGATTTTCCGTCCGACCAATTCAAGGTGAACGTCCCGAAGCGCTCGCGCTTGACGTAGTAGTACTGTTTGCCGTCCGGCTGGATGCGAAAACGGAACGCGTTCCCCCAATATTCCCGTTCGGTGGCGTGCTTCATCTGGTAGGTGAAGGTGAAATCGCCGAACTCGCGCGCGTCATACCGGATCACACCGCCTTCCAAGTCCGTGCCGAGGACGCGGGGCAGTAGGCATTGCTTCTCCTGGTCGGGCTGGAGCTCCTGGGGTTGCGCGGCGGCTTCGGTGCCTTCGGGGGCGGGCTGCGCGTCGAGCCGCACCGCCCAATCGCCTTTGAGCGCCTTCCATCCCTCGGGGAGTTTTCCAAGTTCGGTTTGTTCGAGGGCGGTTTTCAGGCTGGCCTGGGGCGAATCCGCCGCATGCACCGGGCGGGCCGGCGCCATGCAAAGAGAGAGGCAGGCGAGAGGCCATAATAGCCTCCGGATGGTTGATTTCGTGGATTTCATGGAGGTTAGGTTCATAATGACTTTAAGAGTTTCACCGCGTTAGAATCGATATTCTTCCTTGAGGGCTCTCTTGAGATCGTCCAGAACCGCTTTGCTCAGATCGGTTGGCGTCGTCAGTCCGGAGATTTTGAAACATAACGCGGATTTGGCCTTCGGATCGGATGGGAGATCGATGACGAGACCCTCGTCCGTCATGATCCAGTGGAGTTTTCCAGGACAGCCCAGGAGCGACACATCGGAAGGCCCCGCGCTGACCAATGGCGAATTCGTGGCGAGCGCATGAATCGCCACTTTGTCGGCAGGGATGCCAAGGGTGATCGCGTAGAGGTCGCCTCCCTTCCGAGTGAACCGAATATCAAAGGGCGAGTAGGGTGTGTTTTCGTTGAAGGCACCGTTGGAAGTCTCGGAAACTCCTTCGCCATAAATCACCCAGGGACGGGTGGAGAAGATCGCCTCGCCGTTGATCTTCATCCAATCGGCAAGTTCCGAAAGCAGCGTCTCCATCTCCGGCGGGAGACTGCCGTCCGGGCTGAGGGTCACGTTGAGAAGCAGATTCCCGTTCTTGCTGACGGTATCCGCCAACATCTGGATGACCTTCGCGGAGGTTTTGTACCGGTGATATCTAGCATCCCTGCGGTTGTAGTACCAATCCCCCGTGGAAGTGTCACATTGCCAGGGATCGGGGGAAATGTCGTCGCTTCCGCCGCGTTCCCGGTCCATCACGCAGGTGCCGTCGAAAAATTCCCCGCTGCCGGCAAACGGGTAGTTTTTCTTGGCGAAATAGACGGCGTTCAGCACCCCGCCCTCCTTCCGGATGTCCGTGTTGTAATAATGAGCCATGATTTTCCGCCCGATTTCCCCAAAAGGAACCCCGCCGTCGCTGTATAGCAATTCGGGTTGATATTGGGAGATCAGATCGTGAATCCGGGCATACCACTCCTGCTGCCAGCGGGGATCCGTGCTATACCACTTGTCATCGCCGGGCCTGGCGGGCATTCCGCACAAATCCGAAAAAGCCGGATCGTTCCCGTCGTAGGGAACACCGGCCAACGGGCCTTTCTTGTCGGCGCCATGCGATGGGAGCAGGAAGGTGTAAGCGTGCCCCAGGTGCTCGGAAACCCCGAAATGCAGCCCCTGTTTCTTGGCGGCCTCTTTCCAGGTGCCGACAATGTCCTTCTTCGGCCCCATGGCCACGGAGTTCCACTTGTGATACTTGGAATTCCAGTTGTCGAAATTGTCATGATGAACCGCTTGGGCCATGAAATAGCGGGCTCCGGCAGCTTTGTAGAGTGACATCAATCGGTCCGGATCCCATTTCCCGGCTTTCCAGAGCGGAATGATGTCCTTGTAACCGCTCTTGCTGGGGTGTCCGTATTCCGCGAGATGATCCCTGTAAAAGAGGCGTCCCTCCTGATAGAGGCGGCGGGCGTACCAGTCCCCGTCTTCGGGCACCGCCTGGGGTCCCCAGTGTGCCCAGATGCCGAACTTGGCATCCCGGAACCACTCCGGGCATTTGTAATGCCTGAGCGATTCCACAGTGCTGTCGAAAGGCCCCGGACATGGAGGCAACTCCCCGAGGGCGGGGATGGAGGGCGCATGAGCCTCGGGGGGATATTCCACGCGGCCAACGTTGGCATCGGCAAAGGTGGGTGGAACAGCGGGAATCGGGGCTTTGGCCGTTGAGGTCTCCACCTTCCCGACTGGTTGTGGGGCGGAGGGCCCTGCAAGCGCAGCCATCGGCGCCAGTAGAGAAATGAGGAAAATTGATTTCATTGAGTTTAAGTTCGTAAAGACTTTGATGCGTTCAATGTTTGGTTACTGGTGAGGTCGATTGGATCTGCATCGGGATGGTCACCGCCGGGGAAATACCGCGCTGAAAAGAAGCGCCATCGGTACTGAGGTTGACGAGATCGCTCTTGCCGCCGTTGGTGATCTTCAGGGTGATCTTCTCCTTGCTGGAAGAGCCAAGCGTCGCCGTGAGCGGGGCGCCGTCCGGCTTGCGCGGATGCAGGACCGTGATGATATCCTCGCCCGGCTTGGCGGGAATGCTGAAATATTTGAGCTTGTTAAAAGGATAGGGGTCGCCCTTGCCAACGAACTTCCCGGAATGTTGCCGGTCTTCCATCGCCGCACCGAAGCGCCCCTCCTTTTCATTCGGCGCCAGCGGATTGGAGGGCGCGAGGACATGGATGTCGAGGTCTGCGTTGTAGGCGGTATGCGCGGTGATCCGGTTCTTGCCCCAGATCAACTTCTCCGCGGTCGTGTGCAAATAGTATTCCGAGGGCATTGGTGAGGCAATTTCGTCCCAGACCACGAGGTAGTCGGGATTCTTTACCAACAGAAGATGACGACGCCAGTGGAACGAGTCGGGCTGCTTTACGAACTTGTCCGGAGGACGCGAGCAGTCAGCCACGGCGTAGTCCACCTGCGGACAGGTGAACCAGGCGTCGATCTTTCCGCTGCATTCCCTTCGATCGCGCGGCTTGTTTCCGAAGACCACGTCGTTGTTGGAGACTTGCGAACGGTTCCATTCGATTCCTGGTCCGTATGGCCCGGACTGGGAGCCGAGCGCCAGCGGAATCCCCTGGCTGAAAAGATCGATCGAGCCGAGGTCCGCTCTTGGGTGCAAGATTCCCCGCTCTCCCCCGCGCATATATACCACAGTCTCGTCCGTGGTATTGAAGCCCGAGCGCATCAGCACATAGCCGAACTTCTTGCAAAGTTCGCTGTGCAGCGTTTGCGGTGTGTCCGGCAAGGTTGGATTGGCTAACATCGGAAAATAGAGCCCAAAATTCCACCCATTCTGGAATGGGCTTCCCGCTCGCCGCCACATCCACATCAGACGTTTTGAAAATGCCGGGTCGCTGGCGGTGTAATGCGGCGCAGCCATCGCACAGACTTGGAAATAGTCACCATAATTGGAATCCCCCCAGACCGGCAGGGTCGGTTCGCCGGCAGGGTTGCGCTTGGTCGTCTCGGGAAAGCGGACGAGGGGGGATGAGAATCGCACATACCAGTCAAGCAGGGCTTTGGTGTTCGGGTCCTGGTAGAAATCGACACTGGTTCGCCGTTGGAGAGCCTCGAACAGGGTGCTGAAGAGCAGCATCGTCCAGTTATGATAGCGGGGCACCTCATTCCAGGCTCCATCCCAGTTGCCATTCTCAAGCATAAACTCGATTTGTCGGCAGGCATACTGCACCCATGGTTTTGCCAGGGGTTGTTTGGGAAAGTTCAGGCCCGCCAGAGCCGCCCCCAGAAAGCGATCGGGCCAGCGGTTGCACGTTGAGAAGCCGGTTGGAAACTCAAGACCGTTCTTGCTCGGAGTTCGCGGAGACGGAAATTTTGCGGGATCGTCTCCTATTTCGAATTTCGCAAACTGAACTGCATCGTTCTCGAACTCCTGCTGCTCGTCCTTGGTCAGAAAACCGAAGGACGCGATAGTGTCGTATTTATAGAGAAGTTCGTTGACCCTTCTCTGCTTCCATAACGCGTCTTTTTCGGGACCACCGAAAATTTTTCGAGTAGCAGCCACGAATTCTGCCGTCGCATGTTTCTTGGCGGTGTCGTCCCCGTAAAGAAGGGCATAAAGCGTACCGTCCATTTTTTTGCAGTCCGCCGGAGGATGATCCTGCATTGCCTCAAACCGTC
>Ga0316218_1000792_pt1 | contig 39687 bp, 39 predicted proteins | sample TBH18003metaG_FD_203634 | JGI IMG/M metagenome (GOLD analysis project Ga0316218, IMG submission 203634) | Freshwater microbial communities from Trout Bog Lake, Wisconsin, USA - TBH18003 | ecosystem: Environmental > Aquatic > Freshwater > Lake > Hypolimnion/Profundal zone | place: USA: Wisconsin...
TGAGTGCAATTGTAGCAGATTATTTATTTAAAAGATATCCCTATAAAGGTGAAGGATTTTTAACTGAGATGAGAAGTAAAATGGTAAACCGCCAGCAGTTAAATGATATTGCTTTGAAAATGGGATTGAAGAAAATTACTTTATACAATAAGTTTGATAATGCATTAAAAGGGAGCCAAATTTTTGGCAATACATTAGAAGCAATCATCGGCGCCATTTACATAGATAAAGGTTATAAAAAAACACATGAATGGGTATTAAAACAAATTGTGATACCACATATGTTTGTAGATGATTTGGAATTGATTGATATTAACCTGAAGAATAAATTAATTGGCTGGGCAAGCAAAAATGGCAAAAGTTTATCGTTTGAATTAGCAGACGAAAAATTAGAAGGCAATCGCCGCATATTTACCATGAATGCAGTTTTAGATGGCGAAGTTTTATCGCAAGGCAAAGCACATAATAAAAAAGATGCAAGCCAAATTGCTGCTCAAATTGCTATTGAAAAATTGGGATTGCTATGAAGGTTTATTTTTTACTTACTACACTTTTCTTCTGCAAATCCTTTACAATCATCTTCCCATAATTATGTGCCATATCATTTACATTGGCAGGATCAAATGCTTCTGATTGAGCAGAATATAAAAGGTCTTTATCATTGCCATTTAAATTGTACAAGTTCGTCTCAAAATAATACTTTGTATCAATGGTATAATAGCCAGGAGTGTAAATACGATCATAATAAGTTTGATAGTAACCAAAGAATCTGTTGTATCCTAAAAATATGGGTTGATAAGTGATACTGCCGGGTGTAAATGATTTTTCTTTTGCCTTATCTAATAAACTGATCGTAATCACCGCATCTATTTTGCTGTTATGTAATTTTTTTAACAGGCTGTCTTCTGATATTCTTTGGAAAGATTGTGGTCCATATTCTTCTATCGAACTTACTGCATCATAACCAAGATCAATCAAATCTCCTACCAAATGAGATTCCATATGTTCGCGAATTCTGCGATCTTTATCATTAATCAATCCTACTACCAAAATCTTTTTAAAATTGACTGAAGCACTTACATCATTGGCTTTCCAACTACTTATAATTCTTGTTGTAGAGCAGCCTGTAAAAAAAATAGCAATTAATAAAAAAATAAATAAAATATTCTTTTTCATATGTTGAATTTTTATTTCAAAAAATATTTTCAACAGCTATGTCAAGCATTATTTCTTTATCTCCTGACATAATTCTATCAATACACCATTGGTTCCTTTGGGATGCAAAAAACAAATTAATTTATTATCTGCCCCTTTCTTTGGCGTATCACTCAATAATACAAATCCTTCGGTTTTTAATAATTTCATCTCAGCTTCAATATCATCTACTTCAAATGCGATGTGATGAACACCCTCTCCTTTCTTCTCAATAAATCTTGCGATCACTCCATCCGGATCGATACTTTTCAATAACTCAATTTTGGTTTCTCCTTTTTGAAAAAAAGCAGTATTTACTTTTTCGCTTTCCACCATTTCAGTCTTGTAGCAGGGGACACGCAAAATCTTTTCAAACAACTGAATCGATGCCGCAAAATCTTTAACGGCAATGCCTATATGTTCTATTTTCTTCATAATGTAGTATTGGCGGGCTTTACGAAATATGGAATTTTGGCTTTGTTACATTTATCTTACCAAATTTATAGAACCCTTTACAGTAATTTTGTATTATTCGTCAGTAATAAAGAAATATTAAATTTTTATGTTGAAGCTACCGATTTATTTAGATAACAATGCAACCACTCCAATGGATCCAAGAGTGTTGGAAGCAATAATCCCATATTTTACAGAACATTTTGGAAATGCTGCCAGCCGTAACCATCCATTTGGTTGGGAAGCAGAAGAAGCAGTTGATTATGCAAGAGAACAAGTGGCTAAATTAATTGGCGCCGACCCTAAAGAAATTATTTTTACATCCGGTGCAACCGAAGGTGATAATTTGGCTATTAAAGGTGTGTATGAAATGTATGCATCAAAAGGCAATCATATTATTACTGCCAATACTGAACATAAAGCTGTTTTAGATACTTGTAAACACATTGAAAAATCAGGTGGCGAAGTAACTTATTTAAATGTAAAAGAAGACGGTTTAATTGATTTGAAAGAATTAGAAGCTGCTATTAAACCTACTACTATTTTGGTGGCCATCATGTACGCCAACAATGAAATTGGTGTTATTCAGCCGGTAAAAGAGATTGCTGCCATTGCAAAAAAACATGGGGTATTATTTTTTACAGATGCAACTCAAGCGGTTGGAAAAATTCCCGTAGATGTAATTAAAGATGGCATTGACTTAATGACTTTTACCGGACATAAAATGTACGGACCAAAAGGTATTGGGGCTTTATATGTTCGCAGAAAAAATCCAAGAGTAAAAGTTACCGCACAAATGGATGGTGGTGGCCATGAGCGTGGTATGCGTAGCGGTACATTAAATGTTCCGGGCATTGTGGGTTTTGGTAAAGCCTGCGAATTATGCAGATTAGAAATGGATCAGGATGCAGCACGTATCAGCAAGTTGAGAGATAAATTAGAAACAGCGTTATTAAAATTAGAAGAAGCCTATGTAAATGGCAATACAGAACATCGCTTACCGCATGTTAGCAATATTTCTTTTAAATATGTAGAAGGGGAAGGTTTATTAATGGGCTTTAATAAAAATATTGCATTAAGTTCAGGATCTGCCTGTACTTCGGCATCATTAGAACCCAGTTATGTGTTAAAAGCATTGGGATTGGGAGATGATTTAGCACATAGCAGTTTACGCTTTGGTTTAAGCAGGTTTACAACGGAAGAACAAATTGATTATACCATTGAACAAATCTCTAACACTGTTTTAAAATTAAGAGAAATGAGTCCGTTATGGGAAATGTTTAAAGAAGGAGTTGATATGAATAAGATTGAATGGGCGCATCATTAATCAATTAATAATTTATAATTAACCATTAATAATTTTTATATGGCATATTCAGAAAAAGTGATCGATCATTACAGCAATCCTAAAAACGTGGGTACTTTAGATAAAAGCAGTAAGAATGTAGGTACCGGTTTAGTAGGTGCTCCGGAATGTGGTGATGTAATGCGTTTGCAAATTGAAGTAGATGAAACCACCGGTATCATTAAAGATGCTAAATTCAAAACCTTTGGATGTGGCTCTGCTATTGCCTCTTCTTCTTTAGCTACCGAATGGTTGAAAGGTAAATCTGTTGATGAAGCCGTTGCCATCGATAACATGGACATTGTAGAAGAATTAAATCTTCCTCCTGTAAAAATCCATTGCTCAGTATTGGCAGAAGATGCTATTAAAGCGGCGATTAACGATTACAGAAAGAAAAATGGTTTAGAAGAATTGGTATTTGAAGAAAGAATACATTAATCATATGAGTTCAATTGCAACAGATAATGCAATATTGGTAAGTGATAAAGCTAAGGCTAAAGTTAAAAAGCTGATGGAAGATGCAGGTATTGCAGATGACCCTAATTATTTTTTACGTGTGGGTGTAGTTGGTGGCGGTTGCAGTGGCTTGAGTTATAAATTAGATTTTGATAACGAGCAAAAGCCTATGGATCAGGTATTTGAAGACAATGGTGTAAAAGTAGTGACTGATTTAAAAAGTTTTTTATACTTAGTAAATACCGAATTGGATTTTAGTGATGGATTGAATGGCAAAGGTTTTTATTTTAATAATCCCAATGCCAGCAGAAGTTGCGGATGCGGCGAAAGTTTTGCAGTTTAAAAGTAAAGTTGAGTGAATAAATAAAGAAGTCCCGCTAACAGCGGGATTTTTTTATACAAAAAAGCTGAATAATGAAAATAAGTACAAGAGTGCGACGCAACGAAGCCTCACAGATATTCTACTGTTCGTTAAACAAAATATAACCCTGTTGTAATTAATCAAACTATGCCTTAGTTTTGGTGCATGTGGATGATCTGCAAAAAAGAATGGCAACAATTTTTCAATAGCATTACCGGTTATATTGCATTGATTATTTTTTTATTGCTCTGCGGATTATTGTTATTTGTTTTTCCCGATACCAGTTTATTGGATTTTGGTTATGCCACATTAAATCCATTTTTTGAATTAGCTCCATGGATATTATTATTTTTTATTCCCACCATTACCATGCGCAGCTTTGCAGATGAATATAAAAGCGGCACATTCGAATTATTAAAGACGATGCCTTTAAGTGCAGCACAAATGGTGTGGGGTAAATTTTTTGGTGCTGCGCTGATAGCCTTAGCAGCATTGATTCCTACCACAGTGTATGCTTTTTCCATTCAGCATCTCAGCAGTACCGGCGGTATTGATGTTGCAGGTACCATCGGCAGCTATATCGGTCTATTATTATTGAGTTTTGTTTTTATTGCTGCGGGTATTTGCACCGGTAGCTTTACCAATAATACTGTGGTGGCATTCATAAGCAGTGCCTTTGTTTGTTTTTTATTATTCAGAGGTTTTGATGCAACGAGTAAATTACCTGTGCTTAAAAACGGATGGGATTACTATGTAGAAATGTTTGGTATTAATTTTCATTATAAGAATATTAGCCGTGGTGTGATTGATACCAGAGATGTGATTTATTTTATTGGAGTGATTGTTTTGTTTTTATTCATCACACAAAGAAATCTGATCAATCGATGAAATTCATTTCTAAAATATTACAACATAAATATTGGTGGATGGCATTGATTGCATTCTTTGTGAGCATTGTTTTTATTTCTTCATCATTCCATGCCAAATTAGATTTAACCGAAGAAAAAAGATACTCGTTAAGTGATGCAACTAAAAAATTATTGGGCAACTTACATGAAGAAGTAGAAATACAAGTTTTCTTAACCGGCAATTTAAGCTCGGGTTTTAAAAAATTAAAAATTAGTACAGAAGAGTTATTAGAAAATTATCGTGATTATTCGAATGGCAATTTGCATTATACTTTTATTCGTCCGGGTGAAGGATTAAGCGATAGCGCCAAATCCTTGCTGTACGATAGTTTGGCAAGATTGGGTGTTAAAGGTTTTAATAATGAGATTAATAAAAACAGTGAAGATGCCAAGACGGAACAATTGATTTTTCCTTCGGCGATTATAAAATATAAAGACAAACTTTTAGCGATTGATCTGATGAGTGGCAAGAGTGGCATGGATGAAGAAAGCACATTGAATTATTCTGAAGCCCTATTAGAATTTAAGTTTGATGATGCCATCAATAAACTAACCAAAAAATCTTTTCCCGTAGTAGCGTATGCTGCAGGAAATGGAGAACCACTAAATCCAACTGTTCGTGATTTATTTGAAGTTATGCGTAATAATTATCGATTTGGCGTTATCGATCTTCAAAATGGAATATTGAATGCTGATACCATTAAAGCATTATTGATTGTAAAACCTGCTTCACCATTTTCTGAACAGGAAAAGATAAAGATCGATCAATACATTATGCAGGGAGGCAAAGTGGTTTGGTTTATTGATAAATTATATGCGGAGTTTGATAGTTTATTAAGATCGAAAAGTGATTTCGTTGCATTTGACAAAGGTTTGAATATTGATGATCTGTTATTCAAATACGGTGTTCGTATTAATGGTGATCTGTTACAGGACCTGAAATGTGCCAAACAACCCTTGGTTACAGGTAATGAAGGCGGAAAGCCAAGAATAGAGAGGGTTCCATTCCCTTATTATCCTTTGTTATCTTCTCCATCAAATCATCCAATATCAAAAAATCTTGACGATGTGTTGAGTGTTTTTCCATCATCTATTGATACGGTAAAAGCTGCAGGTATCAATAAAACAATTTTATTAGCAAGTGATACTCTAAGCAGAGCTATCAGCACACCTGCAATAGTAAGTTTACAAAGTATCAAATCACAGGAAGACTTTCAATACTTCAGAAAAAGTCATGTTCCTGTTGCCGTTTTATTAGAAGGAAAATTTAATTCTTTATACGCTAATCGTTTTACGGATGTAATAAAAGATTCTATTCAACAATTTACAGGCGTACCTTTTTTATCTGTTGCTGAGAAACCTGCTCAACAAATTGTGGTAAGTGATGCAGATATTGTAACCAATGTTGTAACACAAACGCAAGGTCCGTTACCAATGGGCACACAGGAATTTGAAAATTATCAATTTGCCAATCGAGAGTTCTTTTTGAATTGTATGGATTATTTGGTAGGTGATGCTTCTATTTTAGAAACACGCAGTAAAGATTATACGCTTCGTTTATTAGATAAAGCAAAAATCAACGAACAAAAAACCTTTTGGCAGATTGCTAATATCAGTTTACCTGTTTTATTGATTTTACTACTCGGTGGTTTCATTCAGTGGCAGCGCAGAAAAAAATATGCTGCATAACGATTCTGTATATTTGATGTAGAAATTTTCTTCATGAACAGTACTCAAATTATTTATCTCGTTTTTGGAATTGTTGTTGTGCTTGCTTTAATCTTTGATCTTGGATTGATCAGTAAAAAAGGTCAAACCATCAGCATCAAAAAAGCACTTTGGCAAACATTATTCTGGGTATTGCTGGCATTGAGTTTCTTTGTTTTTTTATTATTGGAAGACGGCAGCAAACCCGCTTTAGAATATGTGAGTGCTTACTTAATGGAATGGAGTTTAAGTATTGATAATATTTTTGTTTTTATTCTGATATTCTCCGCATTTAAAATAAAAGAGAAATTTCATTCAAGGGTTTTATTGATGGGCATTTTAATGGCAATTTTATTTAGAGTAGCCTTTATTATTATAGGTATTGAATTAATTGAACACTTTCATTGGATCTTATACTTATTCGGCGTTTTTTTAGTATATACCGGCGTCAAAATGTTTGCCGAAGATGAAGAAAAAGAATTCAATCCGCATGAAAACAAAGTGTATCAATTCTTAAAAAAATTCCTGCCCATTACCCACGAAGACGGTAATGGAAGGTACATTATTCGAACTCATGGAAAACCACAATACACTATTTTATTTGTTGTGATTGTATTGTTGGCGTCGATTGATCTGGTTTTTGCACTCGACTCAATCCCTGCAGTGATGGGGATTTCACAAGATCGCCTGATCATATTTACTTCAAACATTTTTGCAGTATTGGGTTTAAGAAGTTTATTTTTTTTACTGAAAGGTGCTGTAAAACAATTCCAATTTTTACAACAAGGTATTTCCATTGTATTGATATTTATTGGTGTAAAAATGTTAGGAGAATATTTCATCAATCAATGGATTAGTAAAAATGAACAGGTTTTCGTTTCATTGAGTATGATTATTATTTGCATCTGCGGCTCAATAGTATATTCGATTTACTATAACAAAAAGAATATTCATAAATGAGGTATACGATCAATCATATTGCCAACATTATTCATGCTGAAAAAAAGATTTTACATGATGATGCAATTGACTATTTATTGATCGATAGCAGAAAAATTGTTTTCCCCTCTACTTCTTTATTTTTTGCCTTACCCGGACCAAGAAGAGACGGGCATGATTTTATAAAAGAATTATATGAAAGAGGAATTAGGAATTTTGTACTAAAAAAGGGGGTAGATATTTCCTCATTTACTGATACGAATTTTCTATTTGTAAGCGATACATCTCAATCACTGCAAGCTTTAGCTGCTCATCACAGAAAACAATTTCATTATCCGGTTATTGGTATTACCGGTAGCAATGGCAAAACCATTGTAAAAGAATGGCTGAACCAATTATTGCAAAATGATTATTCGATTGTACGCAATCCGAGAAGTTACAATTCGCAAATTGGCGTGCCATTAAGTATTTGGCTAATGAATGATCAACATACATTGGGTATTTTCGAAGCAGGCATTTCAACCATCAATGAAATGCAAGAGTTAGAAAAGATCATTCAACCCACCATAGGGATTTTAACCAATATTGGAGAAGCGCACAAAGAAGGCTTTATTTCTACTGAAGAAAAAATAAAAGAGAAATTAAAATTATTGGAGCATGTGCAACAATGTATTTATTGCAAAGAAGACATTCCGTTTGAAATAAAATTAACTGCCGAACAATTTTCATGGAGCAGAAAAACCGCGGCTACTGTTTATGTTGAAAAAGAAATAAAAAAAGAATTTCAAACAACACTTGTCATAGCCTATCAAAGTAAATCTTACAATATCACAGTTCCCTTTGTGGACAAGGCTTCCATAGATAATTCAATGACTTGTATTTGTACTTTATTGTTGATGGAATTTGATATTGAAACAATTCAAAAAAAGATATTGCAACTACAATCTGTTGATATGCGCATGCAACTTCTTAAAGGATTTAATAATTGCACCATTATCAACGACAGTTATAGCAATGATATTTCTTCCTTAAGCATTGCCTTAAATTATTTAAAGCAACAAGCTGGCGAACATTCTACTACAGTTGTTATTTCAGATATTCTTCAATCGGGCTTATCAGATAAACTATTATACCAACAGGTTGCGAATGAATTAGCAAACAGAAATATTCATCGATTGATTGGCATAGGAAAAAGTATCAGCGAGCAACATTCATTATTCAACTCTATTCCACAGACCATCTTTTATCCATCAACTGAATATTTTTTAGCCAATAGTCATACACATCAATTTAAAGATGATTTTATTTTATTAAAAGGTGCCAGAGTATTCGCATTTGAACGCATCAGCAAATGGTTAGAACAAAAAGTACATCAAACAGTTTTAGAAATAAATTTATCTGCAGTAGCACATAACTTAAAACTGTATCAACAACAATTATTGCCGACAACTAAATTAATGGCAATCGTTAAAGCATTCAGTTATGGCAGCGGAAGCGCAGAGATAGCAAGGGTTTTACAGTTTTGTAAAGTTGATTATTTAGCTGTTGCTTATGCTGATGAAGGTATTGAATTACGCAAAACAGGTATTCGTTTACCAATTATGGTGATGAATATTGATGAAGCGAGTTTTGATGCGTTGATTGAATATGCATTAGAGCCTGAAATTTTTTCCTTTACTATTTATCAATCATTCCACCAATATTTATTGCAACAAGGCATTGCACAATTTCCGGTGCATATAAAAGTAAATACCGGAATGAATCGTTTGGGTTTTGAACCGACTGATGCACAAACATTATGTACTTCATTGCAACAAAACAAAACAATGAAAGTACAATCTGTGTTTAGCCATTTAGTGGCCAGTGAAAATGCAGCGCACGATGGTTTCACCAAACATCAATCAAGATTGTTTGAAAATTTTTGTACAGAAGCAGAAAAAATATTAAGTTATTCATTCATTAAACATATTGCGAATACCGCAGCTATTTTTAGAAAACCGGAATTACAATTCGATATGGTTCGCCTTGGCATTGGTTTATATGGTGTTGATAGTGCGAATGAAAATCGATTGAACTTAGAAACGGTAGCTACTTTAAAAACAACCATTGCACAAATAAGAAACATACAAGCAGGCGAAACCATTGGTTATAACAGAAAAGGAATGGTGCATAGAGATAGTAAGATTGCAACGATAAGAATTGGTTATGCAGATGGATTAAGCAGAAGATTAAGCAATAGTATTGGAAAAGTTTTTGTAAATGGGAAGTTAGCACCGATCATTGGAAATATTTGTATGGACATGACGATGATTGATGTAACTGACATTGATGAAATAAAAGAAAATGATATTGTAGAAATTTTTGGCAAACATATTTCTGTTGAACAAATAGCTGAATGGAGCGATACCATTGCCTATGAAGTGATGACAGGCATTAGTCAGCGAGTGAAAAGAATATATGTGGAAGAATAAATGAACAAAAAATAAAATGGAAAAAAATCCACAGAAAAATAATCCATTGCATGGATTAACACTCGAAAAAATAATAACGCAATTAGTAGATGCTTATGGTTGGGAAGAATTGGGGCAACATGTAACTATTAATTGTTTTACGATTAATCCATCTGTTCAATCAAGTTTAAAATTTTTACGGAAAACGCCCTGGGCAAGAGAAAAAGTGGAGAGTTTTTATTTATTTTCGAAAAGAAAGAAAAAGCTGAAATAGTAAATTTTATTCAGCTGAAGAAAAACCTGATAGTACAAGAGTGCGACGCAACGAAAGTTTAATTGAAATACTTCTCTTTGGTTAATAAACCCCACACTTTTCCCATTCGCCCAAATCCCCTACTTTTGCAACCCTTATTTGCGGATGTGGCGAAATTGGCAGACGCACTAGACTTAGGATCTAGCGCCGCAAGGCATGTGGGTTCGACCCCCTCCATCCGCACTTTATTTTAAATTTTAAGTGAGCTATGGCAACAGTTACCAGAGAGAACATCGGTCTTTTAAATGATAAACTGACCGTTACATTGGCAAAAGAAGATTATTATAATGGCTTTGAACAAAGCCTTAAAAAATATGCAAAGACAGCCAATATTCCGGGCTTTCGCAAAGGAATGGTGCCCGCAGGTTTGGTAAAAAAAATGTACGGACAAAGTGTTTTTACAGATGAAGTTTTACGCAACGTAGAGAAATCTTTGAATGAATATTTAGGAAAAGAACAATTAGACATTTTTGCACAACCACTGCCTTTAGATAATGATGCTGCTGCTTTGGATGTAAACAATCCTAAAGAATATGCATTTGCATTTGAAGTGGGCTTGAAACCTAATTTTGAAATTGATGCGTCAAAAATTAAGGTTACCAAATATCAGATTACCGTTACTGAAGCAATGATCAATGATGAATTGGAGCGTTTACAAGTTCGTCATGGTAAAATGACTGAGCCTGAAATTGTAACCGGTGATGACAATGTATTGAATGTACAGTTTGTTGAGTGCGATAAAGATGGCAATGAAATAGAGAGTGGTATTGTTAAAGACAATTCTTTATTGGTAAAATATTTTGCTGAACAATTTCGTAAGAATTTATTGGATAAGAAGAAAGATGACAGCATTGTATTACAATTGAAGAACGCATTTGAAGAAAAAGAATTGGATTTTATATTGACTGATTTAGGATTAAGTAAAGAAGATAAAACTGCGGCTGAAAAATATTTTAAACTTACCATTACCAAAGTTGGACATGTTGAGAAAGCTGAATTGAATGAAGCATTTTTTATTGCTGTTTATCCAAATAAAGAAATAAAAACAATAGATGAGTTTAAAGCTGCATTGAAAGAAGAAATAGAAACTTATTATACTGCACAAAGCAGAAATCAGGTACATGACCAGATCTATCATCATTTATTGGATCATACTAACATGGATTTTCCGGAAACATTTTTAAAGCGTTGGTTACAAACCGGCGGCGAAAAACCCAAAACTGCTGAAGAAGCGGAAGCAGAATTTCCATCATTTAAAGATCAATTGAGATGGACTTTGATTACCAATAAATTAACGATGGATCATAAAATTGAAGTTGGCCAGGATGATCTTAGAAATTTCGCTAAACAACAATTGTTTCAGTACATGGGCAATCAGTTAGGTGCTTTGGGTGATAATCAACAATGGGTAGATGATTATGCCAACAGAATGATGCAGGATAAAAAATTTGTTGAGGATAGTTATCATCGCATTGCAACCGAAAAAATGTTTGCAGTATTAGAAACATTGGTAACAGCAAAAGATGAAGAAATCAGTGCAGAAGATTTTGCAAGTAAATTGCATCACCACCATCATTAATCATCTTCAAGGAATCATAAATAAAAAAGATTGAGCAAATACTCAATCTTTTTTATTTGAAGTAAATTAATTAAGCCAGTTATCCAAAATATTCTACATAAATTCTCGGTGTTTCGTATAATTTAATGCTGTGTAATACAACAGCCTCGGGTAAATGAGGTTTTAATTCATTCCAAATACCCATCACTAAATTTTCTGTACTGCACATTTTCCCTTTCATAAAATCAACATCCAAGTTTAAATTTTTATGATCCACTTTTTTAATCACATGTTCCTGAATAAGCTTACTCAATTTCTTTACATCCATTATAAAACCTGTATCAGTGTTGGGTTCTCCCTTTACCGTTACATACAATTCAAAATTATGCCCATGCCAATTTTCGTTGGCGCAAACGCCAAACACTTCCTCATTCTTCTCTTTACTCCAATCAGGATTGTATAGCTTATGTGCCGCGTTAAAATGTTCTAATCTTGTTAAATACACCATCACTTTATCTTTATTGGCTGCAAAGGTAATACAAGAAACCATTTACAAAAAGATTTCAGAACTTTGCATGCTTATCTTTATAGAATGAAAGTCGTTATATCAGCCGCTACCACAGGAGAATGGATGCCCACTTTTTTGGATGTAAATGAATTATACACAAATAAAAGCAAGCGGTTGAAATTATTATTTCATCAAAGCGGTGTAGGCATGTTGGCTGCAGCTATTTCCATAACCAGGATGGTGTATGAAGAAAAACCGGACTTGATTATTCAAGCTGGCATTGCCGGTACATTCGACAAAAAAATGCATTTAGGAAAAGTTGTGACCGTGAATAATGAGATACTTGGCGATACCGGAGTAGAAGAAGAAGGCAAATGGAAAGATTTATTTGATTTGAAATTAGAGAAAAGCAGTTATCATCCATTTGAAAAAAGAAAATTACCCAATCAATATTTAAAAGAATATAATTTATTAAAATTATCCGAAGTCTCTTCTATTACAGTCAATGAAATAACAACAAACAAAGAACGAATTGATCAGTTGATAAAAAAATACGAACCAGGTATTGAAAGTATGGAAGGTGCGGCCTTACATTATGTATGCAGAGAAATGAATGTGCCATTTATTCAAATACGCAGCATTTCTAATTATGTTGGTGAAAGAGATAAAACAAAATGGAAAATGAAAGAAGCAATTGAGAATCTCAACCAAACACTGTTGAAATATGTTGACAGATTATATAAAATAAAATAAATGAAATTTACGCTTGGCTTCTCTCCTTGTCCGAATGATACTTTTATTTTCGACGCACTGGTCAATCATAAAATTGATACCGAAGGACTTGAATTTGATGTACAATTAGAAGATGTGCAAACATTGAATGAGTGGGCATTACAGGGGAAATTAGATTTTTCAAAAATCAGTTATGGTGTATTGCCATTGGTATTGGACAAATATGTTTTATTAAACAGTGGTGGTGCATTAGGTAAAGGCGTTGGACCACTTTTAATTACGAAATACGATATACAAAATACGATTGATCAATTAACCATTGCTATTCCCGGAGAAAATACCACAGCACATTTATTGTTTTCATTAGCTTATCCAAATGCAAAAAACAAAGTGTTTAAAGTATTTCATGAAATTGAAGATGCAGTATTGAATAAAGAAGTTGATGCAGGGGTAATTATTCATGAGAACAGGTTTACTTATCATTTAAAAGGATTACATAAAGTGGTTGATTTGGGTGAATACTGGGAAGAAAAATTACAAGTGCCCATTCCTTTAGGCGGCATTATTGCTAATAGAAAAAATGATAAGCGGATTAGTTTACAGGTTGATAGGTTGATTAATAAAAGTGTGGAATATGCATTTGCCAATTATCGAACTGAATTGAGTGAATATATTAAACAACACGCACAAGAAATGAGTGAAGCGGTAATGAGGCAACATATTAACTTATACGTAAACGATTATTCTTATAACTTAAAAGATAATGGGAAAAAAGCAGTGTTGAAATTGATTGAAGTATATCAACAACAACATCCCGAAACAAGAATTTTAACTAAAGATATTTTTATCAGCTAATTTTCTTCAATACTTTGCCATAAGTTTCTAAACAGCGTTTCCGTGCATCCTCATGCACAACGATAGGTTGGGGATAATCAAATGAATCTAATTCGGGAATCCATTTACGGACATATTTCAAATCTTTATCAAATTTTTCTGTTTGTAAAGTGGGATTAAATACACGAAAATAAGGAGCTGCATCGCAGCCACTTCCTGCAGCCCACTGCCAGCCGCCATTATTTGCTGCATAATCATAATCCAATAATTTTTCTGCAAAGTAATTTTCGCCCCAACGCCAATCAATTAATAGGTGTTTAGTTAAAAAAGAAGCAACAATCATACGAACCCGATTATGCATAAAACCCGTTGCATTTAATTCACGCATGCCTGCATCAACGATTGGATATCCTGTTTTTCCTTCACACCATTTTTCAAATTCGTTTTCATTATTTCTCCATTCAATCAAATCATATTCTTTCCTGAAAGCATTACCCTGCCTTACTTGCGGAAAATTCCATAAGATCATATGATAAAAATCACGCCATATTAATTCATTAAAATAAGTCTCATTAATTAATCTTACATGTCTTGCCAATGCCCGAATGCTAATCGTTCCAAAACGCAAATGAATACCTAATTGAGTTGTTCCATTGATGGCAGGAAAATTTCTTTGCTCAGTATATTTTTTGATAATGGCATCATTAATATTAGCAGAGGGAAAAATATATTTATCATCAATAAACCCCATAATTTCCAATGGAGGAATCGGATTTTGAATTTGCTTATAAAAATTAGAAAAACATTTTTCTGTTGGATAAGATTGTAAATGAAAATCTGTCAATACAGCTTTCCACCTTTTACTGTATGGAGTAAAAACTGTATAAGGCAAACCATCATCTTTGGTTACTTCAAGCTTTTCAAAAATTACTTGATCTTTATAAGTATGCAAACCTACACCGTTTTCTTTTAAATAGTCACTTATCAACGCATCTCTGTCAATTGCATATTGTTCATAATCTTGATTGGTGAAAACTTTTTGTATCGAGTATTTTTTCAGTAGTTGTTGGAAAGCTTCAATAGGTGTGGCATAAAAAATTTCTAAACTGCTATTCATCTTTATTAATTGATCTTGAAGACTTATCAATGTTTGATGAATAAAAGAAACCCTCCTGTCATTTTTATTTTTCAGATCATCTAAAATATTTCGATCGAAAATAAAAATAGGCAATACAGGTTGTCCGCTTTTAAGTGCATAATATAATGCCGCATTATCGGCTAATCGCAAGTCTCTTCTAAACCACATGATATTAATGCAAGGCTTCATGCAAATAATTTAAAAGAATAACAAGAAAGATTATAAAAAGTTGGGAGCAACAAACTTTTGGTGAAGTATTTCGGATAATTGTTTTTTATACTGACTCTTCCCCACTTCTTTCACCCACCTAATACCGTATATGGCATTGGTTAAAAAAACTTCGGAGGCATTCAACATTTCATCAACTGATATGGCAGTTTCCTGAACAGCATAACTTTCTTCTCTTAATTTTTTCAATAAATATTTTCTCATTACACCGCCAACGCAAGCTTCTGTTAATGCCGGTGTTTTAATAACGCCATCCTGCACAATAAAAACATTAGCAATCGTTGCATCTGCAATTCTATCATTTGTATTTAATATTAGTGCATCATTCAGCTTATTATCTTTTGCCCACATGGCAGCCATTATATATTGTAAATAATTATTGCTTTTGATGGAAGAATAAGTATCGTATGCTCTTCGCACCTCTTTAAAAATATCCAATACCAGTCCGTTTTCATTAAGTTTATTGTTAGCACTATTTAAATCCATTGTTTCAATAATATAATTCGGTTGATGATTTTCTACATCATACAATCCACCATTGCCACGAAAAATAGTTACCCTAACTCTTGCTGATTTTTTATGCTGATTTTTTTTGGAGAGTTCTTTTATTTGTGCTAAAAAATCATCCGTAATAAAATAGTTCGGTTTATTGAACTGTAATAATTGCAGCGAAGTAAACAATCTTTCTAAATGAAATGCTTCCAAAATAATTTTGCCATTCACCAATTTCATTGTTTCAAAACATCCATCTCCATAACGAAAAGAACGGTTATCATGAAAGATGATGGGCTTGGTATTTTTTAGTATTTTACCATTATGATTGATATATAGTTCCTGACGCATAAAAAAGATTAAATTAACTTTAACCGAAAATAAAGGTTTGAAATGATTACCATCAATGAAATTATAAGAGCGATTGAAAAATTTGCACCAACGGCATATCAGGAAACTTATGATAACTGCGGATTGATTACCGGAAATGCAGAATGGAATTGTAACGGCGTGCTTTGCACCTTAGATGCCACAGAAGAAATTGTTATGGAAGCCAAACAAAAAAATTGCAATTTAATTGTAGCACACCATCCCATTATTTTTGGCGGACTAAAAAAAATAAATGGCAATAATTATGTTGAGAAAGCAGTAATTGCTTCCATAAAAAATGATATTGCAATTTATGCAGTGCATACCAATCTGGATAATGTGATTAACGGAGTGAATGATAAAATGGCTGAGGCATTGGGATTGATCAATAAAAAAATATTATTACCCAAACAAAATCAGCTCACCAAACTTTATACGTTTGTACCGATTGAACATATTGAAAAAATAAAAACTGCTGTTTTTAATGTAGGTGGCGGCAACATAGGAAATTACAGTGAATGTAGTTTTAGTGTAGAAGGAATGGGTACGTTTAAAGCATCTGATAGAACTAATCCCTTTGTTGGAGAAATAGGCAAACAACACTATGAGAAAGAATTAAAAATTGAAATCATATTTCCTTCTTATTTGCAGTCCAAAATTGTGAATGCGCTGATCGCAGCACATCCTTATGAGGAAGTGGCGTATGACCTGATTCCTTTGGCAAATGCTTACGAGCAAGTAGGCAGTGGGTTGATTGGTGAATTAATTGAGCCTTTGGAAGAAAAAAATTTTCTGGCTAAAATTAAGTCTGCATTTGGATTAGAAGCCATTAAACACACCCAATTATTAAAGAAAAAAGTTAAAAAAGTGGCTATTTGTGGGGGTGCTGGCAGCTTTTTAATTAGCAAAGCATTGGCTGCAAAAGCTGATTTTTATATTACTTCTGATGTAAAATACCACGAATTCTTCGATGCGAACAATCGAATGGTAATTGCCGATATTGGGCATTGGGAAAGCGAGCAGTTTACGCCAGACTTAATTATTACGGTTTTACGATCAAATTTCCCTACTTTTGCCGTCCTTAAAAGTGAAACAAGAACGAATCCTGTGCAGTATTTTATTTAGAAAAGCTGAGGTTATTTCGGAACGTTGAAGTGAGTGACACAACAGAAGTTGCTATGAAATACTAAAGCCGGAAACAAGAATAATAATCGTACATCTTAAATTGAACATACAATATGGCAGCAGTTAAAGAATATTCAGTAGAAGAAAAATTAGTAAGCTTAATTAAGCTTCAAAAAATTGACAGCAAATTGGATGAGATCCAAATTTTGAAAGGTGAATTACCCATGGAGGTTAGTGACTTGGAAGATGAAATTACCGGATTGAATAGTCGTAAAAACAGGATTGAAGAAGAGATTAATGGTATTTCTGAATTTATTGAAGGCAAGAAAAATGCCATGAAGGAAAGTGAGGCATTGGTGAAGAAATACGAAAAACAAAGTGAGAACGTAAAAAACAATCGTGAGTTTGAAGCTATTACCAAAGAAATGGAAATGCAGCAATTAGAAATTAAATTAGCTGAAAAGCATATTCGCGATGCAAACGAAGAATTGGCCGATAAAGTAAAAGCTTTAGAAGTTGCAAAAAAACAAATTGCCGTAAAAGAAGGTGTGCTGAATCACAAAAAAGGTGAATTAGAAAAAATTATTGTTGATACAGAGAAAGAAGAAAAGCATTTTAGAAAAATTAGTGATGCCGCCCGTCATGAAATTGACGAAAGATTATTATACAGCTATGACAGAATTCGCAAAAGTTACCGCAACGGCTTGGCAGTAGTGCCTGTTGAGCGTGATGCCTGCGGTGGTTGCTTTAATTCAATTCCACCTCAACGCCAGAGCGAGATTCGTTTGCACAAGAAAGTGATTGTTTGTGAGAACTGCGGACGTATTTTAGCTGATAGTGATTTGAATGACAGTGTTGAAGTAAAATAAATTTCATTAACAAAGTTTACAAAAAGGGTTTTCAAATGAAAACCCTTTTTTAATTTCGTTAATCGGGCAGTGTAACTCATTATTTAATACTTTGCAACTCGTAATGCTTAAGAAACTGCACATACAGAACTATGCAATTATTGATGAGATAGAAATTGATTTTTCTAACCAGCTGAATATTATTACCGGTGAAACAGGTGCAGGCAAAAGTATTTTAATGGGCGCTTTAAGTTTAATATTAGGCGAACGTGCAGATACCAGTGCTTTGTTAAAGCCCGATAAAAAATGTTTTATTGAAGGAATTTTTTCTATTGATGATAAAAAAGAGATTCAATCTTTTTTTAAAGAAAATGACCTAGATGAAACCGATGAACTGGTATTAAGAAGAGAAATAACTTCTAACGGAAAATCAAGAGCTTTTATTAATGATACACCTTCTACTCTTCAGCAATTAAAACAATTGGCTTCTTTGCTGGTTGATTTACATCAGCAATTTGATACATTAGAATTAGGCGATAGTGATTTTCAAAGAGAAGTAATGGATGCATTGGCCAATAATCAATCAAATATTGAATCTTATCAAATCCTTTACCAACAGTTGTTACAAGCTAAGAAGGCATTGAGTGATTTGCAAGTGCAAAAAATCAATTTCAATAAAGAAGCCGACTACAATCAGTTTTTATTTGACGAACTAATTGAATTGAATTTACATGAAAATGAGTTAGAAGAATTAGAAAATGAATTGAAATTATTGAATAACAGCGAAGGAATTAAAACAACTTTATCTAAAGTATATTTTAATTTAAGGGAAAGTGAGCAACCTGTTGTACAGCTTTTAAAACAATTAAGTAATGAGCTACAAGTTTATGCTTCACTGAATGATAATATAGCTAACATTATTCAGCGATTACAATCATCGCAAATAGAATTACTAGATATTGCGGAAGAAGTTGATAGCATCAATGATTCGGTTAATTATGATGCTAATAGAATCCAGACCATCAATGAAAAAATATCGAATGGTTATAGGCTTTTAAAAAAACATGGAGTTAAAACAACCAACGAATTATTAAGTATTCAACAATCGCTGCAAGAAAAATTACAAGCCGTTTTAAATATTGATGAAGCCATTCTAACAAAGGAAAAAGAGGTGAAAAGTTTACAAGTTGAAGCAATTAATCTTTCCGAAAAAATATCAAAATCAAGAAACAAGCAAGCAAAGCCATTAGAAGAAAAAGTGAACGCATTATTGATACAGGTAGGCATGCCTAATGCAAAATTGAAAGTTGAAATAAAAGAAACGACTTTAAACGAATTTGGAAACAACACAATCGAATTTTTATTTGATGCAAACAAGAGTAATCGTTTTGAACCTATTAGGAAAGTGGCGAGTGGCGGCGAATTAAGTAGATTAATGTTATGCATTAAATCATTGGTAGCAGAAAGTATTGATCTGCCAACAATGATATTTGATGAGATAGATACGGGCATTAGCGGGGAAGCTGCTAAGCAAGTAGGCATTATCTTAAAACAATTAGCGGTTAAAAGGCAAGTAATTTGTATTACCCATCAACCGCAAATTGCTGGCAAGGCCGATGCACATTTCTTTGTGTACAAAGAAATTAGAGCAGACACCATAAAAACCAATATTCGTTTGTTAAGCGATGATGAACGCATTATAACCATTGCGCAGATGTTAAGTGGCGAAAAGCCCACTGCTGCTGCATTAGCGAATGCAAGAGAAATGATCATGAATTAAATACACCATGATTTTACAGATTAAGATGGTTTGATAAGATATTCTTTTATTTTTGTTACCTAAACACGATTGCATATTTAACATTTTCAAATTCTCATTATGTCATACAACTTATTAAAAGGTAAAAGAGGAATCATTACAGGTGCATTGGATGAAAATTCGATTGCATGGAAAGTGGCAGAAAAAGCACATGAAGAAGGTGCTACTTTTGTTTTAACCAATGCGCCAATTGCAATGCGTATGGGTGAAATAAAAGAATTAGCGGAGAAAACAAATTCAGAAATTATTCCTGCAGATGCGACCAATGTTGAAGAACTAACTGCACTATTTACTAAGTCGCAAGAAATTTTAGGTGGTAAGATTGATTTTGTTTTGCATTCAATTGGCATGAGCGTGAACATCAGAAAAAATATTCCTTATACAGAATCTAATTATGAATATTTTATGAAAGGCATTGATGTTTCGGCAATGTCTTTACACAAAATGTTAGCTGTTGCTAAAAAATTAGATGCTATCAACGAATGGGGAAGTGTGGTTGCCTTAACTTATGCAGCAGCACAAAGAACGTATCCTTTTTATACTGATATGGCTGATATTAAAGCCATGTTAGAAAGCATTGCTCGCAGTTTTGGTTATCATTACGGTTTAGAGAAAAAAGTTCGTATCAATACCGTTTCTCAATCACCAACCAAAACTACAGCAGGTACCGGTATTAAAGGGTTTGGTGATTTTTATGATTATGCTGATGCGATTGCTCCATTAGGCAATGCATCTGCAGAAGATTGCGCAAATTATTGTATAACACTATTCAGTGATCTGACCAAAATGGTTACCATGCAAAATTTATTTCATGATGGAGGTTATTCAACCACAGGTGTTAGCATGGGTGTAATGCAAAAATTAGGGATTCAATAATTAATATAAAATCACTTTATGAATAATTGGACAGAATTCATTGGCTATCTTGGCTCATTCTTAACATCGATCACTTTTATTCCTCAAGTATATAAATCTTGGAAAAGTAAAAGTGTAGGTGATTTAAGTGTGTGGATGATTTTGATTGTTATTTCAAGTACCATTATTTGGTTAGTATATGGCTTTGGAATTAATAGCGGCCCTGTTATTTCTGCAAATACAGTTGTGCTAATTTTATCATTACTATTATTTTATTTTAAGTTGACGTTTAAGAAAGAGTAAAATAATTTTAATAAAAAAGCCATTCAACTTTGAATGGCTTTTTTATTATTCGTTCTGCAAGAATTAATATTCATCTTCATTAAACATAAAATCTTCCTGGCTTGGATAATCAGGCCAAATGTCTTCAATACTTTCATACACTTCGCCACCTTCATCTTCTAATTCCTGCAAATTTTCTACCACTTCGATGGGTGCACCTGAACGAATTGAGTAATCAATTAATTCATCTTTGGTAGCAGGCCAAGGTGCTTCTTCAAGGTAACTGGCTAATTCTAATGTCCAAAACATAGCTCCTAATTTTTTGCAAATGTAACCGTATAAATGAAATTACCAAATCGGGTTTTGTTACGAGTATGTAAATAATCAGCTAAATACTGTGAAATGCCCTAAAACAGTACATTTGCTGATATTTAACTGATATGTTGAAAGCAGAGCGAATATTCAAAAAATACGGTCATCTTGAGGTTTTAAAAGGTGTTTCGTTGGAAGTGAACAAAGGTGAAATCGTTTCTATTGTGGGTTCTTCAGGCGCCGGCAAAAGTACTTTACTACATATTCTGGGGACTTTAGATGCACCCGATGAAGGAAAGATATTTTTAAATGATATTGCATTGCATGTATTGAAAGGAAAGAAATTAGCAGCTTTTAGAAATACTCATATTGGCTTTGTTTTTCAATTTCATCATTTATTACCTGAGTTTACTGCATTGGAAAATGTTTGTATTCCCGGTTGGATTGCAGATAGAAAAAAGAAAGAAGTAAAAGAGGACGCAATCAAATTATTATCTTTATTAGGGCTGGCTGATAAATTAGAAAACAAACCACAAGCATTAAGCGGCGGTGAACAACAACGTGTTGCAGTAGCAAGAGCATTGATCAATAAACCACAGATTGTTTTTGCAGATGAACCAACCGGAAATTTAGACAGCAACAATGCAAAAGAATTGCACCACTTATTTGTGCAATTAAGAAATGAGTTCAATCAAACTTTTTTAATTGTAACACATAATGAAGAGTTAGCTGCCATGAGCGACAGGGTTTTGCATATGAAAGACGGTATGATTGTACCCCAAGCTTATAAAAGGGATAATTTTTTGAAATAAACGCATTAGTGTTATTCGATTATATTCGTTCAATAAAAATTACATTCTTGCCTTCCAAGGAATTTCCTCCACATTTAATAGATGGCCTGTAAACCTTGCCAATACAAATAAATAATCACTTAAACGATTCAGGTATTTAATAACTAAAGGCTCCACAAACATTTCATTCTCCTGCATATTTACACATATCCGTTCTGCTCTTCTGCAAACACAACGGGCAATATGTGTGATTGAAATGGACGAATTTCCGCCAGGTAAAATAAAATTTTTCATTACCGGTAGCTCATCATTCATTGTATCAATTTCTTTTTCCAATAAAATGATATCAGTTTCTTTCAAATCCGGGATTTTCATTAACGGTTCTTTTTCCGGATCACAAGCCAATGATGAACCGATGGTGAATAATCTATCTTGAATTTCTTTTAAAATATTTTTTGTGTGCTGATGTAAAATTGAATCATTCACCAATCCAATAAAAGAATTTAATTCATCAATGGTTCCATAACTTTCAATACGAATATGGCTTTTGGGAACTTTCGTACCCCCAATTAAACTTGTTTTACCTAAGTCACCTGTTTTTGTATAGATTTTTATTGACATAATCTGATACAACAAAAATAAACAAGGGTTGTTCAGAAATAAAAAAGAGAGTCGAAACTCTCTCCACAAATTTTTAACCTTTTAAAACCCTTAATGGGATTGCATTTGCAAGAATGATTCAGATCTTGGTTTATCGGTCTCAATTAAACCATCTCTTAAGCGCACAATACGGTGTGCATATTTTGCAATATCTTCTTCATGCGTAACCAATACAACGGTATTACCGGCTTGTTGAATTTTTCCGAATATCTCCATTACTTCAACAGATGTTTTAGAATCTAAATTCCCTGTTGGTTCGTCTGCCAATAATAAGGATGGATTATTTACCAATGCACGCGCAATGGCAACACGTTGAATTTGCCCACCACTTAATTCATTAGATTTATGATGACTTCTTTCTGCCAAACCAACTTTATTCAATGCTTCCAATGCACGTTCCATTCTTTCTTTTTTTGAAATGCCCGCATAGATTAATGGTAACGCAACATTTTCTACAGCAGATAATCTTGGCAATAAATTAAATTGTTGAAATACAAAACCAATTTCTGTATTTCTAACTTCGGCCAAATCATCATCAGGCATTTTACTTACATCTTTCCCGTTTAATACATAAGTCCCACCGGTTGGGGAATCCAAACATCCCAATATGTTCATTAAAGTACTTTTACCGCTACCACTCGGACCCATCAATGCTACATACTCATTTTTAAAGATATTCAATGATATTCCCTTTAAAACGGTAATAGCCTGATTGCCCATATAATAATTCTTCTGAATATTGTCTAAATGAATGATAGGTTTCATGAATATTGATTAATTATTTTCGAATCACTTTTGGTACTTTAAAAAATTGTTCATCTTTTAATGGTGCATTTAACAATGCGTCTTCTCTGCTTATGCTGCCCTTAATTTCATCTTCACGTAATACATTCACGGCATCGCTCATATGCATCAAAGGTTCAACATTAGTTACATCCACCTCTTTTAGTTTCTCAACAAATGCAATCATTTTTTGCATATCTTCTTTCATTGCAATTTTTTCTTCGTCAGAAAAATGCAATCGTGATAAATGCACCAAATGGTCGATCATTTCATTGGTAATTTCCATAATAAACAAAAATAACTGAATTGGTTACATGAACCATTTTCATTTTATGAGGGGTCAGATATCAGTTCTTTCGGCTGTTAAAGCCTTTCCTGGTGCTTATCCGATGTTTTTGATAACTATTTTCCGATACAAAACTTACTGAAGATATAATCAAGTTGGTCTTCGTTGGTGATCTCGCCTGTGATCTCTCCTAGATAATACAATGCATTTTTAATATCGGAGGATAATAAATCTCCTGTTACTTGATGATTGAGTCCGGTTTGAATTTCGACTAAAGAGCTATCTAATTTTTTTAATGCATTAAAATGTCTTGCATTTGTTACTATCGTTGCTTCATTATTGATATTTCCGTGCACCGCTTTTTTTACCAATGCTTTTTTCAAAGCATCGATATGTAAATTATTTTTTGCCGAAATAAAAATGATATCCTCAATAGCAGACAAATTTTTTATTTTATCGGCAACATTATTGTCAGATTTATTACCGACCAATAAATATTGAATATTTTTTTGTTTGAATTGATTAGTGATAGATGTAATGTCTTTTTGATCCGTTTCTTTTATATCAAAAAGATAAATAACTACATCTGCCTGATTCATTTTTTCCAAACTTTTTTCAACACCAATAGATTCAATAATATCTCTTGTATGTTCGCGAATACCTGCAGTATCTATTAATCTGAATAAAACACCATCAATATTAATAATCTCTTCAATCGTATCTCTGGTTGTTCCTGCAATATCACTAACAATAGCACGGTTTTCATTCAATAGAGTATTAAGTAGGGTTGACTTTCCTGCGTTTGGCTTTCCAATGATTGCAACTTGCACACCATTCTTAACCACATTACCTAATTGAAATGAATTAATGAGTTGTTGTGTAGAGAAAATTAATTTTTCAATCAGGCCCAGAAATTTTTTTCTATCGGCAAATTCAACATCTTCCTGACTAAAATCTAATTCCAACTCAATCAATGCTGAGAATGTAATTAATTCTTCACGCAGCTCTTTCAATGCTGTTGAAAATCCGCCACGAATATTTTTTATCGCATTATTTTTACTTGCATCGGTATTACTTGCAATTAAATCAGCAACGGCTTCTGCCTGAGTTAAATCGAGTTTTCCGTTTAAAAAAGCACGTTGTGTAAATTCTCCGGCTTTAGCTAATCTGCATCCTTTTGTAATAAGGGCATCAATAATTTTTTCTTGTATAAAAGGAGACCCATGACAACTGATTTCAATAACATCTTCACCTGTGTAGGAAGAGGGATTTTTAAATAAGGCAACCACCACTTCGTCTAATATCTCATCATCAATTTTTAATAATCCAACATGCAATGTATGTGATGCTTGTTTAGAAAGATCTTTTGCAAACATTTGATTAATGATCTCGATTGCTTTATTACCACTTACTCTTATAACGCCAATTGCCCCGATTCCTTGTGGTGTAGCCAATGCCACAATTGTATCATCCCAACCATTTAATTTACCTGACATGCCTGATTCATTTATGCGAAAATATAATAAAGCATTATGATGATAGAAAATAAAAAAGCCTTCTTAATGAGAAGGCTTTTTATATAATAAAGTCGTTAGATCTTTATTCTTCAGAAACAACAAAAGTAATACCTTGTTTGTGACGATAAATTACATTACGTCCGTTTTGAACTGCCGGTTTCCAGGCTGGTCCTTTTTGAATAACACGTACTGCTTCTGCTTTCGTTCCATAACCAGGATCATTCTCTGCCTGAACATCACTGATTGCGCCATCTTTAGCAACAATAAATGTTACAAATACAGTATATTTACCCGGAGGTGCACCATTCTGAACGGGAATATCACTATTCAAATTACGTTGTAAATATTTTTGCCATGCAGGTAATCCACCAGGAAATTCAGCAGGAATTTGCACAACAGTAAATACTTTGTCGTAATCTTCTTCTTGTTTGGGCGCTTCTACTTTGCCGGTACCCGTTTCAACCGGAGGTGCAGTAATACCTTCGTCTTTAGCGCCTTCCTGATTAACAGTACCGATTTTTGTTTCCTCCAATTTTTCTACTTCAGGAGGAGGATCTTTAACTTCTTCATCCTTTACAATTTTAGGAGGTGTGAATTTAGTGATTTCAACCTTAGGAGGCTCTTGCTTTGGAGGAGGAGGAGGAGGAGGCTCAGGCTTCTTCTCATCTTGCTTAATGTTTTCTAAAGAAACATCAGCAACGATAACCTGTGTTTTACTTTTGCCTACCGTACTCGCAACAAGCGAACCTATTAATAATAACAAACAAATAGCAACAGTTGCAATAACTGCTTTTACTATGCGCTTATTATACGTTTTACGGAGTTCATAAGCACCATATTCTTTATTTCTTCCTTCGAAGATGATATCAAGAATATCGGCTGATAAAATTTTGTTTACATCCATTTTAATGTCTTTTAGTAGTGAGATTCAATTTCATTTCAATTTCACAACTGAATTATTTAACACCTGCTGCTTCTGTCTTCACAATCAGTTGATTCTCCACATCTGCAATATCTACCAATGCATATCTTTTAATAAGATTGATAGACATTTCATCCAGCATATCAACTACATTCTTATAAGTACACTCATTAGAGGGTTTGATAATTAATACCAAATCCTTTTCGGGTGTAGCTTGTTTTTTTCTGATGATCACATCACGAATGTCTTTGAAATTAGAAGACTTGAAGTTTGAAGCATCATTGGCTAATGTTCCTTCGTAATAAAATACATTGTTATCTTTTCCCAATAACAAAGTCAATACACCAGACTCCTTAGCTTTATTTTGCTCTTCCGGTTTATCAGCATCTTTAGGCAAATACAATTTCATTGCCGTAGGCTGACTCATAGTGGTGGTGAAAATAAAGAATGTGATCAAAAGAAAGCCTAAATCTACCATCGGTGTTAAATCCACACGAGTAGACATTTTCTTTGACTTTTTGACCCCTGGTCCTTTTTTATGTCCCCCGCCCTGCGACGAGGTATCCATTTCTGCCATGGTGCAATATTTTAAAAGTGATCAAATAAATTATTCTTCTTTTTTGTCAGCCGGTGCCTGATTTTGTTTCCATAAATCAGTTCCCGTTGGTGCAGCTTCAGGATTGGTTACCAAAGAAAATTTCAATTCATCATTTTTCTTTAATGCATCAATTACATTTTTAAAAGAAGGATACTTGGAAGCGTTATCACCTTTTAAAAGTATATTCTTCTTTAAACCCATGTAAGAGCCTTTAATAATCCTGAGCCACTCAGTAATTTCATTATGAGAACTATCCTGACAAGGAATGCCCGGTAATTTGTTTCCTTTCCTTTCATCTTCAGGGATGGCTAAAAAAGAATTTAACTGGGCAAATGAAGCACCGATAAAACTCGCTTTAACAAAAGCTTTTTTATCAATACCCAAATTCTTTGTGCTGTTTAATTCATCGGCAATTGTGCCTTTGATTTGTTCATTATCTAACGAAAGAAACACTTTACCATCTTTGTCAATGGTAATCAGCACTACATCTTTATCCGGTGCTACTTTAGTAGCTACAGAACTTGGTGTGGTAACAGTGATAGCCTCTTCTGGTTTAAACTTTGTTGTTAAGATAAAGAATGATAACAACAAGAAAGCCACATCGCACATCGCTGTCATATCAATGTTCGTACTCTTTCGCGGTATCTTAGGTCTGGCCATTGTTGATTATTTAATTTTCACTAATTAAGATTCAAAACTGTTCTTATTCCATAAAATAATCAAGGATTATTTATAGTTAGCAGCAAAGCTTTGAGTTAAAGTGAAACCTGATTCATCAATACCGAATGTAATACCATCAATTCTTGTAGTAAACACATTATACATAATGATTGAAATGGCTGAAGTACCGATACCCAATGCTGTATTATACAAGGCTTCAGAAATACCTTGTGATAATTTTGCAGCAGCTTCGCCACCACCACTATCACCTAATGCGGCAAATGAACGGATCATACCTAATACCGTACCCAACAAACCTAATAAGGTTGCAACAGATGCAATCGTTGACAAGAACACTAAATTCTTTTCCAACATAGGCAATTCTAATGCAGTAGCTTCTTCTACTTCTTTTTGAATGTTCAATACTTTTTGTTCGGTATCCAATTCTGTATTGCCGATCATTTCTTTATATTTACGTAAGCCGGCTTTCATTACATTACCTACACTTCCTTTTTGTTTATCACATTCAGCAATAGCTTTATCAACATCTTTGTTGGCTAAATGAAATTGCACTTTACGAATAAACTCTGCAATACTGCCAGTACCTGTTGCTTTGGTAACAGTTAAAAATCTTTCAATTACAAAAGTTAATACAGTTAAGAATGCACCAATTAAGATAGGCACAATGATACCACCTAAATACATACGGTACAAACCACCTTTTGCTCCTTCATGACCTGGCCAAAATCCACCGCTATTATCGGGTTTTGTAAAATTACTTGCATCGCCAAGTATAAATCTCCAGAATAAGTAACCGATTACAATACAAGTTACCGGAGCAATCCATGAAATTGAATTTCCGCTTTTCTTCGGCTGCACAGATGTTGTTGGTTTTACAGCTGCTGCAGTTGGTTTAGTTTCAGCCATGATTCGATTGGTTTTGAGGTTTTGAAATACAATTGTTTTTTAAAAAATGGTTTCGCAATTCTACTGAAAAAAGTTTTGATATTTCAAAACAATTTTCAAATGTTTTAAAAGGGCTTACAAATTAGGTATTTTATTGAAAGCACCAAATAAGTTTTGCAGACTTGACAAAAAAATTTACAAAAGCAAGATACACAGGTAATAATCAAGTTGCTCATTTTTGTGTTTAAATAATTAATTTTTTACCGTTTCAATAATTTGTTTTAGCCGTTCGTCACATCTTCTCTTAAAAAATATTATTATTCTTATATCATGCTTATATTGAGTAATTATTCTAAAACCAACTTAGTTATGAAGAAAATTTTTATTGCTTTTACTTTGGTTGCCATGGGCACCATCGGCTTTGCACAACGCCCCGGTAATCCAAACCAAACACCCCAGGGTGGAGGTGCTGCTAACGGATTTGCAGGGTTAGGTGGCGCCGCTCAACAAAGAGCAGCTGCACCAAAGCCTTATAAAGATGTTATTACAGATAAGGCCGTTTCTAAAAAAGGTTTATTCACCGTGCATAAAATAGAAGATAAATTCTATTTTGAAATTCCTGATTCCATTTTAGGCCGTGAAATTTTAGCGGTTACCCGTTACAGCAAGATTGCCGGTGGCGGAAGAAATTATGGCGGGGAATTAGTAAACGAACAAACTGTTGAATTTGAAAAAGGCCCGAGTAATAATATCTTTCTTCGCGTTATTACTTTAATAAGTGCAGCAGATTCTACCAATGCAATTTCAAAAGCAGTAAAAAATTCTTACTTAGATCCTATTGCAGCTGCATTCCCGGTTGCCGCGTATGGCAAGGATTCTGTTTCCAATACTTCCAGCACAGTAATAGATGTATCAGATTTTTTCAGAGGTGATAATCAAGTAGTAAGTCTAACACCGGCTATCAAAAGAAATTTAAGCTTAACTGCAATTGCTGCAGACAGATCTTATATTCAATCTATCAATACTTATCCGATCAATACCGAAATAAGAACTGTAAAAACATTTAGCTCAACCCCTGCAGCCGGCGGCGGATTCGGAGTTCCTACAACACCGCAACCACAATCTACAAGTTTACCGGCAGCAGCAGCAGCAGGTGCGGTTACTTTAGAGTTGAATACATCCATGTTATTATTACCTAAAGTACCAATGAATCGCAGATTATTTGATCCGCGTGTTGGCTATTTTGCAGATGATTTTACTGTTTATAGTGATGATCAACAAAAAGTAGACAATCAAACTTTCGCTGTTCGTTACAGATTAGAACCAAAAGATGAAGATCTGGAAAAATACAAAAGAGGCGAATTGGTAGAACCCAAAAAACAAATTGTTTATTATATAGATCCTGCTACACCAAAACAATGGAGACCTTATTTAATTGCCGGTGTAAATGATTGGCAAAAAGCATTTGAAAAAGCAGGTTTTAAAAATGCTATCGTTGCAAAAGAATGGCCAGAGAATGATTCTACCATGAGCCTGGAAGATGCACGTTTTTGTGTAATCCGTTATTTTGCTTCTGATATTGAAAATGCTTACGGACCCCAAGTTCATGATCCACGCAGTGGTGAAATTTTAGAAAGCCATATCGGTTGGTATCATAATGTGATGAAATTGGTACACGATTGGTATTTTGTTCAAACTGCTGCAGTTGACCCTAAAGCAAGAAAAATGAAATTTGATGAAGAATTGATGGGCAACTTAATTCGCTTTGTCTCTTCTCATGAAGTTGGGCATACTTTAGGTCTTCGTCATAATATGGGAAGCAGCAGCAAAACACCTGTAGAAAAATTGCGTGATAAAGCTTGGGTGGAAGCAAACGGACATACTGCATCTATCATGGATTATGCACGTTTTAATTATGTTGCACAACCGGAAGATAATATTACAGAAGCTGGACTATTCCCCCGTATTGGTGATTATGACAAATGGGCTATTTCTTGGGGTTATAAATACACCGGAGAATCTAATGTAGAAAAAGAAAAGAAAATTACTAATAAATGGGTAGTTGATAATTTAGGCGCTAACCCTCGTTTATGGTTTGGTGGTGAAGGTAGAAATGGAGATCCGCGTGCACAAACCGAAGACTTGGGTGATAACAGTATGAAAGCAAGTGAATATGGTATCAAAAACTTAAAACGTATTGTTCCTAAATTACAGGAATGGACGAAAGAAGAAGCCGACAGATATGAAAACCTTGCAGAAATGTACGGTCAGGTAGTTGGTCAATTTGGTCGTTATATGGGTCATGTTACAACCAATGTAGGCGGTGTATATGAAACCTTTAAAAGTGTAGAAGACAAGGGTGATGTGTACGAACCAACACCAAAAGCTATTCAAAAAGAAGCGGTGGCTTTTTTAAATACCCAATTATTCACAACACCAACCTGGTTGTTGGATAAAGAAATCTTAAATAAGATTGCCAATCCTTCTACAAGTGAATCGGTTGCTAATTTGCAAATCAGCACATTGAATAACTTGGTTGCGAGCAGTCGTTTATACAAATTAAATGTTGCTGCCAACAGATATGGCGCAGGTAAAACTTATACCATTGATGAATTATTTGATGATGTTGAAAATGGCATATTTAGCGAATTAGCTGCTAAGAAATCTATCGATGGTTATCGCCGTAATTTACAAAAGGCATATGTTGAAGATCTGATGGCTTTAGTAAACCCTGTTCCTGTTACCAATGTAACAATTGGCGGCGGTGGTCGCGGTGGTGGTAATGTAAGCATTTCCAGCACTAATTTAAAGAATACTGATGTACCATCAACTGCAAGAGGTCATTTAGCTGCTTTAAGAAGCCAGATCATCACTGCAGCCGCAGCTGCTACTGACAAAGCAACTAAATATCATTTACAAGATTTAGCAGAAAGAATCAAGAAGGGCTTGAAATCAACCGACGATAAAGAATAAGTTTGGTTTGATATTGTAAAAACCCGATGAAGTTTTCATCGGGTTTTTTGTTATTGATAATTTATGATTTCATTTAAACAAAGCTTCTGCATATCCATCTTATCTTCGACAATAAATCAAATACATGAAATATTTTTTTACATACTCTTTTGTACTGATGGCGTCTCTTTCTTATTCTCAACAAAAAAATAATTTGATTGGTCTCATAAGAGACAGCAGTAATAATGAACCGCTTCCTTACGCTACTATCATTAATTTATATACGAATAAAACAACCATTGCCAATAAGCAAGGTGTATTTTCAGTTCCTGTAAAAGCAGATCAGCTCATTTCATTTGCTTCAATGGGTTATAATTTTGATACACTTCGCGTGACAGGGAAATTATTATCGAAAGACACATTGATTATTTTACTTTCTCCTCTTACACATAAACTGCTTGATATTACTGTATATGCCTCAAAAAAATATAATGCTTATCAGTTAGACAGTATGGAGAGAAGAAAAGATTTTTTTAGAACCATGACAGAACATACACAACCTGTTTTCTCGAATGCGAATTCTGGGCCGGGCATTGGTTTCAATCTTGATCATTTTTATAGCCGTGAAAAGAAGAAAAGAAAATCAATTAGTTTATTCGATGAGATAGAAAACGAACAATACATTAACTATCGTTTCAATCCTGAAGAAATAAGTAAATACGCAAGTTTTACAACAGATTCATTGTTGCTGTTCATGCAACAATACCGCCCTTCTTATAATTGGTTACGCAAACACACGAATGAAGAAGACATTCTTTATTATGTAAATGACAAACTGAAAATATTTTTTAAAAGAAAGGAGAAGAATTAATTATTCATAACGCAAAGCCACAATTGGATTTAGTTTGGCAGCTTTCATTGCAGGATAAATTCCTGCCAATAAACCGACTAAAGAACAAACTGCAATGCCAATCAAAATCCAAAGCCATGGAATGACAACACCCGTTTTTAAGAACATGGCAAATAAATTGCCCACCAATACACCCAAAACAATTCCAAAGAAAGCACCCATTAAACTAATGATTAAACTTTCAAATAAAAATTGCTGGCGCACATTTTTACTTTTTCCACCAATGGCTTTAATCAATCCAACCTCTCTTGTTCTTTCATTTACAGCCACTAACATAATGTTCATTAAACCAATGGCTGCACCAATTAGTGTAATCATACCTATTGCCGCTGCAGACCCTGTTATACCACTTAAAAATGAAATAAATAATTCAGCAAACTTATCGCTCTTCTCAATAATAAAATTATCGGCATCCATCGGTGTTAATTTTCTAACCGCACGAAATACCGATGTAGCTTCATCAATGGCTGCATCTAATTGAACAATATTATCTACCGTTATACCAATACCATATGAAGCACTTACATTGCTTAAGCGCCTGCAATTGTTATAAGATGTGACAATATTATCATCTGTTCTTTGGAAGCCCGAAGAGCCTTTGCTTTTTAATAAGCCAATTACTCTGTAAGGCATGCTGCCTACACGAATAATTTTATCAACACATTTTTCGGGCGCAGTAGAAAATAATTTAGCGGCCACATTACTGCCAATTAAACAAACATTTCTACCGCTTTGTACATCCACATTATTTAAATTTCTTCCGGCATCCAATGTAAAAGAATTTACAGCCAGATAATTTTCATCCCCACCAATCACCTGAGAAACCGGATTGGTTTTTTTATCTAAATAATGACATTCCAAATTGCCCGGACCACTAATAGAAATACTAACCAATGCAGGGAACTTATAATTTTCTTTAAAATATTCTGCATCCTCTCTTCTGATAATTTTATTTAAGTTGGAAGTTTTTTCTTTCTGTCCTTTTCTAACTGTTTTAATAACTTCTCTTCTGCCAAATCGAATATTTGTTTTATATCGTATGCTGAATGCATTGGCACCCATGGAAGAAAAACTTTCTTTTAAACTTTGGTTCATTGCCTGAATAGAAGTAATGATACCAATCAGTGCCATGATACCAAATGCGATAATAGCAACAGTAATGCCTGTTCGTAGTTTATTACCACGAACTGTTCTAAATGCAAGTTGAAAAGAATCAGTGGCAGTCATGCAAAACAATTTCTTTTATGAAATAGGATAAAGATAATTGAATGGACAATTACGCATCAATAAAAATGACAAATTGAAAAAATCAGAGAATGTTCAATTAGAAAAAGTACCAGTTTAAAAGGATAGATGGCAAAATTCCAATTAAAATAACCAATGCCGCCATGATGAATAATCCAAATTTAAACCGATCATTGACTTCGGTAACCTCCGCATCCCCTTCTTTAAAATACATGGCTTGTATTACACGGAAATAATAATACACACTTACTGCTGCAAATAACACAGCAACCACCACTAACCACAAAACAGATTTTCCGCCAAATTTAATGGCGGCTGATAACATATAATATTTTGCAAAAAAGCCTGCTGTTAAAGGAATGCCTGCTAACGACAAAAGAAAAATTGTATTTACAGCAGCAATAAAAGGTTCTTTTTTGGCCAATCCGTTATACCCATTGAAAGTATAATCTTTCATTTTAATTAAAATTGAAAAAATACCAATGGTTGCTAAACTATAAGCTGCTGCATATAATAAAATACCTTCTTTGCTAATATCATTATTGGCATAAACAGCAAATAACATAAAACCTGCCTGCGCAATACTCGAATAAGCCAACATTCTTTTTACACTTTGTTGAAATACTGCTGTAATATTACCTGCAAGTAAAGTTGCAATGATAATAACCGGCATAATTATTTTCCAGGAGATGCCCAGATCACTGCTTCTTTCTTCAAACAATCTAATGAATGCAAAAAATCCTGCTGCCTTAATGATGGTTGCCATAAAAGAAGTGAATACACTTGGAGATCCATCATACACATCCGGTGTCCAGAAATGAAATGGTGCTGCAGAAACCTTAAAGCACAATGCAACAAATATCAATAACAAACCCAATGGGCCAATAATGCTGTTACTGGCTACTGCAACTGTTACTGAAGATGCGATAGGAGGTAAATTAAAATTACCGGTAGCACCATACACCAGGGTTATTCCCATCAACATGATACAGGTTGAGAAAGAACCCATCAAAAAATATTTCAACGATGCTTCATTGCTTTTTAAATTCTTTTTATCTGCCCCGGTAAGAATGTATAAAGGAATGGACATAATCTCAACTCCTAAAAACAACATCAATAATCCGTTGAAAGAAGTTAGAATAGCAATACCGCATAAAGAGAAAAAGATCAATGCATAGTATTCTGCAACATAATTCCCTACTTTCTCAATATCTCTTCCGCTTAAAATAAAAAACAGGAGTGTGGCAACAAACATAATGGTATTAAAGAACAAACCAAACTTACTGAATGACAATAAATTTTTGGTATCAACAGCAATCATCCAACCACCATAAGTGTCTAATAAATTTACGATTACCAAGACTGCCATTGCAATTCGTGCAACATTGGTAATGGTAGATTTATTTTTAGTGAAGATGCCGCTAAACATCATCACTACTCCTGCTAAAGTTGAAAATATAATTGCATTCATAATATCTCTCTGTTCAAAAAATCAATTAACGATTGGCAAAAAATAATTGTACGGAATCTTTTGTAAGATTGATCATCGGTTGCGGATACACACCTAAAACCAATATTATAATAACCAATACCGCCAATATCCATTGTACATTACTATTAATATCTTTTGCATGAGTGGTGGCATCCACAATTTTTCCGTAAAATACTTTCTGCACCATATTTAAAGTATATACTGCTGCCAAAATAATGCTTACACCTGCAATTACCCCCATCCAGATATTGTATTGAAATAATCCGGAGAACATTAAAAATTCTCCGACAAAAGAGTTCGTCAATGGCAATGCAATATTTGCAAAAGCCATCACTACCAATAAAACAGCCAATACCGGAGCTTTTTGTGCCAAGCCGCCTAACTGGCTAAACTTTCTTGTTCCCAATTGTTGTTCAATAACATCAGCAACGACCCACAATCCTATTACATTAATACCATGATTAAACATTTGAATCATCACTCCTTCCAGTGCAATTTGCTGATGCGAAAAGATAGCAGCATTCATTAAACCAATGTGTGCAATAGATGAATAAGCAATCAATCTTTTAATATCATCTTGTTTAATGGCGATCAATGATGCATAGATCATCCCTGTGATTGAAAGCAGAATCGCAATATTACTATACTGCATTGATGCATTGGGAAATATCGGTATCAACCAACGTATAACAGCAAATACTCCCATCTTAACCATCACACCGCTTAATATCATCGTAACTGCAGTAGGCGCTTGTTCGTAAGTATCGGGCTGCCAGGTATGAAAAGGAAATATCGGCATCTTGATGGCAAAAGCAATAAAGAATAACCAGAATAAAATGTTTTGTTCTTTATCGGATAAATGCAATGCATATAATGATTTAATAGCGAAAGATCCGTCTGCAGTTTGTGCATGTAAATAGATGATACCTGCCAACATTAATAAAGAACCAATGAAAGTATAAATGAAGAATTTAAAAGTAACAGCAATTCTTTTTTCGCCACCCCAAATAGAGCATAAAAAATAAACAGGGATCAAAGCCAATTCCCAGAAGAAATAAAACAACAACATATCTGTTGCAACAAACACACCCATTAAACCGGCTTGCGTTAATAACATCAATGCATAAAAAGCAGATGGCTTTTGATACATGTTTGTAAAGGTTGCTGTAAATACAGTTGGTAATGCTATTGCAGTCAGCAAACACAACATTTTACTCATTCCGTCTAATGAAACAGAGAACCGGGTACCCAAAGTTGGCAACCAGGCGGCATCATAAGATAATTGTTGTGGATTGAATATACCATACAGTACTATCAGTAAGGTAATGACAGAAGCAAACAACGACCATCCTTTCACTGTTCTTTCTTCTTTAATGAAAAAAGCAACTAAACCGCTTAGTAAAGGAATCAATATCAATAAAACAGCGACCATAACTTTTTTATTTGCTTTGCAGCATTAAAACATTTTTGAAATAATTTGATATATATGGTTATCGTTCACCCATAATAATATCACCACTACAATTGCCAATACCATAAATAAAATATAATTACCAACTTGTCCGCTTTGAATTAATCTTAACTGACGAGAAGAATAACTAATCAATTTTCCAACACCATTCACTGAACCATCAATACCGCTTCGCTCAATCACATTTTTCAAAAACGACGCAAAAGCATTGATGGGTTTCACAAATATGGTATCGTACAATTCATCCACATACCATTTGTTTTCTAACACTTTTCCTAATCCTGCAGCATCTTGTAAATCCGGTTTTTTACTGAATTTATTTACAGCAAAAATGATTGCGATTGCTGCAATGGCAACAGAAATGCCCATCAATAAATATTCTGTATTTTTCGGAGATTCATGAGTCAGTTCACTCGTTAAAACAGAAGATAAGAAACCATGTAATTCATGATGACCACCTAAAATTTCAGGAACTCCGACGAAACCACCAATTACACTTAACAATGCTAAAATAATTAATGGAACTGTCATTGCTTTGGGGCTTTCATGCAAATGATGTTCCTGATCATGTGTGCCTCTGAATGTTCCTAAAAATGTTGTTGCATATAAGCGGAACATATAGAATGCAGTCATGGCAGCACCTGCAACACCCAATCCCCAATAAAGCGGACTTTTTGCAAAGGCTGCGGCTAATATTTCATCTTTTGAAAAGAATCCGCTGAAAGGTGGAATACCGGATATAGCAATACATCCGATTAAAAAAGTAAGATGTGTGACAGGAAGGTGCTTTTTTAATCCACCCATTTTTCTGATATCTTGTTCATGATGCATAGCGTGAATAACAGAACCTGCACCAAGAAATAATAAAGCTTTAAAGAATGCATGTGTCATAACATGAAACACTGCACCTGTATATGCACCTACCCCCAATCCTAAAAACATATAACCCAATTGACTAACCGTTGAGTAAGCCAATACTTTTTTAATGTCATTTTGTTTCAATGCGATGGTTGCACTGAATAAAGCAGTTGCAATTCCAATAATGGCAACAATGTTCATAGTTACTGCACTCATTGAATACAATACATTGCTTCTTGCAATCATATAGATGCCAGCTGTTACCATGGTCGCAGCATGTATTAAAGCAGATACCGGTGTAGGGCCAGCCATTGCATCGGGTAACCAAGTATATAATGGTATCTGCGCACTTTTTCCCATTGCACCAACAAATAACAATATGGTGATGGCAGTAATATCAATGGGAGTTAATGAAGATGCATGAGCAAATACATCGCCATAATTAACGGTTCCTAATTTTGCGATCAACCAAAACACCGCTAATAAAAAACCAAGATCACCAATCCTGTTCATAATAAATGCTTTCTTAGCAGCATAGTTATAATTATCATTCTTAAACCAAAAACCGATTAATAAATAAGAACACAAACCAACGCCTTCCCATCCAATGAACATAATCACATAATTCGCTCCCATCACCAACAATAACATAGAGAAAACAAACAAATTCAAATAAGCGAAATATCTTCCAAAATGTTGCGGTTCTTCTTCCTGCATGTAAGCAGTTGAATAAACATGAATTAAAAATCCAACACCGGTGATGATTAATAAAAATAAAGCAGATAATGCATCAATTTGAAAAGCAAAAGAAATTTTTAATGAACTGATGTTGATGAAATTAAAATAATCAACAACAAAAGCTCCATGATTTTTTACCTGAAAAAACAAAACCAAACTAATAATAAAAGATGCCAGAATAGAAGCGCTGCCGATTATTCCTATCAAAGATTTAGATAAAGATTTTCTTCCCAAACCATTTATCAGAAATCCGATCAAAGGCAATAATGGAACTAAGTAAACTAATGTATTCATACCCTAATCCCTAAAGGGACTTTATTTATTTGTTATTTATATATCTCCTTATCCCTCTTCACAGGGGATAAGAGTTAATTCTTTAATCTATTTAAAAAATTCACATCAACAGAATGTATATTTCTATACATCATCACAATAATCGCTAACCCCACACTTACTTCTGCAGCGGCCACTACCATAATAAAGAAAACAAACAATTGGGCTTCGGTACCTGCAACAGTTGCCTTATTATTGGTCAGGGCTAAGTTGTATTGCATTTTAGAAAACGCTACCAGTAACAAATTCACTGCATTCAACATTAACTCAATACACATGAATACAATAATGGCATTGCGTCTGGTTAATACACCTACCATTCCAATACTGAATAAAGTAAGTGCTAAAAAAATATAATACTGAATCGGCATAATATAAAGTTTCCGGTTACCGGATTCAGGTTTAAAACCTGTAACCGTAATTTGCAACCTTTATTATTAATTAATTTTTCTTTCCTATCACCACAGCTCCAACCATCGCGCTTAAAAATAACACACTGCTTATTTCAAAAGGCACCACATAATCATTAAATAAAAATTTCCCTAAATGCCCAATCAAACCAATATCCCCGGTTTTCATCATTACGGTCTTCCCTTTCATTTCAGCAGCTTGCCTTACTAATGTTGCCATCTCCATCAATAAACATCCACCCGATATAACCCCCGCCAATTTCATCCACCAATTTTTTTGCGGGTCAGTTGTTTTATCCAAATTCATTAACATGATCACAAATAAAAATAAAACCATGATGGCTCCTGCATATACAATTAGATTAACAATGGCCAGGAATTGAGCATTCATTAAAATATAATGACCGGATATGGCAAAGAATACGGTAATCAACCACAATACACTATGTACCGGATTTTTACTGATTAAAACCATGATAGCACCCAGCAAGGCTAAGGCACTTAAAAACCAGAATAAAAGTTGTGTTGCACTCATTTTATAATTTGCAAATTAGCAGATGTGCAGATGATTGCATTTGCACATTCGCATATTAATTAATTTTCTATTCCTCTTGCTGCTGCTAATTCAGCAGGTTGTATTTTTGGATCCGGTATCAACAAATCATTCTTACCATAAATAAAACCTTTACGTGCAAAATTTGCAGGCGCAAAAGTTTCACTTAAATAAATGGCATCTTTCGGACAAGCTTCTTCACACAATCCGCAAAATATGCAACGCAACATATTTATTTCATAGCGGGCTGCGTATTTTTCTTCCCTATATAAATTCTCTTCTCCCGGTAACCGTTCTGCTGCTTCCATGGTAATGGCTTCAGCCGGACAAGCAACAGCACACAATCCGCATGCAGTACATCTTTCACGGCCTTCCT
>Ga0316218_1000794_pt1 | contig 39600 bp, 20 predicted proteins | sample TBH18003metaG_FD_203634 | JGI IMG/M metagenome (GOLD analysis project Ga0316218, IMG submission 203634) | Freshwater microbial communities from Trout Bog Lake, Wisconsin, USA - TBH18003 | ecosystem: Environmental > Aquatic > Freshwater > Lake > Hypolimnion/Profundal zone | place: USA: Wisconsin...
TCTTTACATTGCGGATTTCGGCAACAATCGCATCCGCAAGGTGACGGCGGCGACGGGTATCATCACCACCGTGGCGGGCACCGGCACGGGTGGTTATTCCGGAGACAATGGACTGGCGACCAGCGCGGTGTTGAATAGTCCCTATGTCGTATCGCTGGACGGTGCTGGCAATCTCTACATCGCGGACAGAAACAACAATCTCATCCGTAAGGTGGCGGCTGCGACGGGTATCATCACCACGGTGGTGGGCAATGGCACGGGCGGTTATTCCGGAGACAATGGTGCGGCGACCAGCGCGGAGTTGAACCATCCCGATTTCGTGGCAGTGGACGGCGCCGGCAATCTCTACATCGCGGATCAGAGCAACCAACGCATCCGCAAGGTGACGTCGGCCGCGAACTCAATTAATTTTCCAACCGCGACTGCGGTGGGAAGCACCGACACCAACGACGGTGCGTACACGCTGACGCTGTCCAACATCGGCAACACCGCGCTCACCTTCCCAGTGCCTACAACAGGCACCAATCCGAGCATCGCCAGCAGCTTCACCATCGGCGGCAGCTCCACCTGCCCGCAGTTGACCTCCACCAGTTCCAGCGCGGGCACGCTCGCCAGCGGCGCAAGCTGCACGGACATCATCAGCTTCACGCCGGTCTCGCAGGGCAGCCTCGGCGGATCGCTGGTGACCACTTCCAACAGCCTGAACTCCGGCCCGGGCACGATCTTCGGAAATTACCTGAGTCAGGGCATCTCGCTGACCGGCTCTTCATTCATCGCGGCACCGACGGTGACCGGCGTCAGTCCGTCCACTGGCGCAGCAGTCGGTGGAACCGTCGTGACCATCACGGGCACCAACCTTAGCCAGGCCTCGATTAGCTTCGGGACCTCCGTAGTATCGTTCACCACCGACACCGGAACCAGCATCACGGTGACCGCCCCCGCCGGCGTTGCCGGCACTACGGTGGACATTACAGTGGGAACGCCGGGCGGCATCAGCGCCACCAGCGCCGCAGACAAGTACACCTTCGCAGCGCCCACGGCCACGCAGGCCATCGCCAGCAAGACGTTGACGCAGAACTACGCTGCTTCGTTTACTCCCGTCACCGGCTCCGGCGGCCTGGGCACACTAACCTACTCGGTCTCGCCCGCTCTGCCAACGGGTCTTACGCTCTCCACCTCGACCGGCGCCATCACCGGCACTGCAACCGGAATCAGTTCGGCCACCACCTACACCATCACCGTGACGGACAGCAGCAGCGACACCGCCACCAACACCTTCAGCCTGACGGTGAACGCAGCCGTCTCCGCGACGCAGGCCGTGGCCACCACCCTGCTCACGCAGAACAAGGCCGCCACCAGCTTCACTCCCGTAACCGGCGCCAACGGCACCACTCCGCTGACCTATAGCGTCTTGCCTGCTCTGCCCACCGGCCTGTCACTCAACACCTCGACCGGCGCCATCACTGGCACCGCAACCGGTACTAGCTCAGCCACCACCTACACCGTCACCGTGACCGACGCCAACGGCGCCACGGCCACTAGGACATTCAGCCTGACGGTGAACGCAGCCGTCTCCGCCACGCAAGCTGTCTCCACCAAGTCACTGACACAGAACTACGCGGCGGTCTCCTTCACTCCAGTCACCGGCTCCAACGGCACAGGCACGCTTGCTTATAGCGTCTCGCCCACACTGCCCACCGGCCTGAGCTTCAACACCTCCACCGGTGCCATCACCGGCACCGCTACGGTGACCAGCTCAGCCACCACCTACACCGTCACCGTGACGGACACCAACAGCGCCAGCGCCACCAACACCTTTAGCCTTACGGTCAACACCGCCGTCTCCGCAACCCAGGCCGTGGCCACCACCCTGCTCACGCAGAACAAGGCTGCCACATCCTTTACACCGGTGACGGGCGCTAACGGCACCACTCCGTTGAGCTACTCTGTCTCGCCCGCCTTACCGACGGGTCTCTCCATCTCCACCTCGACCGGCGCCATCACCGGCACTGCAACTGGAACCAGCTTAGCCACCACCTACACCGTCACCGTCACCGACGCCAACAGCGCGACCGCCACCAAGACCTTCAGCCTCACAGTCAGCGCGGCAGTCACAGCGACGCAGGCCGTGGCCATCACATCGCTCACCCAGAACAAGGCCGCCACCAGCTTCACTCCAATCACAGGCGCCAACGGCACAGGCACGCTTTCGTATAGCATCTCGCCCACGCTGCCCACCGGCCTCAGCTTCAACACCTCCACCGGCGCCATCACAGGCACTGCAACCGGCACCAGCTCACCCACCACCTACACCGTCACCGTAACGGACACCAACAGCGCTACCGCCACCAGCACCTTCAGCCTGACGGTGAACATCGCTGTCTCCGCCACACAGGCTGTCGCCACCAACACGCTCACGCTCTACCTCGCAGCCACGTCGTTCACACCCGTGACCGGCTCCGGCGGCACGGGCACGCTGAGCTACAGCGTCTCGCCCACGCTGCCCCCCGGACTCTCGTTCTCCACCTCAACCGGTGCCATCACCGGCACACCCACAGCGATCAGTTCCGCCGCCACCTACACCGTCACCGTGACGGACAACAACAGCGCCACGGCCATCAACACCTTTAGTCTTGCCGTTGGGCAGGCCGCGCAGGCCATCACCGCCTTCGCGCCCACCACGCCTGTCACCTACGGCGTCTCGCCCATCACGCTCACAGCCACCGGCGGAGCCTCCGGCAACCCGGTCACCTTCAGCGTCATATCTGGTCCGGGTAGCGTGAGCGGAACCAACAACGCCACGCTTACCGTAACCGGCGCCGGCACCATCGTCGTCGCTGCCAACCAGATCGGCAACACCAGCTACCTGGCCGCACCGCAGGTCACGGCCAGCATCGTCGTCAACAAGGCGGCGCTCACGGTAACTGCCAACCCCATCACCATCGCCTACGGGCAGACGCTGCCGGCCTATACAACCAGCATCACCGGCTTCGTCAACGGCGACTCCAGCGCCGTTGTCAGTGGAACCGCATCGCTCACCACATCGCCCGCTACGCCAACCACGACGGGCGCTTACACCATTACCGCGTCGCAGGGTTCGCTTGCGGCAACCAACTACTCCTTCACCTTCGTCAACGCCAACCTGACCATCAACCCGGCCGGCGTCATCGTCACTCTGGTTCCTAACCACACCACCGGCAACGCCGCCACCAACTTCACCTACACGGCGACGGTGACATCAGTAACCAGCGGTACGCCGACGGGCACCATCTCCATCACGGCCACTGCTACCAGCGGCGGGCCGTTCAGCTACGGTCCATATACGCTCTCCGGCGGCGTCGCTGCTGGCGGCGGCAAGATGAGCGGTGCAGGCAACGGCCCCGTCACCGTGACGGCCAGTTACAGCGGCGACACGAACTTCGTGGCCAACCTGGGCACGACTCTCATCACGCTGGGCACGGCCAACTACACGCTCGCGGCCTCGCCCAGCAGCCTGACGGTCACCCGCGGCACGCCGGCCAGCACCACCATCACCATGACACCGCTCAGCGGCTACGTGGGCACGGCGTCCTTCAGTTGCGGCTCGCTTCCGGCCTTCACCAGTTGCATCTTCAGTCCGGCGTCCCTCACCACCACCGACGGCGTCACCCCGCAGACGGCGGTGATGACCATCTACACGCTGGCGCCCAGCGCGCAGCACACAACGTCCACGTCCATGCTTTGGATTCCGGGAGCGATGCTCGCACTGCTCGTATTCATCGGCCGCAGGCGCATGAGCAAGCGCATGCAGTCATTGCTCACACTGCTGGTGCTGGCCACGCTGGCGCTCAGCGCATCGGGTTGCGGCACCGGAGGCTTCTACGTCACCCCGACAGGCGCCGACAACATCTCGGTCACGGTCAGCGCTGTCGGCGCGCCCGGCACAGGCAGCAGCAACCTCAACCAGACCCTCAACCTCAACATCACCATCCAATAGGATCGACATACATAACAAATGGCGTGGAGAATTTTCTCCACGCCATTTCTGTTGATTCAACTTCTTTCCATTACCCCAGCGGCATCCAATACGCCTCAGCAAACCCCTTTGATCTACTCGTCCATGTTGACCAGCACCTCAGCGCTTGGCAACTCGAAATGCTGCCTTGTGTGGGGTTAACAGAATTGAAGCTTTCTTCAAGCAGTTGATTCTCAAGGTCTGCGGGAGTAGTTCAGTGGCAGAACGTCAGCTTCCCAAGCGGCCAATCTCTTGCATTAGTAATATTTACAGTAACCCCCTAGCATCCAAATATTGCGGTTAACAGGGGTCGTGTGGGGTTTTGGGTGGGGCTAAATCTGTGGTGCAACCTGCTGCGAAACAGATCGACCCGTGTCCATAGAATGGGCATTCAGGACAATAACCTGGGGTGAGGTAGGCAGCCGGCAACTTGCTGACTCCCAATCGCGATGCAACTCATCCTGTCCTGTGCGGGAGGAGTCGCATACCGATGGAGTGACGAAGGCCAACAGCAATACGCTGCCGATGCTGCTCTGAATGCAGGCTATTACTGCGGATTGGCTACGATCCCCACCGGAGTTGTGATGCTGCCGATATTGCTGTACGTGCCCACGGCGCTGCCAGAACTGGTGAAGGCGCTGACGCTGTTGGTGCCTCCGTTGGAGACCCAAATATTGCCGGACGGATCGAAGGCAAGCCCGCTCGGTGAGCTAAGGCCGTTGCCGCTATAGCTTGAAATGGACGATCCGCCGGCACCAATCTCCGCGATGCTCGAGTCGCCGTTGTTTGTAATCCAGGCATGGCCGCCAGCATCAAGGGCGACCGCTGAGGGCTGGTTGATGTGCGCGCTTTGTATCCCATTGCCCCCGGCCTGCGTCGCGCCTGTGGGGTATAGCAGTGTGACGTTGCTGGTGGCCTGACTGGTGCCGGCGTTCGGTACCCAGATATTTCCCCCGGCATCCACTGCAATGCCCTCGGGATGGTTCAACCCGCCGCCGGTGTAATTGATGGCGATGGTCCACGATGTGGGCTGCGTGGCCGTGGTGGCGTAGGCCGCACCGGTGGCAGAGACCAGCGCGAAGAGGCCTGCGATGTTGTTCGTGGGGTACTGCGCCATATGCATGGCGGCGTCGATGGTGTTCCCCGGCGTCGTGCCGACGGCCGTATAACTGAAGAGCTTGCCGCAGTTGGTGCTGGTGTCGGAGGCGACGCCGCCAGTGGAGTTCACGCAGGAGGCGAGGATGTTGCCGAGCGCGTAGATCTCCTGCACAGGAAGCGTGGCGCCCGCTGGCAGCATGGGTCCAGACGGAAGGCCGGTGGAAACGTTCACCAGCTTGTTCACGCTGGCAAAGGCGTTGGCCAAGCCGAGCGCATTGGTCGTACTCGTGCCTACATGGTCATAGGCGCTCATGAACGGCGAGAGCGCCCACACCGAAGCAACGGTCGAAATCTCATTAACATTCACGAAGGTGCTGCTCGATATGCCGTTGCACGGGCCAAGCGCCGCCATCAGGCCGAGGTTCGCATTCGTGGCGGTGCCCACGGGATTGCCCCCGGTGATGGTGAGGTATACCGGCGTAGTGGAGGGCGTGGGACAAGTGAAGTCGCCGGAGATGGAGAAGTAGCCCGCTTTGAGCGAGTTGTTCGCATTGCTGGCGTTGCCGCCGCTGCCGCTGCCGTTGCTTGTGGTGGCGGAGATGCCCGTGATGAGCGGCGTCGAGGCCGAGCCATAACCGCTGTTGCCGGCGGCCCAGAGCTGCACCGTGGCATTGGCAATGGGCTGTTGACCACCCAGCGCATTACCTTGGATAGAGCCTCCCGAGACGGTTACCGGCGCAGAGGACACCGCAGTATTCGAGTATCCGCAACCGGTGAGGGTAATACCGGCGGCGAGGGCCGCAATCAACCAGGCCGCCTGCAGAATCGTCATATGTAGTTTGGATAAGTTATTCATCACGGGCGCGCTCCTATCGTGTTGTTTTGCGTGGCAATGGCAAGCGGTTGCGTGGGTGGCGCACCGCCAATAATCTCCGTCACGCTGTTGTTGCCGGCGTTCGACATCCAGAGATTTCCGGAGATGTCGATGGCGATGCCGTTGGGACTGCTCATGCTACCGCCAACGAATCCGCCGGTGGGCGAGATGGCGCTGCCCGCCTGAATCTCCGAGACGCTTCCGTTGCCGTTGGCAACCCAGATGTCCCCTAAGCCGTCGACAGCGAGTGCGGTGGGCGAACTGATTCCTCCGTCAACGACTGAGTTGACGGGATTCCCGTAAACGTCCTTCTCCCTGATGCCGCCGCCGTTGTTGGTTGCAATCCAAATGTTTCCCGAGCCGTCAAAGACAACGGCGGCCGCGCCGTTCCCGGTGATGGGCGCGTTGGAGTTGCTCTGCGCGGCTCCGTTCTCGTAGAGCTCGCTGAGCGAGCCGTCACTGTTGATGACCCAGACATCCAGCGAATTGACTGTGATGTTAGTGCTGCCGCTCAGGCCGGAGTTTCCCGTGTCGGTTGCCGTGACGCTCTGTCCGCCGCCGGTGGCAAACGTGGCGCTGAAGATGCCAGAGCCACCGGTAAGTGTTGCATCCGCGCCCAGTGTGGCACCGCTGTCGCTGCTGCTCAGGTGAACGGTCCCCGAATAGTTGGTGGCCGTGTTGTTGTTGCTATCCAGAGCCGTGATGGTAACGGATGTGGGTACACCGGTATAGACGGAAGCAGGTCCGGACACCGTGAAGTGCGTCGCCGGGCCGGAGTCGATGGTGATGCTGTAAGTCTGGCTGCCTGTGTAGGGACCGGCGTTGGCGGAGGAGTCTGTTGCCGTAACGGTGAAGCTGAAGTAGCCGGGAGCTGAGGGTATGCCGGTGATTGTGCCGTTGCTTTGATCGATGATGAATCCGGGAGGCAACGCACCCGCGGAGATGCTGAAGCTATACGGCATCGTGCCGCCGGTTACGGTGAAAGACTGGGACCCGTAAGGGGAGCCAGCCATTCCATCCGCCAGAGCGGTGCCGCCCGGAGAGATTGCAATCGTGGGCGCCGCGATGGTGATGGAGTAGCTGGCACTGCCCAAATGCGTGCCGCTGCCGATGCTCGAGTCGTACGCCTCGACCTGAAAGCTGAACGTGCCGCCGCCAGTGGGTGTGCCGCTGATTGCACCTGTGCCTGAGTCGATGGACATACCCGGTGGCAGCGAACCGCCGACGAGGGCGTAGGAGTAGGGCGCGTTCCCGCCACTGGCGCCGACGCTGCTCCCCGAGTAAGAGACGCCGACGGTTCCGCCTGTCAGCGCGCCCGATGCCGGAGTCAGTGTGATGACCGGCGCGTTCACATTCAGCGTGTACGCCTGCGACCCCATGTCAGGAGTGCTAGCGGTGTCCGTCGCCGTCACCGTGAAGCTGAAGCTGCCGTAGGCCGTCGGCGTGCCGCTGATGCTGCCTGCGCTCAGATCCAGCGTAAGCCCTGCGGGCAGCGCCCCCGACGTAATCGAGAAGCTGTAGATGCTGTTGCCGCCGCTCACCGAGATTGTCTGGCCGTAATTCACCGCCGCAGTCGCATCCGGCAATGAGGTCGTGTTGAAGATGATGCTGGTGCTGACGCCCGTGCCGCTCAGGTTGATGGTCTGCGTCGTCACCGGAGAGTTGTCCGTGAACATCAACGACTCATTCAGGCTGCCTGCCGCCGTGGGTGTAAAGTCGACGGCAACCACACAGGAGGTTCCAAAAGCCAGCGATCCCGGCGAAGAGGCTCCGCTGGCCGTCACTGGGCAGGTGTTGCTGCTGTCCAGGGTGAAGTCGGCGCCGATGCTGGGATTGTTGCCGCTGCTTGGAACGGGGAACGGGAGCGCAGCGTTGCCAAGGTTCCAGAGAGAGGCTGACAGCGGGCCGTCTGTGGTGTCGGTGGTGCCCGTATTGGTCGGTGTGGCGAAGCTAATTGTCTGCGCATCGACGACATCCAGCTTCCACAGCACACCGGCGTTTCTGTCCATGAAGTACAGGTTTCCGCTGTCATCCGGTGCTAGGCCGAACGGCTGTGCCAGATTAGTGGCAATCACCATCTGGCTATAGACGCCGCCCGCCAGCGTCTCCAGCAGCACACGATTGTTATAGGCGTCGCTGATGTAGACGTTGCCGTTGTTATCCGGCTCCACGGCAACGGGAAGGCGCAAGCCGCTGCCCACAAGGCTCGGAGTATAGACGCCACCCGATAGTGTCTCCTTCACCACGCGGTTGTTAAGGGCGTCGGCGATGTAGACGTTGCCGTTGTTATCCACTCCCACGCCGAAGGGCTGGTTAAAGTTAGTGCCAAACGCGCCGCTGAAGACCACACTCTGGATATAGCCGCCGCCCGACAGCGTCTCCATGGTCACCAGGCTGGTGCCATTGTCCGCGATATAGACGTTGCCATTGCCATCCACTGCAACGCCTAGTGCGCTGTTCAAGCCGCTGTGCACAACCACGCTCTGGGTGTAGCTGCCACCCGAAGGTGTCTCCTTCAACACCCTCGCGTTGCCAGTATCCGCGATGTAGACGTTGCCCGCGCCATCCACCGCCACACCATAGGGATTGTTCAAGCCGTAGTTTGAGCTGCTATCCGCCACCACGCTCTGCGTGTAGACGCCGGCCGCAAGCGTCTCCTTCAGCACCTGGCTGTTTTGATAGTCGGCGATGTAGAGATTGCCGCTGCCGTCCTCTGCCAGCCCCGTGGGATTATTGAACCCGGTCGAAGCGTTCGTCGCCAACACGCTCTGCGTGCCGGGATAGATGACCGCCAGCGAACCGGTGCCGTCGCCGTTCAGATAGACCGTTGCCTGCACCGTCGGTGTGCTGTCGGAGAAGACGATGGTGCCGTACCGCGCGCCCGGCGCCGTCGGCGTGAAGGTGTAGTTGACCGTGCAACTGTCGCCGGAGTTGTACGTGTTGCCCACGGTGCAAGTGCCACCGCTGGCGGCGTTGAAGTCCAGACCGGTCGCTCCCTGCGTGACGACGCTGATTGCGGCCAGCGTAAAGCTGCTGCTGAATGTCACCGTCGCCGTCTGCGCGCTGCTGGGGGTGCCCACCGGCTCGGTCGTCGGCAACGTCTCCGTCGCAACCGCAGGCGTCAGCGCGTCCGAGGTCGCAGTGTAGGTGTAGGTTCCGACACTCGTCAACACAACACCGCTGAGATTAAAGGTGGCCAAGCCGGCAACCGCTGCCGTGGGGCCGTAGGTCTGCGAGTATCCCGCCGGGCCAGTGACCGTCAGCGTCACGCTGCCGGTCGAGAGCAGAAACACAAGTCCGTCCGCGCTCTCGATGTTCACGGTTACGATGCCCGCGGTGCCGCCTGCGCCCACCGGTGTCGTTGTCGTGGGTGGCGCGGTAGCGTACACCACCTGCGTCGGTATCTGCGTGTTTCCCGAACCCGTAATGGAGACGGTCTCCGGCGAGTTCTGGCTGTCGTCCGTCAACACCAGCGAACCGCTGTAGCTGGACTGCGCCGTCGGAGCAAAGTCCACTGTATAGGTGCAGGATGTGCCCATGGCCAGCGTGGCCGCGGTGCTGGATGAGGTCAGTAGCGGGCAAGTGCTGGATGCGTCCAGCGATATTCCTGCAGGCGTGCTGGAAACGTTTGGGTTCCCGCCAGCACCCGGCGCGGGGATGTTCAGCGTCTGATTGCCGACGTTGTACAGGTTGATCGTCTGCGAGGGGCTGTAGCCCAAATAAGTGGATGGAAACGCAATGGTCGATGAAGTGTAAGGATTGATCTTCAACACGCGGTTGTTACCGCTGTCGGCGATGTAGACGTTGCCGCTGCCATCCAGCACGATGCCGTTGGGGCTGCTCAAACTGTTGGCGGGCGTTAGCGCATTCGAGGTGTAGCTGCCACCGGAGGGCGTACTCAGCGTCAACTGCTGATAGCCGCCGGTGGTGTAGACGTCTCCGGCGGCATCGACTGCCACGCCATAGGGATAGGCCACACTGATGGCGGTGCAATCACCCGGATTGGCGCAGGTCAGATCGGATGCCGGTATCTTCGCCACATCGTAAAAGTTGGGTTGCGAGACGTAGACGTTGCCGCTGCCATCCACTGCGATGCCGGAGGCGGTATTGAAGCCGTTGCCTACAATGGTGCAGGCTGTGGCGCAGGTGGGGTCCGTTGGCGGCACCATCAGCACGCGGGAGTTGCCGCGGTCGATGATGTAAAGATTGCCGGATCCGTCCACGGCAAGGAATCCGGGACCGCTGTAATCCTTGCCAACCACGGTGCAATCGCTCGGCGTCGCGCAGGTCAAATCTGTCGGTGGCACCTTCAGCACGCGGTTGTTATCGTAGTCGGAGATGTAGACGTTGCCTGCGCCATCCACTGCCACGCTATAGGGTCTGCTCAAGCCGCCGGTAACGTTGCTTGCCACTTGAATGCAATCGCTGGGTGTGGCGCATGTGGAATCCGATGGCGGAACCTGCAGTACGCGGCTGTTATTGAAATCCGCGATGTAGACGTTCCCGCTTCCGTCCACAGCCACGCCATAGGGGCTGTTCAAGGCAGGAGTCAGGTTGCTGCTGCTGGCCAACAAGGTTTGTGTGCCGGGGTAGATGACCGCCAGCGGGCCGTTGCCCGTGCCGGTCAGGTAGGCCGTCGCCTGCGCAGTGGGGTTGCTGTCGTAGAGCACCGCGGCGCCGTAGCGTGCGCCGGGGTCCTTCGGAGTGAATGTGAAATTCACCGTGCACGTGTCTCCGGAGTGGTACGGCAGACCTACGGTGCAGCTTCCGCCAGTGGCATAGGCAAAGTCCTGGCCGGTTGCACCCTGTGTGACCACGCTGATGGAGGCGAGTGTGAAGTTGTTGGCGATGTGGACCGTTGCGGTCTGCGTCGCGGTGGGCGAACCCACCGGCGCCGTCGCCAGTAACGTCTCCGTTGCCACCGCAGGCGTCAGCGGGCTGGATGTTGCCGTGTAGGTGTAGATTCCGGCCGTGCTGAGTGCAGCTCCGCTCAAATCAAAGTTGACCGAACCGCTGGACGCATCCGACGGACCGTAGCTCTGCGAGTATCCCGCTGGGCCGGTGACGGTCAGCGTGACCAGTGGGCTCCAGCCGGGGATGATGTCCTCACCCGCATCCTGCACGTTGACGGTCAGCAGACCGGCATTGTTGCCTCCGCTCAGCACACTCGGCGGCTGCGCGGTAAAGGCCAACTGCGTTGCCGAGCCCGCCGTGCTGCTGCCGTTGAGTTGGATGGTCTGTCCCGTGTAGTACTGGTTCAGCGAGTTGTCCGTTATCGACAATGCCCCGTTGACGCTGCCTGCCAACACTGGCGTGAAGTCGATGGGAAACTCGCAGGTAGCGTTGACGGCCAGCGTTCCGGGCGTGCTCGCAAAGGGCCCGACCTGCGGGCAGGCGCTGCTGCCGGAGTAGAGCAGCGAGAATCCGGTGGAGATGCTTGGATTGTGGCCCGTGTTCGGCTGCGGGAAGACGAGCGGCGCGTTGCCGATATTGCCGAGGATCACCAACTGCCCGCTGCTGGCTGCGCCGACCATCGTGCTGGCAAAGGTCAGCGTGGGCGCGTCATACACGTCCAGCTTCAAGAACTGGCCGGCGGCGTTGTTGTCGATGTAAAGATTGCCGCCGCCATCGATGGCCAGAAAGATGGGTCCGCTCAGCCCCGCGACCAGAAGATTATGGCTGTAGCTGCTGCCCGAGGGCGCATCCTTGTACACATTGCCAGTGGATTGATCGGCGATGTAGACGCTGCCGCCGCCATCCACCACAATGCCCAGCGGCGCAGACAACCCGTTTGCAGAGCTGTCGATCACGCTCTGTACGTAGCTGCTGCCTGCATACGTCTCCTTCACCACCCGCTGGCCGCCCTGGTCCGCAATGTAGACGTTGCCGGCTCCATCCACCGCCACGCTGCCATTCTCGATGTTCATGCCGCTGCCGAACGCGCTCTGCGTGTAGCTTCCGCTCGCTTGCAGCGTCTCCTTCAGCACTTGGCTGCCGTTGGGGATGTAGACGATGCCGCTGCCATCCACTGTGATGGAGTATGTGCCCACGCTTGCGACCAGGCTTTGCGTATAGAAGCCGTTGGCGAGCGACTCCTTCACCACGCGGCTGTTGCCGTAATCCGCAATGTAGACGTTGCCCGCTCCGTCCACCGCCACGTCCGTGGGGCCGCTCAAACCGTAGCCGGAATAATTGTCGGCCACAAGGCTCGGCGTGTAACTGCCGCCGGAGTACTTTTCAATCCAAACCTGCTGGTTGCTTTGATCCACGGCGTACACGTTGCCGCTGGCATCCACCGCCACGCCCACGGCGTTGCCCCAGCCGCTGCCGATGATGCTTTGCACGCCGGGATAGAAGGCCGTCTGCGACCCGCTGCCGGCGCCGGCCATGTAGGTGGTCGTCAGTACGTTGCCAAAACCATCCAGCAACTCCGCCGCTCCATACCGTACCGCGCTGAACTGCGGATAGAAGTGCACGTTGAGGTAGCAGGTGTCGCCAGTGTTGTAGCTGTTGCCCGCGCTGCACGTGTCGTTGCCGGCATCCTGGAAGTCCAGTCCCGTCGCGCCCTGTGTCAGCACAGCGGTGCTGCCCAGAGTGCCCCCGCTATCAAACTGATAGAGCAACGTGGATGTACCGCTCCAGTTGTAGTCGTTCACGTTGCCGAAGTTCAACGGGCCGACCGTAGCCGGATCTTCCAGCACTGCGCCTGTTCCGTTGTTGGAGATAAAGATGTTGCCGCTGGCGTCTACAGCCACGCTCTCGGGATACGACAAATTGATGCCCACGGTGGTGCAATCGCTCGGCGTGGCGCAGGTCAGGTCGCTGGAGAGCACCTTGACCACACGGCTGTTGTAGGTGTCTGCGATGTAAAGATTGCCGCTGCCGTCGAATCCGTAGCCCTCGGCTCCACTCAGGCCGCTGGGGCCAACCTCGATGCAATCACTCGTCGTTGCACAGCTCAGGTCCGTCTGAGGCACCTGCAAAACACGTCCCAGATTATCTGGGATGTAAACATTGTCGCTGCTATCCACCGCAACGCCATAGGCGCCAGAGTTGCCGGCGGTTGAGCCCGTGCCGAGTGTAATGCAATCGCTCCGCGTCGAGCAGCTGGTGTCGGTCGTCGGCACCATCACCACGCCGATGTCTGTGTCGGCCACGTAGATGTTGCCATGGCTATCGACAGCAATGCCGCCGCCGGGCCTGCCCCAGATGCTGCCGCCGATCGGGGTTTGAACATAGCTGCCGTCATGCTGCAGCGTCTCCTTGAACACGCTATTGGCGTTGCAGCACCAGGTGCTGATGTAGACGTTGCCGCTCGCGTCCACCGCCACGCCCTCCGGCCCGCTCCCATTATTGCTGGCGTTCGCAACCAGACTCTGCACGTATCCGCCGCCCGGCTGCAGCGTCTCCTTGTACACATTCTGCGAGTTGGACACGTAGACGTTGCCGACGCTGTCCACCGCCACTCTGCTGTCGCCGTCCATACTCGCAATTGCGGTCTGCATCGCCGCAAGGTGCGCCGTCTGCGCCAGGCCGGATGCACCCAACAATCCAGCAACAAGACACACTGCCGCCAGCTTCGCCATCAACACATGGCGGCGTTTGCGCTTGGTTGCAACTGTGATGCTGGTGGTTGCTGCAGAAATTAGGGTGCAGCCAGCGGCAGACGCAACAAAAGCGTATGCCTGATGGCTCGCCTCACGGGGAGAAGCGGGTCGATTCATGGAGCCTGATTTCTTGCCTGAATTGTGCTGTGTGACTGTATGGCCAGAGCCAGGGGAAGTGGCTAGCGTCAGCCGATGTTGGGACGAGTGGGGGAAGTGTCCCAAACGGAGAACAAAACTCGCTCACTTGAATCGATCGGCAGAGATGCAACCATCCGCTTCTCTATGAATCGAGCTTATGTATTTGTATATCACAATAATTCGATTAGCGTATAAAATTACTCTTTGTTTTCATGCTTCTTCTTTGCGACTACGTATCTCTCCGCCATCCACAGGTGATTGAGAACATGTCCGCAGAAGAGAAGTCGCGGACTCCAGAGGTGCTCGATACAGCGCCGCAAACTCCTGATTCACTCGTCGATGTTGACCCTCCCCTCAGTGCATGGCTCCTCGAAATGCTGCCTACTTTGGGGTAACAGAATCAATGCTTATCGCAAGTAGTTGGTTGTAAATGTCTGCTGGAGTAGTTCAGTGGCAGAACGCCAGCTACCCGTCGGACTATCTCGTGCATTATCAATCACTTACAGTAGTCCCGTAGCATCCAAACGCAGTGGTTATCAGGGGTCGTGTGGGGTTCTGTGTGGGGTTAATTCTCTTTAAGGAACACTAGCTTTGCGAATATGGCTAAGCTGACACAAACCAACCGAGTACTAAGAAGACCATCTCATCGCAATTGAAATCGGTGGAGACGGCAAGAACCCGACGATTCTCTGGCACGAGCCTCTCATTGGCCCTAATAATTCCTTTGATTAAAGACAGGTTTGAGTTCTGGCTACATTGAGAGAATTGCGTAATCGCAATGGCATTTGGCGCAACACGGGGTGGCGTGAAACAGGCCTCCCAAAGCTGCTAAGATTCTCTCTCCATGAATAAAATACTGGAGACCGGTACAGGGGATACGGCTGGAGCCAAACTACGAGCCGCCGTGGCGGTGGAGCATCCGCTGCAGTTAGTGGGAGCCATCAACGCCTATCACGCACGCATGGCCGAACGCGTGGGTTACCGGGCGCTGTATCTTTCCGGCGGCGGCGTGGCGGCGAGTTCGATGGGACTGCCGGACCTTGGCCTGACCACGCTGGACGATGTCCTGACAGACGTGCGGCGCGTGACGGCGGCCAGTTCCCTGCCGTTGCTGGTGGATGCCGACACGGGTTTTGACGAAGATCCCGGCATCGCGCTCACAATTCGATTGCTCTTCGAGGCTGGCGCGGCAGGATGTCACATCGAAGACCAGGTGCAGGCCAAGCGGTGTGGGCACCGTCCGGGCAAGGCCATTGTGCCTACGGTGGAGATGGTGGACCGCATCAAGGCGGCGGTGGACGCGCGCAGCGACTCGAGCTTTGTCATCATGGCCCGCACCGATGCGCTTGCCAACGAGGGCCTACAGGCAGCGCTGGACCGCGCCGCGGCCTGCGTGGAGGCCGGCGCCGACATGGTGTTTCCGGAGGCGGTGGGAAAACTGGATGAGTATACGGCGTTTGCGCAGCGTTGCGGTGTGCCGGTGCTGGCCAACATCACGGAGTTCGGCAAGACACCGCTGTTCACGCTGGAGGATTTGCGCGGTGCGGGCGTGGGGCTGGCGCTCTATCCGTTGTCGGCGTTCCGCGCCATGAACGCGGCAGCGCTGGCGGTCTATCGCGCCATACGCAGCGAGGGAACGCAGAAGGGCGTATTGGATACGATGCAGACGCGCGAAGAGCTTTACGTGTTTCTGGACTATCACACTTACGAGCGCGAGTTGGACGAGATGCTGGCGCGCGAAAAGGAGAAGAAGCCATGAGCATGACGCAAGCGGATTTCAAGCCGAAGAAGTCGGTGGCGCTCTCCGGAGTGACGGCGGGCAATACCGCGCTGTGCTCGGTGGGGCGCAGCGGCAACGACCTTCACTATCGCGGGTATGACATCCATGACCTGGCCGCGCACTGCGAGTTTGAGGAGGTGGCGCATCTCCTGCTCTGCGGCAAGCTGCCGACCGCCGCAGAGTTGGCTGCATACAAGAAGCGGCTGCGCGGAATGCGCGGTCTGCCGGAAGGCGTGCGCAGGGTGCTGGAGCAGTTGCCGGCCACAGCTCATCCGATGGATGTGCTGCGCACGGGAGTATCGGCGCTGGGGGCCATCGAATCGGAACAGCAGCCGTTCACCACGGAGAGCGCGCTGGTGGCGGCGGAACGGCTGCTGGCCTCGATGGGGTCGATGCTGATTTACTGGCACCACTTTGTGACGAGCGGGCGGCGTATTGATGTGGAGGCCGGGGACGACAGCATCGCCGCACACTTTCTTCACCTGCTGCATGGGCGACCGGCGCCGGCGGGGTGGGTGCGAGCCTTGCATGTCTCTCTCATTCTGTATGCGGAGCACGAGTTCAATGCGTCCACCTTCACGGCGAGGGTGATTGTCGGCACGGGATCGGACCTGCACTCAGCGGTGACTGGGGCCATCGGGGCGCTGAAGGGGCCGAAGCACGGCGGTGCCAACGAGGTGGCGCTGGGGATTCAGCAGCGCTATCGCACTCCCGACGAGGCCGAGCAGGACATTCTGCGGCGGCTGGAGCTGAAGGAGGTTGTCATCGGCTTCGGGCATCCGGTGTATACCATCAGCGACCCGCGCAGCGACATGATCAAGACCGTGGCCGAAAGACTGGCAACGGATCCTGAGACACGCAATCTCTACCATGTGGCCGAGCGGCTGGAGATGGTGCTGGCGCGGGAGAAGAAGATGTTCCCCAATCTGGACTGGTTCAGTGCCGTGAATTATCACGCCTTGGGTATTCCAACGGCGATGTTCACGCCCATCTTTGCCATCGCGCGCACCAGCGGATGGTCGGCTCACGTGATGGAGCAGCGAATAGACGGAAAGATCATACGGCCTTCGGCGAATTACACTGGACCGGAAACGCTGGAGTTCATCCCTGTCGAACGGCGTGGGTAAAAGTATGTCAAACCACATCAGCAATGTACGTCCGGAGTTCGACCGCGTAATTGCGGATATTGTGGACTACGTTCGCGACTACAAAACTGCAAGCGCCACGGCCTATGAGACGGCGCGCTATTGCCTGCTGGACACGCTGGGCTGCGGGTTGCAGGCGCTGGAGTTCCCCGCCTGTACAAAGCTGCTGGGACCGCTGGTGCCGGGCACGAGCATCGTGAACGGCGCACGCGTTCCAGGTACACGTTACGAGCTCGATCCGGTGCAGGCGGCGTTCAACATCGGCGCCGCGATTCGCTGGCTGGACTTCAACGATACGTGGCTGGCTGCGGAGTGGGGGCATCCTTCGGACAATCTGGGCGGCATTCTGGCGGTCGCCGACTGGCTGGCGCGTGCGGCCCGCGCCGATGGCCGTCCTGAACCCACCATGCGCGACGTGCTGACGGCGATGATCAAGGCGCACGAGATACAGGGATGTCTGGCGCTGGAGAACTCATTCAACCAAGTGGGGCTGGACCATGTGGTGCTGGTGAAGGTGGCGTCCACGGCCGTGGTGGCCGGGCTGCTGGGGTTGACGCGTGAGCAGATGCTGAATGCGGTCTCGCTGGCGTGGGTGGACGGACAGGCACTACGCACCTACCGCCATGCGCCGAACACTGGCTCGCGCAAGAGTTGGGCCGCCGGCGATGCGACCTCGCGCGCGGTAAGGCTGGCGCTCATGGCGCAGGCCGGTGAGATGGGCTATCCGTCCGCGCTGACAGCCAAGACATGGGGCTTCTACGACGCGAGCTTCCATGGAAAAGAGTTCCGCTTCCAACAGCCGTACGGGTGTTATGTGATGGAGAACGTGCTGTTCAAAATTTCGTTTCCCGCCGAGTTCCACGCACAGACGGCCGCGGAGGCCGCGATTGCGCTGCACCGGCAACTGGCCGAGGCTGGCAACTCGACGGCCGACATCCAGCGCGTCACCATCCGCACACACGCGGCCTGCATGCGCATCATTGACAAACAGGGCCCGCTCAACAATCCGGCGGACCGCGACCACTGCGTGCAGTACATGGTGGCGGTGCCGCTGCTGTTCGGGCGGCTGACGGCCGAGGACTACGAGGACGGCATGGCCGTCGACCCGCGCATTGACGCGCTGCGCGCGCGCATCACATGCGTGGAGGACCAGCAGTTTACGGCCGACTACCACAACCCGAAGAAGCGCTCGATTGCCAACGCCCTGAGTGTGGAACTGAAGGACGGAACTATATTGCCGGAGGTGGTAGTGGAGTATCCCCTTGGGCATCGGCGCCGCCGCACCGAGGGCATGCCCTTGCTGATGAACAAGTTCGAGCGCAATCTGGCGCGACGGTTCGCCGAGAAACAACGGTGGGCGATTCTGGAGACCTCCGGCAATCAGAAACGACTGGAGGAGACTCCGGTCAGCGAGTACGTCGGACTGTACGTCGTCTAGGCTTCGACCAGCGCATCGGCTATCGCGAGATGCTCGTCGAGCACCTTCAGGCCAATCTCCATCTCTTCCTGAGTGATAATCAGCGGCGGCGCAATGACGAAGTGGCTGACCCATCCCTGCAGCGAGACTCCCTGCGCGAAGCATTTGGCGACAATCTGGTCCACCAGCAGCGGCTTGCCCTCGACCTTGTCGCGCATGGTGTTGAAGGGCTCGCGTGTCTTTCGGTTCTTCACCAAATCCACGGCGAAAAAGAGACCCTTGCCGCGCACGTCGCCCACGGCGGGGTGGCGCTGCTTCAACTCTTCCAGTTTGCTGCGGAGCCACGGCTCGAGCGCAGCGGCACGTGCAGGTAACTCGAGGCGCTGCATCTCCTCGATGGTGGCCACGGCCGGCAACAACGTGAGCGGATGGGCTTCGTAGGTGTGGCCGTGCGAGAAGTAGTGCGTCTCGAAGAACTCCGCAATCTTCTCGTTGGTTGCGCATAGGCCTAGAGGAACATAGGCCGACGTGATGCCCTTGGCCGTGACAAGGATGTCGGGCGTCACGCCCCAATGCTCCATGGCAAACCACTTGCCGGTGCGGCCCCAGCCGGTCATCACCTCGTCGGCAATCAGCAGTACGCCGTGCTCGTCGCATATGCGGCGCAGGCGGGGAAAGTACTCCGGCGGCGGCACAAGGATGCCGTTCGTGCCGACGATGGGCTCGACGATGATGGCGGCCACGTCGCTCTCGTTGCGAATCATGTGCTCGATGTAGTCAGCGCAGGCCACGTTGCACGTGGGATAAGTGTGGCCGATGGGACACTTGTAGCAGTTACACTCCGGCGCAAAGATGGTGCCCTGTGTCTTGCCCAGCGGCTCCATGGCCCAGCGGCGCGGATCACCGGTGGCTGCAATGGAGCCTGCCGTTGAACCGTGATAGGAGCGGTAGCGGCTGATGATTTTGTTGCGTCCGGTATACATGCGCGCAATCTTGAAAGCTGCTTCGTTTGCCTCGGTGCCGCTGGTGGTGAAGAAGAACTTACTCAGGCCCTTTGGCAGCACCTCCAGTAATTTCAGGCTGAGGCGTACGCGTGCCTCGGTGGCGTATCCCGGCGCGGCATAGGCCAGTTCGTGTGCCTGCTTCACGATGGCCTCGATGACGCATTGGTTGTTGTGGCCCAAATTGACGCACATGAGCTGCGAGCTGAAGTCGAGGTAGCGTTTGCCGCTGCCGTCGGTGAAGTAACAGCCGTCGGCACTGGCGACGTGCAACGGCTTCCATCCCTTCTGGAAGCGCCAGGTGCCGTAGTTGGTCTGGCTGGTGATGGTGGATATCTGCTCGCTGGTAAGCGGAGCGTTGGAGGCCGGGAGTGTCATGGATTTCCTTTCGTGAACGTGCTGCTTATCGCGTCTGCGGGAAGCCGAGGTCCACTTTGCTGGCGCCGGGATCGGGCCAGCGGCTGGTGACCACCTTGCCGCGCGTGAAGAACTGTATGCCCTCGGGGCCGTACATGTGCAGGTCACCGAAGAGCGAGGACTTCCATCCACCAAAGCTGTAATAGGAGACGGGGACGGGGATAGGAACGTTGATGCCGACCATGCCGGCCTCGACATCGAACTGGAACTGGCGCGCCGCCCCCCCGTTCTGGGTAAAGATGGCGGCGCCGTTGCCGTATGGATTCTTGTTGATGAGATCGAGCGCCTCGGCGTAGGTCTTGACGCGGGTGAATCCGAGTACGGGGCCGAAGATCTCCGTGTCGTAGCAGCGCATTCCCGGACGCATATCGTCCAGCAGTGACGGCCCAAGGAAGAAGCCGCCGGAGTTGGGCGCAGCAACCTTGCGGCCGTCCACGGCGAGCTTTGCGCCGTCTGCAACCGCCGAGTCCAGGTGTGCGGCCACACGGTCACGGTGCTCGCGTGTGATGAGCGGGCCCATCTCACTGGTCGGGTCGTTGCCCGGACCGACCTTGATCTTGGCCATGCGCTCGCGGATGGCGGAGATGAGTGGCTCGGCGACATCACCTACCGCGACCACCACGGAGATGGCCATGCAACGCTCGCCGGCCGCGCCGAAGCCCGCGCTCACAGCAGCGTCGGCGGCCATGGAGATGTCCGCGTCGGGCAGCACCACCATGTGGTTCTTGGCTCCGCCTAGCGCCTGCACACGCTTGCCGTTGCGCGTGCCTGTCTCGTAGATGGAGCGCGCCACGGGCGTGGAACCGACAAAGCTGATGGCCTTGATGTCCGGATGCTCGAGCAGTCGATCCACCGCCGTCTTGTCGCCGTGCACAACATTCAGCACTCCGTCGGGGATGCCCGCCTGCTTGGCTAGTGAGGCCAAAAAGTTGCTGGCCGAAGGGACCTTCTCGGAGGGCTTGAGAACAAATGTGTTGCCGCAAGCCAGAGCGTTGGAGAGCATCCACAGCGGCACCATCCCCGGAAAGTTGAACGGCGTAATGCCTGCAACGACGCCCAGTGGCTGGCGAATCTGGTAGACGTCGATACCGCGGCTGGCCTGCTCCGTGTATCCACCCTTGAGCAGCGCGGGGATGCCGCATGCGAACTCAACGATCTCAAGGCCGCGCGCGACCTCGCCTAGCGCGTCGCTGATGGTCTTGCCGTTCTCGCGGCTGATGATCTCGGCGAGCTCTTGGCGATGTTCGAGCACCAGGTTGCGCAATGCGAACATCAGCTCGGCGCGGCGCGCCAGCGGCGTGGAGCGCCACCCCCAGAAGGCGGCCTTGGCGACGGCAACGGCCTTGTCCACCTCCGCGGCGGTGGCAAAGCCGACCTCGGCGATGGTCTGGCCGGTGGCGGGGTTGTGCACCGGACCGCTGCGGCCGGAGACAGTGTGCGCCTCCTTGCCCTCAATCCAGAACGGTACGGCAGTTGCGGCCGATGCTGCGTTGCTCATGCTTCCTCCTCAGGAACTTTGAATCCACTTCATGGTCTTGGCTGCCAGACGGTCAAACGCGGTGACGGCCATCTGCAAGTGCTCTTCGCGTGTGTCTTCAATCTTATTGTGGCTGATGCCTTTGAGCGATTGCACAAACATCATGACGGTTGGAATGCCGGCGCGGCTGACCTCCGCCGCGTCGTGCAGTGGGCCTGACGGCATACGGTGCGACTTGCCCGCCACCTCGCGGATGGCCTCGTCGGCCATTTCGATAAGCTTCGGATGGAAAGGCACCGGCTCGATGTTCCAGATGCGCGCCCACTCGACCGTGCATCCCTCCTCGCGCGCAAACTGCTCGCTCTTCTGCTTCGCCTCCGCGAACATGGCGGCCAGATTTCCGGCGTCAAGGTCGCGCTGGTCGAGCGTGGCCTCTGCGCGGCCCACCACCGCGGTGACGATGCCCGGAAATGTCTTGAGGCTCCCCATGGTGCAGACGGCGTCCGCGTGGCGCTTGGCGATGGGTCGAATCTCCAGCGCCAGCTTGGCGGCGGCGGCCAGCGCATCGTGGCGCGCGTTCATGGGCGTGGAACCGGAGTGCGCCTCCTGCCCGTGGAAGGTGATGGCGTGCCGCTCGACGCCCTTGGTACCCAGCACCACGGCCAGCGGTAGCCCCATGCTCTCCAGCACCGGCCCCTGCTCGATGTGCAGCTCAAGATACGCGCACGCGTTCGCGCGCTCGCGCTGCGCGTCGCCGATCACGTCCACCTTGATGCCGCAGGCTGCCAACGCGTCTTCCAGCCGTGTGCTGTTGGCGTCGGTGCGGCCGCGGTCGGCGGCGATGGAGTGCGTCCCCGCGAACGCGGATGACCCGAAGAGGCTGCGGCCAAAGCGCGCGCCCTCCTCGTCGGCCCAGTCCACCAAACGAACGGTGACGGGCGGCTTGCCCTTGAATTCATCATGGATGCGGCGCAGTACCGCATAGGCGGCGATAACGCCAAGGCAGCCGTCCAGCCAGCCGCCGTTGGGCACTGAATCGAGGTGGCTGCCAAGGATGAGCGTCTTCTCGGAGTCGCCCTTCAGCGTCGTCCAACTGTTACCAGCAGCATCGAAGTGATGCTCCACGGGCAGCTCTGCGAGTTTGCCGCGGAACCACTCGCGCGCCTTGAGCCACATTGGCGTCCAGGCCACGCGCTGCGCGCCGTTCTCGTCGGCGGTAAGGGAGCGGAGTTCCTTGAGCCATGCAATTGCGGATTGTGCTTCAACCGGCATATGCGCCTCCTAATCCTTGTACTGCGGTTCGCGGCGGAGCATCCTGCCCAGAGAGGTCGCGCCCACAAAGGCGCCGTCGCGCACCTGTACGCGACCACGCACGGTGACGGCGGTGGGGCGGCCCTCGATGGCGTAACCCTCAAAGCCGTTGTAGTCGTTGTTGGTCTTCTGTGATTTGGCTGTAATCTTGCCGCGATAGTTAGGGTCAAAGATGACCAGGTCAGCGTCTGCGCCCACGCTGATGTTGCCCTTGCGCGGAAACAGCCCGAAGAGCTTGGCAGGTTGCGTGCTGAGCGCGTCCACAAAGCGGTGTATGTCCAACCGCCCGCGGGCCACGCCGTAGGTGTACATCAGATTGACGCGGTCCTCAATGCCGGGGATGCCGTTGGGGATGAGCGTGAAGTTGTCCTTGCCCAGCAGCTTCTGCTCCGTGTCGAAGGGACAGTGGTCGGTGCCCACGGTGTCAATCAGCCCGGCCTCGAGCCCCGACCACAGCACATCAAGGTTGCGCTTGTCGCGCAGCGGTGGAGACATCACATACTTCATACCCTCCACGCCCTTGCGCTCGGCGAAGCTCTTGTCGAAAAGGAAGTGCGGCAGCACGGACTCTACATACAACCGCACGCCGCGCAGTTTGGCTGCAACGGCAGCCGCCAGCGCTGGCTGGCACGACAGATGCACCACGTAGCCAGTGGCACCGGTCTGTTCCAGAAACGCCGCGAAGCGTCCCGTGCCCTCGGCCTCGACCGGCTCGGGGCGGCTGGGCTCGTGCCATTCGGGACCGGTCTTCCCTTCGGCCAGTAATCGCTGCTGCAGGCGCGTGACCAACTCGGCGTTCTCGCAGTGCGCCGTGGTGATGACACCCAGCGATTTGGCGAGCGTGAGAGTCTGGAAGAGCTCGTCATCAGTGACGCCAAAGAAGTTCTTGTAGGCAAGGAAGACCTTGAAACTGGCGGTGCCGTCCTTAACGATCTCCCGCAACTGCGCTTCGGTGTTTGCGTCGTAGCGGGTCACGGCCATGTGGAAGGCGTAGTCGCAGGCGCTGTGGCCCTCGGCCTTCTGCTTCCAGATCTGGTATCCGGTCAGGGCGTCCTCGTTGCGCGAGGGGCAGACCATCTCGATAAAGCATGTCGTTCCACCCAGCAGTGCGGCCACGCTGGCCGTCGTATGCGTGTCCTTGGCGAAGGTCGCCATGAAGGGCAGGTGGATGTGCACGTGCGGGTCAATGAAGCCGGGGAAGACGAACTTGCCTCGGGCGTCAATGACCTCGGTGCCCGCTGGCGCATCGAGCGCTGGGCCGATGCGGGTGATGGTCTCGTTCTCGATGTAGATATCGGCGTGGGAGCGCGAGTCCGCGGTGACAATCTCTCCGCCTCGAATCAACAGTGCCATCTTCGTACCCTCCTTAGGCAACGCAGGATTGTTGTGGCGCTACCCCTGTCAGTGAATATCAATGCCCACGCGCTTGCGGTAGGCCTTCATGGCCTCCCAATCGGAGCCCACCTCGGGTTGCTCGGTTGTCAGGCGGCTCCAGGTCGTGTCTGCACGTCCCGAGGGCATCTCCACCATACTGATGCAATCATCCACGGGACAGACGTTGTAGCAGAGACGGCAACCCACGCAGTCCGCTTCCCGCACACGGGGCTGCGGACGCGTCTCCACAGCCTCACGCCGTCCGTTGCTGCGCACATCCCAATCGTAGGGTTGTGCCTGCTGGCCGTCGGCGCCGAACAGGTCAATGCACTGGTGCGCCGTGTCGTTGCAAGCCACATAGCAAAGGTTGCAGCGGATGCACGATGCTTCGTCAATGCGGGCCACGGCGCGGAACGACAGGTTGAAGTCCTTGAAGTCGGAGACGTGGTGCAGACTGCGACCGGTCACGTCGGCGATGGTCTGGAAGCCCTTCTCGTCCATCCAGTGGCTCAATCCGTCACAGAGGTCTTCCACGATGCGGTAACCGTAGTGCATCACCGCAGTGCAAACCTGCAGGCTGGTGGCGCCCAGCAGCAGGAACTGCGCCGCGTCCTGCCACGTCGTAATGCCGCCCATGCCGCTGATGGGGAGCTTGGCGGCTGAGACCTGAGCATCTGTTCCGAGCGCGGCCAGCATGTTGAGCGCGATGGGCTTGACCGCCGGGCCGGCATATCCGCCGTGTCCGCCGCGCCCTCCGATGTTTGGCGTCAACGCCATCGTGTCCAGATCCACGCCCACAATAGAGTTGATGGTGTTGATGAGTGATAGCCCGTCGGCTTTGGCGTTCACCGCCGCGCGCGCCGGCAACACAATATTGCTGATGTTGGGCGTCAGCTTCACCAGCACCGGCAGCGTGGCGGCCTCCTTCACCCAGCGCGTGATCTTCTCGCAGTACTCCGGCACCTGACCCACGGCTGCGCCCATGCCGCGCTCGCTCATGCCATGTGGGCAGCCATAATTGAGTTCGATTCCATCGGCGCCGGTGTCCTCGATGCGGCGGATGATCTCCTGCCAGGCCTCGGGCGTGGATTCGACCATGGCAGAGACAATGACGGCTCGGTCGGGCCAGGCACGCTTCACCTCGGCAATCTCGCGCAGGTTGATCTCCAGCGGTCGGTCGCTGATGAGTTCCACATTGTTGATGGCCAGCATGCGCTGGCGGCCGTGGTGCCATGCGCCGTAGCGGTTGCTCACGTTCAGCACCGGCGCTCCGATGGTCTTCCACACCGCGCCGCCCCAACCGGCCTCGAAGGCCTTGTGAATCTGCGCTCCCGAGTTGGTGGGCGGAGCCGACGCCAGCCAGAACGGATTGGGTGACTTGATTCCAGCAAAGTTGATGCGAAGGTCAGCCATGATTACCTCCCTCCGGTCTTTGCCGGCAGATGTTCGCTGATCGCGGCGGCGGCCAGCTTGCCGTCCTCCACCGCCATAACTGTGGAGGCAGCCCCGCGCGCTCGGATGCAATCACCGACTGCGTAAACGCCGGATATGTTGGTGCGGAATCCCGCATCCACGGCGATGAATCCTTTGTCGGTCTTCAGTCCGAGCTGCGCTGCCAGTTCGGGTTTCTGCTGACCCACGGCCTTGATGATCTGGTCTGCCTCAATCACAAATTCAGAGCCCGCCACCGCAACGGGCGACGGACGACCCGAAGCATCCGGCTTGCCCAGTTCGACGCGCAGACACTCCAGTCCCGCGACATCCTTGCCCTTCAGCGCGACCTTTGTCGGCTGCGTCAGAAAGCGGAACTCGATGCCCTCGTTGCGGGCAAACTCGTACTCGTGCGCATAGCAGGTCATCTCGCGGTCGGTGCGGCGGTAGACCATGGTGACCCGCGCGGCGCCAAGGCGTCGAGCAATCGTGGCGCAGTCCACGGCGGTGTTCCCTGCTCCGATGACCAGTACGTTCCTACCCACGGTCAGCTTGTCCGGCGCGGTCTTGCTCTGCTCGACGAAGGACAGGCCGTCCACAATGGCCTCCTCGCCCGGTACGCCCAGCTGCGTTGTGTTGCCCAGACCGATGGCCAGCACCACGGCGTCAAAATCCTTGCGCAGCGATTCGAGCGTTATCTGCTTGCCAAACTCGACGCCAGTGCGCATCTCCACGCCCAGCGAGGCCACCATCTTCGCCTCTTCGATGGCTACCTCCATCGGTTCACGCAACGCGATGATGCCGTAGGTCGAGAGACCTCCGAGCTGCTCGCGCTTCTCAAGGATTGTGACCTTGTGCCCGGCCAACGCCAGATAGCCCGCACAGGAAAGACCAGCAGGCCCGGAGCCCACCACGGCGATGCGCCGTCCCGTGGGTGCAGCGGTGACACTTGGTGCGTGGCCGCGCTGCTTGGCGTTATCCATGGCAAAGCGCTGCAGGCGGCCTATGGCGATCGGCTTGTGCTCCGAGCCGAGCACGCAGGCTCCCTCGCAAAGCTCCTGCACCGGACAGACGCGGGCGCAGGTGGCACCCATCAGATTGGCCGAGTAAATCGTATCGGCCGACCCCAGTAGATTGCCGCTCGCTATCTTCTTGATGAATCGGGGAATATCAATATGCGTGGGGCAGGCGTGCGTGCAGGGAGCGTCGTAGCAGTACAGGCAGCGGTCTGACTCGATGGCTGCGGCGTTGGGTGTCAGCGGTGGTAGGTGTTCCGACAGCGCCTGTGCGATGTCTGGGGAAGACGCTCTCATCAGCTTCACTCCTTGTGGCCGGGTTGCTCTCTTGCCTCACCCGGCTACGGGAAAGGATTCATTCTACTGCAATTGCAATCCTGTGCAAGTGGCTGGAAGATCTTGCTTTTGCTTCATCGAAAACTATCCCGCCGAATCAGAATTTGCCTTCCGGTACGACGTTCTCACCGACGTACCTGTGGCCTGCTGCGAACGTACTCCATCGAGAGTGCGGCCGATGACAGTTCCCCTGGTGGCAGACACCGGAAGCGCTTCCCTGGTCCCGCCATTCAAAGGCTGAGCGCCGTCTCCAGGTGCTGCCACATATCCACCTCTGTGGGGAAATCACCAACGGAGAAAGACTCCTGTTTCAACTTTCCCTTGACCCGATTGCGCCACTCCCACGTGTCGATCCCCTGCCCTTTTCAATTCGGCGCAGCAATCCTCTTTGATATAGTGCTCCATGTTGACCTGCACCTCGGCGTTTAGCCCATCGAAAAGCTGCCTGCTGTGGGGTTAACAGAATCAGCGCTTTCATTAAGTCGTTGATTCGAAAGGTCTGCGGGACTAGTTCAGTGGCAGAACGTCAGCTTCCCAAGCGGCCTATCTCTAGCATTATCTATAGTTTAAAGGCACCCATTAGCATCCTAATGTAGGCGTTAACAGGGGTCGTGTGGGGTTTTGTGTGGGGTTAAATCTCTCTTGCACCCCGCAATGAGACAGCTCTAACCATGTCCGATCGACGGGCAATTTGGACATGAGCCCATGATTTGGCGGCGGCAGGGGTACGCGCAATGTGAGCTACGTCACAAAATCGCGCAATGCAAATCACTGCAAATATCTGAAAAAAAAGAATTTATGGCTTGACAAGCCCCACGAGGGCCGTGAGATATTGATTCAGCTATACCCCCAAAATATTCGAATTGCACCCTGCGGCGATGTTGAACGTCCCCTCATCGGGCATATTCAGGAGAATGCCTGTGAGCTTCCCCCTCTCAGTACTTGCCCACGCCTCGCGCCAACTTGCCACCATCCGCACCGCAACCAGCAGAAATCTGTTTCGCAGGCCACTAGCCCAAGTGGCGAAGATGGCGGTTGTGTGCTTGCTCGTCCTCTGTGCAGTGGCGAACGCGCACGCTCAGGGCGTCAACTTCGTCAGCCTGCAAACCTATCTGTCGCCAGGCGTATGGAACAACCCAACCGGTATTGTCACGGACTCCTCCGGCAATATCTACGTAAGCGATTCCGCCACAAACAAAATCATCATGGTGAATGCCATCACCCATGCCTCCAGCATCTACTTGTCCGGTGCGTTGACGTGCTCTTCGACTTTGCTTACGCTGACTTCCCCTCAGGGGCTGGCGATGGACTCCAGCAACAACCTGTATATCGCCAATCAATACGCTCGTTTGAACATATCTTCCGGACAGATCATCGTTTGGAATACCGTCACAAATACTTGCAAGGCATACTACAACAACAATGCGGAAACCAATGTTTTTTTGGACGCCTCCAACAATATCTGGGAGGGCGGAACCTGCATCAGCAGAATCCCTGTCGGCACGCCGAGCGGATCCACATCGATAAGCGCAAGCACCAGCGGAGTGGGCTTTGAGATCACCAATACATGCACCGCCGGGGCGAGCAATGTGTTTTACAATCTCCCCGCTGCCAATACCGCGCACGGATTCGCTATTGCTCCAACCACAAACTCTCTCTGGAGCGTCGGCGACCTGCTGGTTTCCGATGGCGTTTCGAAGATCTTTCGTTTTACCGCCGCATCCAATTTCCAGACACCCAGCACGGTATTCAGTGGCCTCAATGTTCCAGGCGCCATTCTGTTCGACTCCTCCAACAACCTGGTGGTGGCCCTGAATGGCAGCAGTTTCTCTAGTGGCCTCAGTCCCACTGTAGCGAAATACGCTGCGCCGAATTACTCTGCATCCACCACGGTGATGACCAACTCCGCATACTCCGCGGGTATGGCGCAGGATTACAGCGGCAACCTGTTTATTGTGGCCAATAGCGGGGTCGCGGAAGTCTGCTCGAGCGGTAACTGCACGATTCCGAGCACCAATGTTGGCAGCTCATCGCCCATCTACACCGCCACCTTTCAGATCTCCACCTCTGGTACAAAGTTTGGCGCCATCAACTATTTTGAACAGGGTGTTTCCGGCGCAAGTTCGGAGTTCAACGCACCTGCCACTGACAGCAGCACGACGCTCTGCACAGTTGGCACCACCTATGGGAGCCAGACCAACTGCAGCGTGGACTTTGTCTTTTCACCTCATTATCCCGGCTCACGCTATGGTGCGTTGCAATTGAATGACAACAGTGGCAACGTCTTATCCACGGTCTACCTGAACGCCTTGGGCGTTGGGCCGGAGTTGGTCTATGTGCCCGGCAAACAGACCTTGGTGGGCACCGGCAACAGCGCCCCGTATGCGGCCGTTGCGGATGCCCTCGGCAATGTGTATCTCGATAATTTCGCCAATCGTACTGTCGTTAAAGTGACGCCGGCAGGTGTGCAGAGCTCGATACCTTGCTGTTCCGGTCTGACTCCGAGCACTCTGACGGCTTCTTTCAATGTGGCCGTGGATGGAGCCGGCAACGTCTACCTTAGCGACGACTACAACTCGAGCAGCGGCCTCTACCGTCTGATCAAGATTCCCTGGAACGGAACATCCTACGGAAATGCGAGCGTAGTGCCGCTCACCGGATACCAGGGGCTTGTTGCCATTGATGGCAACGGCAACATATACGGAGCTGGCAGCAACACCACCATCATCAAGTACACGCCTGCCGGCGCGCAGATTACCTTGACCTGCTGTAGCGGCCTGTCCCCGTCCACGCTCAGCATCAACAGCATTCAGGTGGATGGAGCCGGCAACATCTACATTGCCGACGATTTGAACCACCGTGTGGTCAAGATGCCGTGGAATGGGAGCAGCTACGCCACGCCCGTGAATGTGGGAAGCAACTTCAACACCCCCTCCGGCGTGGCTGCGGATGCGGCCGGCGACATCTATGTGGTCGACTTTGCAAATAAAAATGTGACCTTCGTGCCGTGGAACGGCAGTTCCTATGGAGCACAGTCTGTGGTGGCCAGCGGATTTCAAAACCCTTACGGCGTCTCTGTGGACGCGGCTGGAGATATATTCGTTGCCGACCCGTATGCCAATCAGGTTGTGAAGCTGAGTGACGGCACTGCGCCCACGCTCACCTGGGCGACCGCCACCAGCGTGGGCAGCACAGATACGACGGACGGTTCGCAGACGGTCACCCTCCAGAACATCGGCAACGCGCTGCTGTCCATACCGACGCCGACGACGGGCAACAACCCCAGCATCTCCAGCGGATACGCCTATAACAACTCCAGCACCTGCCCGCAGCTCTCTGTCGTCAGTTCGGCAGCGACGCTCGCCCAGGGAGTCAACTGCACCTATGTACTGGACTTCACGCCCGCGGCGGTGGGCACCAACAGCGGCAGTCTGGTGCTGACCGACAACAACTTGAACACGCCCGCGACGACGCAGACCATCAAGCTGACCGGTGTGGGCAGTGCGCCGGTGGCCGCACTCAGCACCACCTCGCTCAACTTCAGCAGTCAGGTGTCCGCAACCACGAGCGCGCCGCTGACCGTCAACCTGCAGAACACGGGCAACGCTCCGTTGGTCATCGGCAGCGTCTCATTCACGGGAACCAATGCCGGCGACTTCGTCATCGCATCGGGAACCAACACCTGCACCGGCACGGTCGCAGTCAATGGAACCTGCTCTGTCGGCGTGGCGTTTGCCCCCACCGCCCTGGGTAGTCGCTCGGCCACGCTCAACTTTACGGACAACGCTCCCGGATCGCCGCAGTCGGTCAGCCTGCTTGGCACAGGCGTGGCCGCGGGCACGCAGATGGATTGGGGCACATTGCCGGCGACGCCGATTCTTGTGAACGGCAACGCTGGCAGCGCCATCACGGTGAAAGAGGAGAACGCCAGCAAGGTTGTCGTCACAACCGCAACCGACACCATCACCCTCACGGTGACCGGTCCCAACAGCTACTCCAAGACCTACACCCAGGCCGCGGTCGCTGGCGTCGCCACCTTCAACCTCGGGTCTGCGGCCCTGCCTGCTGCGGGAACCTACACGTACACGGCAGCGGTCACAGGCCTGACCAGCATCACCGCTACAGAGACAGTGAACCTGATTACGCCCACCCTAAACTGGACTCCCGTGGCCCCCACAGGCGGAACGGTGACCGGAGCGGGAACCAGCACGGTGGCCACCATCTGGAATCCCACCGCGCTGGGTACGCTGCTCAACGCCTACACCTCGTCGCCAGACACCAGCACCTGCGCTTATACAGCGACGCCAACAGGAGCCGCGGTGACTTCTACATCGGTGCTGGCAGGCGGCACCTATACGCTGACGGTCACGTGCACGCCGACGGGCTCCTCGGTCGGCGTCTACGCTCCCATCAGCTCCACCATTACGTTGCAGGTGAACTCGGAGACCATTACGCTAACGCCCTCCTCCGCCATAGTGCAGATATTAGGCAGCGTTACGTTGCAGGCAACGGTGGCGGGCAATACGGGTAGCGCAACCCCGACCGGCACGGTCACCTTCTATGACGGGTCTACGCAGCTTGGATCCGGTACGCTGGTGAACGGGGCGTTCTCCATCACGTTCGCGCCGACAACTACAGCCGTGGTCGGCAGCCACCCGCTGACGGTGAAGTACGGCGGCGACGGCAACTATCCGACGGGAACGAGTTCTTCGGTCTCGGAGATTGTGGTCGGATTTACCATCACCTGCGCGACCCCGACATCAGCTTACACGGAGGGGCAGACTGTAACCATCAGCTGCACCGAGACACCGACCACCAGCACCTTCCCGAATGCCATTACGTTGGCGGGAAACTTGCCTGGCTCCGGCACGAATCCATCTCTCACTCCCGCCATTAAGTCGATATTGGCCAGCCCCGCAGTCATTTCAGCTGGTTCAGGCACTACGCCTTTCACTATTTCGATAGTGACTCAAAAGACCCCAGGGGCCTCGTACCGCAATCCATTGCTGCCGTTTTTTGCGTTGATGCTGCCGGCGTTGCCCTTCCTGGGCTTGCTGCGTCACAAGTTGTTGCGGCGCACGCTGACGCAACAAGTAAAGGCGGCTTTGCTGCTGGTGACGGTACTGATAGGCGTAGTGGGGCTCTCAGGCAGCTGCGGTGAATCAAGTTGCACAAACGCTCCAGCTAGTCCGCCCTGCCCAGCCACTACTACTGTCAACATAGTGGTGTCTGGCACGTCGGGATTATTGGTCGTACAACCTGTAAACTTGCTCAATCAACCTGTAACAATACCTATCACCCTGAATGCCAACTGACGCCAACCATCGGAGAATAGATGATGAAAGCAATTCAATATGCAGCATTCCTGGTGGTTCTGGCGGCCGGTGCGCCCCTCACTGCGCAACATCTCAACACAAACGGTTCTTTCCGGAACAAGACGGACATCGGTCTGAACTTCACCTATAAGATGGCCAAGGGCTCAGAAGCTTCCAATAGTTATTTCATACAGGGCGGATCCTTGGACGCAGCCTACACGCCGGGCGGCAAACTCAAAGGTCTAGGTCTCGCTGTGGACGCGAGCGGAGCATACGCTTCCTCTATCTACCCGGGAGTAGATCTCACGCAACTGGTGTTTGTGGCTGGTCCTCGTTACACGCAGAGGGAATCAAGGGCAAGCATCTACGTGGAGTCGCTTTACGGCGTGGTGCACGTATATCACACGGCTTTATTCACCAGCTTTGGCAGCGTTTTATCGAGCGCAGTCCGCTTCGCCTCCCAGTCCGGCGGCGGCCTCAACCTGCAACTCTCGAACCATATCGCGTGGCGTGTGGCTGAGGTGGATTACATCTACACGGACCTGCCCAACACCACCACGAACAGGCAGTCAGCCACCCGGATGTCCAGCGGCATCGCATTCCACTTTTAAGGAAATGCAACTCCCGAATGACAGACAATACGGGTTTCCACCCTACCCTGCGCCCCAAGAACCTGTGCCCTGATTGATGAGCGCCACTCCCACGTGTCGATCCCCTGCCCTTTTCAATTCGGCGCAGCAAACCTCTTTGATATACTCGTCCTTGTTGACCCGACACTCAGCGCTTGGCATCTTGAAAAGCTGCCTACTGTGGGGTTAACAGAATGAGCGATTTTAGTAAGTCGTTGATTCTAAAGGTCTGCGGGAGTAGTTCAGTGGCAGAACGTCAGCTTCCCAAGCTGAATGTCGCCGGTTCGATCCCGGTCTCCCGCTCCATTTCCCCACCTCTCTAATTTCACGGGCCGCCGAGCCATCAATCCGCGCCGCTGACCACCCGCCCCGTCACTCGCGTCCCCACCGCCACCGGCTTCCCTACCTCGTGCCACACTCGCCCATCCGAGCCTAGCCGCACCCGCTGCACCTCCATCACCAGCTCCCGCCCGCTCGCGGACACCGCCGTCAGCGTTCCCGTCGCCCCCTCCCCAAACTCCGTGCGGCTCAGTGCCACACGCCACACCGCGCCCTTGGCCCCCTGCTCCGCCAGATGGATCTCCGCGATCTCCGCCTTAAAGTTCAATGTGCTCACTGCGGCGTGATGATGCCGCCCACCTTCGCCGCCGCCGGCAGTTTCTCCGCTCCCGCATCGCCGAACACCTGGTGGAACACCTCGCGGAAGTCGTACACTCCCGTGCGTCCCACCATCCACTCCGCCGCGCGCACCGCGCCCAGCGCGAATCCGCGCCGGTTGAAAGCCTCATGCGTCAGCACAATCCGGTCGGCCCCGCTGCGAGCCTCCATCTCGTGCAACCCGCTTGCGTCGCCCACCCGATGGCTCACAATCTCGAACTTCGCCGCCGCCGCGTCCACTGCCGCCAGCGTCTGCTGCAACGTGATCGCCGTCCCCGACGGCGTATCCAGCTTCGACGTATGGTGCGTCTCGCTCAAGCTGTACGTGTACCCCGCGCCCTTCAGCGCCGCGCCCAGCGCCGACACCAATTCCAGCGTCACCTGCACGCCAATCGAGTAGTTCGTGCTGAACAGCAGTCCCGCGTTCTTCGCCGCGGCCAGCTTCCGCATCGCTTCCAGACTCGCGTACCACCCCGTCGTGCCGATCACCATCCGCCCGCCCGCGCCCAGCACCGCCGTCATGTTCCCCACCGCCGCATCCGGAGTCGTGAAGTCAATCACCACATCGAACTGCCTCAGAAACTCCGCCGTCAGCGCCTTCGACCCCTCGTTCTCCGTAATGTCCATGCCGCGCACCGCGTGTCCGCGCTCTGCGGCCACCTCGCTCACCAGCTTGCCTGTCTTGCCTTGTCCCAGCACCAGCACGCGCATCGTTTTCTCCTAGTCCTTCGCCTTCGCCGCAACTGCTTCCACATCAAACACCGCCGGATCCGCATCGCTGAAGAACACCTTGTGCAGCGAACGCACCGCCTCCTCCACGTTCTTCTCGTCAATCATGAAGCTCATGTTGATCTCGCTCGCCCCCTGCGAAATCATCCGCACGTTCACGTGCTTCACCGCGTCAAACACCTGCGCCGCTATCCCGCTCCGCCCGCGGATGTCCTCGCCCACCAGGCAAATCAGCGCCTTCTTCGTGTCCAGCGTCACCGTGGCGATCTGTTTCAGGTCGTCCACAATCGGCTCCAGGTTCTGGCTGCTGTCCACGCTCAGCGAGATGCTCACCTCGCTCGTCGACACCATGTCAATCACCACCTTGTGCCGGTCCAGCACCTCGAACACCGCCGCCAGATACCCGTGCGACATCAGCATCCGCGTACTCACAATGTCAATGATCGTCTGCTTCCGCTTCGCCGCAATGCACTTGAACGGGCTCTTGCACGCCGGCCCGTGCGCCGTGATCTGCGTCCCCGGGTTCGACGGATTCCGCGAGTTCAGCACCCACACCGGTATGTCCTTCTGCACCGCCGGCTGGATCGTCGCCGGATGCAGCACCTTCGCCCCGAAGTACGCCATCTCGGCCGCCTCCTCGAAGCTCACGTTCTTCACCCGCAGCGCCTCCGGAACGATGCGCGGGTCCGTCGTCATCACCCCGTTCACGTCCGTCCAAATTTCGATCGCTCCCGCGTGCAGCCCGCCGCCCACCAGCGCCGCCGTGTAGTCGCTGCCACCGCGTCCCAGCGTCGTCGTCACGCCCGCCTCGGTCGCGCCAATAAATCCTCCCATCACCGGCGTCTGTCCCGCCTTCACCAGCGGAAGCACATGCTCCGTCAGCTTCGCCTCGATCTGCTTCTCCTGCGGAACCGCCTTGCCGTGCTGCCCGTCCGTGACAATCGCCTTGCGCGCGTCAAAGTGCACGCCGTTCAATCCGCGCTGCGCAAACGCCGCCGCCACCATCTTGCTCGACAGCCGTTCCCCAAAGCTCTGCACCAGATCGCTCGTCCGCGGCGTCAGCTCGCCCACCGCGCTGATTCCCTTCAGCAGGTCGTCCAGACCGTCGAACTCCGTCTCGATGAACGGCCGCAGCGCCGCCATCCCCGCCGCGTCCACCAGCTCGCTAGCCGTCTTGATGTGCCGCTCGCGCAATCCCTTGCTCGTCGCCAGCGCCGCCTCGCGGTCGCCCGCGCCCGCAGCGGCAGCAGCCGTCAGCAAAGTGTCCGTCACCTTGCTCATCGCGCTCACCACCACAATCGTGCCCAGGCCCTTCTGCTGCCGCCCGCGCACTATCTCCGCCGTCCGCGAGATCGCCGCCGCGTCCTCCACCGACGTCCCGCCGAACTTCATCACCACCAGGTCCTTGCGGCCCTTGCTCGATGTGATTGCGCTCATCGTCCTATCCCTTCTTCGCCTGCAGGCCGTCCAGCTTGCCCAGCTTTGCCAGCACCTCGGCGTTCAGCACCGCCGCGCCCGCCGCGCCGCGCACCGTGTTGTGCGACAGCACCACAAACTTCCAGTCCAGCAGCGGACACTCGCGCAGCCGTCCCACGCTCGCCGCCATCCCCTTGCCACGCATCCGGTCCAGCCGCGGCTGCGGACGGTCCGGCGCTTCCAGATACTCCACCGGCTGCTCCGGCGCCATCGGCAGGTCGCCGTGCCCGGCCAGCGGCTTGAACTCCGCCCACGCCGCCAATATCTCCTCCCGCGTCGCCTTCTTCTTCAGCTTCACGCTCACGCACTCCGTGTGCCCATCCTCAACAGGCACGCGGTTGCAGTGCGCGCTCACCCGCGCCGGCAGCAGCTCCACCTTCGCCCCCGTGAACCTGCCCAGCAGCTTCCCGACCTCCTCCTGCATCTTCTCTTCTTCGTTCTTGATGTACGGAACCACGTTGCCCAATATGTCCAGCGACGGCACGCCCGGATATCCCGCGCCGCTCACCGCCTGCATCGTGCTCACAAACAGGCTCTCTATCCCGAACCGTTCCTCCAGCGGCTTCAGCGCCATCACCAGCCCAATGGCACTGCAGTTCGGATTCGTCACAATGTATCCGCCGCTCTGCTTGCGCCATGTCTGCCGCTCAATCAATCCCAGATGGTCCGCGTTCACCTCCGGCACCACCAGCGGCACATCCTCCGCCATGCGGAACGCGCTCGAGTTCGATATCACCGCGCACCCCGCGGCCGCGAACTTCGGCTCCAGCTCCCGCGCAATATCAGCGTCCAGCGCCGCAAAAATAATCGGCGGCAGCTCCGCCGCTCCCTCCGGCACATTCGGAGACACCTTCATCGCCGCTATCTTCGCAGGCAGTTGCGTGTCCAGCTTCCACCGCGCCGCCTCGCCGTACAGCTTGCCTTCGCTGCGCTCGCTCGCCGCCAGCCACGTGATCTCAAACCACGGGTGCTTGTGGAGGAGTTGGATGAAGCGCTGTCCCACCATCCCGGTTGCGCCCAGTATGCCTGCCTTGCGACGTTCCATGTGTCTGTTTCCTGCCTCGGCGCAGGCTCCGTTCCCGCCCGCCGCCGTTCTCTTTGGTGGTGTTCGCTGTATCCCGCCCGCGCGCCCTTTCAGGCTCGCCAAGCCGCACACTGCGACTCTTCTAGGATATCGCGATTTGAGCCGCTTTGCGGCCACCACGCATCAGCACTTACAGCGTTTTCGCTTTCTCCCGCTGATCCCGCCCCACACCATCACCGCCACAATCGCGTGCGTCACAAACCATCCCGACAGTCCCTGGTCGCGGTAGATCAGCACCAGCACCAGCGCACGCGGAACCACCACCCCCAGTATCACCGGCACCCATCCCATCAACTGAAACGGAACCAGCGCATGCTCCAGCCACGCGCACAGCAGCGCAATCCGCGGCACAAACAGCGCCGCTATCAGAAACCACAATGGCAACGTATGCAACATGCTCCCCTCCATGCAAAAAGTCTAGCGCAAGTACCCATTCGTCTTTTTTCGGTATCAATTACCGCACCGCTTGCCGATGCCCAAACAACGCGCAGCGTTGTTTGGGCATCCATTTCAAACGTCGTCATCCTGAGCGAAGCACTTGCGCAGCAAGTGCGCAGTCGAAGGACCTGCTTCTCTACCCCTACCGTTCACACAGGCACGCCCGATGGGATAACGCGAAGTCGTCAGCCCTTGCGCTTCTCTTTGCTCAACAACTGCTCCAGCTCGCTCTTGAACTCGCGCACGTCCTTGAAGTCGCGGTGCACGCTCGCATACCGTATGTACGCCACCGTATCCAGCTCCTTCAGTCGGCTCATCACCATCTCCCCCACCTCCCGCGTCGTCCGCTCCCGCTCGGCGGAGTCCACCACATACGCCTCCGCCTCGTCCACAATCTTCTCCAGCGCGCTCATCGGTATCGGCCGCTTCTGGCAGCTGTGCAGCATCCCCGTCAGCACCTTCGCCCGCTCAAACTTCTCCCGCCGCCCGTCCTTCTTCACCACCATGTACGGTATCTCGTCTATCCGCTCGTACGTGGTGAACCGCTTGCCGCACTCCTCGCACTCCCGCCGCCGACGGATCGAGTCCGCCTCTTTGCTCTCCCGGGAATCCACTACCTTGTCCTGCAGATGGCCGCAATAAGGACACTTCATATGTCTCAGATTCTAGCAGCGCCCGCGCAACCCCCCGCACCCGTCCGGGTCTAAAATGGCATAGGACATCCTTCCCTCACACCCCCTCGGGAGTTCCTCATGCCGCTCCGCACCCTACGCCTCGCCGCCTCCCTGTTGCTTTGCTTCCTCGCGGCCCCCGCACTTCTGCTCGCCCAGTCCGCCCCGCCGCCCGTAGGCGCTCCCCACTCCGTCTTCCGCTCCCGCACCCGCATCGTCATCCTCGACGTCGTCGTCACCGACAAAAAAGGCAAGCCCGTCTCCGGCCTCAAGCAATCCGACTTCACCATCCTCGAGGACAAGACGCCTCAGACCATCCGCAGCTTCGAGGCTCCCGAACTCCACGTCATGCCTCCCGCACCAGCCAACCAGCCCGTCGTCACCTCCGCCAAGGACCTCCCCAAGATCGGCAACGCACCCGTCACCATCATGGTCCTCGACGAGCTCAACACCTCCTTCGCCGACATGGCCTACGCGCGCCAGTCCCTGCAAAAGTACCTCGCCGCCCAGCCCCCCGTCCTGAAGGAACCCAGCGCCCTCCTCGTCGTCACCAACACCAAGTTCCAGCTCCTCCACGACTACACCCAGAACCGCGACGAACTCCTCCAGACCCTCAAGAAGCACTGGCCCGAGTACCCCTGGAAGATGGCGCAGAGCGGCAAGGGCGGCCCCGGCACCACCGAGCGCATCGCCATGTCCCTCTCCTCGCTCCTCCAGATCGCAGAGGCCACCCGCGGCCTCCCGGGTCGCAAAAACGTCCTATGGGTCGGCGCCAACGCACCCGGCGTCGACTTCTCCTCCGCCGACCCCGAAACCATCAAGGAGATGACCGCCGTCACCAAGCGCGTCACCCAGACCCTCCTCGAAACCCGCATCGCCGTCTTCGACATCGACCCCACCATCAACGAGGCCTCCATGGTCGGCGTCATGGTCCCCGACGCCGGCGACGACTCCGGCGACTCCGACACCATGACCGACACCGACCCCTTCTCCTCCGACGTCTCCCTGCAGGACTTCGCCGCCGCCACCGGCGGCAAGCTCATCCAGTCCCGCAACGACATCAACAACGTCGTCGCAGAATCCATTGACACCGGCAGCACCTACTACACCCTCTCCTACTCCCCCACCAACTCCGCCGAAGACGCCGCCAAGTTCCGCAACATCAAGATCGTCCTCTCCAACCCCGACCTCACCGCCACCACACGCACCGGCTACTACCCAGAGGCCGCCAACGCCAACAACATCGCCGCCGACACCACCCTCGACCTCAAACAGCGCCAATCCGAGCTTCAGCTCGAGCTCAGTCAGGCCGCCACCAGCGCCCTCACCTACGACGGCCTCTCCTTCACCGCCGTCCGCGGCCCCCACGACACCTGGCTCCTCACCGCCCGCGCCCACGACCTCAGTTGGTCCCCCACCGCCGTCGGTTCCACCAGGCTCCGCGCCGAGGTCACCGCCATGGCCGTCGCCTTCGACGCCGGCAGTGCCAAATCCAAATCCAAGAGCGGTGCCGCACCCGACCCTGGCAAGATTCTCTCCCACGTCGCCCACGAACTCGAAAGCTCCCGCGACGGCTCCCTGCCCGAGCCCGCCTCCGTCACCTTCCAGTTGTCCTTCGACCCGCCCTCCGGCGCCAAACGCATCCGCTTCATCCTGCGCGACGCCGTCAGCGCCAAAATCGGCACCTCCGACCTCAACCCGTAGTTCTTTTATTTGGCGTTTTGCGATTGCTGCGCAATATCACGCAGCGACACATGCCCCATCTGCGCGCACACCAGCCCGCCCGGCACCACGCTCAACGAGCAGATGATGTACTGCAATGCCCCGCACGCCGCCGCAGCCTCCACCGGCACCCCAAACACCCCCGTCAGCACTCCCGCCATCACCGCCATCTGGCTGAACCATCCCACCACCGGCATCTGCACCGCCGATCCCGCAATCGAGCTGGCCATCAGCACCATCACTCCCGCAAAACTCATCCCCGCCAACTGCGGCGTCCGCACAAACGCGTGCACGCTCTCCACATAAGCCCCCGCTATCAGCCCCCACATCGCCAGCGAAATCACCGCCACCGCCCCAAACTCCCCAACCCCGGTGATCACCTTCAATCCGTCGCGGAACTCCCGCACCCGCGCCCCCACCTTCACGCCCAGCACCCGCTCCACCGCTCCGGCCGCGTGTTCCA
>Ga0316218_1000795_pt1 | contig 39554 bp, 27 predicted proteins | sample TBH18003metaG_FD_203634 | JGI IMG/M metagenome (GOLD analysis project Ga0316218, IMG submission 203634) | Freshwater microbial communities from Trout Bog Lake, Wisconsin, USA - TBH18003 | ecosystem: Environmental > Aquatic > Freshwater > Lake > Hypolimnion/Profundal zone | place: USA: Wisconsin...
CATGCAATTCTCTTATTTCACCACTCCTTAATTTTTCAAAAATATCTAACATCAATTCTTGCCCTTGTCCGTCTAAAATTCCTTCACCTGTGATTGAAATATTTTTTTGATCTTTTGCATAGATCAATGAAGGTCGTTTTGAAGTTTTTCCATAATCATTAGTAGAATGAGAGCCCAATAGAACAGCGCCCAATTCTAAATGAAGTTCTACTCCTGATTTTAAAATCAAAGAACCTGTCATAAAATTTCCCGGCGGAATAATTATTTTACCACCGCCTGATGCAGACAATTCATCAATTAGTTTTTGAATAACGGGCTCATTATTTGTTCGTCCATCTGCTTTTGCCCCGAATGAAGTAATGACACGAACTTGATTTTGTGCAATTCCATCTAACGTAAAAAGTAAAAAGTAAAAAAGCAATAATTTATTTTTCATTATTTTCTATTTTATTGATTGAAATAATATTCTGTAGCACATTATATCCTTTAATTACAATTGTATTTCCTTGTTCAGATAATATTTGATTTCCTGTTTCAATTTGCACATGTTTAGTTTCGCCAGGCAATAATGAAAAGAAATTATCTGTATAAAATGATGGGCGAACAGGTTTCTTTGCTTTATCTAACAATTGTAATTGCGTAAAAAATGCAATGACCTTAGTATTGTTTTTTATTTCCAGATCAATGAAATAGCGATTATCTTTTTTATATACTGATGATTTAGTCAGCAAACTTGTTTTCTTCATCGAGGCCAATGGTTCAAAGCCGGAAGATGCAGGCCCCGTCAATGTTTCCTTACCTCCATATTTATCTGATGAGCGCCAATAAAAATTATTCGAAACTTCTTTTCCATTATCATCATATAAACAAAGTTTGATAAAATGAACAGGAGTAATTGTTGCATTAAAATCAATTTTTATTACATCATTCAATACACCATCTTCAGGAATAAGAGGCAATATTTTTGAAAAAGAAGCAACTTTTTTGCTATTCATATCATACACATCAGCCGTTAGTTTATAATTAGCGAAAGATTGATAATAATCATTATAAACAGATGCTGTATTCTTTAAATAATGAAATTGCGCATGCAATGGCTCTAATGCATTTTGCGTATGATACAATGAAGCAGTTGGTTCCAATGACCAATCCCACATTCTTCCGCAGACTTGACGTTCAGGAGAATTATGATACCAGAATAATAAACCAGAGCAATATCTATCTCCGTAACCGAATTTATTATAGTTCCAAACTTCCCAAATAGATTTTGAATTCATTGCCCCTAATAATTGTGCTTTTTGTGCAAACTCATCAATTGAATTAGAAGCTCCGTAATTATTTACTAAATCTTTATACTTACCTGTCATTCCATGAAAAGCATCACCGTCCAAATAATCCCAAACGGCTTTATTGATTGGCCATAGATCCTTTTCATCCATCATTTCTCTCAATGCTTCTACAGTTGGTAAAGTGGGTGCACCATATTCAGGATTAAACCCATCTACTCTGCTCCCACGATTGGAAGCAGTATTTTCATAGTGCTGCATTGGATTGACTTGTTGATACGGACTGCCATCATGCACACCGTCTGTTTCTGATTGCATTTGATAATTACGAGTACCATCAAATTTTGTCATTAATTCTTTTGCACCCGATACCTCAGTGCTTTCATTCGATGAAACATAAATTGCAATAGAAGGATGATTGCGAATTCGCTTGATAGCTGATGCTAAATTATCGAGATATAAATTTTTATTTTGTGGATGTTTTGTATCACCAGTAAGCCAGAACTCTTGCCACACAAGAAATCCCATCTCATCACACAATTGATAAAAATAATCCGATTCTGTTATCCCCCCCCCCCACAATCTTAATAAATTAATTCCTGATTGTTGAGTATATCTCAACTCCGCATACATTCTCTCATCAGATGTTCGCTGCATGGCTTCCGGTATCCAGTTAGAACCACGAATAAATATTTTCTTACCATTTATATAAAATGATTTGGAACTATCGGGTGTATTTCTATCTACAGAAATATCTCTGATACCAAATTTTGTTTTTACTGAATCTGCTAACTCTCCATCAACATACACTTTAAATTTTACTTCGTATAATTCTTGCTTCCCTTTGAAACGTGGCCACCATAATCTTGGATGATCGATTAATAGCTGAGGAAATTCTTTTGAAGTAAAGACTATTTCTTTGTCTTCTCCACGAATGAGATCTGCTTTTTTTTCAAAAGTAATTCCTTCACCAATAATTTCTCCTTTCAAAACACAATGCAATGTTTTAATTACAGCATTATATAATTCAACTGAAATAGTTTCATCTGCTTTATCAAATTTTGGTTTATTTAAAATTGATTTCACAAAAGGGTGCCTTAATGCAACTTTATTGGTAGCATATAATGAAATACTTTTCCAGATGCCTGTATTTCTATCTCTTATGCCATCTTTAAAAGTAAAGTCCCAACCAACAGACATTAGCATGGTTGTATTCAAACCAATATTTCCATCACCCCCATTTTTGTTTTCCCCTCTTGCTCTCCAGGGTTTTGGCTTATTGGTTCCGGGCACATCAACAGGATATACTTTAATCGCCAATACATTTTTTTCTCCAATTTTTGCAAAATCTGTTATATCAATATAATCCTGCATAAACATTCCTGAAATATTACCGAGCATATTTCCATTCACCCATATTTCTGCTCTGTAATTAATTCCATCAACTTGTAACCAAACATTTTTACCTGCATAATTTGCCGGCACTATAAACTCTGTTCTAAACCAATACGTATAAAACTCATTCCCTACTTGAGCTATATCAGGAATAATTTTATTGGTTAATTTATTGTTCAATCCATAATAAGGTTCAGGGAAAATTTTATTGTACACCAAAGAATTTAACACTGTACCAGGAACAATTGCCGGCAACCAATCTTTCTCAACAAAAGCAGTCTTTGATATTTCTGATGCGGGTGCAGTAACTTCTCCTGCTTTTTTCATGCTCCATGAAAAAAATCCGTGATGATCAATTACAGAATTGAAATAAATTCTGTCTTTAGAAATAGCATCATCATTAATCTGACTAAATGAATATTGACTGATAAAAAAAATGAATACAAAGGTTATAATTTTTTTCATGGAAGAATCATTTATAACTTATTGATCAACGGATGAATACTTTTGGCACTATCAGCAATAATTAATTTTGTTTGATGATTTTGCTTGATAAAAAATACATCAACAGGTTCTTTAAAACTGAGGATTAATTTTCCATTCTTACTAAGTTCTTTTAATCCTGTAGCTGCTAATTTTTTAACCCCATTATTTTTATCTGCTGAAATAACTGCCAGTCCTTTGTATTGGCCACTATAACTGTCTCCATCAATATTTACAGAAAAAATTGCAATAGCATTTGTAATAAGAGAAGACCTGTCAGTAAAAACATAAGAGCCATCTTCGTTCTTACAACCATCGGACAATAAGTTTTTTTGCAAGCCAAGTTTAGGAAGATCTTGAACAGCATAACCAATCACTGTTGCTTTATCATAAATTAATTTAAATCTTGCAGCAATATTGTTTCCTTTAAAATCATGATCTGCTTTACCATCAATCATCATTTTTCCGCCTTTGCTTTCATATTCTTCAAGAAATTTAATAACCGGTTCGCGTGCATATTGCGGATTGATATAAAGTATAGCATCGAATGTATGTCCGTTTAAAACAGGCTTGCCATCTTTACCAATAACCAATTGATGCGTTACAATTAAATCTGATGGCACCAATGCATTTAAGTAACCGGACTTCCATATTTCTAGAGCCTTTTCCTCTATTTTCATTTTATCGTTAATATCATACAACCCGCGATCTGCGGTATTTGGATACCAATTAGAAAGTGCTTCCATTCCAAATATTACCAACAACCTGATATCAGGTAAAGATGGATTGAACTTGTTTAAAAGTCTTGCACAATTTTCATTTGCATTAATACCAATAATAGCATCATGATCTTCTAAATCAAATCGCAACGGGCGTTTATCATTCATTGCATGATAATGCGTACGCACTCCATAACGGAGGTCATTGAATGATTTTACTAAAACAGGTTCAAGGTCTTTATCATAATATTGATTGTACATTGCATTCATAGGATGTGCCATTGCAACACCCATTTGCGTTGGAAGAAAAGTCTTTTCATCTGTTTGCCCATAAGCCCTTGGCGCACTCCACCAACCAATTCCATTAGCCCATATTTCATCATTGATCAAACTATTGTGATAAGTATTGTGAATACCATTGAATATATTTTTTCCATAAATTTCTCTTGATTTATTATATACTGCTGTTTCAACACGTAAGGCACCTTTGCGCATAAATTCCATGTATTCATTAATTGCTTTAATGCGTACTTCCGGTTTGCCTTCGGGTGCATATCTTCCATCAAACAATATTTTATCTAATGAATTTCCAGTTGCTTTTAAATATTCTCGTGCCATAGCAGTTGAATACCATCTTCCGCGAAATGGTTCAACTGCTTTTTGATCAAAAATTCTTTCAATGAATTTATTGCCGTATTCATCCAATGCAAAACCATCAAAAGGCACATCACTGTAAGTTTTCATTGCTTCCACAAAACCATTGATCTCTTCATCATCCCAATTACTACTTTGACTGCAATATTCCTGCGTCATAATACATGCAGTTAATGCTTTTAAAGAAGTTCCGCCTTTAATTTTTACCTGTACCGTTTCTTTATCAGGCAAATTGGTTTCACATTGTTGCGTAATATCTTTTAATGAAGAAGGATCATAAAAACCATCACCGGTTTTTTTAAAGGCATAAACCTTAAACAGATCTGTTTTTAGTAACCGATCAGGAAAGCGAATATATTTCGCTTTAATAGTAGCAGATGCATTTCCGGATTCATCTAACACTAGTTCATTCTCAACAATCATTCGTTGAGAACCATCAATAGTTTTGTCTTTATAATTTCCCCAAAGTTGCAATCCTACTTTCAACCCTTTCTTATGTGCTTCAGCGACAATATCTCTGAAAACATCATGCATTTTCGGAAAATCGTAAAAATTTGCACCATCTCTTGCAGTGAGAAAAATTAAAGTGTACTTGCACTTATTGGCAATAGTATCTAAATGCAATCTGTATTTTTTCTCCTCGGTAATTAAATTGGGAGAAATAAACCAATATCCAATTTCGGGATGGTTCTCATTGGCAAATGTGGAGGTATAGCTTATTTGCTGTGCTATTACTCCATATATATTTATGCAAAAGAGTAATCCGAGCAATGCAATTATTTTTTTCATAATCATGCCGTGTTAAATATTAACTATATTTTTTTGTATATTTTTTTGGACTAGAATTTCTGATAATGATATTGGGTTGTATTATTTCACCAATTGGCTTTGTTGGCCTTTTTTCCTTCTTTAAATTTTTCAATAACAGATTAAATGATTGCTGAGCGATTTCCTTGATAGGCTGAGAGGCAACAGTAATAGACGGAGAAAATAATCTGAACAAATCATTATCATCAAACGCCACTACAGCAAGGTCAGTTGGGATCTTCATATTATTTCTTTGAATAGCTTCAATGCCAAATACACCTAAATAATTGGTTGCAAAAAACAACGCATCCAGACTTGGATTGTCTTTTATAAATTTTCTGATAAAGTCAATTATATCCTCCTCACTTTGATTGAATGGAACTTTTGAAATTTGCGAATCACTCATTTTAACTTTTGCATCACATAATGCATCTTTAAATCCTTTTTCGCGATCTATCATTTGAGACATCCCATTCACTATCGTGATAAACCCTATGTTGGTATATCCATTATTTAATAAATGTTTGGTCAAATTATAAGAGCCAGTATAATTATCTAAGATCACATAATTCGTATCTACATCAAGAATCAACCTATCTATTAATACAAAAGGAATATTTTCATTTTTTAATCTGATGATCTCTTCTTTCAACCCTTGTGTTGCAGTAATGATATAACCATCCACAGAACTATTCTTCATTTTACTAATCAAATTTTTTGCTGTATGATCATCATTTTCTGTGCTGCTGAAGAATACATTGTATCCATTTTTATTTGCTTCTATTTCAATAAACTTCGCAATATTTCCAAAAAAATAGTTGCTGATATCTTCCACGATCAATCCAATTGTTTTTGATTTGCCAATACGAAGCATCCTTGCTGCATTATTCGGATTGAAGCCCCTTTTCTTAATTAGTTCATGTACTTTATTTGCGGTAACAGTACTGATACCCATTTTTTCACTTTTTCCATTTATGACAAATGATACTGTGGTAATTGATAAATTCAATTCTTTAGCAATATCTTTAATGGAAACTTTTTTTATTGTGTCACTCATCTTTTATTGAATATTTTTTTCTGATGACATTGATGGTGGAACCTTATTCAAATCATTCCCCCAAGATTTATTTGGTTGATTACTCATCTGCAAGATTAAATGCCCTCCTTTAATTAAAGTTTCATGATAAAACCATGATTGATTAATAGGTGATCCATTTAAACTTGCTGATTGTATATAATAATTTTGAGGACCATTATTAAATGTTTCTATCACAAACTCTTTTCCGGAATAATATTTTGGATTAAGGTGTATGGTAATTTTTTTAAAGATCGGACTACTAATCTCATAAAATGGTTTTGCTGAAGTACCACCATTGGTAGAGAACAAACCAATCTTCATTAATACAGATAATGAACCCATTAAGCCTTGATCTTCATCTCCACTATATCCTTTTTGCGGAGAGATTCCACTATATACAGAATCAATTAATTGTCTTGTCCAATATTGTGTTAACCAGGGTTTGCCTGCATAATTAAACAGGAAAGGTGTTTCCATACAAGGTTGATTACCGTAATTGATATACACCCTTCTTTGCAACTCCTGATCAGCAGGGTTTTCAGATTTCCCTGAAACAAATCCATGCCACCTTGCTTTATCAAATGCTTCATTTAATTTATTAGTAAAAGAATCTGTTCCGCCAATCAATTCAATCAATCCTTTTAAATCATGCGGAACCCACCAAGTATATTGTGCCGCATTTCCTTCTACAAATCCATGTTCATATTGTAATATATCAACTGGTTTATTCCAGTTGCCTTCTTTGTCTTTAGTCCACATCCAACCAATTTCTTTATCAAAAACATTTTTATAATTCTCCGCACGTTTGCTGAATAATATATAATCATCTTTTTTGCCTAATACATTTGCCAATTGCGCTAATGCATAATCCTGATAACAATATTCCAATGTTTGTGCAGTTCCATCCTGATGATATCCATATTTAATTTTACTTAAAGGAAATGGCACATATCCTAATTGTAGGTACTCATCTATTCCACCACCTTTAAATGTTTTAAATTCATAACCTGCTTTACTCATCATTCCTCCGGGAAAATGATCCTTCCTCATTCCTTCATAAGCTTTATTGATATCAAAGCCTCGAATACCTTTTAAATAAGCGCTAACAATAAATGGAGTGGTGGCAGCACCTGTCATTACATAAGTATAATTTCCTCCTGAAGGTCCACGTGGAATTAATCCGCCATCCTTATACATTTGTAATAATGAATTTATGAAAGACTCTGTTAACTCAGGATAAACCAAATCCCATAATGTATTGATAGACCATTGTGCCCCCCAAAAAGAATCTGAATTATATACATTGAATGTTGGTTTACCATTTTTATCCAAAGGTATTTGCCCTATTCTTGGTGTGGCTCCTGTATTATCAATATAAGTACCACTTACATCACTAACAATTCGCCTTCCTTGCAATGCATGCCATAGGTCTGTATAAAATCTTCTTTGTTCAATTAATGTACCACCTTCAACATCAATTCTATCCAACCAACGATTCCACTCTGCAAAAGATTCTTTTACTACCCTATCAAAATTCCAATCTGGTAATTCAGCTTGCATATTTTTTTTAGCTTCCTCATTACTTGCATATGAGATAGCTACTTTCATTTGTCTTATTTCTTGTGCAGTTGTTTTAAAATTTACATATACACCAGTATGTTCTCCTTCAACTATATTTTGTTCACCAATAATTTTTCCATTTTTCCAACCATTGAACGAATCAAAAGATTTATCAAATTCAACAATAAAATAAATGGTAATGGGCTTTGGTCTTCTAACAGTTGCAGCCATTATAACCTGACCTTCAATAGTTTTATTATTTACTTTATGAACACTTGCGCTTTGTGTTTCTGAAGAACCTAAAACTGTTGTAAAATCAAAAAGAATATGACTGTCATTTGATTGAGGAAAAGTATATCTATGAAATCCAACTCTTGTGGTGGAAGTTAATTCTGCAGTAATGCCATAATCTTTTAGTATAACTTTATGATAACCTGGTTTGGCAATTTCATCTTGATGAGAATAAGCAGAGCCATATTTAGAGGGACCTAATTGTCCTTTAAAAATTCCTGTTGTTGGTAATACCGGAATACCGGATAATTCCCAACAATGAATATGACTAAAACATTTTATGGTATCTTCATTATATCTATACCCTGTATTCCATGTTCCGTTCAAAGCCATATCAGGACTTAAATTCACCATCCCAAATGGCCTTGATGCAGAGCTGAAATAAAAGAATCTTGAATTGGCCGCATCCACCATGGGTTCAACCAAATCTACCTTAGACGGTTTTGAATTAGCTGTATGTTGTGTAAATCCAGTTTTATTACCCAACATCCAAACAGCGATACAGATAAGAATTTTTTTCATGCAAATCATTTGATTCGTTTATTGATCGCACCTAATACGTTTCAATCTTTTATTCAAAGCATAGTAATATTATATCCATTGTTTAATGAACTAATTAATTACATGCAATGCATGCTTATTTATTTTTTGAACGTAAAATCAGGTTTGAAAAAAGTACTTATCAGATTAACTTTATTTTTCTGATAAGTACTTTTTCAACCTAATTAATAACCGGGGTTTTGAGCAATTGAAGGATTAGCATTATTTAATAATCCAATCGGAAGTGGTCTTAAGTATTGGAACGCTGCAATAACTGGTGTTCCACTTGTACCATAAGCTGTCCAAGGATTATATTTTGTATTACGTGTAATTAATGTTCCAGTTCTTTTTAAATCATACCATCTTTGATCTCCTTCGCCTAATAATTCTCTTGCACGCTCATCTAAAATCATATTTATAGTAATATTGGATGGTGTTGCACGATAAGAACTTAAATTGGTAACAGGATCATTTACCAATCCTGGATTGGTTGCACACATCGGACTTTGTCCTGCATTAGCACCCAAAGCCCTGTCTAAAACTTTATTATAATAAACATCTGCAGTACCTAATTGTCCTCCTGATGCCCCTTGAACAATTGCTTCAGCTGCCATTAAATAAACTTCAGCAGAACGGAACAAGGGATCATTGAATGTAGAGTAACCATCACCATATGTAATGCCAGGTTGAAAGAATTTCCAAAACATAGGCGCACCCCATGCAAGGTTATCAACTACCCCCTGTGTACCATTAATATATCCCAATCCCATATATTGATTTGGATTGGTAACAGAATATTTATGTGTACCTCCGGGAATGTCAACACCAAATTGAGAAGGTGTTGTTGCAGGTGCATTCCAAGGTAAAGCAATTGCTGTTGTATCGTTTACAGCAAAAGTTAATGTTAGATTTTGTGGATTAGGGTTGTTACTTGATAATGAAACAGAACCCGCAGTGGTAGCAAAAGAAATACTGTTAAAAGTACCGGCATATCTGCTATCTTTTACCGGATCAAATAAACGATAAGCAGCCCATGTAGCATTCATAATTCCATCCCATCTATTGTAAGTACTTGTCCTTGCTTGTTGAGCAACACCACTGGGTCCACCGCCATATTGACTATGCATATTATTCCCAATTAATGTTGTACCATTACTTGGATCACCTTGATAATCTGCAGAGTTAGCATATTGAACAGCCCAAATAACTTCTTTACTTACATTACAAGTTGCCACAGCACCGGCAGGATTGCTAATATTGACATCTTTATTTGGATTAATATTATGCGATGGCCATAAATTATTCCAGTTAGATTCCAAAGGATATAATCCAGAAGAAATTATTTGATCGCACAGTGTTAAAGCACTTTGAAAATCTGCAGAAGTACCACCTAATGAATTATTAAAATTCCATCCCCTAGTTAAATAAACGCGAGCCAATAAAAATTGTGCTGCACCTTTTGTTGCACGACCAACATCGGTGTTGGTAACAGGCAATGTGTTAACACAAGTAGTTAAATCGCTGATAATTTGTGCATAGACTGCTTTTGCTGTGCTTTTAACAACTACCTGGCTGCCAACTAATGTTTGTGTGAGGGGCATTGGTATATCCCCCCATTGTTGTACAGCCCAAAATAACATTAAAGAACGTAAGAAAGTTGCTTCGCCAATTCTAATTGTTTTTAATGAATCAGGTTCACCAACTGCACCCGGTGCATAATACATTACTGCATTGCATCTGTTTATCTCACGATAAATATTATCAAATAAGAATTGAATATTACCATCAGATGCATTTAATCTGGCAACATCATATACATCATATGAAGGTCCTAATGCAGGTAGTCCATAATAAATAGCACCCCATCCACCATTAGTAAACATATCTGTACCATCCATTGTTAAGAATCTTTGCTGCGTAATATCTCGTAACAAGGGGTAACAAGAAGTAACAAGCGCTTCAAAACCTGCAGCATTGTTATAATAAGTTGTTGTTGTTCTATTACCGGGATTATACTCATTTAGATAATCCTTATTACAACTCATTCCAATTATACATACAGATGAAACGTATAATAAAATAAGTTTAAAATGTTTAAAAATATTCATAAGAATTTATTTTTAAAGTGATTGTTTAATTATTTGTTTATAGCCCAAGGTTAAATCCGAAAGTATAAGTAACGCTTGGCACTTCATCAATATAAGAACTTGAATTGTATTCAGGATCGAAGCCCATGTACTTACTGAAAATTAATGGATTTGTTACTTGTAAAAACACATGCATTCTTTTAATTACACCGCCCCATTTTTCTAATTTAGATGGAGGTACTGTATAACCTAATGTAATGTCAGATACACGTAAGAAACTTGCATCTTGGTATGCAATTGCATTTTTCCAAGATGGTTGTGCTACACCCGGACCATACCAAGTGTTTATAGGATTGGATCTTGTCCAATAGCCTCCGGGAATAATCACGTGGTTATAACGTTGATTTGTGTAATCAGCCATTGTACCTGTAATCAAGTTATTATAATACTGTGTTCCGTTTCGATAATACATCAAGAAAGAAAGATCAATATTTCTGAAGTATAAACGATTGGTCATACCCATTGTATAATTAGGCAATTGTGTTCCTAAAATGTATCTGTCATCAACACCTGTTGAAGAAGAAATTTGTCCATCGCCATTTTTATCAACTACTTTCACAGCACCGGGCTTTACACCATATTTTGCTGCTGTTGCACTATCGGCAGATTGCCAAATGCCTGCAAACTTATAATCGTAATAAGATTTAACAGGACTTCCAACAAACAAGCTATTACCAATAATTGAGGTAACACCATTTGCTAATTTGTCTACATTATTATGATTCTTTGCAAAATTCCAAGAAGTTGTCCATTTGAAGTTTTTAGTAGAGATATTAATTGTATTGATTAAAATTTCAACACCTCTATTTGATATCTGTCCAACATTTGCATATACAGAATTAAAGCCGGTTGATGTTGGCAATGTTTCATTTAAGATTAAATCTTTGGTTACTTTATTATAGACTTCAAAAGTACCGGTGATTCTATTATTTAATACACCCCAATCCAAACCTACATTCAACTCTTGGCTTCTTTCCCATTTCAATGCATTATTAGCCAAAGTACCAGGTGCAAAACCATTACCTAATGTTTGTTGATAACTATAAATAGTATTTAATACGGTTGCTTGTGTACTATAAGCAGCAACATTTGCATTACCTACCTGCCCGTAACTAACACGCAATTTTAAATTAGAAAACAAATTCATTTTACGAATAAACTTTTCGTCATTCATCCTCCAAGCAACAGCTGCAGATGGGAATGTAGCCCATTTCTGTCCAGTTGCTAATTGAGAAGCACCATCAGAGCGTGCAGTTAATGTTAAGAGGTATTTTTCATTATATGTATAATTAATTCTGCCCATGAAAGATTCCAATGTATTTTGAGCGTAACTGCTTGTCACACCCGTTACATTGGCATTTCCGGCAGTACCAAGATTATACCATAAAGAAGAGTAAGGAAGATTTTGAACAGCAATTGAATAGGATTGTGCGATATTAGAGTAAGCACTTTGTGCCGCTAATATGTTTATTCTATGTTTACCTTTTGAATAATTATAGTTTAACTGATTATCGAAAGTATATGTATCAACCACATTTTGTGTGTATGTAGCTCTTGGCAAGTTTACACCTGCTCTATCTTTTGACAAAGTGCCTCTGTAATCAGGAGTTTGCAAATCAATATTTGTTGCATTAATAGTTGATTTAAACGTTAGTCCTTTTAATATGGTAATTTCTGCATAAGCATTGCCCATCATATTTTTAGTAATTACATTTTCTACTGTGTTAGCAGGATTAACTTCAACTAATGGATTCAACACTTGGTTATCATGCAATCCCATCCACAAAGCATATCCCTGTTGCATAACAGGCCCCACAGTTAAATCATATACACCTGAACTTGGACTAACCAATTGATTATAATATACAACACCTGTAGGTCTGGCTCTGTAAGCAGAGCGTGTTGCTTCTAATGATCCGGTTGGATTGGTTTGATAATCTATAAATGCTGTAAAACCAACTTTTAAAAATTTATTGATCTTACTATCAATGCCTGCATTTAAAGTATATTTTTTCCAGGATGTATATAATGTAGTTCCATCATCTTGAATATAACCACCTGAAAAATGATAGGTTGTACCGTTAGCACCACCAGCCACAGCAACGGATGCGCCTGCATGAATACCCGATTGAGTAATTTGATTAATCCAGTTTGTATTCTGACCGGTATTAATAGTATTCATTTCATTTGCAGTGAAGGTATTAGGTGACCCACCGTTAGCTACAAAATCTGTTTGTGTTTCCTGATAAAATTGTTGAGCAGTTTGCAATTGCAATAAATGTGCAGGAACATTTGCACCTATATAAGAATCAACAGAAATTCTTGCCGGTCCGGATGATCCCTTCTTTGTTGTAACCAATACAACTCCATTTGCACCTCTGGAACCGTAAATAGCAGTTGATGATACATCTTTCAATACATCAATAGATTGAATATCCTGTGGATTTAAATCTCTTAATCTTCCTCCAATAACACCATCTATTACATATAATGGTTCAGTTACGCCAGTACCACCATTGGTGGAACTGATAGTGCTTTCACCACGAATATCCATGCTCCATGCTTTTCCGGGGTTATTACTTGATTTTGTAATCACAACACCTGGAACAACACCTTGCATGGAATTTTCTACATCTGAATTATTTTGCCTAACTAATTCTGCAGCACCAATAACGCCAACTGATCCTGTAAGATCTTTTCGTTGAACCGTACCATAACCAATTACTACAACATCTTCCAATGCCTTGGTTTCAGTAATTAGTCTTACAACAATGTTATTTTGTGTTGGTAAAACTGTTATTTCCTGATTGGTAAAACCAACAGAACTAACAACTAGTACAGTGTTTCCTTTTGATGGAACGGTAACTGAAAACTTTCCGTCGGCATCAGTAACAACACCTTTAGCGGCGCCTTTTACAGTTACTGTTACCCCATCCATTTTTGCCGCAGTTTCATTATTGAATACTTGCCCGCTAAGTTTACGGGTCTGTGCCAATAACATTCCTGATAAAAAGCAAAAGAGAGGAATAAGAAATAGAACTTTTCTCATAATGGCAATTTTTGGGTTTGAAATCGTTAAAATTTATTACGTATTAACGAAGTGCTCTTTGTTAATACTTTATTAAAACTACTAAATCCTTTTAGTAAAATGAATTTACCATCTTCTATTTTCACGAAAACGTTTTCGTTGAAATGGCAATGAATCATCCAAAACAAACAATAACCCAATTAACTTCATCTCATACTTATGTAATATAATTATTCAATTATTCACCTCTATCAATTATTTATGATATTACGCGTAGCATCTTTTTTTATTTTTTTTGTTACATCGCTCCAATCTTTTGAACAACAAAAAATAGTAACCTTAGATTACTTCTTTAATAACGAGTATAAAAAAAATGTTAATGGAGTTGAAGAAAGATTTCATTATATATGGGAAGACAAATCCATTAATGGTTATTCTATTTGGGGCGATATATTTAATAGAAAAGGAGTGATTACAAAAAAATTAGAAACAGCACCTACAAAAGAAGCATTAAGCAAAACTGATATTTATATGATTGTGGACCCCGATACGTGGAAAGAAACTCTTCATCCTAATTATATGAACGCTGATTATGCAAAAGTAATCTCGGATTGGGTTAAACAAGGCGGTGTATTAGTGATGTTGACGAATGATTCGGTTAATGCAGAGCTTCATCAATTCAATCAATTGGCTGAAATATTTGGAATTCGATTTACAGATACTGTTCGCAATTCTGTAACAAAAGATATTACTGTCGGAAGAATTATTGTTCCTGAAGAAAATGAGATCTTTAAAAAAACTAAAGTTTTATACTTAAAAGGTATCTCAACGATTACTCTTCGCAAACCTGCAAAAGCGCTGTTAAGTGATAGAGGTGATATTATCATGGCAATATCCAAATATGGCAAAGGAACTGTTTTCGCAGTGGGTGATCCCTGGATATACAATGAATACATTGTGAATGATAGATTAACGGCCGAATATCAAAATGGCATTGCCGCAGAAGAGTTTACTGATTGGTTGATTAAACAAATACCTAAACATTAAATAAATACTATTATTTCATCAATACATCATCTTTACTACCATTTCTTTCATTAAATCAGCATCATCGGTTCCGGCGTCATATACACCAACACTTCTGAGATTGTATTCATGCAATAACAACAAAATTTTTTCTGTGCCCTGATAAGAATAATTTTTTGCTGCCAACAAATAATCTTTTATAAAATAAGGGTTGATGCCTAACGAGTTCGCTAATTGTTTTTCATCATTAGTACCTGCGCCAAATACCATAAAAACTTTACTGAAGAAATTATACAACGCTGGTAAGATCATCTGAATCGGAGCGGCTTTGGGGTTTGCTTTAAAATATTGAATGATACGAATGGCTTTTGAAAAATCTTTTTTGGCAATAGCATCCTGCATTTCAAAAACATTGAACTCTTTGCTTACGCCAATATAATTTTCAATATCATCTTCCGTAATATTTTTTCTTGAACCTAAATTCATCGCCAACTTTTCTATCTCATTTTGAATGCGACTTAAATCATTACCAATATGATCTACCAATAAATACAATGCTTTTTGATTGATAGTTAAACCATGTTGTTGCACCATATTATTCGTCCATTCCGGTAATTGATTATCATACATCTTTTTAGTAGAAAAGAATTCTGCTTTTTGCTTTAATAGTTTTGCCAACTTACTTCTTCCATCTACTTTCTTTTCTTTATAACTTACCACAAAAACAGTAGAACTCAATGGATTTTCAATATAGCTTTCTAACTTATCAATATCACGCATGTGTTGCGCTTCTTTCAATAATATTACTTGTCGTTCTGAAAACATGGGGTATCTTCTGCAAGCATTGATAACTGCAGCCCAATCCGCATCACGTCCGTAAAAAACTGTAAGATTAAATCCAGTCTCTGACTCTTTTAAAATACGATGTTCTGCAAAATCAACTATTTGATCTATAAAATAAGATTCCTCTCCTTCCAACCAATAAACGGGTTTGAAGCTTCCCTTTTTCCAATCCGAAATAATTTTTTCTGCACTCATGACTGCAAATATAATTGTAGGAATTGAGGTATAGTAAGAATAGAACTTGCTGTGGAAAACGAAAGGAGCAGCATTGGTATTGTCAGGATGCAAATATTATTTTATCATCGCTCAATAAAGGGATATGCTGAAAACGTAATATTACATTAGCAGTTACAATAACATCACGCTGACAATATTCAACTATACGTTGTAAATCTCTTTCTTTATAATACACTAATTGCACCATGCTTCCATCCATATCAGTTTTTGAAGTAGGGATATTTAATACTGAAGCCAATAAATGTAAGGATACATAATTTTTATTATCACCGAATTTCCACCAATTCAAAGTATCAAACATTTTTGTTTCCCAAGGTTTCTTATCATGTAATTGCAAATATTCGGGTAAAGCCAAATTATTAATGAGCATTCTTCGGCAGATATATGGAATATCAAATTCTTTAATGTTATGTCCGCCAAATTGAAAATGCTTATTATGCCTGTATACTTTATCACAAAGTTCAATAAATTTTTTTAACACATCTGTTTCATCATCTCCGTAAATACTTTTAATACGTAACCCCATTTGTTTATTCTCATCCTCATAAAAAAAAGCAGTAGAAATACAAATGATCTTTCCAAACTCAGCTAAAATACCTGCTTTGCGCTGATAACTTTCTTCAGCCGTCATATTTTCTGGCACAGTTTTGGAAACTTTATCTATCCAGAGACTTTGCCAATCAGGTTTTAAATCATTAAATGATTCTGATTGAGGAACAGTTTCAATATCTAATACCAAAATATCTGTTAACATAAAAAATGTTTATAGAATAAATATACTTAATATCATTAACATATGCAAGCACTTTATTATTCAACATAAACCTTAAACAAAAACATCAACCTATTTAAAATTACTGATAATCGAAACCGAAAATTTATCTTTACATCATCAATAAAAATTAAATTATGAGTTACACACCTGCATCATCATCTAATGCACCTCAAAAAGACAATAGAAAATTGATTTATGGTCTTTTAATTACTGCATTAGTGGTTACCTGGGGTTATATTATTTATGACCATAACCAGACAAAACAAATCATCACTGAAAAAAATACAGAGTACGTAACAGTTAGCAGTGCAAGAGATTCTATTAAAGCTGAGTTTGATAAACAAGCCGACAGATTGGATTCTTTAACTGGCAACAACGTACAATTACAGGGTGCTTTGGCTGAAAAAAATAGTGAGTTATTAAAATTAAAATCAAACATTAGTAGCATTTTGAAAAAGAAAAATGCGTCTGATGCAGAATTGGCTCAAGCTAAGCAAATGATTAGTGAATTAAATGGAAAGATTGATGGCTATGTAGAAGAGATTAATAAATTGAAAGGAGAAAATCAACAATTAACAGCAGCCAACCAACAATTAACAATCGATAAAACACAACTCACTAACGAGAAAGGTGAATTGCAAAATAGTTTATCAAAAACACAAGCGGAAAAAGCAAATATAGAAGATCTTGCTTCTACTTTGCATGCATCAAACATTAATGTTGCAGCCATGCATGTAAAAGGAAATGGTAAAGAATCTGAAACATCTACAGCAAAAAGAGCCGATTTATTGGTGATCTCTTGTACATTAGATGAGAACAGAGTTACAGCAAGCGGTAAAAAAACTTTGTATGTATGTGTGTATAATCCTGATGGAACTGCATCTGGTACTGAGGGAACATTTAAACAAAGAGATGGAAGCGATAAACCTTATACTAATAAAGTGGAGGTTAATTACGAACAAGGGAAACCAATGCCCGTAAGCTTTAACTGGAAGCCCGGAAATAAGTTTGTAACCGGAAATTATAAAATCGAGATCTATCATAACGGATTTAAAATTGGCGAAGGCACCAAGAGTTTAAAGAAAGGCGGATTCTTAGGCTTATAAAACAAAATAATTATTCTGAAAATCCTGCACTTACCCTGCGGGATTTTTTTTGATTGATCGATAACTTTATTGGAATTATCTTTATTAATATGATTCAACAATGGCTTAATTGGAGAACAGCATTGGTTATAACAGCCATCTGCATTGTAAGCGGAACAATTTATTATTCGAATTATTTATCCAAAAAGATTGCAGCGGATGAAAGACAAAAAGTTGAGACATGGATTGAATCGCAAAAAATCTTACTTACTAATAACGATAATATCAATTTCAATTTAGCCTCAAAAGTTTCGGCGGATAATAATGATATTCCCATTATTGAAACAGATGAGAATGATAAGATCAGCGGCAATTATAAAAATTTAGACAGTACTATTGTACAATCAGATAAGAATTATCTCCCTAAAAAATTAGCTGAATTCAAATTACAGAATAAGCCTATCATAGCAACCATCAGCATCAATCCGTATATCGCCAATAAATATTATTATGGCGAAAGCAAACTGCAAAAAGAAGTAAAATATTATCCGATTATTCAATTGTTATTGGTTGCTTTATTTATTATTGTTTTAGCCGTTGCACAAAGAAGCAATTATAAAAGCACACAAAACCAAGTGTGGGCCGGCATGGCGAAGGAAACAGCGCATCAATTAGGAACACCTGTTACCAGTTTGCAAGGATGGATTGAAATGTTGAGAGAGATTAACGGCAATGAAAAAATTGTTCCTGAAATTGAAAAAGATGTGAACAGATTATTGCTGATCACCGATCGCTTTGGAAAGATTGGCAGCAAACCAAACTTGGAAGAAAAAAATATTATTGAACTGGTTCAACACATGATGGATTATATTAAAAGAATAGCCGGCGGTAAAATTGATTTTGATTTACAAACACATGATCAAAATAATATTACTGCAAAAGTTTCACCTCCATTATTTGATTGGGTAATAGAAAACTTATTAAAGAATGCATTGGATGCAATGGAAGGGAAAGGCAGAATATCAGTTGCAATTGCTCAACAGGAAAATGATATTATCATTGATATCAGCGATACAGGTAAAGGCATTATTAAAACAAATCTCCACAAAGTTTTCAAACCTGGCTTTACTACCAAAAAAAGAGGTTGGGGATTGGGATTAACTTTAACCAAGCGAATAATAGAAGATTATCACAAAGGAGAAATTTTTGTGAAACAGAGTGAAGTTGGCAAAGGCACTACTTTTAGAATAGTGCTGCACAGTATTGTTTAATTATGAACTATAATTCTTCCTGCACCAACATTACAGGCTCTGCACTTAAGCCATAATAACTGATAGCAGTTTGCCATTGGTGGAGGGATTGCATGGTAGCAGACTCATCATACAGATCTGCTTCCAAACACAAATTCAATAATTCTTCCTCTCGTTCTTTTCTTTCGCGAATAGAAATTTCGTCTTGTAATAATTGTCGCATACAATTACTCATTCTCGATAATTTATCATCCGATAAATGATCGAAAGCATGCTGTTGCATTAACTGCCCTGCAGCATTAACCAATAAAAAATCGTTTGATGTTTTCATAACGGTACGTTTTATGTTTGCAATTACTATATAAGACAATAAAATACCGTTATCTGTTTATTAGCAAATTGTTAAGGGGTTAAGAAAGTGCATAAACTGTGCACAAACTATGACAGGATGAGGGTTACAAGGAAAAACATAATATAATAAATTAAGTAAATTTGAAATAATGATTGAAAACTTCTATTTCTTCTTATACTATTCCTACTCAAAAGCCTATTTAAAATTTTGGGGCAAGAGATGGGGGGCGTATGATGTTGAAAGCAAAGGGAAGACTTATCTTATTACATGGATCGGACTTTGTTTAGTGCCATTTGTCGTACTATTCAAAAAATGCAATATCATAACTTCTGTTAATCAAGTTCTCGCCTTATATATTTCTATTATAATACCTATTATAATTTATTGCGTAATACAGGGGAGTAAAAAAGAAAAGAAAAGCTATTACTTCAATTTGTTTGACAATTGGTATGTTTTGAACAAAAAAAGAAATAGAGCGATAATGATTATTACACTTACTTTTCCTTGGATAATATTAATACTTTATCCTTTTTTATGAATATCATCATTTCAACACCACTGCACCCAATGCAGGTAAATGAACTTTTAATTTATACCATTTATCTTTTTTATCAGCTGCATTTACTTTTTCTGCAACAATTGCAGGATTAAACACATCTCCAGTTCCCCAAAATTCTTTACTGTCACTATTAAATATTTCTTTCCATTCGCTCTTGCCATAAACATGCACTTCCCAATCATTACGCACTACCGGTGTTACATTTAATATCACCAACACATCATCTTTTTCTTTTTTGCCTTTGCGTTTATAGATCATCACACTTTCATTTCTGTGATTCAAATCAACCCATTCAAATCCGCCTACTTCAAATTGCTTTTCATATAAAGCAGGTTCATTGCGATAGAGTTCATTTAATTTCTGCACACAATATTTCATTCCGCCATGACTAACAAAGCTCAACAACTCCCATTGTAATTCACTTTTATAATTCCATTCATTTGTTGCACCAAATTCATTTCCCATAAACAATAATTTTGTTCCGGGATGTGTAAACATATAAGTATATAAAATTCTTAAGTTGGCAAACTTCTGCCATTCATCACCGGGCATTTTATACAACATGGGAGATTTTCCATGTACTACTTCATCATGCGATAAAGGCAACATAAAATTCTCATCATAAAAATACATCATGCTGAATGTAAACTTATCCTGATGTGCACCTCGAAAAATAGGATCAAGTTTAAAATAGTCCAATGTATCATGCATCCACCCCATCATCCATTTCATACCAAAGCCAAGCCCATCCTCAAACGTAGGCTTACTGATCTTAGGCCAGTCACTGGCCTCTTCTGCAATCGTCTGAATATCCGGAAAATCGCGATACAATGTTTCATTCAAATCTTTGATGAATGCGATTGCTTCAATATTTCCGTTGCCACCAAACTCATTCGGTTCCCACTGCCCTTCATTTCTGCTGTAATCTAATCGCAACATCGAACTAACTGCATCCACACGAATTCCATCCACATGAAATTGCTCAAACCAGAATCTTGCACTGCTAATCAAAAAACTTTTTACTTCACCGCGTTTATAATTAAAGATATAAGAATTCCAATCCGGATGATAACCTTTACGCATATCAGCATATTCATATGTATGCGTTCCGTCAAACATAAATAAACCATGCGCATCATATGGGAAATGTGAAGGCACCCAATCTAATATAACACCAATATCTGCCTGATGAAATGCATCAATCATTGCTGCAAACTCTTGCGGATTTCCAAAACGCGAAGTAGGTGCAAAAAATCCTGTCCCCTGATAACCCCAACTTCCATCAAACGGATGTTCCATTACCGGCATAAATTCAACATGCGTAAAACCCATTTCTTTTACATATGGAACTAATCTTTCTGTTATTTGCTGATAAGAATTATATGTTTCTTCATCATGTTTATCAGGACGCATCCAACTTGCTAAATGCACTTCGTAAACTGAATAAGGCGATGATAACGAATTATGTTTTTTTCTTTTCTTCATCCAATCTGCATCATTCCATTCATAATTTGTTTGCCATGTGATCGATGCAGTAAAAGGGCGTTTCTCCCAAAAATGTGCATACGGATCTCCTTTATCTAATTTCATTCCTCTATAGCCATGAATATGATATTTATATGCTTCACCCGCATGAAGATTAGGAATGAATCCTTCCCAAATGCCTGAATTATCTAATCGAACTTTTAATGGATGTGATTCTTTATTCCATTCATTAAAATACCCTGTAACTGTTACCAATGTTGCATTGGGTGCCCAAACCGAAAAATAAGTTCCCCATGTTTCCAATACCTGAATTTGTTTATTTCCCAATACTTTATATAAACTGTAATGTGTGCCATTTTGAAAGTTGCTTATATCTGCATCTGTTAATAAAGAATAATTCCAAACGGATTGTTGTGTATCCACGAAATGAATTTCTTCATATTTTTTTTTTACCTGCTGAGCTTTTGAAGAACGCTGTGCCATCGTTTGAAGTATTGAATGAATTTATGTAATTAAATATACAACAATAAAATCCTTCTTCAATAAAATAAAGGATGCAAAAAATCTTACTGCATGATTTTCAAAAAAAATTATGTACTACTTCTGTTGAATTATTTTATTTATCTTAACTGAAAAAAATGCGAGAAGAAAAGAATAATGCATCCGATCGCGAATTGCGAATATCCAACATCCTGAATGCTCCTGTAGAATTAGTGTGGAAAGTTTGGACAAATGCTGAAGATATTACTAATTGGTGGGGACCGAACGGATTTACCAATACTATTCACAAAATGGATATGCAGCCGGGTGGTGAATGGCTATTAACCATGCATGGGCCAGATGGGAAAAATTATCCAAATAAAAGTATCTTTAAAGAGATCATTCCTCTTCAGAAAATCGTTTTCGATCACTTCAACCCCAATTTTATTACAACCATTGAATTTACAAGTGAGAAAGAAAAAACATTGCTCAGCTGGCATATGATTTTCGAAACAGTAGAATTGTTTGATGCAGTTGTAAAAACATTTAAGGCTGATGAGGGATTACAACAAAACATTACTAAACTTAAAATTTATTTAGCCAACAAAAAATTTAATACTTAAAAAAAATGCTTCGAAAATTTCGAAGCATTTTTTATTATTCTTTATACTTTGCAGGGGTTCCGGGCTTAGGAATTGATTTAGCAATAAACTTTCTTAAATTTTCATTTGCTTTTGCCAGATCATCTTTACGCAAATACATCATATGTCCGCTTTTATAACCTTCCCAACTCATTCTGTCTTTTAATTTACCACTTGGATCAATTTGCCACATACTGTATTTCGCATTGAAATAATCACATGCCCCATCATAATAACCTGATTGCACCAATAAATGCATGTACGGATTTTCAGCCATTGCTTTTCCAAGATTTAATCCTGTCCTATCATTGGTTCTATCCCATGGATTCACCGGTCCGAATAAATAATAACTCAAATCAGTTTTATAACCTAATTCATCGCGCAAATAAATATTCATGGCAGGCATAAAAGAATGTTCCCATGAAGTTAACTCTGCATTGTAATCCGGACGCTCTCCTGCATCTTGTCTGTCAATACCTAAATATCTTGAATCCAATCTTCCAACGGTATAACCTTTATCACGTAATAATTCTTTCCAGAAAAAATTTGTAGGTATTTCAAAATTATGTTCCAGAACTGCTTTTTCAGACAAGCCGGTATAATGTGCATATTTAGCCGCAATCTCTTTTCTTTTTTCTTCACTTAAAGAACCACCTTTTGTAATGGCTGGCAATAATTCATCTACTGTAAATTTCTCCACTTCAGGCAAATATTCTGCTACATCTTTTTTCAAATAATCTTTACTCAACACCTTATGATACCAGGCTGTTGCTGCATAATAAGGAACAAATAATGCAGTACCAACAGGGCCGCTTCTTTCAATTCCTAAATCAGTTGGCGATACTAATACTACACCATTTAAATACATCCATTGTGCATCTTGCAATTCCAATGCAAGCCCTGAAACCCTTGTGGTGCCATAGCTTTCGCCGATTAAGAATTTAGGTGAAGCCCAACGCTTGTATTTACTGACAAATGAATTGATCCAAACTGCGAGATATTTTATATCTACATTGGTACCGAAAAATTTTTGTGCTACCCCTTCTTTAATTAAAGGACGAGAAAAACCTGTATTCACAGGATCGATGTAAACAATATCTGCAACATCTAATAATGAGTTCGGGTTGTCTTTCATTCCATAAGGTTGAATGGGATATCCTTCATCATCAACATTTAAAATTCGCGGACCGGTATAACCAATCTCCATCCAACAAGATGGTGTACCCGGACCACCGTTAAAAGAAATAACCAATGGTCTGGTAGCTTTATCTTTTACATCCGTTCTTTCATAATAAGTAAAAAAAACATTGGCGATGGGTTGATTATCAGCATCCAAAACAGGTGCTGTGCCTGCTGTTGCCGTGTAAGGAACTTTTTCTCCCTTAATTGTCACTTCATTATGCACAGTAACTTCCGGATCACTCTTTAAATTGATTCTTGTTGGCGCAGCTGCGGCGGTTGAAGATGATGGTGCAGCAGTTGCCCCTTGTCCGTCAGTACGATTACCACCACCACCTCCGGCCGGTCTTTGTGCTATACTTGAAGCAGCATAAGTTAAAATGAAAAAGCTAAAAAATAATTTCTTCATAAAGAACAGTTTTGATTTATAAATGTATGTAAGCTTAGCTAAAAATAATACTCCCGCAATAAAAATTACTACCAATCATACAATAGTTTTTTAGCGCTCGAAATAACAAATAATATTTTTTTAACATTACATTATAACTAAATTATTAGTTTTAAAGAAATATTTATGGAATTTACAGCACCAAGCATCTTATTGACAAGCTTGCATCAAATTACATGAAAAAACCAAATATTCTGCTTATTGCTGCATTTTGTTTTATTGCAATTGTTTCCCATGCACAAAAAGCTACTATTAAAGGAACGGTCACTGATACGCTAAATAAACAAACATTGCATAATGCAGTCATTAGTTTATTACGCAGTAAAGATTCTGTTTTATACAAGTTTACCAGAACCAATGAAAAAGGGAATTTTGAATTGACTAATTTATCTGCAGGTAAATATGTGATAATGATTACCTATCCTAATTATGCTGAGTTTATGGATGATGTTACACTTACGGATACATCTACGCTTCATCTATATCAATTGGCATTAATTACCAAAGCCAAATTATTAGAAGAAGTGATTGTCCGTCAAAAAGTATCGCCCATTAAATTTAAAGGCGATACACTTGAGATAATTGCAGACAGTTTTAAATTAAGAGCCGGTGCTTCAGTAGAAGATTTATTGAAAAGAATTCCAGGCTTTACAGTAAATAGCAAAGGAGAAATTACCGCCCAAGGACAAACAGTTCAAAAAGTTTTAGTTGATGGTGATGAATTTTTTGGAGATGATCCCACAATGGCAACGCAAAATTTGAATGCAAAAGATGTTGCCAAAGTTCAATTGTTTGATAGGAAAAGTGATCAGGCAACTTTAACGGGAATTGATGATGGACAAAAACAAAAAACCATAAATCTGGTATTGAAAGATGATGCGAAGAAGGGCTATTTCGGCAAAGTGGAAGCCGGCAGTGACTTTGATCAATATTATCAGGCAAAAGCTACAGCCAATAAATTTACCAGCTTATCTAAAGCAGGTATTTATATTTCTGCTGATAGAACAGGCAATAATAATATGACATGGAATGAACAGCAAGACTTTAACAGCAATATAACTACAACAGTAATGGATAATGGAGGTGTTGCAATTTATTCACAAGGAGATGGCTTTAATAATTACAATTTACAAGGTATTCCTGAAAATTTGCAAACATCCGCGATGTTCAATCAAAAGTTTGGTTTACTAAAAAATAATACAGTTAACAACTATACTTTTAAAAATCAAAATACGGTTGGTCAATCAACAACTAATACAACCTATATTTTACCAGATACAGTTTATTATAACAATAATACCAACCATTTTAATTCAAGTAAATGGCAGCAAACGCTATCCACTAAAAATGAATTAAATATTGACTCTTTCAATACTTTCAACATTAATGCAAAAGGAAGCTGGGGCTATAATTCACAAAACAATAATTTTACAAGTGATTATTTGAGCAGTAATCTTGAAAAAGTAAATTCAAGTCTTCGTAACACTACTTCTACCAGCACCAATAATAATCAAAAATCGGATCTATTTTACAGGAGAAAATTAAATAAAGCTGGCACCAGAATATTTACTGTAAGCGGATCCTATCTTAATACCAATAGCAATAGCAGCGGATTTTTATATACTGAAACGGATTTTTATTCAGGTGGTATAATTAATTCAACTCAAATTGTTGATCAGAAAAAAACAACTACGAATTCTGCCACTTTATACGGGGCTATAGCCAGTTATACAGAACCCCTTACCAAAAAAATTTCCCTGAATGTAAATTACAGTTTCAATACAGAGAACAGTGATCAGAATATTTCATCGTATGAAAAAGTAAATGGTATTTATGACTCATTAAATCCCTTATACAGCAATCATTTTAATTTTATCAACACATCAAATAAATGCGGTTTTACTACCACTTATAATGGTAAAAAATTATACACTCAAATCGGATTGACTTTACAAGATATTTCTTTGAATGAAAAAAACTTATACAACGATTCAACCTTACATAGAAGTTTCACTAATTTTTTCCCAAGAGCTAATATTCGTTGGAAGTATTCGGCAGCGGGGCAAATAAGTTTATCATATAATGGTTATTCGAATCAACCTTCATTAAATCAAATACAACCCATTGCAAATAATACCGATCCGCTGAATATTGTAACCGGGAACCCTGATCTAAAACCATCCTTCAGTCACAACTTCAATCTGTATTTCGGGAACTCTAAAACAATCACAGGGCGTGATATTTGGGTATATTCCAGTCTTAATTTAACAGAAAATGCATTTGCCTCTAAAAGTACAATTGATACTTTAGGAAGAAGAGTTTCGCAAACAGTTAATGTAAATGGAAATTATAATTATTATTTATCGACAAGTTACCGGCATAAAATAAAATTTCTATCATTAGAACTTTCTTTAGGTCCGGCCATAAATGGAGGCAGAAACATCAGCTTTGTAAATAATATCCAAAACATCACCCTCAATTACAATGCCGGGTTCAATTTTGGGTTCAATAGGTTTATTGAAAAGAAACTTGATTTCTATTTAAATTATAACCCTGGATTCAATCATTCGGTATCTTCTGTAAATACTGCTGCTGCAACAAATTATTGGGTTCATTCTATTAATAACTTTTTTACTTACCGGCTTATAAAAGGATGGAATCTGATTTCAAATATCCGTGCCAATTTCAGGCAAAAAATAAATCCAACTGACATTAATACCAATTCAGTTGTTTGGGATGCGTCGGTTGAAAGGAAATTATTTAAGAAAAAAGATTGGTACGCCATTTTTAGTGTGAATGATATCCTTAATCAAAATATTGGTTTTAACAGAAACGTTACCAGCAATTTTATTACAGAGAATACTTACAACACTGTGCAACGCTATTTCCTTTTCTCATTAAGATGGAGATTTGCCAAGAACAGAAAAACAGACGAAGATTTCTAATCAACATAAAATCAGTTTATGAAAAACATATTTTTTTTATTCTGCCTTTTCCTATTGAATAAAGTTCAATCGCAAGAAGTATTTGTAAAATACGGCAAGATTGAATTTGAAAAAAAAGTCAACCTGCACAAACAAATTGAAGGTGATTCCTGGTTAGCAAATTTAAAAGATAAAATACCACAATTTCAAACCACTTATTTCAATTTATATTTCAAAGACAATAAAACTTTGTTTGAAAAAGGGAAAGAAATGAATGTAAAAATTCCTTTTTTTGGTGATGACAGAAGTGTTGAAGATATAACGTTCACCGATCTTCAGAAACAAATATTTTATAAAAAACAACAGGTCTTTGAAGAAACTTTTTTAATTGAAGATTCTTTAAAAAAAGTAGAGTGGCGCATTACCAATGATACAAGAGATATTGCCGGATTTGAATGTCATAAAGCAGTTGGAAAAGTGTTGGATTCTGTTTATGTAATTGCATTCTATACAGATCAAATTCCTGTTAGTGGCGGTCCATTGTCTTATTGTAATTTGCCAGGAATGATATTAGGCATTGCAGTACCCAGAGTAAATATGACACTATTTGCCACAAAAGTTGAAATGATTGAACCCAATGCAGACAAGCTTTCGCTGCCAAAAGGCAAAATGAAGAAAACAGATATTAACACATTGATTACAACATTAAAAAAAGTTACAAAAGACTGGGGGGATTACGGAACAAAATATATTATCAACGCCATGTTATAATATATATAAACGAAGGAATGCTGAATTAGCTATCTAATTCAACATTCCTTCTATCTTAATGATTAGTAAGTAATATTATTATCAGTTACGAACCAACTTCACATCAACAGCGATAGGCCCTTTTTTACCTTCGCCTACTTCAAAACTAACTGCATCATTTTCTTTTACCTGATCAATTAATCCTGTAGCATGTACAAAATATTCTTTACCGGTTTCATTGTCTTTAATAAAACCAAATCCTTTCGCCTCATTAAAAAATTTAACTACTCCTTGTTTCATATTGTTTTGTTTAAAATTTACTTTTTTAATTCTAATACCCACAAGGTTTTTGAAGGAATAGAAAATTTATTTGAAAAAGTTTTTCCGCTTACCATATCTAATGCTTGCGAAAAACCCTTTGTTCTTTCATCATAATTTTTAAAATCAATCTGCCTTTCTTTTTCACTTGTATTCATCAAACACATAATGGTTTGGTGATTATCATACCGGAAATATACGTATAATCCGCCACTTGGCACATAATGCATCATCTTTCCTGTTTTTAAAGCCGATGATTGTTTACGAAAATTGGCTAATTGCTTCACATAATTCTGAACTGATTTTTCATCTTCGGTTAATCCTTCTTGAGTAAAAGCATTCTTTTTATCTCCTTGCCATCCACCCGGAAAATCAAGTCGTACATTACCATCATGCGGATAACTTTTACCACTCATTAAAACTTCTGTTCCATAATACATTTGCGGAATACCACGTGTAGTGAATAAAAAAGCCAATCCCATTTTTTGTTTTACTACATCACTATCTACAGTAGAAAAAAACCTTGTCATATCATGATTATCCAAGAAGATCATATTATTCATTGGATCCTGATATAAAAAATCCTGACTCAATGTTTGATATAATTGATTAACTCCATTCGCCTGTGTTAATGCAGGCTGAATACCACGAAACAACAATTCAAAATCAATGGCACCGGTTAAATTACTTTTAAACGGAACATTCAAATTATTTTTAACAAAATAAGCCTGGTTCAATACCGCTTCATTCCAGTTCTCACCTACCATAGTCATTTTAGGATATTCATCTGTTAATGCTTTATTACATTGATTCATGAAATTCAGATCAACATATTTATACGTATCAATTCTCCATCCATCCACACCAAAAGTTTCTACACACCAAATGGCATGCTGAATTAAAAAATTTGCAACATATGGATTAGACTGGTTGAGATCTGGCATTTCATCGGTAAACCAACCATCGGCCATTTGCTTCTTATCTTTCTGAGAAGCATAAGGATCAAAAAACACTTGTTCTTTATAATTGGGCCTTGTGAATTTAGGCCATTGATGGATCCATGTTTTATCAGGACCATCCTGCATAATCCAATGATACAAACCAATATGATTATACACTGCATCCTGCATTAACTTCATTCCACGTTTATGTAATTCATCGCTTAGTTGCAAATAAGCTTTTGCTCCGCCTAAACGCGGATCAATGGTATAATGATCTGTAAATGCATAGCCATGTTCTGTTCTGTTTGGCATATCATTTTCCAATACCGGCGTCATCCAAACCGTTGTGGCACCAAGGTTTTGGATATAATCCAAATGATTGATCACACCTTGTATATCGCCTCCATGACGTAAATAAATAGAATCTCTGTTCAAGCTCTGATCTTTCATGCCTGCAATATGATCGTTGGAAACATCCCCATTGCTGAAACGATCGGGCATTAAAAAATAAATAAAATCGGATGAATTAATTCCCTGTGCATATACAGTTCCGTTACCTTTTCTTCTATATTTTAATTCCCATTCCAATACCTGCTTTTTATTTCCGTTTTTACATTCAATGAATACTTTGCCTGCTTTTGCATTGGAGGCAATAGATATATTAACACTGATAAATTTGCCATTATCAAATTGGTGAATATCTGTTATGTTAATGCCCGGATAAATGATTTTGATTTTAGATTGATGGAAACTGGTATCATTCGATCTTAATAATAATTGAATATTATTGCGCTTCATTCCAACCCACCAATTGGTTGGATACACTTTTACAGCTTGTGCATTGTTACTTTCATAAAAAAACAAAATAAACGACATCAATAATAAAGTGGACTTCCTAAACATAATAATGTTTTTAATTAAAATTTATTCTTTTGATCGAATGACAATCTTTGCAAAAATACCCGCAAGTATCATGGATAATCCTGCTAATGCAACCATATAAATAGGTATTTCTTTAAATACATTTTTTAAAATAATGCCACCCACCATGGATGCCACTATTTGTGGTAAGGTAATGGTAAAATTAAAGATGCCCATATACACACCCGTTTGTTTTGCCGGTAATGATTTAGATAAAATGGCATAAGGCATTGCTAAAATTGAAGCCCATCCAATTCCAATACCCAACATAGAAATAAAAAGTTCATATTTATTATCAAATACCATCATAGATATTAATCCTAATCCGCAAATAATCAAAGAGATCATGTATATGTTTTTCCTTCCGAATTTATTGGCAAGTGGAGTTAAAATTAATGAATACAATGCCGCAAATATACTCATGGCAGCACCTAATACACCATTCCAGTTTCTTGCATCGTTGAATGCTTCTGATTGCGCATTAGAGGTATGCCATATATTTAACGCAATACCTTGAACAGTATAAGTCCACATCATAATTAATGCAAACCAAGAAAAAAATTGTGTAACCGCTAATTGCCACATTACGGATGGTGCGGTTTTAATAACATTAATAAATGATATCTTCTCTTTTTCTTTTTCTTCTGATATATTATTATACTTTGCATATTGTACAGGTGGATATTCTTTTGTTCTGAAACTGGTCCATAATACACTTAATAATAAAGCCGCTCCACCAAAATAAAAAGACCAAATAACTGTAGGCGCCACTTTTGCTCCGGGAGCAGGTTTATTGGCAACACCAGCCCATGTAAGAATAAAAGGTAATAGAGAACCAATTACAGCACCTGTATTAATTAAAAAACTTTGGATGGAGTATCCTTTATTACGTTGATTTTCGGGAACCATATCACTAACCAATCCCCGAAAAGGTTGCATGGTAACATTAAACGACATATCCATCAACAAAAACATAAAAGCACCAAAAAATAAGGGAGAAAGTATATTCGCAAATTTCTCTGAGTTAGGCATAAAGAACATTGCCAATGCAGAAACAATTGCGCCACCTAATATAAAAGGAATTCTACGGCCTAATTTTGTCCATGTTTTATCACTCGATAATCCAACAATGGGCTGAACAATGAAACCGGCCAATGGAGCTGCTATCCAAAACCAATTTATTTTATTGGGATCGGCACCATTCGCTAAAAAGATACTGCTGATATTACTTGTTTGAAGATTGTAACCAATTTGTACACCTAGAAATCCGAAACTGATATTCCAGATATTCCAGAAACTCAATGCAGGTTTATCATTTTTTGAAACTGCAGTAGTAGAAGGAGTAAATGCCATAGCAATCGTTTATTTTAATATGTAAATTTTACACAAAAACAAATGTAGAATAAAAAAACATCCTCATTGAAGATGTTTCAGAAAGAAAAATTAAATAACAAAACCATCCGGCAGTATCGCTCCTTTCTTTACTACCACAATTCCATCTTTTACAGAGTACAACAAATGATCCGTATTCTCTAAATGCTTACCACCATTGATTCTTACATCATTCCCAATTCTGCAATTTTTATCAATAATCGCATCTTTAATGTAACATCTTTCACCAATTCCAATTTTAGGAATTCCTTTACTGATATTTTCTGCCATCACTTCCAATGTTTCGTAATAATCATTACCCATAATATATGTGCTGACAACCGTTGTACCATGACCAATTCTTGCACGTATACCCACTACACAATTTTCTAATCTGCTTGCTAAAATAATAGAACCTTCTGCAATAATTGTTTTTTCTAAAGTAGTTCCGCTGATTTTTGCAGGAGGCAACATTCTTGCACGGCTATAAACAATTTTATTATTATCAAATAAATTAAATGGCGGAATTTCTTGCGTTAGCGCAAGGTTGGCTTCATAGAATGAATATATGTTTCCAATATCTGTCCAATATCCGTCATATTGATAACTCAATACTTTATATTTCCCGATTGATTGCGGCATGATCTCTTTACCAAAATCTGTTGCATCCGGATATTCATCTTTCAATAAATCATACAAAACATGTTTACTAAAAACATAAATACCCATAGAAGCCAAATAATCTCTCCCTTGTTTTTGCATTTCTATTCCTGTATCGCTAACCCAATCCGGCAATAATTCTGCTTTGGGTTTTTCAATAAATGAAGTTATGCAATTGTCTTTATCAGCTTTTAAAATACCAAATTCAGAAGCCTCCCGTGCAGGAACGGGAATGGTTGCAATAGAAATATCAGCATTCTTTTCTTTATGGTTTTTCATCATCTCTGCAAAATCCATTTGGTATAATTGATCGCCACTAAGTATTAAAATATATTCAAATTCTAAATTGGAAATATGACGCAATGATTGACGAACAGCATCTGCCGTACCTTGAAACCATCCGGGATTATCGGGTGTTTGTTCTGCAGCCAAAATATCTACAAAGCCTGTACTGAATGCACTGAAGTGATAAGTGTTTTTAATATGCTTATTTAATGAGGCTGAATTGAATTGTGTTAATACAAACATTCTATTGATGTTTGAATTAATGCAATTGCTGATTGGAATATCTACCAATCGGTATTTACCTGCAATCGGAACAGCAGGCTTTGAGCGGGATGCTGTTAAAGGATATAATCTTGTTCCTGCACCGCCGCCTAAAATAACGGCAATTACTGATTTGGATAATGTCATCATATGAAAAGCTTATTTTATTGAGTTATACAATTGAATATAATTGTCTACTACCGATTCCCAACTGTGATCAATCTTCATCATGTGCTTACGCATCATTGACATTTGCTTTTTATCCTCATATACACTTACTGCTCTTCCAATGGAATAATGAATATCACCAACACTTGCATGATTAAACCTGATTCCAAAGCCTTCCCAATCACCCATATCAACTACTGTATCTTGTAATCCACCTGTACTTCTTACAATTGGAACTGTTCCGTAACGCATGGCATATAATTGATTTAATCCGCAAGGCTCTACCCTGCTGGGCATGATTAAAAAATCTGCACCTGCATACATTTGATGGGATAGCTGTTCATTATAACCAATTACTGCGTGATAGGCTCCCGGAAAATTTCCGTTCATTCTATTCAATTGCCATTCTACATGAGGGTCACCACTACCTAATATTAAAAAACTTATCTGGTCTTTCATACTATATAATGCAGCCATAATAGAATCGGGCAAAATATCCGCTGCCTTTTCTCCTACTAATCTACCAATAAAAATGAACAAAGGTTTTGTTGCATCTAAATTAAATTGATGGCAGAGATCCTGTTTATTTTTTTCTTTCCCGGATGTGACTGTTCTAACTGTAAATGGATGATTGATGTAACCATCAGTTGAAGGATCCCATACATCATTATCAATACCATTTAATATACCGGTACATTTTCCTTTTTCATATTCAAACAAATCTTCAAGACCATTACTATTGTATTTTAATTCATTTAAATAACTCCAACTAACTGTAGTAACTTTCCATGCACATTTTACTGCACTCGCCATTGGATTAATATTATCTTTCCAATCCATCATCCCCCATTTCCAATCATCGAATGCAGGAATTAAATTTTTTTTGTCCCATCCCATCCAACCTTGATATTGACCATTATGAATCGTAAACACTGAACGTACAGATGCTAATTTTTTAAACGCATAACAATATTGCATCATAAAAGGAATTAAACCTGCTTGATGATCATGACAATGTACAATATCAGGATAATGCTCCCAATGAGCCATCCAATCCACCACCGCAATTTGAAAAGCAGTGAATCGATCAGTATCATCATCATATCCGTAAATTTTTTCTCTATCCAAAAGTCCGTTGATATCAACTAAATACAAGTCAAAACCAAGCTTGTTATGCTTTTCCTTGATGATGGTATATTCAAAATTCCAATTACCTAAATAAGTGTTTCCTTTAAAATCAACATCAAATTCATTCGTATATAAAAACTTAGTACGATACATGGGCATTACTACTTTGGCGATATGACCGGCTTTGTTTTGATATTTAGGCAATGCACCAACAACATCCCCCAAACCACCTGCTTTTGCTACGGGATAACATTCTGCACTGATATGAATGATTTCCATTTCCGAGTTTTTACTAAAAGATATGTCAAGTTAATGGTAAAATCTTTTATAGCAAATAATGTTTTAAAATTTTTTACTGATTAAATTCTTTTTATTTTACACCACATTTCAAAACTTAACCAAAATCGATTGTCATGAGCCAACAAACCAAATGGTCGCAATTCGGAACGTTAATCACTGTATTTTTCTTTTGGGGATTTGTAGCAGCGAGTAATGATATCTTAATTCCGGTTTTTAAAAAAGCATTTAATTTATCTCAACTTCAAAGTCAATTAGTTTCTTTTGCATTTTACATTGCATATACCGTTGGTTCATTGATTTATTTTGCCATTTCTAAATTAATAGGCGGCGATATTTTAAATAAGATAGGATATAAAAATGGTATTGCAGTTGGATTAATTATATCTGCTGTTGGTACTTTATTATTTTATCCTGCTGCCAACAACGCATCTTATACATTAATGCTATCTGCATTATTTATTGTTGCATTAGGTTTTTCATTACAACAAATTGCAGCTAACCCATTGGCTATTGTAATGGGTGACCCCAAAACAGGTTCACAACGTTTAAGTATGGCTGGCGGAATCAATAATTTCGGAACAACAGTTGGTCCTTTATTAGTTAGCATCGCCATTTTTGGAAGTGTTAGTGCGGGCTCATCCGTTGCCAGTATTGAAAGTGTAAAAATTCCTTACTTAATTTTAGGTTTAGCATTTATTGCTGTTGCTATTTTCTTTAAATTTTCATCTGTTCCAAATAAAATTGACTTAGAACATGTTGCAGTTGAAGAAGCTGAAAGTGATTCTAAAATTTTACATAAACCTTCTGTATTTCAATATCCGCAATTATGGATGGGGATGATCGGCATATTTGTTTATGTTGGTGTTGAAGTATCAACTGCAAGTAATCTTCCGGAATACATGAGGCAGCACTTAAACATATCAACAGAAAAAATTGCTCCATTTGTTTCATTGTATTGGGCAAGTTTAATGATTGGCAGATGGACCAATTCAGTTGGTGCATTTGGTGTTAGTGCAGCAAAACAAAAAATATTAAACTTTGTAATGCCTTATTTAGCTTTCGCTGTTTTTTTAATTGTAAATTCTATTGCACAACACGATATTTCACAATTTTATGTTTATGCATTTGTGATCGTTGCAATGATTATTGGTGATCTGTTAAGTAAAGGAAACCCTGCAAGAATGTTATTGATATTTTCATCAATGGGCATTATTGCATTAATCATTGGAATGCTTACAAGCGGCATGGTTAGTGCATTTGCATTTATTAGTGTTGGTTTATTCTGCAGTACATTATGGCCTTGTATTTTTACATTGGCAGTTGCAGGTTTAGGAAAACATACCAATCAAGGTAGCAGTTTATTGATTATGATGATTATGGGTGGCGGATTCATCAGTGTTTTGCAAGGATGGGTTGCCTCAGATAAAATTTTAGGTATTCAATACAGTTATATAGTGGGTGTTGCATGTTTTGCATATCTGGCATTTTATGCAATCAGATCAAAAAGTATTTTAAAAGGACAAGGAATTGATTACGATGTTAAGGTAAGTGGCGGCGGACATTAATTTAATTTTACAAATTGTTTACAATGGGAAAGTCAAAAGCATCTTTAGAACAGTTAGTGATTGGTGTTGATATTGGTGGAACAGGAACAAAGTTTGGAATCGTTGACAGAGTAGGCAACGTGCTTTTCTCAAGTGAAATATCTACAAAAAAACATACCGAGATAGATTCATACATTGATGAATTGCATGATAGTTTAAGCCCCCTAATTGAAAAAGCCGGAGGTATAGGAAGAATAAAAGGTATTGGTGTTGGCGCCCCTAACGGTAATTATTATACAGGTACAATAGAATATGCACCTAATCTCCCATGGAAAGGAATTATTCCTTTGTCAAAAATTTTTCAAGATAAATTTAAACTTCCTGTTGTACTTACCAATGATGCCAATGCAGCTGCATTGGGTGAAATGATGTATGGTGCGGCACAAGGCATGAAAGATTTTATTATGATCACTTTAGGAACAGGCGTTGGAAGTGGCATTGTTGCTAATGGAAAATTGGTGTATGGCCATGATGGATTTGCTGGAGAATTAGGTCATACGATTATTATACCCGATGGAAGATTACACCCGGGCACAGGAAAAAGAGGGCCATTAGAAAGTTATGCTTCTGCTACCGGCGTAACAATTACAGCATTAGAAACTTTGGAAAAAAGTAAAGCACCGAGTTTATTAAGAAAAGTTGCCAAAAAAGATATGGATTCGAAAGCAGTATATGATGCAGCCATGGAAGGTGATGAATTGGCAAAAGAAATTTTTGAATATACGGGAAAAGTTCTGGGAATGGCTTTGGCAAACTTTGTAATGTTCTCAAGCCCTGAAGCAATTATTTTGTTTGGCGGATTAACAAAAGCAGGTGATTTAATTTTAAAACCCACCCGAGAACATATGGAATCAAATTTGATACAGGTATTTCAAAACAAAGTAAAAATATTAGTCAGCCATTTAAGAGAATCTGATGCAGCCATATTGGGTGCTTCTGCATTGGTATGGGATATTCAATGATTATTTTTTGATTGAATGATAAAGACAGCAGGTAATGGTCTTTGCCCTTCTTTATCGCTGGGTGTTATGGTTTGTTTTCCGTTAATCAGCATACAACTGCTTCCGCCACCATCCAAATTAATAGCTTCAACACACCCAATATCTTTCAACATTTTGGCTTCTTGTTCCAAAGTTGCACCTTCTGCTTTTCCCGGAAATCTCCCTTCAATCACCAGCACAATTAATTTATTGTCTTTTGTGTAACCCATGCATGTTCTGGGGTGTTTATCGTTGATAGCTTTGCCTGCAAACTTCAATTCTTCATTATTGGTAATTTTTATTACTCCATTTTGCAATAAAACAGGACCACCGCCAGCAGCAGTTTTCATTTTCCATTTCTTTAATAAAAATTGATGAAAATAAAAATTGATATCATGTTTTGGAAATGAATCTTTTATTGCTTTAATCGGCGCTTGAGATGCGTATATAAATGTTTGAGTAGAATCACTTAAAGTCCAAGCCACATCTGCATTTCCTTTTTTATCAATTCCAATTGCACTTGCAAAAACATGTTGATAGGTTAGTGTATCTTTCCCTCTTCCTGCGATTGTTGAATTGTTGAATGATAATATCTTCCCATCTTTCATTACAACATTCAGGTTACTGTTATGTACAAATTCAAAGAAAGTACAATTCACTACCAAATAGGGATGCCTATTCTTTTCGAAATATTGATTGGGTGTTAGTCTTCTGTTGATAGTTGTATCAACTGTAAAAGTCAGGTGTCTATCTTTTAAATCAATAATCGCATAATAAGCTGAATTGGGCTTGCCATCTAAACTATCGTTAGTATAATACACATGAAAAGAGGAAGGCAATGTTGAAAAAACTGTATCCACATTGTTCCATTTTAATTGAGCAAAACTAAATAATGGCAGAAAAATAAAGAAATAACTGCAATTTTTCATGAGTAATAGAATAAGGTAATCGAAAAATCAGTTTAGATCTAAGGTAAAGATACTAATCGTTAAATATGAGAAGTTTATGTTATTACGCCTGAAATGAAAAAAAAATGTAACTTAGTTTTAAAAAGTGTTTGCCTTTTTGAAAAACCTTCACTTAATAGCTTAAGTAAATGAAATTGTTTGAGTTTTTTACTGGTGAATTATCTAATAGTGCTCCAAGTTATGATGACAGAGAGAACTATTATCTGCAATTTGTTGAATCAACAGAACTTTCATTTTATTCAAATTTATACAATGCTGAAGATACCAATAAAGTTATTCCATCTCAGCACAGAATAAAACTTTTTGATATTGATTTTAATACAAATTATGAATCGCTTACAAAATCACTTGGCAATCCTCGTTTTAAAAGCAGCTATAAAAAAGACGGTTATGATATTTCTATTTTATTCTATAGAAGACAATTTTACAATTACAAAGCCATTTTACAATTTCACTTAATCAACAATAAAGTTGTTTTGGGTTCACTTACTGTTCCCTTTCATAATAAAAAGATTAATAAAATTTTCGGAAAGTTGTTGGCTATAAAATATAATGAAATAATTAGTAAACAAGATGTTGATAAAAGCTTTACCATTCAAGATGAGGAAAACAATAAACTGATTTTTAAAAATTATTTTTATCCATCTCTTCTTTATATCGGTAACAATACCAATGAGATAATTTCGATGATGAAAAACTCTTCGGATAAAGAATCATTTCTTACTCAAAAGCATAGCAGCGATTGGTATCATCATCTATAAAATAGCTGTACCTTTATTTTTCGATTCCATCCACCGGCTTCTTCCCAATCCTTTAATGACATGCGTTTCGCTATGATAAGATGATCTTACCAACGGACCGCTTTCTACATAATCAAACCCTAATTCATATCCAATCTCTTTTAATTCTGCAAACTCATCAGGATGAACAAAACGTTGAACAGGCAAATGTTTTGGGGTAGGCTGAAGATATTGTCCTAATGTTAATACATCGCAATTAACAGCTACCAGTTCTTTCATTGTTTCAATCACTTCTTCTTTTCTTTCACCCAAACCTAACATGATTCCTGTTTTTGTTCGCATACCGCCTTCTTTCAAAGTTTTAAGCACGAGTAAACTGCGCCGATATTTTGCCTGAATGCGGACTTGTCTGGTAATGCGTTCTACGGTTTCCATATTATGACTTACCACATCCGGTGCTGCATCAATTATTCTTTGAATCTGTTCAACATTTCCTCTAAAATCGGGAATCAATGTTTCTAATGTTGTATCAGGATTTAAAGCTTTTACTGCTTTGATGGTATTATACCATATGATAGATCCGCCATCTTTCAATTCGTCTCTGTCAACTGATGTGATAACGGCATGCTTCACTTTCATTAAATGCATGGCTTCTGCAACTCGCTGCGGTTCATCCCAATCAACCGCATCCGGCCTTCCGGTTGCCACAGCACAAAATCCGCAACTGCGTGTACAAACATTTCCCAATATCATGAAAGTGGCAGTTCCTGCGCCCCAACACTCACCCATATTTGGACAATTACCACTTTCGCAAATGGTATGCAATTGATGTGTATCTACTAAACCGCGAACATGTTTATAATTTTCACCAATGGGTAATTTAACAC